>Ga0315553_10001662_pt1 | contig 18266 bp, 14 predicted proteins | sample SalMarSW160140MG_FD_203099 | JGI IMG/M metagenome (GOLD analysis project Ga0315553, IMG submission 203099) | Salt marsh sediment microbial communities from the Plum Island Ecosystem LTER, Massachusetts, United States - Salt Marsh Sediment SW1601-40 ... | reverse complement strand
CCTTGGTCGGCAGTTAGTCAACTGGGCGGCCGGCACGGTGATGGTGCTGGGCCTGACGCTGTCGGTCGGCAAGTTTCTGCTCGGCGCGCCATGGTCGGGCACCCTGTATCTCGTAGCCGCGGTCATCGGATTCGTGATCATCCGTCCGAGTATCACCGGAGGCCAACCGCATGGTGCCCGATGCAGCCAGCCGAGAACAGGGATGTCCACATAGTGGGTAGGGACGTGTCGCAGGCTGTGTTCGGGCTGACGGCGCGCCATGTCGACCGTGCTAATCGACAGGCCAACGAACAGCGGGCAAGAGCTTCGCCCAATATGAGAGTGTCTTTACGTGGGATGCCTCCCGAGTAAGAATGCACCCGACGAAGGAGCAGGGCGTGCCCGAAGAGTGGTATTTCGACGCGGAGGTGTGGCGGCGGCACCTGGTCGACGAGGTGCTGCAACACTGGCTTGCGCGGGCCGTCGACCCCCAGCACGGCGGATACGTCTGCGAGTTCGACCGCGAGTGGAATCCGGTCGGTCCGGGTCTCAAGACGCTGGTCTCGCAGTCACGTCTGATCTACAACTTCTGCGTGGGGTTCCATCGCACCGGACGTCCCGAGTTTCGCGAAGCGGCCGAGCGCGGCGTGACATTCCTGGTGGAACGTTTTGCCGACCGTGTCCACGGCGGCTGGATCTGGCAGTGTCGGCGCGACGGCTCGGTCGACGACGATGCGAAGGTAACCTACGGTCACGCTTTCGTGATCTTCGCCCTGGCGGAATACGCACGTACGTTCGATCGGCCCGATGCGGCTGACACGGCCCGGCAGACGGTCGACGACCTCCAACGCCACATGCAGGACGGTGCGGTGTGGGGTTTCTGGACGCGGTCGACACGCGACTGGCAGCCCGAAACCCAGCGCCGCAGCCAGAACCCGCACATGCACTTGCTCGAGGCCCTGCTGAATCTGTATCGGGCCACGGAAGATACCCATATTCTGGGTCTGGCCGAAGGCATCTGCCGCTTCGCCCGCGACCGCTTCGTTCATCCCGAGCATGGATGTCTGGAGGAGATGTTCGCCACCGACTGGTCGCGTCTGGCCGACAACCAGGCTGCACCCATCGAGGTGGGGCATCAGTTTGAATGGGCGTGGCTGCTGAATCGGGCGGCCGATCTGGGGGCCGATCCGAGCTTTCGCGAGCTTGCCGGGCGGTTGCTGGCCTGGGGCGTGCAATGCGGGTGGGACGGCCAGCGGGGCGGCGTTTTCAACCAGTGCGATCGGCACGGGCGGCCGTTGCAGACCGACAAGACCTACTGGGTTCAGAGTGAGGCCCTACGGGCCATGCTCTACGCGTCGCGGCGCGGCGGGCAGCTTGACTCTCGCGTGTTAAAGACGACGGCGGACTTCGTGTGGCACCATTGCGCCGATCACGAACACGGCGGGTGGTTCGCTACGGTGGATCGACGGGGCTCGCCTGTCAATTCCGACAAGGGCGGCCTGTGGAAGCTGGACTACCACGTCGTCAGTCTCTGTGACGAGGCCATCAGGCTGTTGGAGGACGACGGGGCGGGGTAGCCGCCGCGACCCGACACAACGGTTTGCCATGTCCGCCATCACCGACCACGCAATCTGTCTGCGACGACTGGACTACAGCGAAACCTCGCAGGTGCTCGTCGTGCTCACACGGCATCACGGCAAGCAGCGGCTCATTGCCAAGGGGATTAAACGAGCCAAGAAGGCCCAGACACCCGTGGGTATCGACTTGCTGGAGTATGGGCAGGCCACGTTCGTGCCTCGACTGGCCGGCAGCGAGGCGCTGGCCCCGCTGACGGAGTGGAAGCAGCAGGATCAGTTCGGCGGGTTGCGGACCCACCTGACGCGAATGTACGCAGCCCAGTACGCAGCCGAGATCACGAACCTGTTGACCGAGCAAGGCGATCCGCATCCGGTGGCGTTCGACGCGTTGATCGATCTGTTCGGGTGCCTGTCCGACGAGGCCGTGTTGCCTGCAAGGGCGGTGGTACAGTTTCAGGTGCAACTGCTGCGCGAGGTGGGCCTCATGCCGCAGCTCGACCGTTGCGTGTCGTGTGGGGGCCCGGTGTCCGGGCGCGTCGGCGTGTTCATCAGCGCCCGTGAGGGAGGCGTGCTGTGCGGCGACTGCGAAGCCCCTCACGTCGAGAAGTTCCGCACCAGCCTGGCCGGCCTGCGGGCGGCCGCCTCGCCGGTGGAGGCCGCCAACGCCGCTGCGGATCAGGCGTTCGACATGTTGGACTACTACATCACCGAAGCGACGGGCCGGCGACCGCGGCTGGCCGAACTCTTCCGGCGAGCATCCGGTTCGGCGCGGTCCCGCTGAATGCGTTGTGGGTGCCGGCGGTGCTCTGTATAATGCCGGCCGTTCTGTGTGATGGACATGTCGAGTCAATCGGGTGCCGATGGATTGGACGGTTCGATGAAACGAATGCAAAGCGCTGCGGCAGCAATGATTGTACTGGGCGTTTGGGCGATGCCGGCCATGTCGGCCGAGGCGAATCCCGCCAGATACCCCGAGCGGCTGACGTTTGATCCGCAGACGGGCGAATGGGTGCAGATCGCCTCGCCGGTGCCGGGCACCGAGGACGGCGATATGGAGCTCGCACGGGCCATGCTGGCCCGGGGCAAGGCCAGGAACGCGAGCAAGCAACTGAAGAAGTGGCTGGAAATGTATCCCGACTCGCCCCGCTATCCCGAGGGCCTGTTCTATCGGGCCGACGCCGATTTCCAGCGAGGCAACTATTACAAGGCGTACGAACGTTACGAGGAGTTGCTGGATCTGTACGCCGGCAGCAATCTGGTGGAGCGCGCCCTGCGACGCGAGATGGCCGTCGCAGCCAAGTTCCTGGCCGGTACGCGACGCAAAGTGCTGGGCATGCGGATGCTGCCGGCCACCGAGGAGGGGCTTGACATCCTGGACAACATCGCGGTGCATCGCGCCGCCGGCACGTCACTGGCGGCCGAGGCCCTGAAGATGCGGGCCGACTATTTCTATCAGCAAGGCGAGTTCATCGACGCCGAGCGGGAGTACGCCCGTCTGGCGAGGGAGTTCGCCAGCGGCCCCGAAACACCCCTGGCGATGCTTCGCAGCGCCCAATCGGCGATGGCGTCGTTCGCGGGCGTGACGTTCGACGACGCGCCCCTGATCGAGGCCGAGATACGGTTTCAAGAGGTTCTCAGGCGCTTTCCCAAGCTGGGCGAGCAGGAGCGGGTGCCGCAGATACTCGAACAGATACGCGACACGCGAGCGGAAAAAGAATACCGCATCGCGCAGTGGTATGACAGGACCAATCGCTACCGGGCCGCCGGTTTCTACTACCAAAGTGTAGCCAGGTATTGGCCCGACACACACTGGGCGGGCCTCGCCGAACAGGCAGCCACCAAGCTCCCACCCGAAGTCGAAGCCCCCGCCGAAGGTTCCGGCGAGATCCCGCAGGCCCCGACGATTCCGCTGGGCCTGCCCGTACGATGAGGAGCCGACCAACGATGATGACGCGCCGGCATCGATCCGCTATCGCCGCCCTGTCGGCGGCCGCCTGTATGGCGGTCGCGATCTGTGGGTGCAACTACACGACGGCCAGACCGTTCCCCGCCAATGTCCGCACCGTCTACGTCGAGATGTTCCGATCGAAGGAGTTCCGACGCAACCTCGAGTTCCAGTTGACCGAAGCGATTCAGAAGCGAATTCTCATGGACACCGACTACAAACTGGCTGACAAGAACCGAGCCGACACCATGCTGACCGGGCAAGTCCTCGAAGTCCGACAGGCCACGCTGGGCACGGACTTTAGAAGCGATCTGCCACGCGAAACCCAGGCTACGTTCATCGTCAGCTTTCAGTGGAAGGACCTGCGGACCGGCAAGACCCTGGTCGATCGCCCGCGCTTCGCCCAGACGGTGGACTACATTCGTCCTGTGGGGGAGGACTTCTTCGACGCCAGCCAGGAGGCCCTCGACGATCTGGCCGAGCGGATCGTCGAACAGATGCAGTCGGACTGGTGATGGACTCCTCTCGCCAGGCCGATATGATTCAGTGATAGATCACCAGGGAGTGTACCTATATGGCCGAGTCGGACTCCGGCAACAACCGCCCGTCGCCCCCGCAGGGACCGATGCGCCTCTCCCGCGGCGTGCTGGGGTGGATCGTTTTTATCGGATGCGCGCTGCTCCTTGTGATGTTGCTCACCAGCAACATGCAGAAGCGGCGCCAGTTGACGTTCAATGAATTCCTGACCTATGTCAAGAACGGGCAGCTCGAATCGGTGCAGATCAAGGAGGATCTGATCGTCGGCCGGCTCAAGCCTGAGGCCCGAGAAGGCCAAGCCCCGGACGCCCAATTAACCTTCGAGGTCCGAAGTTTCCCGCAACTGATCCCCACGGTCGTGGAGGAGTTGCGGAACACCGACGCTGAGTTCGAGGTGCAGACCGGGGCTAATCTGTTCGTTCAATTGCTGGTAAATCTGCTGCCGTGGGTGCTCATCTTCGCGGTCATCTGGTTCTTCATCTTCCGGCAGATTCGCAGCGCCTCGACCGGGGCGGGGATGTTGGGTCATTTCGGCAGAAGCCGTCACCGCATCAGCAGCAAGGAGCACACCAACGTCACGTTCGCCGACGTGGCGGGCATCGACGAAGCCAGGGAGGAAGTCAACGAGCTGGTGGAGTTCCTCAAAAACCCCAAGAAGTTCCACCGGCTTGGCGGACGCATTCCGCGCGGCGTGCTGCTGGTCGGCGAACCGGGCTGCGGCAAGACGCTGCTGGCCAAAGCGATCGCCGGCGAGGCCGACGTGCCCTTCTTCAGCATCAGCGGCTCGGACTTCGTGGAGATGTTCGTCGGCGTCGGGGCCAGCCGGGTGCGCGACCTGTTCAAGCAGGCGAAGGAGCATTCGCCCTGTATTATCTTCCTGGATGAGATCGACGCCGTCGGGCGGCGACGCGGCGCGGGGTTTAACGGCGGCGGGCACGACGAGCGCGAACAGACCCTCAACGCCATCCTCGTGGAGATGGACGGCTTCGACAGTTCCGACCAGGTGATCGTCATCGCCGCGACCAACCGGGCCGACGTGCTCGACCCGGCCTTGATTCGTCCCGGACGTTTCGACCGACAGGTGGTCGTGCCCCTGCCGGACATCAAGGGGCGTTTGGAGATCCTCAAGATTTACGCGGCCAAGATCAAGCTCGGCCCCGACGCGAACCTCGAGCGCCTGGCGCGCGGGACGCCGCTGTTCAGCGGCGCCGACCTGGCCGCCATTATCAATGAAGCAGCTTTGGTCGCTACGCTGGCCAACAAGCAGTACGTCGAGCAGGAGGACCTGGAGGAGGCCCGCGACAAAATCCGCTGGGGTCGTGCCCGCAAGAGCCGCGCCATCGACGAAGAGGAAAAGGTGCTGACGGCCTACCACGAGGCCGGTCACACGCTGCTACAGTGTCTCGTGCCCGGTGCAGACCCGCTCCACAAGGTAAGCATTATCCCGCGCGGGCAGGCGCTCGGGGCAACCTTCAACCTGCCCGAAAAGGATCGGTATACCCTGGCGCGGAAACAGGCGATGGCCCAGTTGACCATCCTTCTGGGTGGCCGCATCGCCGAGAAGACGTTCTGTGACGATGTCACCAGCGGCGCCGCCAACGATATCAAGATGGCCACCGGGCTCGCCCGCACCATGGTCTGCGACTGGGGCATGAGCGAGAAGCTTGGCCCGATCCGCTACTCGACCGACGACGGCAGGCCGTGGTTCGCCGATGCGAGTGCGAAGGAGTACTCCGACCACACCGCCGAAACGATCGACCAGGAGATTCGCCATACCATCGACGAGGCGCAAAACGCCGCCACCGAACTGATCGACAAGCATCGTGACGAAGTGGAAGCCATCGCCCAGGCCCTTCTGAAGTACGAGACGCTCGATAGTGAGGACGTCAAACGCATTATCGACGGCCAGCCGCTCGACAAACCCACGGTCAGCGACCTGCTCGCCGCCGAGCAGGCCCGCAAGGCTGAGGCGCCCGCCAAGCCGAAGGCCCGACCGGCCGCCAAACCCGACCCGGACATGCCAGGCGGCGCCCTGCCTCAGCCGGGTGTCAATTAGATCATCGAATGACCGGGCCTCTCCGGATAGCCTGATCACCTTGCTGCCATGATGGCGATCCAGACCGGCTCGTCTTTCATCAAGAGCCACGCCAGTCACCAACCGGCACGACCTCGCCTCGCTTGCCAGGATGTTTAGCCTCCAGTATTATCTGTCCGCCAAGTGCGTTCTTCTCTTGGCTTGCGGGGTGGTCTGTGGCCAGAGGCGAATCGCTGATCCGGCAGTGGAAGCTGCTGTCGGCCCTTCAGAGCAATCGTGTCGGTGTCTGCCTGGACGACCTGGCCGACATCGTCGGCTACAACCGCCGGACCGTGCAGCGCGACCTGCGCATGCTCAAGGAGGCGGGCTTTCCCCTCGAGCACGAGGCGGACGAAGCGGGCAAGCGTTTCTGGCGGCTGCCGCCCGGGTTGATCGAGCGGCAGGCCATCATCCTCAGCTTCCCCGAAGCCGTCTCGCTGTACCTGGCCAGGCAACTGCTGGCGCCCCTGACCGGCACGCTGCTGGCGGAAGGGCTCGATTCGCTGATTCAGAAGATCCGCTCGACGCTGCCGCAGCAGGCGCTGAGGCATTTCGAGCACCTGCACGAACTGATCGCCGTCCGCGCCGCCGGCCAACCCGACTATCGCAGGCACGCCGACCAGTTGCGTGTCCTCAGCGAGGCCGTGGCGTCCAGCCGGACCGTGCAGATTACCTATCGCGGCGCCTGGCGGGCCGAGCAGTACAGCACGTTGATCCATCCGTACGGGATCGTGTTCTACGGCGGTGAGCTGTATGTGCCCGCCTATTCCGTCCGCGCCGGAGCGATTCGACTGTTTAAGGTATCGCGGATCAGTCGGGCAGAACCCCGTGCCGAGCGATTCACCCGCCCGGGCGACCTGCGGCTGGAGGACCTCTTCACCGGCAGCTTCGGTATCGTCCGGCCGACCGGCGGCAAGCCCATCGATATTACCTGCCGCTTCGACGGACCGGTGGCCGTGCTGGTGGCCGAGCGCCAGTGGCATCGGTCGCAGCGGATTCAAAGCCGGCGCGACGGCTCACTTCTGGTGCGGTACCGTCTGGGCGAGACCAGCGAGTTCAAGCGGTGGATCAAGGGGCTCGGGCCGGGTGCGGCCGTGCTCAAGCCCGACTGGCTGCGGCGCGAGATCCGCGCCGAACTACTCGAGGCAGCGCGGCATCACGACGAGGCGTAGGCGCCGGCGGGTTCGGCAGCGGGCGGTGAGTACGAGCTTGAAGCCGTCGGCCCGGGTGGATGCCGCTCTCATTTCTTATTTTCTTTCCGCCAGCCAAAGACAATCTGTTGGGGGTCGCATGGCCGTCGGGCCCTACACCTAGCGGGTACGACCGAAGCTGTCGCGTCGGCTGGCGCAGCGGTGTGACCCGCCCTGTCGCAGCGGCGTGGCATACTTATGGACGGTCGCCCAGCGAGGTTCAAGACGGCGGGGGCGATGGGGGGCGCTCCCGCCTCAACACACAAATAGAGCGGACGCGTCACGGCGGGGCAGGCGGAGGCCGCCGGTCAGAACTCGCCGTCCTCGCGTCGCTTCGCCTCGATGTCAAATTGCATGTAGGCCATCGACAGCCGGAGCGTGTCCAGCGCATCGGCGATGGCACCTAGCTTTGCCTGAAGCGCATCCCTGTCCGGGGCGGCTTCCTGCGAGCCCGAGATGGGCTGCGTAACGGCTTGCCCGATCTCGTCGCGCCGCTGCTGCGTCTCACGCACCAGCGATTCGAGCCTGTCTTTTTCCTCACCGGGAGGCAACCGCTCGATGGCCTTGTGCAATCTGGCAAGTTGTTCGTTGAAATGTTCGTCAATCATGGCTTAAGCAGTGGGAAACACCCCGTGGTCTACGCTATGCCTGCCCGGCGAAGCAGGCCACAGCTCACTGGCTGGAATGTACGATCCAACCGCAGGCGCCGCAAGGTCCATAATGATCCTACCGGCCTTGCGACGTTCAGATGTTGTGCGGAGTCGCACGTTCGTCTCGAACGCAGGGCGAGGCTTACCGGACGCAGAGGCTGTCTCACACAGCAAGCGACAGGCCGACAAACGAAAGCGGCGACGAGCCTGTTCGACTCGCCGCCACGTTCTTCCCCGCGGGTTGGCGCCTGGAAAATCGTACCTCGCCTCGGGTGTGAGTGGTGTATGGATCAGGCCGCGAGCACGCTCTCTTCCAGCGCAACTCGAAGCTTGGCCAGAGCCTTCTTCTGGATCTGTCTCACGCGCTCCTTGGTCACGCCGATGACCCGCCCCACCTCTTCGAGGGTCATGGGCTCGGGTTTCTGATCCTCGGGTGTATCGAGGGCGAAGCGTGCCCGGATCACCGTCTCCTCCACCTCGGTAAAGTGGACCGCATTGCCGGCGATGATGGTCCGCAATTCGTCGACGCAATCGATCTCGGTGTTTACCCGCCGCGTTTCGAGATAGTCGCTTTTCTGCATGGCCGGATCGAACTCGGTGGGAAAACGTCCGCGGTAGCGCGAGGTACGCATGGCGACGCGGCTGAAGCTCTTGAGGATGGCGCGGCAACCGTACGTACTGAACTTGAACCCTCGCGAGCAGTCAAACTTATCGACGGCTCGCAGCAGGGCCATGTTGCCCTCACTGATCAACTCCGCCGGATCCACGCCGGTGAGGCGCGACCGCTTTGCCATCGCCAGCACCAGAGCCATATTCGCCTGCACGATCTCGGCTCGGCAATGGAGTGCAAGCCGCTGCCAGGCAATGAGTTCGCGGACCTGAGTGAAGGAAAGTTTCTGCCCCCGCCGCGCCCACAGAATCCGAAACACCCTCGAGCGTGCGTAGTTGAAGCGCAGAAACGCCTTCTGCTCCTGCTCGGTCGTAAAGGTGGTCGGGCCGTTCGTGGCGCGATCGCGAGCGATGGGCGGCGGCGTGACGAATCGGATGGGGGCAACCGCTATCAGGTCGAGCTTGCCGTCGAAGAACCGTTCCTCGACACCGCACCGTCGGAACGACGGATGGATGATGTACCCGATCGGATCGCGCGCGGCGCTGGTCAGCAGTTCGCGGTCGGCGGTAGACAACCGTCCCAGGACGGACGGCGGGGGAAGCTTGACGCTCGGCGTCATCTGTCGTGCCACTTTTAACATGCTGACCTCCCTGCCTCCTGGGGCCAAAGCGGTCGAAAGTGTTCGGGACCCCCGTGCTACGCCGACTGGTGAGCGTTCGCGTCGACGATCGGTGCCCCGGCCGCCTCGTTTCGAGACAGCCAAAGTTCCTGTGGGCCATGGACGGCCGGGCACCGATTGTCGCGGACATCCGTGGTCCGCCCGGCGTGGGTCGGCTCTCGCCACACCCCGCCGATTCGCCCGAACGCGGGAGGGGTCCTCCGGTTCGCTTAAGGATTACCGTCATCGCTTTAAGCGCGACGGCTATACTCTAGGTACACCATAAAGCCCTTACGGGCTATAGGGCTTTTGCTTAGGCATTGCGGCAATACGCGATAGGAGGTCTGTAAACTACGTGTGCGCAAGTGGTTCGGTTACGAGACGCGGCGTCTGACAGTTCTGGCGAACGAAAAGAAAAACTTGGATTTGACCGCCCGAGGTTTGCAGCCAATCGTGTAACTTCGCGGCGTTCCCGTCGGCGGCGCTGCGGATTGCACTCTCCGCTGGTGATCCGACGGGTCAAATGGAGTGGTTCAGCGAACAGGATTTCAGCCTGGGGGGTCGTGCGTCGGCGGCCGACCGGAGGGTTGCTGAACGACCTCGAGCATACGAACCAACTCCACCAGCGAGTCGATCTGGAGTTTCATCATGATGTGTGAGCGGTGGACGTCTACGGTCTTCCTGCTCAGGCCGAGTTGGTACGCCACCTGCTTGACCGGCGTGCCGGTCGCCAGCAGCTCCATGACCTCGCGTTCTCGTGGGGTCAGCAGCGCCAGGCGCGACTGGACTTCGGCCCGCCGGGCCTGTCGCCGGCGGACCTGCCCGTCCAACTCGATCGCTTGGCGGATACGATCCAGCAACACTTCACCTTTGAAGGGCTTTTCGATGAAATCGACGGCGCCGCCTTTCATGGCCTGCACGGCCTTGGGCACGTCGCCGTGGCCGCTGATAATAATGACCGGGATTTTCATCCCCTTCTGTTGGAGCATTTTCTGGAGTTCCAGGCCGCTCATCCCCGGCATGCGGACATCGAGTACAAGACACCCGGGCCTCGACAGATCGCAACGGTCTGCGTACTCTTCTGCGGTGGCGTAGTCCTCAACCGCCATGCCCGCCGAGGCGATCAGCCGCCGTAGCGACCGGCGTACGGCTTCGTCGTCGTCCACGATGAACACAGTCGGGTCAGTCGGCATGATGCTGCACTCCCTCGACGACCGGCAGCGTGAACCGGAAGGTCATGCCGCGGTCGGGGTTGGCTGAGGCCCATAGGCGGCCGCCGTGGGCCTCCACGATGGTTCGGCTGATGGCCAGACCCATGCCCATTCCCTCAGGCTTCGTAGTGAAGAACGGCTCAAACAAGCGACCCATCTCCTCTGCGGGAAGCGCCCTTCCGCTGTCGTGAACGGCTACCTCGACACAGCCGTCGCGTGCAAAGGTGGTGCGGATGGACAGTTTGCGCCTATTCCTCTGCTGATGTTTCATGGCCTCCAACGCGTTTCGCACCAGGTTCAGAATGACCTGCTCGATCTGGACGGCGTCGGCGAGGACCGGGTGGGGCGCGCCGTCCAGCTCCAATCGCAGCGCGACCCCGTGCTCCCGGGTCTCGATTTCGGCAAGATCGGCGGCTTCCCTCACCAGATCGGCGATGTCGACCCGGCTTCGCTGTGCATCGTCCTTGCGGACGAAGCTGCGGGTGCGCCTGACAATCTGTCCCGCTCGTTCAGCCTGCGCGGCGATGTGGGTAACGTCCTCCCGGATCTCGTCGGTGTCGACCCGGCCCGAACTCACCGCCTGGAGGCACGCCTGTGCGTAGTTGGCGATAGCAGACAGCGGCTGGTTGATCTCGTGTGCCAAAGTCGACGCCATCTCACCCATGGTGCTCAGACGTGACACATGGGCCAGCTCCGCCTGTCGCTGCTGCACTTGCGCCTGGGCGCGCTCGCGCTCCGTTACATTGACCAGACACAGCAAGACCCCCTCCACCTGCCCGGAAGCCGACTTGACCGGGTGAAGCGTCCAGTCCCAGTAGGTCACGCCTCGCTCGGGATGTCCAGCGTACTCAAAGGGCCTGGCGTAAAACGACCGAGGCTGTCCACTGGTAACCACCTCGCGGAAGACGGCTTCGTTCTCCGGATGGGGATAGATATCGAAGTGGCTCCTGCCGACAAAGAATTCGGGCGTGCGGTCATCACTCTCCGCATAGGCACGGTTGACGCGAAGGAAGTTGAAATTCGCATCCATGAAGGCAATCAGAATGTGCGTGGTATCGAACACCCTTTCCAACAGCTCGTTCGTCTGTCGCAATGCCTGCTCCGCCTCTGTCCGCTTTGTAATATCCCGATTGCTCGCACGTGTGCCCAGGAAACGCCCCTGTTGATCGAACACGGCGCGGCATACATGGCTGACCCACCGCACCAGGCCGTCCTTGGTAATGATCCGAAACACCTTGGGCTCGTGCAGCTTCTCATGCCGGCTGGCACGACAGTGTTCCTGCCACAGGTGGCGGTCTTCGGGATGAACCATCTGCTCGAGCAGGGCGGGCGAAGCGCGGAGTTCGTCCGGCGCGTAGCCCGTGACATCCTGGCAGGCGGGCGATACGTAGCGCATGTCGCCTTCAGAACCGCGCCAGTAGATCCAGTCCGAGGCGAACTCCGAAACCATACGATAGCGCTCTTCACTTCTTTGCAGCGCCTGCTCGGCTTCCTTGCGCTTTGTAATATCCGTGATCATTTTGAGGGCGCCCTGGTAGCCGCCATCATCGCCGAAGATCGGCTGGGTCGAGACGATCGCCCACAGGTCGGTCCCGTCTTTTCGCTGGAACCTGAAGTCGTGCTGCTCTCTAACTCCCTGTCGGCGCCCCTGAAGCTTGGCTTGGGCGATGACCTTGCCCTCATCGTCCATAAAATCGAGCAGCGAAGCGCCGATCATTTCGGCCTCGGTGTAGCCGAGCATCTCAGCCATTCTGGCGTTGACGAAGCGGGTGAGGTCCTGCCCGTCGAGAACCCAGATGCCCTCCCGGGCCGTCTCCACGATATGACGGTACTGCCGTTCGCTCTCGCGAAGGCGCGCCACCTCCTGTCGCAAGGCCTCAAGCTCGGCGTTCAGTGGGTCCTTACCCATGGTCGTGTTTAGCACTCGTTGTGGCTAGACCAGCGGGAGACCGCATCGGAGGTTCGCAGCGAGACGATCAAACAGGAGCAGACGCTCCGTGACACAGAATGGCTGCAAGCCCCCTGGCGCCCCCGTCGTCATCGATGTTCGACGAGCCTTGTCCAACGCAGCAACCATTGGCTCACCTTCCGCCTTTGGCAGCCAGCCCACATGTCGGGCGTATGGCCTGATGAGTATAAACCTCCTGGCGGCAGGCATGCAACAGATATAATACTTCCGAATTTTCCTCGCCGACGCGCCGCGGGGCGGACTGCTCAGGTCGCGCTTCGGGGCCCGCTACGTCGCGGGCCACGGCAGTCGCGAACGGCCCATGGGCATCCCTCGTCTCGTCCGGTGCGGGGCCGCCCGCCAGAGAAACTGGCGCCGACAGCAATCGACCGACAGGCGAGAACTCGCCGGCGAACCGGCTCGGCAGCCTGCGTGACATGACGAGGCGGCCTCCTAGGACGCACACCGCGCCGAAGTCGGCAGGCAACCGTTCCTGAATACAGGCTCTCAATCGCACTTTGTCGGCCACTGGTCGCGGTCCGAAGCTATTTGTCCATCGCCCGCGGCGGCTGACACTCGGGAGTTGCCCTGGCAGGTGACTACGGCGACGGGCAAAAAAAAGCTGGCCGCCTGAAGCGACCAGCTAACCCGTGCCACTGCGGGCCGTTCGCGCGCGCTGCGAACATGCTTCTATCGTTGTTCACCGAATTATAGCCATGGCTGAAAAGCAAGGTATATTGGGATTTCTACGTAGACTGGTCCGTTCGTCGCTCGACGGCGGCTGGGCCGGTGCGGATTAACTCTTGAGCCGCTGTCGGCACAGGCGAACGGACGTTGCGGCACGGCATCGCTCGACGATGGAGCAACCTGCTGCTCGGTGGCAACATATGGCTGTAAGGAGCCCGAAGTGAACGTCGTACTTATCGTTTCAGATACGTTGCGCAGGGACCGAATCGGGGCGTACGGCTGCAAATGGATGCACACGCCCAACATGGACCGCCTGGCCGGGCAAAGCCACGTCTTCCAGGACGCCTACGTCGCATCCTTCCCGACGGTGCCCAATCGCAAGGACCTGATGACCGGCAGGTACTGCTTCACGTACGACACCTGGTCCCCGCTGGGGCGCGACGAGGTAATCCTTGCCCAATGCCTTCGTGACGGAGGCTATGTCACTCAGATGGTCAACGACACCCCGCACATCAGCCAGAACGGGTTCCACTTCGACCGGGGCTTCGATGGCTGGATCTGGGTTCGCGGTCAGGAGAACGACCGCCTGCGGACCGACCCGGCCGAGGTCAGCTATCCGTGCGACCCGAGCAAGCTGCGCGGCGGGGCCACCGGGTCCACGCGGCAGCACCTGCGCAACGCCGCCACGTGGCGACACGAGCAGGATCACCATTGCGCACGGACGTTTCGGGAGGCGGCCGACTGGCTCGAGCGGAACCGCCGGCTGAAGAACTTCTTCCTCTATGTCGACACGTTCGACCCGCACGAGCCGTGGGACCCGCCCCGGCATTACGTCGACTTATACGACCCTGGCTACGAGGGCGACCAGGTCACCTACCCGCGCTATGACTTCGCCAGCTACCTCAGCAAGGCCGAACTCAAGCATGCCCACGCGTTGTACTGCGGCGAGGTCACCCTGGTGGACCGCTGGGTGGGACATCTGCTGCGGCGGATCGAGGATCTGGGCCTGGCCGACGACACGGCAGTGATCCTCACCACCGACCACGGGTTCTACCACGGCGAGCACGGCCTGATCGGCAAGGCGGTCATCCGCGAGAAGCCCAGGCGAGTGGTTCTCTACACGCCCCTGTGGGAGGAGGTCGCGCGGGTGCCGTTGATGATCCGGCTGCCGAAAGCTCGAGGCGGCAGGCGGGTTCGCGGCTACGCCCAGATGACCGATCTGATGCCCACGATTCTGGAACTGGCGGGCAAGGACGTGCCCTCGACGTGTCAGGGCGTGTCGCTGGCTCCGCTGCTGCGTGGCGAGCGGAAGAGCCCGCGTCGCGCCGCCATCAGCTCGGCGTGCTTTGTGGCCGGGGGCGATCAGGTCATCTCGACGATCACCATGGGGCGGTGGTCTTTGGTATACGCGTCGCCGGCGGGCGGCCAGGGCCATAGCACAGCCGAGATCGACATGATCCAGCGCCGGGCCGAGATCTTCCGCGAGGTGTATCGCGGCCCGATGCTCTACGACCTGAAGGAAGATCCACAGCAGAAGCGCAACGTCTTCCGCAAACAGGTGCCCGTCGCCCGGCGATTGCACGCCGAATACGTCCGCCAACTCGAGCAGTTGGGCACCGACGAATCGTACGTCGAGCCGCGTCGCACACTGTTGTGAGGGCCTCGGTGCGGTACGCCGCCGCCCGGCCCGTCGTGATTTCCGTTACCGGGCTGCTTAGCGAACCGTCAGGCTCTGCTCGGCGCGCACACCTGTGGCCACGTCGCGTACCCGTAGGGTGTATTGGCCCGCCGGGTCGCTGACGGCAATGGGGAACTCCCAAACGGCCTGCCCCTTGGGCGCAACCAGCGTGCGGGTCAGGACGGGCATGGGCTTGCCGTCGGGCCCGACCACATCCACGCGAAATGCGTGTGTGGTTCCGATCCGCGGGGCGCTGAGCTTGAGTGTGGCCTTCACCAGGTCGCCCCGCTGCGCGTCCGGGGGTGTCGACACCGAGACCTTCTCTATCGGCTCGGGGAGGATCGCCAGAACCGTCGGCTCATAGGTGGCCAGGTCGACCGTGACCGACTCGACCTTGCCGAGGTACTTACCGGCCCGCTGATCGTAGACGGCATGACGAGCGCCAAGGGCGACGGTAAGTTTGATCGGGCCTTCCAGCGCCTTCTGGTCCTGGTACTCCGGCGGCCCGAGCTCGGATACGCGAAGTTGGTAGTTGCGGTGCAGAGCCAGGATGCGCAGGGCGCCGCAGCGGAACGGATGGATCTCGACAGCGTGCGGACGCCCGGCTTCCGCCGTCGCCACCGCGTACTGCGGCTGGGCGCCGGCCTGCCGCAGCATCGCGCCGATCACGTCCTTCAGCGGTTGACCTTCAGGGGGCTTGAGTCGCCAGCGGTGATAGTCGGTGATGACGGCGTTGAGATAGATGGTACGTCCCTTGCCGTGCTGCCTGACGATCATCGCCGGCGTGCCGGCCGAGTCCTGGTACCAGGCGACCGCGTCGGCGGTGGGTGCGACGTTCGTCTCGGCGGCACGGACGTCCGGCAGCGAATCGGGCAGCGGCAGATCGGCCTTCTTGGCGACAGGCGTGGCTGTCAGGCCCGGCGAGCCCGGGGCGAACTTACTGTCCTTACGTTCGATGCCGAACAGGTCGTCGAGTTGCCCGCCCGCCAGCATCTTGCAGTGCTCGTCCATCAGGGCGGTGCGGCAGTCGGCGATCACCGTCCCGCCACGCTGCACGAATCGCCGGATCGCGTCGCACTCGGCCTTGGACATGGCGATCGACTGCGGCAGGACGAGCACTTTGGCGTCGCTCTTGTCGAAGTCGCCGTTCTCGAGTTGGGCATAGGCCACGAAGGAGCCCTGATTCAGACTGTCCTCGACGAGCTTCACGCACGACTCGCGCAGTCGCAGGAATTCGCTGCGTTTTCGCTCAGCCGCACTGCCGCGGTTGAGCCAGTTCTTGCCCTCGGGCAGGGCTTCGTACATCCAATGAGCTGTGACCGAAGGGTGCGAGTAGTGAATGGCGACAGGGTCGCTGACTCGCTCCATGTGGGCGAGCTGCCTGGCCAGGCCGCCGGTCAGCTCCTTGTAGGTCGGCGCGATGTCGGCGCCCATCTCGGTGGGTTTGCCGTCGGCGTCGAGGTATCTATTCTCTTCATCGTAAATAATGATGCCCAGATCGCCCTGGAGGAACTGATACCACAGGCGCCACACCTCCATATCGCCGAAGCCGAAGGCGGTGGTGACGGCTGGCTTGTTAGGCGCGAAGGAGCACCAAATCTCACGATTGTTACCGATGTTGTAGGGCTCGATTGCGGTCATGACCTTTGAGAGCAGCCAGTAGTCGTAGCCTCCGAACGCCGACGGCATCTGGCAGCCCACCAGCCCGACGCGGGCGTGGGGGTCGACCTGCTCGACGGCCTTGGTGCCGGCCTGGAGGGTATCGGCGAACACCTGGTTCATGAAGAACCGGTGGTCGGCCCATTGCGAGAAGTTGTCGCCGCCGCGGGCCATCATCTCGTCGGTGGTTAGCGGCACGACGTCCTCGATACCGGCGAAGTTGGTGCCCCACTGCTCGTTGATGGCGGCCAGCGATCCGTACTCGTCGATGAGCCATTTGCGCATGGCCGACAGCGTCCGCGGGTCGAAGCAAAAGTCCCACGCGGTAACCAGATCGGCCACGCCGCCCTCGTCGGTGTGAGCGTAGAAGAACGGCCTATACCGCATCTGCATCTTGACGGCTGTCCGCAGTCGGTCGACCGCCTTGGCCAGCGCCTTCGGGTCGCTCAGGCACGGCTCACGATAGAGGGGCTTCTTGCTGGTGCGGTCCTTGACGTACTCGGCCTTGGCCAGCTTGAGCATCTTGTTCTTCGGGCTGTAGGCGGGCGTGTGGTAGGCGGCGTAGAACGCGGTGGCGATCTGGTCGCAATAGAAGCGGTAGTCGTAGCTATACCAGATCTTCCCGCCATCGGGTCGTTGTGTGCCGCCGCTGGAGAGCTTGCCGGCGGTGATCCCCACGTCGCGCAAAGCCGCCTGCTGATTCGGCTTGTAGGCGTTGTACATGACGATCTGATAGTCGTCCCACACCGTCGACTCGGGGGTGACGATGAACTCGGCCTTGTCGGCGCGGACGATCTGGCTGTCTACGGTAAGCGTGGCCTCGACGAAGTTTTGCAGGGCGACCGCACGGCCAAGCGGCAGCGAGAGCGGCACGGTGTCGCCGTTGACCTGCACCATGTCGGTTTGCTCGGCAACGGTGCGGCCATAGCTGTCGGTCCAGGTCAGCGCGAGTGTACCTTGGCCTGTAAGCGGCTTGTCCAGCTTCAGCGTCGCTTGCAGGACGTCGCCGCGGGTCACGATGGTATCGGGGATTTTCAGTTCGGCTGCCATACCCGCGGTGGCACACAGCAACACGAGTAATGAGCAGGTCAGGTTCGTCATGGCTCCATTTCCCTTTCGCGGTTCGTGTCTTCAAACATCGGCAGCGAACGCATCGGACTCACCGTCGCTCGCTATGTCTGCCGGCTCGGTCGCCGTCGGTAGAGCGCCACCTCGCGGCCGGCTCGAAACATGGCCACGCTGCGCGTGACCATGCCACCCGGTCGTCTGGGATCGCGCCGCCTCTCATTCATGGCGGGCATCCTACCGCGGCCAATCCTCTGCCACCAGTGGGATGGAGCCCATTGCTGGTTACGCGGCCGGTACACAGGCGACCTGCCTACAGGTGCGGAAGATGGGTCGTGACCCACCCTACGCCTTCCGCGCGATTGATTGACGGTCTTGCGACGATGTGCTATCGACTCATCCGCAAGATAGGAAGCCGTCAAGCATAGTGAAGAATCTTGTCTATCTGCCGAGTCGCGAGGTCGAGGCCGCCTTTGCACGCGGCGCGGACCTGCTGGTGGTCCCGGTCGGCGGCACGCGCGAGCCGCTCGATAGCGCGCTGCTGCTGTTCGGCGTGACGCTGCTGAGTTGACGGGGCCTGGCGCACCGGCCGGCGGCGCTATCGCCGAAGCACCGATGTGGGTAAAATAGAATAGAAGGACGAATCGGCGTCCGGTGACCGCGTGGCCGTTTTGGGCTGGCATTGGGGTCTATCGATGAAGAAGACCCGACGGTGGGCAATCTGCCTCGCCTCGTGCACCGTGGCACTGGGGGCGCTGTGGGCTGCGGGGCGTTCGGCTGCCTTGCCGGCTGACGCGC
>Ga0315553_10001661_pt1 | contig 18286 bp, 16 predicted proteins | sample SalMarSW160140MG_FD_203099 | JGI IMG/M metagenome (GOLD analysis project Ga0315553, IMG submission 203099) | Salt marsh sediment microbial communities from the Plum Island Ecosystem LTER, Massachusetts, United States - Salt Marsh Sediment SW1601-40 ... | reverse complement strand
GGCCGTACACCGAGCAGTTCGGCGCTGTACTGCATCATCTCCCCCCAGGTAACCTCCTCCCCACTCGTGATGTTGAATACCTGCCCGGCAGAGTCTTCGTTTTCCAGAGCCAGGAGCACAGCTTCGACCAGATCCTCTACGTAGACCGGGCTGGTCAGGGCCCGACTGCCGCTGATGGTCCCCCGCACGCCTCTCTCCTGGGCGGCGAACAGCCTGTAGAACGTGGTGGTATCTCCCGGTCCGTAGGCATTCCCGGAGCGCAGCACGACAACACGGAATCCCGGCTCCGCGCAGCTCAACACGAGTTCCTCCGCGGCCTTCTTGCTGCGCTGATAGCCGCTGTGATAAGGATAGAAGGGGCCCTCCTCGGTAGAGTTTCTGTGACCTCCGAAACCCTGAACCGACAGGGAGCTCAAGAAAACGAACACCCCGCAGCCGGCGCGGCGGGCCTCATCGACCAAATGTTTCGTGACCTCGAGATTGTGCAGGAAGTATTCCCTCTCGTATCCCCAGTCTCTGGCCAGGGCGGCGCAGTGGATCACCGCATCCACGCCACAAAGCAGTTGCCGGACCTCATCCGCCACGGTGAGATCCCGCCGCTGCAGCTCCACCCCCCGCCTCCGGATCTCCTCCAGGTGGATCGGGACACGGCTGCGCCGATACTGCGCCCTCACCGGATAGCCCCGCTGCACCAGCATACGGGCCGTCCAGCCTCCGACAAACCCGGAACTGCCGGTGACCAGAATCCTGCGAAATCCGCCGGAAGACATCAGCCCTTTGTTCCGCCCACGGCCCAGAGTCTGCAGAGATTCACCGCCGTTTGCACCCCCCGCACCATGGCCGACAGCGCAGCCCACTCCTGACGGCTGTGATAGTTATGGCCACCCGTGAACACGTTGGGCGTCGGCACACCGAGTTCACTAAGGCGGGCTCCGTCTGTACCTCCCCGAATGATCTTGTACTCCGGCTCTATGCCGGTCTCCCGTATGGCCTGCTCCAGGGTTGTAAGCACTTCGGGAACATTCTGGAGATAGCTGCGCAGATTGGCATACTGTTTCTGAACCTTGATCTCCACCTTCCCTTTGGGAAAAGCCGCCTCCACGGCCCGGGCCATGCTCTCCAGAGCCGCCGCCCGCCGCTGCACCTCCGTCTCTTCAAAATCCCGCAGATAGATCTCCAGCTTGGTTTCCTCGATACTCCCGGAGATCTCCAGGGGAAAGTAGAAACCGTAGCGGCCGTCGGTGGCCTGGGGGCTTTCCGCACCGGGAAGCAGGTTGAGGAAGCAGGCGGCCATCTCGATCGCGTTCACCAGCTTCCCCCTGGCCACGCCGGTATGAATGCTCTTGCCGAGGAAGCGCAAATCCGCCCGGTATCCCTCGAAACACTCCGCTTCGATGCTCCCCTCCTCCCCGCCGTCGAAGGTGTAGCAGTACCTGGCGGAGATCTTCTCGATGGGAAAACGCTGCATGCTCAAGCCCTGCTCCTCATCGGGGGTGAAGCAGATTTGGATTCCGCCGTGGGGGATCTCGGGGTGCTCGGCCAGATACTCGACTGCGGTCATGATCTCCGCCAGGCCGGCCTTGTCATCCGCCCCCAGCAGGGTGGTGCCGTCGGAGGTGATGATGGTCTGTCCCTCGTACCTGCCCAGCTGCGGATACTCCTCAGGATCGAGCACGACCCCCCCCTCCAGTTCGATTACCCTGCCGTCGTATTTCTCGTGAACCCTGGGATCTATGTTCTTTCCAGGAGCCGCGTCGCTGGTGTCCAGGTGGGCGATCAAACCGATCTCGGGAGGTTGGTCCGCGGAATCGTCCAGGTTCGACTTCATCCGGGCAAACACAAAACCCGCCCCGTCCAACTCCACATCCCTCAGGGACAGCCGTTCGAGCTCTTCGACCAGCATATTGGCCAGCTCCAGCTGCCCCGGGGTTGTCGGGGAGCTCTTCGAATGTCCATCCGAAGTCGTATCTATTCGCACGTAGCGCAGGAATCGTTCCAGCACCCGCTGTTCGATCCAGCTTCTGTCCTTCTCATTCATCTCAATCTCCGATCACAACTAACAAGGAGGATTGTGATGTCCTCCTCCAGCCCTTCGGGCTATCCTCGTAATGACGCAAGAATACGCGGAACTGTCCATCGAAGTCAAACATGCAGTTCCTTAAAGTATCACATTGACAATCTTCTCGATTAAAAGATATCGTACTGCCCATGAAAACAGACGGAACAAACATGGAGCAGGAGGGCCTTCTCGAGGTAGCCCGGAAGATCTGCATCGCAGCCCGGACCGCCCCCAAGGGCAAGGGTACGGATAATCTGGAAACCGTGGTCCTGACAGGCACGGAGAAGGATGAAATCGCCCGGGAGATGCAGCGCATCGGGGAGGAAACCGGGGTGGCTTTTTTTATTCGAGACGCGAACTGCCTGCGCTCCGCCGGCGCCCTGGTGCTGTTGGGAACCAAGATCAGCACCCTGGGGGTATCCAACTGCGGATTCTGCGGTTTCAAAGATTGTGCGGACAATGAAAAGAACCAGGGGATCTGCGCCTTCAACACCGGGGATCTGGGGATCGCCATCGGCTCGGCGGTGAGCGTGGCCGCGGACAACCGGGTAGACAACCGTGTCTTCTTCTCCGCCGGCCGGGCGGCTGTGAATCTGAAGACCCTGGGGCCGGAGGTCAGGATCGCCTACGGCATTCCCCTCAGCGTGGGTGGCAAGAGCATCTTCTTCGATCGCAAGTAGCTTCCCGAGATTTCACCAGGTACAGCACCGTTGCTCCCAGGAACAGGGCGTAGGAGGGGAACTGTCGAAAGGGGGGCACCTCGGAGAGGATCAGGGCGGCGGTGAGGCTGGCGATGATCGGTTCGGCGAGGGTGAAGAAAGAAACGGTGAGAGGACTGAGGTGGCGCACCCCGTAGTTGATCGACGTGTGGCCGATCAGGGTGGGAAACAGTGCTAATCCCAGCAGAGCCAGCACCGATCCCAGGGCGGTCAAATCCACCTGAGCCAGGCCGCCCCCGGCCAGGCCGAAGGGAAGGGTCAGCAGCCCCCCCCAAAGATATATCACGTGGATAAACAACAGGTGGGGAACGTCCCCCGAAACCCTCCGGGACACCAGCAGGTAGATCACGAACAGCAGCGTGGACAACAGACAGAGGAAATCCCCGCTCTGCCCCAGCTGGCCGCCGCTGGTGGCGAAAAGCCAGTAGGCACCGGCCAGAACCATGGCCAGGGCGATGTAGGTGTAGCCGGGAATCCGCTTCTTGTAGAGGAAACGCTCGAAAAGGGCAAAGAACAGGGGATTGATAGAAATGATGAAGGTCGCGCTGGCCACGTAGGTCCGTTTCAGTCCTATGATCCAGGCCTGAAAGTGAAGTCCCAATATAAGTCCCGGAATCAGCAGCAGCAAAAAGCCGGCCAGCCCCCTTTCCCGCAAAAATTTCTTCAGCTGCCCCAGGCAGAAGGGCGCCACCGCCAGGCCGGCCAGGATCATGCGGAAGGAGGCGATCACCGGAGATGGAAAGTCGCACAGCTTGATCAACACGCCGGAGAAGCCGAAACTGACGGCTCCGGCTGAGAGAAACAGCAGGGCAATTCTTCGTTGTCGGATTTCTGTCCTCTCGGGCATCGCGACATCGAGTATAACAGAACTCGGCTTTGATTTCTCCCGCCTCCAACGCATTGTCGGTCGTCTTATGTCTTGTAGAACTTTTTCCACCGCCGGGTTATACTAATCGATCTGTACAAATATCGCTGTCTTCGACCAAAATTGCGAACTGGAATGTACCGACGGATACCCAACGAACAGCGCCTATCTCTCGAGGTTGCCAACCGGATAAAGGAGCTGATCCGCAAGGAGAAGCTCAAACCCGGCGATAAATTGCCGAACGAGATGCAGCTTGCCAAGTTATTTGGTGTGAGCAGACCGACGGTACGAGAAGCGGTGAAATCCCTGGTTTCCCAGAATATAATCGAGATTCAACGCGGAAAAGGTACATTCGTCTCCGAGACTCCCGGGATCGCCAGTGATCCGTTGGGTCTGGATTTCGTCGTCGGGGAGGACCTGCACCTTTCTCTGATCGAAGTACGCCTCCTGATCGAACCTGGGGTTGCCCGCCTGGCGGCCGAGCGGGGAACACACGCAGACATCGACCGAATCGGAGAATACCTGCAGGAGATGGGAAACAACGTGGACAGGCATGAGGTGGGCATGGGAACCGAGCTGGAATTCCATCGAAGCATCGCCGAAGCCACGGAAAATCCCGTAATCATGCGTCTCGTGCCGATCATCATGGATGCGATCATCAAAACCTATCGGGATGCACCCAGGACAAGCGAAGATCATCGCCAGGCACTCATAGAGCATACCGCGATCTTCAATTCGATCAAAATGCGGGACAAAGACGGAGCCTATATGGCCATGCAGAAGCACCTGGAGAAAAGCTACCGCAGAACCCTCAGCAGGAGGAGAAAGAAAAGCAGGAATTGATTCATTGTTCGATAGGCTGACGAGGACCCCTATCTGAGGAAATCGCCACCTCTCTCAGTTGATGAGTTGCGGCTCATTTGCCCTTCTGCTTCGATCTTCGCAACCTCAAAAGGGAATAGCTTACCGAAAGGATCGAAATCCCGTAGAAGAAAAGAGCGATCGGAGAGCGCACCAATGTGGACCAGTCTCCGTGGGACATAATCAGCGCCTTGCCCAGCTCCCGTTCGGCGAGGGGTCCGAGAATGACCCCCAGGATCATCGGGGCGGCGGGGAAGCCGTGCTTGCGCATGAAGTAGCCGATCACTCCGAACAACAGCGCCACCAGCATGTCATAAATGCTGTTGTTGAGTGAGAAGGAGCCCAAGAAACAGAGGGCGAAGATAACGGGGAAGAGTATCGAGATCGGCACCTTCAATATCCGGGGGAACACCTTCACGCCGGCCAGGCCCAGACCCAGGATCAGAAACTGAGCAAGCATGAAACCCACGAACAGAGCGTTGATGATCTGGGGATTCTGCTGAAACAGCAGCGGCCCCGGGCGAACACCGATGAGAAGCAGGGCGCCGAGCATCACCGCCGTGACCACGTCGCCCGGAATTCCCAGAGTCAGCAGGGGCACCATCGCCCCGCCGGTGGTACCGTTGTTGGCCGCTTCCGGCGCGGCCACTCCGGCCAAGTTTCCCTTTCCGAAACTGTCCGGGTCCTTGGAGAAGCGTCTGGTCTCGTTGTAGGCCATAAAGGAGGCGATCGCTCCCCCGGTCCCGGGGATGATACCGATGAAGGTTCCCAGAAAAGAAGCCGGGATGATGACGGTGATCAGGCTCTTGAACTCCTTCCAGGTGGGGAACACCCCTTTTATCTTCTGATCGTAGCGCTGCAGCTTCTTGCCGACGTTGCCCAGCTCCATGAAGATCTGGGAAACAGCGAACATCCCTATCAGCACCGGGAGCATGGGAAATCCCGTCATCAGGTTGGGTACATCGAAGGAAAATCGTGCATATCCGGTCAACTCGTCGATGCCGATCGAAGCGATCAGCAGACCGAAGAATCCGGAGATCAATCCTTTGACCAGCGATCGGCCGGATACGCTGGCGATCACTGTGAGTCCGAAGACCATGAGGGCGAAGTATTCCTCCGGGCCGAATTTCAGGGCGAACCTCGCCAGCTGGGGAGAGATGAAGATCATGCACAGCGTGGAGATGATTCCGCCGGTGGTGGAGGCGATCGTGGCCACGCCGATGGCCTTTCCCGCCTCGCCCTTCTGGGCCAGTGGGTAGCCATCAAGCACCGTCGCCGCCGCCGAGGGCGTCCCGGGTGTGGAGATCAGGATCGCCGAGATCGAGCCCCCGTAGATCGCGCCGCAGAACATTCCGCTAAGCATGATGAGAGCCGTTGCCGGCTCCAGGTAGTAGAGAAAGGGAAGGAGGAGGATGATTCCCACGGACCCGGTCAAACCCGGCAGGGCTCCGACCACGATCCCTCCGGCCACGCCGATCACCAGGAACGGGAAATGGGAGAGACTCAGTACGTAAGATAAACCGTCAACCAAAGGAGACATGGTTCTTCCATCTTCCTACCACAGCCCGAACCGCGGCAGAGGTACCCGGAACACCATACGGAAAACCAAGTACAGAACAGCGGTCGTACCGACCGAGATCAGTATGATCCTGTACCACTTTTTTTCGGCGAAAACGAGCATGGCCGCAGCGATGAACAGAGGTGTAGCCACGACGTAGCCCGTGTAGCGGATAAGGCGGGTATAGAGGAATCCCGCCGCGGCAAGCAGGATAAAGCGCAGGAGGTAAACCCGTTCGATTTTCTCCCGGCGCTCCGCCGGTTGTTGCTTACGCTGCTTGCGAATGCCCTGTATAAGCAGCAGGGAGGAGAGCAGGAAAAGACAGACTGTGACGAATCTGGGAAAGACCGTCGGAGACAGGGCTATGGTAATCTCGGGGAAAGTGAAGGTCATAGCAAAGAAGAATATCGACAGGAGCATGAATACAGCTCCAAATACGATTTCGCTCGCTATCATCTCACTCCCTCAGGATAGACAGAAAGGCTGCAGACACAGCCATGCCCACAAATCAAGTGCCTGCAGCCCTCTGCAGCAGTATAGCACAGGGTACTGCGAATTGCTGGATCCGGTTCAGTACTGATAACGATCGCCCAGCTTGTTGCTCTTTACGATATCCTCGTAGAGGGCGTCCTGATCGGCGACCCAGCGTCGGAACTCCTCGGTTCCCTTGTAGTCAAGGAGGATCCCCGCTTTGGCGGCCAGCTTCTGGAAGTCTTCGTCCTCCATAGTGGCCTTGAAGGCATCATGGATGACCTTGATTTGAGCCGGGTCGGTGCCTTTTATGGCCCCGATACCTCGCCACTGGCCCAAACTGAAATCCACCCCCTGCTCGATGGCCGTCGGATATTCGGGGAAAGCTTCAAGACGCTCTTTCGAAAAGACCGCCAGGCAGCGCAGCTGTCCACCCTCAAGCTGAGCCACTCCTTCCGGCGGACTGACGTTGATGGCATCCACGTGCCCTCCGACCGCGGCCACCACGGTTGGTCCGCCGCCGGCGTGAGGAACATGAGTGAACTTGACCCCCGCGGCTTTCTCGAAGGCCAGGACGATCATGTGGGTGCCGCCTCCGGCTCCGGCGTTGCCGACGTTTACCCACCCAGGCCTTCTGCGCGCATCGTCGAGAAGGTCCTTCAGGTTCCTGTAGGGCGAATCGGCCGGCACGAGCAGCCAGCAGGGAGCGCTCACCAGGTTGATCACCGGTTCAAAGGTGCTGGCGTCATAGGGGGTCTTGCTCATATGCGTCTTGGTGATCGATGGCGTCGCCCAGGCCACGTAGTAGTACCCATCCGGTCTTTTGCTCATCGCCTCGGTGTAACCGGGCACAGCACCGCCTCCGGGCCTGTTGACAATGATCACCGGCGCCTTTAGATACTTGGGAAGCACCATCAGAAAGGTGCGGAACACGATGTCCGTGGACCCGCCCACGCTCCAGGGGACCATGAGCTCGATCTCCCGGGACGGGTACACTTCCTCCGTCTGTCCCTCGGCGAAGAGGATACCCCCCGTCAGGGTCAGAACGAGTACGAGCAGCGCGATTACAGATCGTTTCATATGCTGCCCTCCTTATATATGGATTTTATTGAACCCAAATCAAAGCTCAAGTATATCCGGTCTGGAAAATTCGACTCCTTCCACCTCCATCTTCAACTCGGGGAAAAACACCGGTTTGGACAGCAGGATCGGGCCGTCCGAAGTGGCTATCATCGTATCCTCGCTCTTCGAACCGGTGATGGAAGGATTCCAGGCAAAGGCCTGATTTTCCTGCACGACCTCCTCCGAGCGGAAGTTCACTTTGTAGTCCCGGCCTACGTAGCCGATCGCCCCGCCCTGGTGGTGCAGCTTGTACTCCTCCGGGTAGCCGGTTTGTTCGTAGGCCTTGACTGCCTCCTTGAAAGCCTCCACCACCGGCCGGCCTGGAACGGTATTGGCCATGAGCGTGCAGTCGATGAGCACGTTGGCATCGTACTTGCGCCGGATCTCCTCCGGCACCTGCCCGAACTGCACGAAGCGGGTCAGGGAGACGATCAACCCCTGCCTGCGGGAGTTGACGCAGAGCATAGCCCGATGCCGGATTTTAGTCTCCGTTGCGATAGGGTGACGGTAATCAGAAATCCTCTCGTCCGCGGCGCAGAAGGTGGTGATGTAATCCAGCCGGTTTTCCCACAATCTTTCGGCCAGACCTCCGATCACGCTGCATTCCTTGTCCCCCGGTTTGATTTCCCTAGCCGTTTGCTCGATGGCTTCAGAGGTGAGCCGCCCGATCTCTTTGTACCTGTCCCTTTCCCAGGGAGTGAGGGAATAACGCAGGGGGTTGATTTTCGAAGAGATGTCCTCTATGCCGGGAAGGCGGTGATCCGCCCCGATCCTCTTCCCCCCGGCAAGCTTGCGGATGATCTCCACCTCGTGCTCCTCGTACCAGGGAAAGCTGTGTATTTCGAACCCCCCCTCTTCCAGCTGCTCCTCCTTCTCCATTCGGGGAGCTTCGATGTTGTTGCAGACGGCGAACTGCCCGCCTGTTGTAATCAGGAGGCCCGTGACGCCGAGCTCCATCGCGATGCCCACCACGTTCAATCCGCCCCCGGTCAGCCAGGAAAAGTTGGACTGCTTCTTGAGATAAACGGCATCCAGGTTGGACTGTTCCAGAACACTGCGGACTCGCTTCTTCTTCTCTTCTATTTCTTCCTGTATAAACAACTCACACATCCTTCACACACAGACTAGTTCTCGTTACTTTTTAACTATATGACGTAAGACGTCTGCTGTCAAGATTGAGCAGGTTACGCGATCCAGGGTGTCCTCCGTCCACCGAACTCGAGCGATAAGCGGCTGAAGTCAATCCATCAGATATCCGCCGTTGATGTCGAGGATTTCACCCGTGATGAACGAAGCGCCTTCGGATACCAGGAACAGTACGGACTCCCCCACCTCTTCGGGTGCCCCCATTCGTTTCAAAGGAATAGAGCCAACGACCGCGCGGCGTTTTTCCTCCGACCACTCCGCACTCATGTCGGTCTCGATCGCGTGGGGAGCAATTGCATTCACGGTGATGTTGTACGGGGCGAGTTGGCGGGCGAGGGATTTTGTAAACGTGTTGATCGCTCCCTTCGAGGTGCCGTAGGCCGGAGAAGCGGTAATATCACCCATTTTCCCCGCGATGGATGTGATGTTCACGATCCTCCCGTAGGATCTCTCGATCATATGGGGAATAACCGCTTTGCTGCAGATGAAGGTTCCATTGATGTTGACGTCCATCACCCTCTGCCAGGTTTCGAGACTCAACTCGAGAATCGATTCCCTCACGATGATCCCGGCATTGTTAACCAGGATATCGATCCTCCCGAAGCGCTGAACCATCGTATCAACTGCGCGGCCCACCGACTCACGGTCCGTGACATCCACCGCGAAGGGCAGGGCGGTGTATCCCTCGGCCTGCAACTGCCCGACGGCAGGCCCGGGATCTCTCATATCCATCAGCCCGACCGCGGCCTCTTCACGGGCCAGACGAAGGGCGATCGCCTTTCCTATGCCCCGGGCCGCACCCGTGACCAGCGCTGTTTGACCTTTTAAGCTCATGACAACGAACTCCTCGATCAGATATTCCCGGCTCCACCAAGTCGCAATCGCCGACGGTGGATCTTGATCCGAGCGGTTAAAAAAGCAGCCGCGGGAGAAACAACACCACGTCCGGCAGATAGATCAGAACCAGCAACTCAACGACAACGGTTATCAGGAACGGGAACATCTCCCGCAAATAGGCGGAGGTCGGGCATTCCAGGATCGTACACACCGCGTACATCGATATCCCCACCGGAGGGGTCAAAAGGCCCATGGTAATGGTCGTACACATGATGAGACCGAAGTGTACCGGATCGACCCCAAGTGCCACTACCATCGGCAGGAGGATCGGGGTGAACAGCAGGATGCACACGGAACCTTCTATGAACATACCGGCGATGATCAGAAACCCTACTACGATCATCAGCACAACATGAGGGTTGGTCGAAAAGCCGGTGATCAATGCCGTCATCGTCTGCGGGACATGTTCGAAGGGGATTCCGTAGCGGAAAAGTCCGGACAACGCGATGATAAACATCACCGCACCGACATCTCCTACGGTGGTGCGCAGGGTTTCGAGGAATTTCTTCCAGGACAATTCCCTGTACACGAACACACCCACCAGAATACCATACACGCAGGCAAAGGCCCCCACTTCCGAAGGGGTAAAAAGCCCGAATCTCAAACCCACGAGCAGCAAAATCGGGAAAATCAGCGCCCAGATTGTTTCACCGAGGGATTTGGTAATTTCCTTGAAGGTTGCTCGCTTGGATCGTTCCGGAACATAGCCGCGGATCTTTGCGGTAATCGCCACCGTCACCATAAGCATGACCATCATAATCAAACCTACGATCAGGCCGGCCATGAACAACTGTCCGATCGAAACGTCCCCGGTCGTCCCGTAGATGATGATGCCCACACCAGGTGGAATCGTAGCGGTGATGAGGGAAGTAAAACCGATAACGCTGGCGGTGTAGCCTTTCGAATACCCTTTCTTCACCATCCCTATACCCAACAGCCGTGCTTCCATGGCCGCATCCGCCGTTGCGGATCCGGAAACCCCTCCCATGAGCGTGCTGAGAACAACACTCACCTGAGCCAAACCGCCCCGGATGTGTCCGGTCAGCAGGGTCGACAGGCGGATGAGGCGTTCGGTGATGCCTGCGCTGTTCATCAAGTTGCCTGCGAAGATAAAAAGAGGCACAGCGAGCAACGGAGAGTTCTGGGTTTGAGAGAGCGGCAGTTGCACCGCCATCGAAAAGGGCAGTTCGGGGTGCTGAAGGAAAAAGGTCAGCCCTGCGATACCGATGGCAAAGGCCACGGGCATACCGATGGCAAGAAACACCAAAAACAGAACCGCTACAAGCAGCATCCTTCGTTCTCCTTGTGCGCCAAAAGATTGCGGAGCCTGTCTATCGGCATCTATAATTACAAAGTCTCGCCGTCCTGTTCCGCGGGCGAGGCCATTTCCGCGGGACCTGCGACAAGTCCCCGAATCGTCCGAACGCAGTTGATCATACAGAGAGAGCCTCCTACAGGAACGCTCAACGTGATCCAGGTGTAGCTGAACGTCGGGATCCCCTGGAAAGCACGAGCCCGGGTGATGTAGCTCAGATGCAATCCGAAACCGACCAGGGTGGCCAAAAAGACGAGGATGGTCAGGTAGATGAGGATTCCCAGGACCCTCTGCACCGACTGAGGAAATCTCTGTACAAGAAAATCAACATTCACCAGATTCCCCTTCCGCATGGCCACCTCAGCGCTCAAGAACACGCTCCAGGCGAACAGAAACAGGGCTATATCCAGTGACCAGTTGAGGGGACGATCGAAGCTGCGAAACACCGCCGCAAAAAAGATCACCAATGTGGCACCGAGCAGCAGGACAGCCGCCGTGTACTCTTCGATCTTGTAGAAAAGCTGCCATTTCTCATTCATGGTTGCATTATAATCCTTCACCGGTGTAACTGCCACAAAAGAACAAACGGGCTGCCGCCCCCCAAAAAAGGGGCGGCAGTCCCATTTTTTTGTCTCTTCAGTGCCGTAAGTGTTATTTGCCTATCTCTTTATGCACCTGGTTGTACGCATCGAGAATTCCCAGAACTTCATAGGCTTGGATACCCGCTTTTTTAAAGGCCGGGATATCGAGATCGGAATAGGGAATGATGATCATGCCCTCATCCTTGAGCTTCTCCTTGGCCTCTTCGGAGTAACGCTCCACCTCTCGGGAAACCTCCCGTCCCGCCTTGTCACACTCCTCCTGAAGAATTTTCTGATATTCCGCCGGCAGGGAGTTGAACCACTTGGAACTGACTACTTCGAAATTGATCAGAAGAATGTGCTTGGTTTCTATAAGGTATTTCGCGACTTCGTAAAGTTTCCCGTTGTAGGTATTTACATTCACATTTCCCGCACCGTCGACGGTTTTCGTCTGGATGCCGGAATACAGCTCGCTGAATGGCAGAGCGACCGGAGTCGGACCCAGAGAACGAACCGACTCCATCCAGATCGGGGCGCCGGGAGCGCGGATGCGGAGTCCTTTCAGGTCATCAGGGCTGTGGATCTCTTTATTGGTCAGGAAATTGCGGAAACCCTGGACCCAGTTGAACGACAGGACCTTGATCCCGTAGGTATCCTCGAGCTCTTTCAGCCATTTCTGAATGGTCGGGGCACTGGTTAGCGCCTGCACCTCATCAAGGCTGTCTACAAAATAAGGGCCATTCATCACCGCGATGCCGGGAACGTAGTTGCCCATCCGTGCCGAATCGGTATTTTGGCCTACATTCGCACCCATGCGAATCTGCTCGATGATGTCCTCTTCCACTCCGAGCTGCGCACTGTGAAACACCTCCACCTTCAGCTTCCCACCGGTTTTCTCGTCTACCGCCTCCGCCCACTTGACGAAGGCCTTGTGGAAGGGATCATTCTGGTTGAGCACGTGATTGAACTTGAGCACATATTCCTTTTCAGCCGCGCCTCCTTCATCTCCGCCCCCGGCCGCCAGGGGCAGCGCTATGAAGCACAGCAGCAGTGCCACCCCAATCATCGTTCGTTTGACTGTTTTCATGCGAGCCTCCTTGAAATATAATATCTGATATATTACAATAGACACCTAGGGTTGTCAATATCAACCCTGCGGAACGGCCGGGCGATAATGGGGGACTGGATGCGAGGAAGAGAATATCCTGCAGAAAGCAGAACAGCGGATAGAACATGCAAATAGAGTATCCAAGCCTTAGTGACGTAGTCTACGAACATCTCAGCAAGCAGATCATCGAGGGAAACATCAAGTACGGAGAAAAGCTCAACATCAAAGCGATTTCCGAGCGGTTGAATGTTAGCACCATGCCGGTACGGGATGCGCTGAAGAAGCTGGAGATGGAGAACATCGTACAAATCAAGCCACGCAGCAATTGCATTGTTGCGGTCCCGACCAAAAAATCGATTCTCGATGCTGTTGAAATGCGGGAACTTCTGGAGTTGCATGCCGTCAAACTGGCTTTGCGGACAATGTCCGTAGACAATTTGCGCCCCATACTCGAGATCATTGATGAAATGAAATCGATAATCGAAGGAACACAATCCAGCGAACAGATCAGCCGTTACATCTACCTGGACCTCCTGTTCCACACAGAGTTGTGCAAGCTGGCCGGAAACGACTATCTGGAAAAGTTCTACCGGGAGGTGAATCTTCATTTGAACATGACGTTCATCTATAGGATCGGGATCCCCCCTGACATCAATGAATCCTTTGCAGATCACAAGCAGATTGCGAAGAAGTTGGCCGAGAGCTCACCGGAAAGCCTGGAACTTTTAGGGGACCACCTGGAACGCAGCAGAGGTCATATCATCCGGGGTGAGCTGTTCTGTTCGTTGGAGTAGAGATCCGGCACGCCGCAATCGCACCGGCGGAAGGTCTGAAACGGGGCGCCTCGGACCTGGATATAGTCATGAATATCACCGCCTTCAAACGGGGAGAGTATCGCAAAAGTTATTCAAGAAGCTTGCCTGGCTGAAACGAAGCTGATGCAAATGAGCTGCGCCTTTTGAGCTTCCCGGGCTTGCCTTGACATTTCGTTCGAGATCAGGACTATACTACAGACCTTGCATCGATTGGCTCGCTACAGCTGAAAAACGTCGCAGGAATTCGATATTTGTCAGCACTCACAATTAATAAACAAGGAGAATTGAGATGAAGATGTATTACGAGCAGGAAATCAATCAGGAGTGGATCCAGAGCAAGAAGGTGGCGGTGATCGGTTACGGCAGTCAGGGGTTCGCCCATTCCAACAACCTGCGGGACTCCGGAGTCGAGGTCTGCGTGGGACTGCGCAAAGACAGCGCCTCGGTAAAAAAAGCGAAGGAAGCGGGCTTGAAGGTCATGACCGGGGCCGAAGCCTCGGATTGGGCGGATGTGATCATGGTCCTGGTACCGGATCACCTGCAGGGGGAGGTCTATAAGCAAGATATCGCCCCGTCCTTGCGGAGCGGAAAAACACTGATGTTCGCCCACGGATTCAACATCCACTTCGAACAGATCAAACCACCGGCGGACGTGGACGTTTCCATGGTGGCCCCGAAGGGGCCAGGCCACACCGTACGCCGCCAGTACGAGCTCGGCTACGGCGTTCCCTGCCTGATCGCCATCGGCAATGATGCAAGCGGCAAAGCCCGGGAAACCGCCCTGGGATACGCGGCGGCAATCGGAGGGGCCAAAGCCGGAGTGATCGAGACCACCTTCAAGGAGGAAACCGAGACCGATCTGTTCGGCGAGCAGGCGGTTCTGTGCGGGGGCGTGACGCACCTGATGCAGGCGGGATTCGAGACTTTAGTGGAAGCGGGCTACGCCCCGGAGATGGCCTATTTCGAATGCATCCACGAGATGAAACTCATCGTGGATCTGATCTACGAAGGCGGGATGTCGCTGATGCGCTACAGCGTCTCCGACACGGCCGAGTACGGTGATTATGTCTCCGGTCCCCGGATCATCACCCCTGCGGTGAAACAGGAGATGAAGCAGCTGCTCAACGCCATCCAGGACGGAAGCTTTGCCAGGAAGTGGATCGGGGAGAACAAGAGCGGCAGGAAAGAGTTCCTGGCCATGCGCAAGGAGCACGCGGACCATCAGATGGAAGAGGTCGGAGAGCGGCTGCGCTCAATGATGCCCTGGATAGCCAAGAACCGTCTGGTGGACCGGGACAAGAACTAGATCAATTCTCCAGTATTGTGATCTCCACCCGCCGGTTCTGACGGCGGCTCGCTTCCGTGTCGTTGTCCGACAGGGGTTCCCTGTGACCCATACCCCGGGTGGTGACCTGGAGCGGACGCAGCGCTCCCAGGGACAGCAGGTAGTCCGCCACGGCCGTGGCTCTCTGCTCGGACAGACGCTGGTGATCCTGTTCCGTGTAGCCTGGGACCCGGGCGGTGTGCCCGGTTATTAGAATATCCCGATTCGGATAATCCTTCAGTATTTCCCCGATCTTACGCAGCTTGGCCCGCTCCGACTCCCGTAAGGCAGCCGAGTTCGGCTCGAACTGTATGTTCTGCAGATTGAGGGTAACCCCTTCTTCCTCTGCAACCACGGTCGTGTCTTCCACCCCTCGCTCTTCCAGTTTCCTGGCAATATCCTCGGCAACCTGCTCCCTGTCCAGCTCCTGTGACTCGAGCAGCAACCCTTCGGCGCTGCCTACATATTCTACGGTCTGACCGTCGGAAAGGTAAAAAATAAAATCAAACTCTTCGTTATAGGAGTGGGGTTTGCCAAGCTGGTTGTCCCAGTAGTAGGTCTGTTCCGACCTGCCCTCGATCAGGACGGGAACCAGGGCTGTACGGCTGGCCAGGCCCTGGAGCCTGTGTTGGACCTCGTATTGGATCGCGATAACCTCCAGCTTTCTCCCCTCCCGCATCTCGGAACCGACATAGGTGTAGCTCACCGTCATCGGGAAACGCACCGGCTTTTCGATGGCGAAGCTGCGGCGCAGGTCATGGGCCTCCTCCCCGGCGGCGCCCCAGCTGGTACCCGGTTCTATATCTTCCACGGGGAAAGTCGGCACATTCCTTACCACGGGCATGAAGTAGGCTTCGCCGATGTCGTAGCGGCCGATCTCGTCGCGCCAGAACAGGGATTCATACTCCTCCGTGAGAGAGAAGGAGGTTTGAACGCCGTAGGAACGCTCGGAGGTCAAAAAGGTAGCTGAAAGCAGACCCGTTTCCTTGCGAACCGCCAGGGTGTCCACAGCCACTTTGTTGAGGATATTGGCCTGGTGGGACAGCTTCCCGTTCAGGTAGACCTCCTCATTCACCTCGGTGACCAACCTGTACTTCTCGTCTTTGACATACTTGAAACGCAGGGTCTCCGCCGCCAGCGGGCTGAAGGGGAGAGCCAGCAGCAGAACAAGGATCAATCCTCTTCGCATAGTCTACTCCAATGAGCCTGGATCACTATCTTCATGATCGGCAACCCAGACGATTTTATCCTCTCAATTGACAAACATATCACAACTATTATACTGTACTGGCAATTCTCGCTCTTTGGAAAAAACATGGCACGAACGAAAGGTAAAAAAACTTTCGGAAGTGCGGAGGCATGGATCCTATTTAGGGAAGCCGGGTACGCCAAACCGACCCATCTGCAACAGCGGATGATTCCTCTCATACTTAAAGGAAGAGACGTCGCTGTAGAGGCAGAGGGAGATTCCGGTAAGACTGCCGCTTTCATCTTGCCCCTACTAGCGAAGCTCAAACGGGGGAAAGCCGGGATAAAGGCGATAGTGCTTACTTCCTCCACCGAAAACTCACATAAAGTATTACGTGAGTTCAGGAGATTTATCCGATCCGGGAAAAGTCCTTCAATTATTGCCTTTGGTTTTCAAGGTCAGGAAAAGAAGGAGCATATAATGCTCTCCCGGAACCCGGATGTGGTAATCGGTACCCCCAACAAAGTGATCGATCATATCAGAAGGGGGAATATCGATTTTTCCAACCTGCAGTCGGTGGCAATCGACAGGACCGAGAATCCTGAACACCCCGGCTTCGTAGAAGACGTCCTGTTCATATTCTCCAAGCTTCCGCAGAAGAAACAAACAATTCTGGTCTCCCACAGTCTCGAAAACGACTCCGAGAAGCTGGTCCCTCTGCTGAGACGTCCCACCGTACTGCCGGTGTCCACTTGGAGGCAGTTGGCCGTGCCGACCCGGGACATATTCATGCAAGTCGACCAGCAGCGGAAATTGTCGGCAGCTGTAGATCTCACCCTGGCTGAACCGATGGAGAGTCTGCTCATCCAGGGCGATGACCCAAGGCAGGCGTCCCGACTGAACAAGCTCATGCGCTCTCACCATTTGGACTCTGCCCTGCTGCTGGACAACCTGTCTCCGCAGCAGCAGAACAAGGTCTGTCAGAACTTCAGCGTGGGGATGGTGCCGATATTGATCAGTACCTTCGAAACCGCCTGCAGCAAAAACCTGCGCTGGGTCACCCACGTCATCAATCTGGCTGTTGCGCCGAGACCGGAGAGTTACAAACCGCACTCGTTTGTCCTGGAAAAAATTTATACGCTTGCCGAAGATTATGAGCGATTCAAGGAGAGGATCAAAGTGGATGCAGAAAAAAGCACACCCCCTTCAGACGATCAGGTGTTTCGAGGAATGATCCGGCAGATCCTGAAACAGATCAAAGAGGAGGAAAACCCGGAGGACCTCAATCACTATCGAAAGATCGTTCGCAGAAACGTACCCCTTACGCTGCGCTCCTACTTCACAGCCTATATGCTCAAACGGTCCCTGGCCGGAGCAAAGAAGAAAAAACAAAGCACCAAGATAACCAAGCTATTCTTGAGTATGGGAAAAAACCGCAGAGTCTTTCCCCGCGATTTGATCCAGCTGTTTATGGATCGGCTCAAAGCCGATCGCTCTCAGATCCACGACATCAAGGTTTTGGACAACTACTCGTTCGTGGAGGTTGATTCCTCCCTCGGCGAACGGGCAATAAAAGAGCTGTCCGGCATCGAGTTCAACGGGCGAAAATTGGCAGTGAACTACGCCCGCAAGCGGGAGGACAAACGCGAAAGAGCCAGGTAGTCCAGCAGCGCAGCACAGCGAATTGATGCAGCCCGAGGACCTCCCCCCGCTGCTGCACAGCCCTTCCGAGAAACTCGAGGTGGAGATCGGCTGTGGAAACGGCCACTTCATGGTCGAATACTGCCTGAAAAACCCAACCACTCTGTTCATCGGGGTGGAGATAAAGAAAAAACGCTGTCTGAAAGCTCAGAGAAAAATCGACAAACGTGGTCTATCCAATGCCCGGGTTATCCATGGATCTGCAGAGGATGTTCTCAAAATACTGCCCGACAATTCGGTTGACAGCTTCCACCTGTACTTTCCGGATCCCTGGCCCAAGGCCAGACACAGACGCCGTCGTTTTTTTCGACGCGGGAATATTGAAACACTCCGGCGAAAACTCAAAACAGGCGGTTTCATCTTCTTCATAACCGATTACTTCGACTACTATTTCCACACAAAGGTCCTCTTTCTCCTTCACGACGGTATCAGCTTATCCAATCGCTCCCCCAGCACCTCGGTCTATCACTCCGTATTTGCCCAGCGATTTGCAGATAGGGACAAAGAGGTGCGAAGCCTCACTGTGCGGAAGACCGCACCTTCGGAGCGGAAGAC
>Ga0315553_10001660_pt1 | contig 18292 bp, 20 predicted proteins | sample SalMarSW160140MG_FD_203099 | JGI IMG/M metagenome (GOLD analysis project Ga0315553, IMG submission 203099) | Salt marsh sediment microbial communities from the Plum Island Ecosystem LTER, Massachusetts, United States - Salt Marsh Sediment SW1601-40 ... | reverse complement strand
AGCAATCGATGCAGGTAGGTTATTTTCCAGGGGTCGGGGTTTCACAGACGATCTTCGTCCAGACCGCCGGTCTGGCTGGTGTAGCCGACTCTCGTTTACGCCTTTAGATTTGCTGCGAAAGTCTTGCGAAATTTGCTCAGCTTGGGGGCAATCACGACCCGGCAGTAGCCGGCGCCTGGGTTGTTCTCGAAGTAGCGCTGGTGGTAGTCCTCGGCGGGATAGAAGGTTTGCAGTGGTTCGATCTGCGTGACAACATGTGAGGAAAAGATCCTTTCGCGTTCGATCTCCTCGATCAGTGCGCGGGCTGCGGCTGACTGGACCTCATCGTGTGTGAGGATGATTGAACGGTACTGGGTTCCAACATCTGCCCCCTGGCGGTTGAGCGTTGTCGGATCATGGACGCTGAAGAAGATCTCGAGCAGGCTGTGGTAGGAAATCTGTGCCGGATCAAATGTAATCTGCACAACTTCAGCGTGCCCGGTCGTGCCATCGCAGACCTGTTTGTAAGTGGGATCTGGTTTATCTCCTCCAGCGTACCCGACGACAACGCTCTTGACCCCGATGAGGTCAGAAAAGACCGGATCAAGACACCAGAAGCACCCGCCACCCAAAGTGGCCAACTCGGAACTTCCCAATTCGTTTAACTCCTTCTGCATGGCAACCTCCTAGAGCTATTGGCATTGTATCAGCCACTGAATTTCGAATGGGCAATGAACAGCACTTTAATGACAAAGTCAGGTTTGTATTGCTTTGTGCATAACTGCAAGTGCCTGGTCTAATAAACGTTAGAAAAGATCGCCCAAGTCATTCAAGGGGGATGAGGACACTTGATCGCCCTCCTCAGGCTCGTTGTTTATTAAATCTTTTCAGGCTGTAACGAGGTCAGGATTTCTGGGGGAGATAGATGGCCACCGTGCAGGTATCGTCACCGGCCAGGACGCTGCTCACGACCTCAACCCGGACGGGCTGATCGATGATCATCTCCCATATCGCCTTGTAGTAGCCGGCGCCGCAGTAGCAATAGGTGGCCGGGATCGCAGCACCAGCGGCGACCGCATCCCGCACACGAGTGCAGTGGCAGTACATCGCTCGTCGACGTTCGGGATCCGGTTCCTCCAGGTAGGCTTGCAGGTAGCCGCTCTTGGGGATCTTCGTCGCGTAAATCGTCATGCCCTGCCGCTGACCGGCCAGACCCCAGCCGCGGTTGACGACATCTTCGACCTTTTCCGGCGGTAACTCCAGGTCTTCGCTCAGGAACCGGACGAATCGCTTCTGTAGTTCCTCAAGCACAAAATCCAGGTCGCCATCTGCCGCATAGGCTTCGCGCAGTGTCTGGAGCTGATCGGCAGGATAGCGGCAGGCACACGCGCTGAAGACTTCTGCCTGCTGCTCCGGATCGAGCAGGGCTTCGCTGCGCTGCACAAGTCCCTGGGTCCAGTGAATAACTTCAATTCGGTCGGAGGTATCGCTGAGCAAATCGCCACCGCTCGTGATCGAGATGCGGATTTCTTCTCCAGCGGCGGCATCCAGCGCTGCGGAGAGCTTCTTCTGCCAGGCCTGTTCGAAATCGAAGTCGGAGTTCATGAGCACCTTTGCCGCGCACACTTTTTACTCGCGTTCGAACACCCGGGTTCATTTTGCCGGTTGTAGCAATGGGGGTAGAACTAGATCCGCAGTTCTACCACGTCGCCATCATGCAGTTCGTAGTCACGGCTGACCATCTGGCCTTCGAATTCACCGCTCCCCCAGACCCGGGCCATTTTGAGGTTCTTAGAGAAATCCTGGTGGATCTTGGCCGCGAATTCTTCCACTGTGCCGCCGCGGTTCATCACGAAGGGTGAGTTGCGGTCGGGTTCTTTGCCCGGCGCTTTTGAGTAAACCCGGATCAATTCCAACTTGTCGAAGACGGCCTGCTTCATGGAGTCGATGCCACGCTCACCGAGGACCGAGATCGGGATCGTAGTCCATTCGCCTGCCAGCAGTTCGCAGAAGGCCTGGTAATCATCATCGAAGCTTTCATCGTCAACCTTGTTGACAAGGATGATGAGGGGGGGATAGGACCAGCGCCGGTCCTGCGGAAATTCGTCCCGGCGGCTGGCGGGGACGATGCGATTTTGCTCGAGAAAGGCGACGGTTTGTTCGACCTGTTCAACGGGGAATCCCTGTAGATCGACGACGAGCAGCACAAGATCAACACGACGGATCAGGTCGATCAACTCGGGTTCCACCATCTCGCGATCGAGGGGAGGTGTATCGATGAGCTGGACCTGGATATTATCGATCTGCATCATACCCGGTGTGGGTTTGCGTGTGGTGAAGGGGTACTCTGCGACCTCCGGTTCAGCATTGGTCAGCGCGTCCACCAGTGCTGATTTGCCAGTGTTGGCCGGGCCGATGATCGCGACCTGCCCTGCACCTTCAGGATCGATATGGAAAACAGAGGCATGCCGGCTGATCTTGCTCTTACCACCGGGGGCGATTTTTAGCTTGGAGAGCTTGCGGCGCAGGTCGGCGCGCAGGTGGTCGGTGCCTTTGTGCTTGGGGATTAAACTGAGCATATCCTCGAGCAACGAGATCTTTTCCTCGTTAGTCGTAGCTTCTCGGAAGCGTTCTTCTGTCTTATAGTATTCGGGGGTCAGATTGGTGGGCATGGCTTAGTTTGTGGGTACCCTCGATTTTCGTACTGGCCGGGCATACATTCCCAGCACTATTCTAATGGAAATTGGGGTGCTCCGGAGGATGGAGGGCTTTGCCATCCATATGCCGGGTTATCCGGGATTGAGTTTGGTGTTCTTGCGAGGCAATTGCTAGGTAGCCCGGCCAACCCGGGCGGAGGTATGTACGCCGCGCATACTACCCGCTTCAGTGGGTGGACTCTGAAAATGGAGAATCCCCCGGTTCGTAGTCGGGCAGCAGGGTTTCAATATCTCGGATGGGCCGTATGACAAAGCCCGCTGCTCCTACGGCAATGGCGGCCAACCCACCTGCCAGCATCAACAACCCCAGGCCTGAGCCAGGACCGGTCCCAACCAACCAACCGAAGGTTGGCGCCAGGCTGCCGCCTGCTTGCATGGCAGGCTCGACCCAGCGATCTGCGCTAATCCCTGCGGCAAGCTGCCCGATTGGGTAGAAAGCTGCTGAAACCAGGAACTCGAGACCAAAAATGCGACCCTGTATATCGGGTTCAACCTTGGTCTGCAAAATGGCGATGTAGAGTGAATTGATGATCGTGATCGCCATCCCGAAGACGAAGAAGCCGGTCATCCAGGTCACCCGGCCCTGACCAACACCGAGCAAGATCGCGCCAGATATGCCAGTGACGACGAATCCTGTATTCACGCCTATGATACGCTTCCTGGGACCCTTCCAGATTGTTAACAGCAGCCCGCCGGCAAGGAAACCAAAGGAACCCGCCGAGCGAACCAAACCAAGGCTGGCGGCATCATTGCCTGAGCGGGCGAGCACCATGGGGTTGATCAAGGGGAGGATGAAGCCGGCCGCGATGTTGTGAACCATGAATAGCAGAAAGATCCCCACCAGGCTGGCGCGGGTCCTGATGTAGCGGTAACCCTGAGCGGTCTCCTGCCAGACTGAACCACGGCCCACTTCGCCTTCCCGTGTCGCCTCGGGCTGAGGGATATGGATTAGTAGAAGCGTACCCAGTGCAATGAGAAAAGTGATCAGATCGATGAGCAGGATTCCGGTCATGTTGAGCAGAGCCACCAACCCACCAGCGAGCAAAGGTGCACCTATGCCGGAAGCTGATGAGATGAGTGAATTCATGCTGTTGGCGCGGGCGAGTTGGTCCTGGGGGGCGAGCGTCGTGATCGCAGCAGATGTGGCGGGGTACTGGAAAGCGCTGAACGATCCGGCGAACGCGCCGGCCAGGTAAAGATGCCAGATTTCAGCCTTTCCCGTGACGAACATTATGAACAGGAATGCGGTAGCCAGGGCTGCGCCACCGTCTGAGACGACCATCATCAATTTCCGATTCCATCGATCGACGAGCGTTCCTGCGAATGGACTGAGAATCGTGCGTGGCACGAGGGAGGCAATACCCACCAGGACCAATGCTGTAGCGGACCCTGTAAGCTCCCACGCCCACAGCGTGATGACAAAAGATGTCATCTGGGAGGCGAAGATCGAAATGAATTGACCGCCCCAAAGGACGTAAAAAGCCTGCATGCCCTTGAACCGGGGTGTATGTCCCTCGTCTACGCGTACCATCGGTCGACGGTCGGTTGGAAGCAGAATGATCTGGGATGCGAACAGAGCATGCTAGATAATCCCCCACTGGTGGTGAATGGGGCGAAGTTTAGCCGAATTCAGGCGACGGTGTCAAACTGGTTGGGCGATGTCCAGCGGGCGAGCATCATTGCCCGAAGAAGTCGATCAACCCATGCGCGTAGAACGTGGACCACGCGTCTTCCCTTTCTTGTAAAGGATAGTTCGCATCGAGCTCCTCAATCACAGCAGCCAGGATTTCTGGTGAGGGTGGTTGAGGATACCCAAGGCCGACAGGGGTTCTGGCAGGAATTTCGCGTACTAGAGCGGCCATTCTGGATCAGTGCCATCCATCGTATGAAACGCCGTGTGATGGAGGCGATTGGTTCCTTCGAGAGGCCCAGCCAGGCGTGAGTAAGGTTTTGATATTGGCCTGGTATCCATTGTTCATCTTTTATGGCAACAATCTATCGAGAAATTCGTGCCTAACGATTCACCCTGCGATCATGAATTGAGATCGATCCCCAGTACAAGCTCGGCGCCGCAGCACGGCGAAACACCCAGAAGATGGACACCCTTGGCCAGGTAGTCGCCGAAGGGTTTATCGATGTCGATGGATTGCCCGGGTGCGAGCGTAGCCTGAAACGTCCCTAGTGACACATCGATCGGACCTTCGGTTACGTTCACAACGGTAAATATCTGGCTGGCAGTGACCTGAACGCAGCGCGGGTTGGCGATCCCCGGTTCGATACTGATCGTGACCCTGTAGCCTTCAAAGGAGCCGCAGATCCCGGCTGCCGGCATGTTCGCATAGGGAGTGGCCAGTGAGGGGGGGCTGGTCAATGTTGGAGCCGGGCTGGGGATCAGGAGTACGGGGGTAGGAGAGGAGCAAGCCGCAAGGAGCATGGTTAGAGTGGGGATCAGGAGTGCAAGTTTTTTCTGCATGGGATTCATATCCTATGAAATCAAGACTACTGGGTGTTCTGGCAGGCAAATGTCTCTATCAGGAAGCCAATGTTCCATCCTGCTAGAAAGGCTATAGCCGTCAGGCACCGAAATAGGTTTGCATGGGTTCAAAGTAGTTCTCGCGCCAGCCATCCTTATACTGCATGCCGTGGGCAGGCAGGTTGCTGTGCCGAAGCGTTAACAGCGTTCCACCCTCCGCAGCCTCGAATGCGAGCTCAAGGTTCGAGTCCGGCTCATCGGCTGCAAATTCAACCGTGCGCCACGCCTGCACAATCCGTCGACCCGGCTCCAATTCAAGATTCCTGCCTTCGATATACCCGTCCCAGGCCTGGAAACTTCCACCTGGCTCATGGCTGACGATTGCGCCCGCGCCGGTCATGGCGCTGTGCGACTGCGAATCCAGCCAGGCGTCATACACCCGCTTGGGACTCGCGGGCAGCGTGGCTGAGATTTCAAATGATAGGCTCATACCAGTGCTTCTCGAGATAATTCTTTGACCGTTACAATTCTGCTGCTTGTGGGATGATTTGCTCGCCAAAGATCTCGAGCGGTTTGATCTCATGCAGGTTGGGCATGTTGAAGATGGCGTGCTGGATACCGATCTCGCTCAACTCCTGAAGGGAGGCAAGGATCTCGTCAGCGCTCATCTCGCTCGGCGCCAGGTGGACGGTTCCCAGGGTTGTGCGTTCGATCGCTTCGTACGGCCGGCCCAGGTCAAGGCAGTGGTTGCGGAGCACATCCAGCTTGTTGCGCAGCGTGTCGCTGCCAGCCCGCATGAACAGGTTGCACGCATCGCCATATTGGGCCACGAGCCGCAGCGTCTTATGTTCCCCCATGCCACCGATCATGATCGGTGGATGTGGTTGTGAGAGCGGCTGCGGACTGTTGATCGGCGCCGCCAGTTGGTAGTGACGACCGGTGAAAGGTGTGCGGTCGTCGGCCCACATCTGGAGGGCGATCTGCAAGGTCTCCTCCAGGCGTTCGAAGCGCTCACGAGTCGATGGGAAGTTAAACCCCATCCCATGTGCTTCCTGTTCGTACCAGCCTGCCCCGACACCGAATACAGCCCGGCCGTTGGAGAGCACATCGAGGGCGGTGGCCGTTTTTACCAGGTAGGCTGGCTGGCGGTAAATCACCCCGCTCACGAGAGTGCCGAGTGTCAACTTCTCGGTCATACCCGCCAGGTAGTTCAGGACGCTGTAGCCCTCGAGCATGGGATCATCGGCTGCACCCAGACCGGGCGCAATCTGATAGTAGTGATCCATGACCCACAGGCTGGAGAACCCGCCTGCCTCAGCTGCGCGGGCAATCCCGGTCAAGGTGGAAGCCGTGTTTGCGGGTGCCCCGGGCCAGTTAAAGCGCGGAATTTGCAGACCGATCTTCATAGATACCCTACCTTTGAGTGATGAGGAAAGTATATCGCCTATAACGCCGTGATGTGGATGGATTGTGCAAGGAGGTCGAGGGTTGGTGGGTTGGATCGAATTCGTGCTCAGGCCGATTCATCGAGCAAGCGGATGGTCGTCTCCAACTCGGGGTAGCGGCCGCGGATGTCTTGATAGAAAGCGCGGATGCGATCCATGTCGGCGCGTAGATCATGCGAGGGGATAAGCGAGAGTCCGAGCCCGGCTTGCTTTCGCGCATAATCAAGGTAACCACAAATGATCGGGACCTGGGTCTGGGCGGCGATCCAGTAGAAGCCGGATTTCCAGTAGTCGCGGTGGGCACGGGTGCCAGACGGTGCAACGGCGATAATCATCGCCTGCGCCTGCTTGAAGCGATCGGCGATTTGTTCGACGACGCCGTGCGCGGCGGAGCGATTGATGGGGATGCCGCCCAGCCGGCGGAGAAGCCTACCAAAAGGACGCTTGAAGAGGCTGTCCTTGCCCATCCAGGAGAGTTTCACACGCAGGACGAACGCGGCTGCCAGCATGAATGTGAAATCCCAATTGCTGGTATGCGGCGCGGCGATGAGCACTGCTTTCCCGCCCGGCGGCAGCTCGCCCGCCACGGTCCAGCCGAATATGCGCATCCACAGCCGGCCTAGAGCGTATGTGAACGGGTTCTTGCGGATGAGCATATGTGAAAAGCCTTGTTCGCCGGTCAGGGTTTCATCCTCGAAACATGAAGCTACCGATTTCATACAGGTGGCTTCTCGTTGAGCGCCAAGTGTAACCGAAAAGAGTGATTTGGATGGATATTAGCGAGGGGAATGCATTTCGATATCATCCCGAGGAGCAAGGCGACGAGGGATCCCCGAGATGATGCGCGAGGCGGCTCGGTACGTGAGCACGGGGATGCTCGATCCGTTCCCTTGAGCCATTATGGGGATTCCTCACACGTTGGACTTAGAATGACAGAGGGGGCGGGTTCGCGATGACAGTCGGCTCACCCCTATCGCCTCTCGTCCTGGTGGTTCACGAAAGGTTGCGCTCGCAGTAAACCTCGATCGCCGCCCGCATGAATCCGGCCAGACCCTCAGCATGGTCTTCGTAGAACTTGCGGAATTCGGGGTGTTCGACGTACATCGTCCCCAACCCGCGATAGACCTCGGCCGGCGCCGGATAGAAGTTCTCGATCCACACATGGTGCTGAGATATCGCCGCCTGGACCTCGTTATCATCCGCTGGTCGGCCGATCAGCGCGGCCATAGCCTGCGTGGCATCCTCGCCCTGCTGACCGATCCGGGCCCACTGTTCCTTCGAAAGCTTGCGCACCTTATCCTCGACTTCGGTCACACGTTCTTCACCCCAGCGTTCACGTGCCTGGCGCGGATAGCTTTCAGCCTGATCCGGTGTGAGACCAGTGTACAGTTCTTCGTCCGATAAACTCATCTCGTCCTCTCGTAGTTCCTCAATCGCCGGTCGACCGTCTCGATCAAGTGCCCCAACTGGCCTTGGCGTCGTACGAGCGCTTGGCGGTGTTGCTGGAGGGCGGCCAGCGGGTCGAAGTCCGGTGCTTTGATCTGGGCTTGGATCTCGGCCAGCGGCATCTCGAACTCGCGGAAGAGCAGGATCTGCTGCAGCCGCAGGAGCTCGGCCCGTCCGTACACCCGGTATCCCAGCCGGGGTGCGCCGGGTGGGCTTGAGCAGCCCGATCTGGTCGAAATGATGCAGCGTGCGCACGCTCACCCCGGCCAGCTCCGCCAGCTGGCTAACCGTGTACTCACCCATGGAAGCTTCCAGGGACGTATCCTAAACTATAACGTTACGTCAGTGTCAAGAGCCAATTCTAAGGGATATTTGTGATTGTGCTGGATCGAGTCGGGGGAAGAGCCGAGGATGTAGTGTCCTTGATAGCAAGCGGGGTTCGGGCCAGGTTCTGTCAGAACCTGATCAGGTAAATGTTGCCAGCCAGGCTCCGTACTGCTGGCGGTCACGGCGGCGGATCTGGTTGAGATCGCTCGCGGCCATATTCATCTTCGAAGGTCAGGTACGCTTCTCTTGCGGGTACTCGGCGTAGGCCAGCACATCGCGGTAGTCGATACGGGCGAGCTCGATATTCTGTTTGAGTTTCTGCGGATCACCCTCGCTCATCTTGAGGACCGCCAACTGCAAGCGCGGGCTGGGTGGATCGCCAACTGTATCGAGCAGGTTCCGCAACTCGGCCGCATCCGGGTGCGCTCCGAAGAGGCGTTCAAATACGAGATCGACCAGATCAGTTTGAGAAGTCACACGCCAGACTCCAGGCATTCATACTCGATAAGCTCCTGTACTTGAGAGCAAAGCTGCTCAGACCTCAGGCGCGTAGGCCTCCAGGAAGCCGCAATCCACGCAGTGGTAGCTGAAGATCTGGATCGGCTCGCCGGCCAGCACCATGTCCGCTTCAAGCGATTCGCCCAGGATACTGTTCACGGGTTTCGATCCGGAATCCTTGGGCACGATCCTCCACCAGGAGGCACTGCCGCCCAGCTTGACACGTACCCCGTAGGCCGGGTAGCCGGCCGGGACGGTTTTGCTGTTGTCGACCGCCAGGCCCTCTTCCGTGGAGCCGCCGTACTTGCTGCAGTTGGCCGGGGGTTGGAAGTTCGTCGTCATGGGAAGACCTCCTGTGCTCATCTTGATTGCTTATCAGCACTTGATCGAAGTTCCGGCAAAGTGTGCTTTAAGACTGGGATGTGCGGTTGATCTTGTCAGCATTACAAAACATTGTTCAACTCAGGTAATGATGCCACAGGATGCGGGCGGCGACCGCACGCCAGGGTTGCCAACCTGCAGCAATCTCGTGCAGCTCCTCCTGGTCTGGAAGGGCAGGCAGCTGCTTGACCTGCTGGACCGCCGCAGCGAGCGCCAGGTCACCCGCCGGCCAGATGTCGGGTCGGCGCAAAGCCATCAGCAGGTAAATATCCGCCGTCCACGGACCGATGCCCTTGATTTCGATTAGCTTGGAGCGAGCCTGTGAGTCGCTCAGCTCCGACAAGGCATCAAGGTCGAACTTGTCATCCATGATCGATTGGGCCAGGCCGCGACAGTAGCCCGTTTTCTGTCGGCTGAACCCGATTTCCCGCAACTCGTGATCTGAATAACCGAGGAAACGGGCCGGGGTGAGGACACCTGCCGCGGTGGTCAGCTTTTCAAAAGCGGCACGCGCCGATGCGAGCGAGACCTGCTGCTCGAGTATGATGTGGACCAACGTCCCAAAACCTGGTTCACGCGCCCAGAGAGGCGGTGGGCCGAGCCTGGCCACGCTGCCGGCCAGATCTGTATCGATCCGGCTAAGATAGGTGATGCCGGTGGAGAGGGATGCTTCGGATAACCTTGCAGGGAACATATCGATTGGCATTAACACTCTCGGATCACTTTAGCGGCTGATCATGTCTATAAATAACCAGTATATTATTAACTATCTCAGGTGCGTCGAAGACAAGGTAACCAAAACGAGCCCGCCCGGCTAACCGGGCGGGCTACGTCGGGCTAGGTTGGTGAGCTTGTAGCTTCAGTCGCCGCCGTGGTACTTGAAGGAGACCTTGACCTTAGCCCGGTAGGCGAGGACCTTGCCATCCTCGAGCGTCATGTCGAGGTCAACCACTTCGGCGATGCGCAGGTCGCGCAGCTGCTTACCGGCTAGATCGACCGCCGCCCTGGCAGCATCCTCCCACGACTTTTCGCTAGTTCCGACCAGCTCGATCACTTTATACACACTCTCTGTCATCATGCCTCCTTTGTTTGAACCAGGTCGATCTGTTTTCTAACATGATAGCGCAACAAGACTGGTTGAGCGATTCGATCCGCATAGGGCTGAATGCATGCAGTGAGACCACATTATAGTCAGGGCGTACGCGGGGATCGGGAAATACAGCGCCTAATTTATCCAGAGGATATATCGCAATTAACTGAACTTTCTTGATGCAAGGGGATTTTTTAACCTGTCGCTAGTTTCATTGGTGATCAGCTCAAAGCATGCTTCATACGCCTGAAAGGTGAGTTCTTCTGCATGCTGGCGGCCGATCTGAAGGCTGGCCGCTCTGAACGCATCGGCCAGCGCCGGACTTTCGATGATCCGCCCCAGTCCGGCTGCAAATGCAGCCGCATCGCCGACGGGCACGAGATAGCCGTTGTGGCCATCCTGCACCAATTCGGGCAGTGCCGCGGCATTGGCAGCAACGATCGGTAGGCCCGTCGCCGCTGCTTGAAGAGTGGGGATGCTTTGGACTTCGACATCCGAGGCGATGGCAAAGACATCGCAGGCCCGGTAGATCCCTGGCATGTCATCTTCCGGAACAAATCCCAGGAAATGCACCCGCTCAGTCACGCCCAGTTCGTCCGCGATCTTTTCCAGCTCATGGCGATCGTCGCCGCGACCCACGATCAGAAGGTGCGCCTGATCGAATGCTGCCATAGCGCGGATAAGGACATCGATCTTCTTATCCAGAGCCAAGCGTCCGACGGAGAGGATGCGCGGCCCGTGTGGCAGGTCGTACTTCCCCTCCAGGTCGATATCCTCGCCATCGGGAGTGTAGCGTCCAGTATCAAGCCCATTCGAGATCACGCTCGAGGGAACATCCAGGCCTTCTTCTATGAATACCGTGCGCTGGGTGCCGCTGGGAAAGATGACATGATCGAAGCTGTGCATCAGGTGCAGCGTAGCGTCCCAAGTGATGTCCTCGACCATATCTTCTATCGATTCGCCAGCGTGCAGGTAGTAGGTGACGAAGCGCGGCAGAAAGTGGCAGGTTAAAATCTCAGGGACATGGATTTTGTTCCGTTTATAACGATAGAGCTGCCAGCTTAAGAGCGCGCTATCGTGGGTGTTGATTACATCCGGTTTGACCTCGTTGACAATTTCGATCAACCGTTCGTGGGTCAGCAGCGGCAGCCGGCCTTCCGACCAGAAAGGATTTGGTGCAGAGCGAACGCGCCACAGATGAACGCCCTGATCATCGTCGTGGTAGGGTGCGCCATGGTTACTGGCAGTAACGACCGTTACCTGGTGTCCCCGACCGGCCATCGCACGCGCGATCTTTTGGACCACGAGCGTTACACCGCTGATGGTGGGCGGATACCCATGGCTAAGCATCAGGATGTGCATTTTCCACTTCCCATGAACTCCCGTACTCGGGAGCAACAGCTTGGCGCAGCAGCCCCCAGTAGAACAGCAAGCTTACAAGGTAGGGCACGAAAAAGTAGAGCACTCGGAAGAGGATCGAAGCCAGCACAGCGCGATCGATCCCAACCCCAAGTAGAGCGAAGATGCCCGCCATCGAACCTTCCTGCACGCCCAGTCCGCCCGGGATCATCGAGGCGACGCCAGCCACAATGCCAATCACGAAACCCGTGATCACCTGCCCGGGCAGCAACGTTACGCCGAGAGATTGGAAGCAGAACCAGAGCGCCACTACGCTGGCAATCCAATCGGTCAGCACCAAGAACTGGATCACGATCATCATTGCCGGCTGACGACGCATGGCCTGCACTCCCTGGGTTAGCGTTTCGTCGAAGCGCAGGAGGGATGGGGCAACATCTCGTTTGGCTAGCCTGCGGATGAACCTGATCAGGGTTGTTATCAAGCCCTGGCGCAGCCGGGTTGAGAAAAGCATCATGGTTGCCAGCACTGCGGCCAGGAATACCACCCCGGCCAATGCCGCCAGCAGGGCGGCCGTGCCGGATTTGAGTGCGGCATGCCGGCTCAGGTAGAGCAGCCCGACCGGCAGCATGCCGATCATTGCTGGCGCGGTGAGATAGAAGTGCAGAAACGAGACAGCCAGCACCTCACGCATGCTCACCCCGTGGCGGTTCATGAGCGAGTAGCGAACGGAGTATCCTGCCGCTCCACCGCTGGAGACAACATGATTGAGCACGGTCGACACGAACCCAACCTGCGTCAGGTCGCGTGTTTTCATATTGACTCCCAGCAACTTGCCGACCTGGGCGAAGCTGAAGCTGATGCAGAGGTAGGAAACCAGGGTGGCAGCCAGAGCGAAGGGGATGGGCCTGGCGCTGGCAGTAGCCAGGACTGTTCGGATCTGGCCAAGGTCAAGGGCGATGAAGATCAGCCCCGCTAGAAGAACGATGGCGATCAGGTACGGCGCAATTCTTTTATACATAGCTCACGGTCTCACTGCGGGCGTTGGTTTTCTGCTGGTGTCTTTGCTGCCTGGTATTAAACTTCATAATCGTAACCGATCCACGGCGGGTTACCATTAACGTCTCCTTTAGAGAAACTTAAAGGCATTGCACCGGTTGCCAGCCTAGGTGAGCAGTCTCAAGCTGGCCAGCGATCCGGGCATGGTGAAGTGTAGCTGGCCGTTGTCGAGGTCGAGTGTGGCGAGGTCCCGTTCGCGCGCATCGCAAAGGAACGCCTGGCGTATTTTCTGCCCATCGAGGCTCAAATGGATCGTTTCGCCAACCGCGGAGAAGGTGTAGATGCGCACGATACGACCGGACCCTCGGTCGGCCGCCTTGTCGGCCAGCAGGAAGACATCTGGCCGATCAAGAAAGACTGCCGAGCGCATCTGCTGCTGCAGGGCTTCGAAGCGGCTGTCCGGATCGGGGGTGTGGAATCTCCGGTAGGCTTTATCCGCCAGGCTGTTTTCCTGCCAGTCACCCTGACGGGTGAATTCGAGCGCATAGTCGAAAGTATAGGCTTCCTTCTCATAACCCCGGGCCGGGTTGCCCGAAAGGGGAATCAGGCCATAGGCGCGCTCGATGGCAGCATTACGCAGCGCGATGACGCTGAGCCATCCGCTTGATGTTAAAGAAACAGCACCCGGCCAGCGCTGATAGAGCGCCAACCCTCGACCGCTGGTTCTATCACGTACGTGGACGAAATGCTGGAAGGGCCAGAAGGTGGGCGTATACACTTTCTCGCGAGGCCGCATGATGATCCCTCCCGGTTGGTCCATCAGCAACCCATCGGCATCCTGCCCCCATTCGAAACGCACCGTCATCGTCCGGCGCCGGCCGGCGCGGCCTATGATGCGAAAGTAAAGGCGTGGATCGTCATCATAAAGCCACATATCGCGTTCGAAGATCTCGCCGTCAAAACCGTTGACCCAACTAATCTTTAGGCGGTGCTCCTGCTCGTGGACGGCCAACACCGCATGGCTCTCGCTGCTGCGACCGGCTTCCTTCCACCTGCCGCCTGGAAATTCATAACCCATGCGCCACAGGCCGCCGGACACTCGATAGCGAATGAGATGGTTTCCCGGCCCGGACAGCAGAGCTTCGCCGGTCTGTGCATCCTCGGCCCGGACGATTGCTCCACCGGCGGCTTCGTTGAGCTCGAGCACCCAGTGTGCTGTACGTATCTCGATCCTGCTCCCTTGTCGCGACCATGTGGGCTGCGCTCGCTTGCGGTTAACAATCGGAGCGGGTACGAAGTCAGATGCCAGCTGTGTGATCGCACGTGATACACCCTCCTCCGCTTGAATAAGCCATGGAATTTGTTCCTGGTAGACCACGCGGTCGGGCGAGGTACCGGTGATGAAATCATGGTGATTTGAGACAGCAACAGTCCACCAGGCCTCCTGCAGCACATCCCTCAGGACCAGCGCAGCCTTCTCATTTTCCGGCCGCAGCGCCAGCGATTCGGCTAATGTAAGCTTTTCGACGAGCTCGTGGGCACGAGCTTTGAGCGCCGGACGGGCGGTGTAGAAGCCGGTCCAGTAGGGATTGGGGTCGAGTTCGAGCGTGGGTAGAGCGTGGCAATGACAGGCAACCAGATTGAGGTAGTCATCCAGCCCCGCGTTTACGGCCCAGATACCCGTATGCGGATACTTGTTGCGGTTATAACGGTCGAGCAGCTCGACCAGGCCCGGGATCGGGGGGACGAAGTCAAAACCGATCGGGCAGAATAGGTAAGGCGTCCGGCTATAGGGCGAAAGCTTCTTTGCAAAGCTGTTTATGCGGTGGGCAATATGCCGATCGGAGCGGGTGGGTACTGCGAACGGGAACAGGTAAATGCGGCTCAGCCCACGGTGAGCAAGCAAGTCACCCTGTCCGTAGGTGAAGGCATTCCAGTGGGCCAGCACCTCAGCCCCAGCCCGGTCGCGCCAGATGAAATCCAGTGTGCGCTCTTTTTTCAAGAGCAGCTCAGCGCTGGATCCCGGGCGGGGGTAACGGCGGGGGTTGTTCCATTCCAGACCGATGAAGTACATCCCGTCGATGCGCGTAATCGCGGTTTGAGAGAAGCCAGCCGCTCGCAACAGGGAGGGCAGCGCTGGTGAGCTGCCGAAGCTGTCCGAGAAATAGGCTAGATCAGGTTCCTGGTTCATGCCCTGTTTCCGCAGCCACTCCTGCCCCAGCAGGAAATCTCGCAGGATCGCTTCCGGGGATGGAATGAGCGTATCCGCAGTTGTGACGCCAGAACTGGTCAGCCGAAGACGGCCCTCGTTCACCAGCTGCCGCACCACCTCCCGTCGCTCCGGCCGTCGTTCCCAGTACATGCGTAGGAAAAACATACATTCGATGGAGTACACACGCCGCGCTTCGCGCCGCAATTCATCCAGCGCTTGATCGAGGTTTCCCTGCACAAAGTGTGTGTAATACTGTTCGGAGGTGTAGAGCCAGTCGGGGTCCCAATGGCTTGATTCGGCGAAGATCAGCACACGCTCAGCATCCGGAGGGATGCCAAGTGCACGTCGGCGATCTTGCTCCTGCGGTGACATCGGGTTCGTCCCACTGGCCGCATTGTTAGCATGTGGTGTCGGGTCAAGGGTTGAGGTTTGCATAACCAGACATCATACGCCGAAGGCTCGCATAATGGAGGATATTCATCGAGGAATTTCAAACGCAAGGAATCTATTGGGTCAGGAAATCGAACTTAACGCTGGTGAATCCTTGAATCCGGCCGGGTGTCCTCCCGGCCGCGTTCAGCGCAATCCGCGGGTTAGTGTTTTTCCTAAAATTAGATCACAGGGTGTGCGGTAATCGACCATTCGGAATGAAGTTTCTGCGCCAATCTTGATCCAGTATTGAGAAGTCACGCCGGGCTGGGTAAATCAGTCAGCAAGGTCCTGCAATACGGGTTAGAAGCTCTAGCACAACCTGCGTACCGCCAGTCCCGGGTCGTACCAGAGCAAATCTATCCTCAGCATGCTTGAGATGAGACGTGACCGCCGGCAAGATTTCCGGCCAGACACCAGGCGGGAATTCATGCCCCAGCCCCTCCACCAGGACCAATTTCGCTCCTGGGATCAAATCAGAAAGCCGGCGGGCATGGCCAGGTGGAATAAGTGGGTCCTGAGTACCGTGGATCACCAGCGTTGGGATATCCAGCTCCCGCAAGGCCCGGGTCTTGTTGCCATAAGCAGCAATGGCTGCCAGCTGCCGCCGGGTGCTGGCTGGACGGGGAGAACGCTCAGCTAGCCGTTTGGCCTGTGCCCGGAGATCAGCCTCATCCAACGCATAGCGCGTGCCGCGCAGCGCGCGCTTGACCCGCAGGTAGCGCTCAACCTGTGCTTCTAGCCCGACCGCGGGAGGGCTGAAGAGGACCAGCGAGCGTGGGTGGGGGAGGGGATGGCGACTTCCCAGTGGGGTAGTGAGCATCAGTGTCAACGAGCGCACGCGTGCCGGGTGTTCGATTGCCAGTGCCTGGGCGATCATGCCGCCCAAGGAAGCGCCCAGGATATGGGTTGACTCCAACCCGAGATGACCAAGCAATCCAAGTACATCGGCGGCCATATCGGAAAGATCGTAGGCTGTGTGCAGGGGGGTACCCCAGACGGCGGCTGAGCCGATCGAGAACACGCCGGGGGTCGGTGCCTGGTCGAAGCGGGTGGATAATCCGGCGTCGCGGTTATCAAAGCGGATGACGAAGAATCCCTCCAGGGCTAACTGGTGGCAGAATTCCTCGCGCCAGCTGATGAGCTGGTTGCCGAGACCGCTAATCAGCACGAGTGGGGGGAGGTCCGGGCTCCCGAACGTATCATAGGCGAGCTCGATGATTCCAAGCTGTGCTCGTTTTTCGTCGCTGTGTTGGATCGGTGGCAAGAGATTCACTTCCTTGCTGGCAGCGAAGGCTGCCCGTTATGTTCTATGAGGCAACACGCTACAAATCCCGCTGATAAATACGGTGAGTCTTGTGGAACTCGATCCCGAGGCCGCGCAGCTCGAGCTGCATGTTGGAATTCTCGACGCCGATTTGAACAAGGTCGGCGTGTTCGAACCCACCTTCCCGCACGCTTTTATACATTTCGCTGAAGAGGATCGCTGTCCCCCCCAGGCCGCGGTAGCCTTCGATCATGCCCGCCCCGTTGACGTTCACCCAGCTTGTCCGGCGCAGTTCGCGCAGCAACTGCAGCCAGCCCCAGGGGTAAAGCCGCCCGCCGCAACGTTGGATGGCGGCGTAGGCGATAAGACCCAGTGTGGATTGAAAAATCCATTTCCTGAACACTGCCTTATACTGCGTATCAAGCATGTCATCTTCCTTTTCGGGCATGATCCCGGCCACTTCTTCTCCATGCTCTGGCAATGTGCGGTGGAAATGCACAGCATGCAAAATGCAGATCGAGCGTCATGGGAGCACAAACTCCTGGATATCACCCTGGGCGTCCCAGATCCAGAGCGAGTAGCCGGGAACGGCCCAGCCGATAACAGTCAAAAGTTCGCTTATCTTTTCCCCTTCGCTCAATGTCCAGTTGGTGTGGTCGAGGCGGTAACGTACGAGCGGTGAGGGACCACCCATATCCCCTTCGCCGATCGACGCCGCCTGGACGGCGTACAAGTGTTCGCCATCCGGATCCCAAAGCAGATAGGGGATGGATACGTTCGCCCAGCGATCTCCGCTCCCGGACTGCAGGCCGAGATCGTGGGTTTCGCTGCCATCGACCTTAGCCCACACCAGGCGCGCCTCACCCGGGCCGCTGTAGTGCGAAAGGATCACCTCATCGCCGGCATAATTCCAGAATGGCCGGTCGGCGATGCTGCCAGTCCCGGACTTGTCCACGTCCGAAAGCTTGGTCTCCTGAGCTGTCCTGACATCAACCACGTAGAAACCAGGGTCGATGTCGATCTCGTACCCGCTCTCGCGTGTGAAGGCGATTTTATCTCCTGTGGGTGAGATGCCCCAGGTGAAAGTCACGTCGCTGGCTAGGATGTGGTCGGTCCCATCATCAGAGCGCCAGTGAAGTTCATAGGTTGTCGGGGTGGCCAGGATATACGCCAGCTCCCGGCCATTGGGTGCCCAGGCCGCCTCGACCACATTGTCGGTGAGCAGGGTCGTGATCTGGCCGGTGCCAAATTCCAGGATCGAGAGGTCGCTCACGGATACATTTCCGGGTCCAGCCCCGTAGACGCCCCACCGGGTGGCCATCAGGATGCGGTTCGTCGATCGGGCATAGCCGTAATATTCGCCGACATTCACAGGGAGCAAACGCTGGTGGGGTTGGCCATCACCCAGAACCCAGATGCGGTCCCCGCCGCCTCCATCGGCCAGCCAGAGCGTGATCTCGGGGGTCGGTGGTGCCGGTGTCGCCCTGGGCTCGAGTGGTGTGGGTGAAGAAATCGCCTGGAGAGTTGCAGCAACGGCGGTCGAAAGCAGGTCAGGATCCGGCTGCGAGCTCGGGGATGCGCAATCCGCGAGCAGGACGAATGTGAGAGCCAGGATCGATCTGTATAGCCGGCAGGGCTTCATGTTGCTTCTCCCGGATGAGTATCTTTAGGCG
>Ga0315553_10001659_pt1 | contig 18304 bp, 18 predicted proteins | sample SalMarSW160140MG_FD_203099 | JGI IMG/M metagenome (GOLD analysis project Ga0315553, IMG submission 203099) | Salt marsh sediment microbial communities from the Plum Island Ecosystem LTER, Massachusetts, United States - Salt Marsh Sediment SW1601-40 ... | reverse complement strand
ACGGTGTGGAGTGGGGAGACACCAGCCTGGACGATGCGATGCGGCCTCTGCTGGGATGGGCGGCGCGGCACGAGCCCTCCGAGCTGGACGAGATCCATCCAGGCGGCCGGATGGTGTACACCGAGGCGATGGCCAGACGCTGGGTCGTGCTCGCGCGGCGGTGGCGAGCCGCGGAGCCGTAGATCGGCCCGTCGTGCGCGGACGCCCGGCCGCCCGGTGGTTGGCTTCAAGCCGGACCTCGGCACCGCGACCGCGCGGGCCGGGCCGGCTCTAACGCCGGCGGAGCCGGCCCTACGCGGCCCGCCGGACGAGATCCTCCAGCCGGTCGTACGACACCTGCATGCCGCCCTCCATCCCCGAGGCGAGCACCATGTCGCGGGTCTCCTTCGTCGCGTGCTCGACGAGGACGGTCATGGTCGTCACGCCGTCCTCCTCCTCGAGCGTCACGATGTTGACCGCGTAGTCCTCGGGCTTCGGATCGGGGACGCCCTCGTACATCTCGGTCGTCACCAGCCGGTGCGGGGGCTCGATCTCCCGGTACACGCCGTGGAAGCCCACCTCCATGCCGCGCTCGCGGGCCACGTACCGCCACCGGCCGGCCACGCGCAGGTCGATGTCGCACACCAGCCACTCGAACGTCTCGAATCCCCACCAGCGCTTCACGAGCTCGGGTGTCGTCAACGCCTCGAACACGAGCTCGGCGGGAGCGTCGAACGCGCGGGTGATCTCGTACTCGGTGTCCGACGGCAGGGTGATGACGGCGGAGCCGTGCCGGCTGCCGGGGGCCTGGTTGGCGCTCACGGATCGTTCTCCTGTTCCTGAAGCTCGGCGAGGACATCGTCGAGCCGGTCGAGGCGCTCGTTCCACATCCGCTCGAATCCGCGAACCCACTCGTGGATCGGTTCGAGCGCCGAGGCGTTCACGCGGTACCGGCGATAGCGCCCGTCGGCGCGGACGAGCATGTCAAGCTCGCGGTCTCCGCGGGGCGTCGACGACGGGGTGCGACGGGGGACCGGCGCTCACCTGGCGGTGTCGGGACTCGTCGCCAGCCCATGCCGCTCCAGGAAGTTCTCAAAGCGCGGGTCCTCGTGCAACGCCTCGAAGTCGGGTCGGACGCCCAGCGACATGGCGTTCGGCTCGCCCGCGTCCACGGCCCGCTCGAGCCACGCGAAGGCCGAGTCGTTCTCGCCCGTGTAGGCGTACAGGCGGGCGATGTGCATGGGCGACATGTAGGCGCTCTCCGCACGCTCGGTCATCAGGCGGGCAATCTCGACGAGCGCGCCCGCGTACCCCGCCCGCGCGCGGCCCCTCGCGGCCGCCGAGCGCATGTCGTCGGCCAGCTCCGGGCTGCGGATCGAGAAGAACGTCAGGGCCTCCTCCAGCGCCTGCTCCTCGAGGCCCTGCATGTGGTACGTGGCCCACAGCATCGAATGCGTCACCGAGTGATCGGGTACGAGCGCGAGCACCCCCCGATACTGCTCGACCGCTTCGTCGAACCGGTGCGCCTCCATCAGAGCCCGGCCGTAGAAGAAGCGCGTCTGCGGGTTGTTGGGATCGAGCGCGAGCGCCCGCTCGATCTCGGCCAGCGCCTCCTCGTGGCGGCCGGCCAGGTCGAGGTAGTTGGAGTAGGCGGTGAGCAGCTCGGCGCCGTTCGGGTTGAGCTCGAGGGCCCGTCGGAAGGTGGGCCCGGCGGCTTCGCGATCCCGGTCGACGTACAGCTGGACGCCGGCCAGCACCTCCTGGACCTCGGCCAGGGTGCTGTCGGCCGCGAGAGCCCGACGCACCGCGGCCCACGCCCGCGGCCCGGCCTCTTCGGGACCGGACAGCCCCAGGATGAGGCGCACGATCCACACCCGCGCGATGCCCGCGTGCGCGAGCGCGAAGCCCGGGTCGATCTCCAGCGCCGACTCGAAGTAGCGCTCCGCGTTGTCGATGTTGTCCGGGGTCAGGCGTCCCCAGAAGAAGAGGCCCTGGAGATAGGCCCGGTACGCCTCCGGGTCCATCTCGCGGGTCGAGCCCGCGCTCGAAACCGGAGCGTGCCCGCCGATCCTGTCCACCATCACGCCGGAGACATCGCGGTACAGGGCGGCGATGTCGCGCAGCGGACGATCGAACCTCCCGGACCACAGGGGCTCCTCCGAGCGGGCATCCACCAGGCGGAGAGTCACGTCGACGCTGTCCCCCCGTGGCATGACCGATCCCTCGATGACCGCATCGAGGTCCAGCTCCGCCGCGATCTCCCGGATCGGCTGCTCGGTGGACGCGTAGCGCAGCACGGACTGGCGCGCGATGACCGCGATCCCGGACTGCGCCAGCTCGTTGATCAGGGCGTCGTGCACGCCCGCCACGAGGTAGTCCTCCTCCGGATCGTTCGTGAGGTTGGCGAGCGGGAGGACCGCCAGTCGCTCGATGGGCGGGCCGCCGAGGGTCCGCGCCAGCCACCAGCCGCCCGCCCCCAGCCCCGCCAGGACGGCCGCGGCGGCGGCGACGCGGGCGGCCCGGCCCCTGCGCCGACGGCGCGCCTCGCGCTCGATGGCCGCGGTGGTGTTCGCCTCCGCCAGCGCCGCGCCGAAGTCCGTCGCCGTCGCGTACCGGTCCGCGGGGTCCTTGGCGAGCGCCCTATCGAGCGTGCGGCCCACGCTCGCCGGCACGTCCGGCCGCAGCTCGGACACCGGTCGCGCCTCGTCCGTCGCGTGACGGGCGAGGACGGCGCGCGGCGTCGCGCCCGTGAACGGCGGCTCGCCCACCAGCATCTCGTACACGATGCAGGCCAGGCTGTACACGTCGCTTCGCGCGTCCGCGGCACTCCCCGTGGCCTGCTCGGGGCTCATGTACGCCGGCGTGCCCACGGCCATGCCCGTCTGCGTCATGCGCTCGCCACCCGCCGCGTCCACCGCCCGCGCGATCCCGAAATCGCTCACCAGGGCCTGTCCGGCCTCGAACAGGATGTTCGCCGGCTTCACGTCCCGGTGGATGACGCCGCCTTGGTGGGCCCGACCGAGCGCCTCCACCACCTGGGCCGCGATGCGGAGCGTCTCCTCCAGCCCGAGGGGACCCTCGCGGTCCAGCCGGTCGCGCAGCGACTCTCCGGCCATGAAGGGCATGACGTAGTACAGGAGCCCGTCGGCCTCCCCCGAATCGAACAACGGCAGGATGTGCGGGTGGGAGAGGCGGGCGACCGTCTGGATCTCACGCAGGAATCGCTCGGGACCGAGCGCGCTCGCGAGCTCGGGGCGCAGGACCTTGAGCGCCACCGCGCGGTCATGCTTCAGGTCCGTGGCCAGGTAGACGATCGCCATCCCACCGCGGCCGAGCTCGCGCTCGATCCGATACCGTTCGGCGAGGGCGGATCGCAGTCGGGCCAGCGTGTCGTTCAAGCCGGGCCCTCCGGGGACGGGGGCAAATCGCACGATGCGGCCGGGTCAACGTCGGTAGGAACCGGCGAGCGATCAAGGTGGAGGAGCGGACGGGTCCAGGGCGCCGGCGATGCGCCGCCACGGCGCCGCCGTGAGGAGAAGCGAGTCCGGGGCCGCGATCAGTGCAAGTGCCGCGACGGAGCGCTCTCGTCCACGAACAGGAGCCCGTCGAGCTGACGGCCCACCACGATCGGGTAGGCGAAGCCCCAGTCCTCGATCTCAAGCAGGTCGTGAGCGCAGACCCGGGCGAGCGCTGAGTCGCGGACGTGTCCGATTTTTCCAATGCACGGTCCTCCCGACCCGTTAGGTTGCGCGGCTCGGATCGACTGGCGGTTTCGCGCATCCGACATGCGCGCCGATCCGCTCGCGAATCGGTCGGTGACCGATCGGACGGACGCGTTTCACGGGGGGATCTTGGCTACGCCGGATGAGATGCAGGCATCGATGATCGCGAACCTGCCCGAGAAGACGGGCAGGGCGCTGGAGGAATGGCTGAACGCGGTGCGGGCGAGCGGGCACGAGAAGCACGGACAGATCGTGGGCATGCTCAAGGAGCGGGGCGTGTCCCACGGCTACGCCAACCTGATCGCCCACATCGCCAGGGGGAACGTGGCGATTCCGGGAGAGCCTCCCGGGGGCGCGGGCGGTGCGGGCGCGCCCGGTAGCGGGGCCGGCGGTAGCGGGGCCGGCGCCCGTGACGCGTCCGCGGCCGGCGGCGCGGCCCCGGCGGATCCGGTTGCCGCCCAGTACGAGGGCAAGGAAGCGCTGCGCCCGTTGTACGACGCGATCGTGGCCGCCGTTCGGAAGTTCGGCGACGACGTGGAGCTGGCGCCCAAGAAGACGTACGTGAGCCTGCGTCGTGCGAAGCAGTTCGGGCTCCTCCAGCCGTCCACGAAGACCCGGCTGGACGTCGGCATCAAGCTGAAGGACGCGGACCCGACGCCGCGTCTCGAGGCCGCGGGCAGCTGGAACGCGATGGTGACGCACCGCGTGCGCGTCACCGCTTCCGAGGAGGTGGATGACGAGCTCGTCCAGTGGCTGCGGGGGGCGTACGATGCGGCGAGCTAGGCTGGCGGGCGCGGCCGCGCTGCTCCTCCCCGCGCTCGGGAGCTGCATGGCGTCCTCCCCGGCGAACCCCGGATCCTCGCCCGGGGCTCCCACGGCCGCCCCGGCCGCGGCTCCCGCGCCCGCGCCACCCCCGGCGCCGGCCGCACCACCGACGACGGCTCCGGGGGCGTCATCGGCGACGGCGCCCGAGCAGGCCCCGACGGACATGTCGCGCTCCCTGTACCTCGCGACCCTGGCCGCCGCCGAGCTCAGCCTCCGGCTGCACGAGACCGATCGCGCCAAGCACTGGCTCGCCCAGTCGCCGGCGTCGCGCCGCGGGTGGGAGTGGCGATACCTGTCGCGGGCCAGCGACCGGAGCGCGGCCGCGTTCCCGCTCGGGCACGGATCGATCACCGACGTCACCGTGAGCCCGGACGGGCGACTGCTCGCGGTCGGCACGGGCGACGGCCCCGTGTCGCTGGTGGAGGCGGCCACGGGCGAGGTGGTCCGGACGCTCGAGGGCCACACGGCGGCCTCGTGGACCCCGGCGTTCACCCGTGACGGGCGCCGCCTGGCCACCACCTCGTCGGACGGCTCGGTGCGGGTGTGGGACGTCGAGAGCGGTCGGCAGCTGCTCGAGCTCCCGGGCAACGGACAGGGGGTGGCCGAGGTGACCTGGAGTCCCGACGAGACGCAGCTCGCCGTGGGGTCGTGGGACTACACCTCCGAGCGGGGCGTGTGGGGCACCCTGAACATCTGGGACGCCGCCACCGGCGAGCGGATCCGGCAGATCGAGCACGGCGGGTACCCGATCGCGTCGGTCGCGTATACACCCGACGGGTCGCGGCTGGTGGGCGGCACGTGGGACTGGAACCTGGTGGTGTGGGACACGCGCACGTGGGCGGAGCCGGTCGTCCTGCCGCCCCCGGAGTCGCCGGACTACAAGCGGGTGACCGAATTCGCGCTCTCGCCGGACGGGGCGCGTCTCGCGGTGGCGTACGCGGACGCACGCGTGCGGATCTGGGATGTGGACGGCTGGGAGGTGGTCCAGACCCTGTACACGCCGATCGAGGGGCAGCTCCCCTCCGTGAACGGCGTGGCCTGGCTCCCCGATGGCGAGCGGATCGTCACGGCGGGGTCCGACCTCACCGTCCGGCTGTGGGAGGCGGAGTCGGGGGACCAGCTCGCCGTATTCCATGGCCACGACCGTGCCCTCAACACCGTGGCCGTCGGCCCGGACGGCCGGCGGCTGTACACCGGAGCCGGCGATGGCACGGTGCGGGTGTGGGATCTCGAGAGCCTCGATCCCGCCCGCACGGTGTGGACGGTTCCGCACACGGTGTACTCCGCCGCCCTCGACCCGGAGGAGCGCCGCGTCCTCCTCGCGACGTGGGAGGGGTGGCTGCGCATCGTCGACGCCGACACCGGCCGGGAGCTCCACGCGTGGGAGGGGCACGAGCGGGCGGCGGTGGCGGCCGACTGGAGCCCGGACGGCCGGTGGCTCGCGTCCACGGGGAGCGACGGTAGGGTCGTTCTGTGGGACGCGGGCACCCGCTCTACGGTCGCCGAGCTCGAGGACGTCGATCGTCAGCTCGAGAGCGTTGCGTTCAGCCCCGACGGGACGCTCGTCGCCGCACCCGGGCCGGACCGCTCGGTGGCCGTGTGGCGCGTTCCCTCGGGCGAGGCGCTGCCGCCGCTCGTCGACGGCGAGTCCGGGGTGGGAGCCGTGGCGTGGGCTCCGGACGGGACGCTCGCCTCGGCGCACGGCGACGGCACCGTCCGCCTGTGGGACCCGGAGACGGGCACGCCGCGCGAGGTGCTCGAGTCCGTGGGGGACGGGACGCCCACGATCGCGTTCGACCCGTCGGGCCCGCGTCTGGCCGTGGCCAGCGGCCGGACCGTCCGCATCCGCGACCTCGCCCGGCATCGCTGGCTCGCGGAGCTCCCGGCGCGATCGGGCTCGGTGTTGAGTCCCGGCCTGGCCTACTCGCCGGATGGCGAGCGGCTCGCCGGCGCGCTCTCCGGCAACGTGTTCGAGGTCTGGGACGCCGGGACGGGGGATGTGCTGCTCCGCCTTCCGTACCCCACAAGCGCGTGGTCCGTCGGCTGGACGTCGGACGGGGATCTGATCCTCGTCCCGCTGGACGGGACCGTGCGCGTGCTGAAGGGGGACGGGGACTGAACGACGGCTCCCACGGATCGTCCCTCGGCTCCGGGGTCACCGCGGCCGCGTCCCCCGTCGCCAGACCCCGCCGGTCGGCCCGGTGGCGCGGCCGCTCGCGTCATGCGCAACCGAAACGCGACGGCGAGGGGATCGTCACCGACGGCCTGCGACTGCACCAGAATCCATTCGGTAGGCGATCGCCGGATGTAGCGCACGCTCGTCCGCACGCGCGCGCTCCCGATCTCGTACGACCCCCTGAGCTCGAGCGTGTCGTCCGCCACCCAGCTCGCCACGAACGGCCACGTCCGCGCGGCGGTGTTGTCGTGCCAGTCGCCCACGTACTGGCCCCGCGCGCCGTCGAACGTCATCAGACCGATCACCTGCCGCGTGCGGCCATCGGGCAGAGAGAACCGGGTGTCTTCCTCGAGCCACGTTCCTCCGAGCGCCCATCGATACGAAACCGTTCCACCGCCGGGGCCCGCCGGGCGCCCCGCCGAGTCGACCGGCGCGGTCTCCCAGTCGCCGATCAGGACCTCGAGACGCGCGAGCTCCGGGCCGGGCTCGAGCAACCGGGGCCCGCCCGCCGCCGGTGCCGACTCCGATCTCCGCGTGTGACGTATCCGGAAGGCCAGCGTCCAGGTCCTGCCCCCGTCCGCGGAATGGTCGATCTCGACGACGAACGCGTCCCGGTCGATCGGCCGATAGGTGTTGCGCCAGTCCCTGGGCACCCCGTCGTCTCCGACGAACGGCTCGACCATCGAGAACGCCAGATCGCCGCCGTTCCGGGTCTCCTCCCTGACCTCGAAGTGTCCGACGAGGTCGAAGTTCACGTCGTACAACTTCTTCGCCACCTGGTTGTAGAACTTCCAGTTTCGCTGCCCGATCTCCGACCCCTCCCGGTATCCGACGGCGAGGATGAGCTGGCCTCCGAGCTCCTCGGTGATCACCACGCGACCCCGATCGCGGCGGACGACCTCGCCGGTCGGGCTCAGCTGCTCGACCGCGAGGTCCCAGTCCCCGACCAGGAACGCGAGCCGCGCCATATCGGGGGCGGGCGGGGGTATGGGCGGCGTCTGGCCGGAGAGCACGCCCGGCAGGGCCCCGAGAATCACGGCCGCGACGCCGATCGCCGCCGCTCCTCCGCGGCGATGGCCGCGCTCCCCGATGGATCGAGCGGCCGCGTGGCCGCGCTGGTGTTTCATTGCCCCTCCGCGTGACGGGTGGGGGTGCGCCCCACGTGAATGGGCGAGACTATCGCCCGCGTGCCCCGCGACCTTCACGATCGCGCCACGCGCGGTCAACACAGGCGACATCAGTCCGCCATGAGCGACGTGTGAAGCGTGCACGTCGTTATACGACAACGAGTTGCAGATTCCGTGACATCGTGTCCGAGGGTGTCGGAGGCCGCACGCGACGGCACCGGTGTGCTCGGGGAGTCGGACGCGGTCGGAGTCGCGGCGACCTTTCGGCCAGCCGCCGGTATTGATCCCACGGACGGAACGGACACGAGTGGAACGGGGTCCGACCCGGCGTCCCGGACCGCGGGGTCGTCCCGTCCCCCGACGATGCGAGGAGAGGCACCCGATGACCGAGGGACTCCGGTTGGCGCGCTTCGGCCGATTCACGCTCGACCTCGTGACGCTCGAGCTGACCCGTGACGGCCGGCCCGTGGCGCTGCCGCCCCAGCCCGCCCGGGTGCTCGACCTCCTCGTCCGAAACGCCGGTCGGCTGGTGACGAGGGGCGAGCTGCGCGACGCGCTGTGGCCCGATTCGGTAGTGGACTACGAGAAAGGGCTCAACACGGCGGTCCGGCAGGTCCGCGATGCACTGGGCGAGCGCGCCGGCAATCCCGTGTTCGTGGAGACGCTTCCCCGGCGCGGGTATCGCTTCATCGCCGACGTCGAGGCGTCCCGCTCCACCCCCGCTCCCCCGCTGCTCACGACGGCGCCACCATCCGGGGCCGCCCCCGCCGCGAGCGTCCCCGGGGAATCGGGCGCCACCGCGGATACGACCCCCGCCCGGCGGCGCGCTCGCGGGCGGGTCCTCGTCGGCGTCCTCATCGCGCTCGTCGTCGTCCCGATCGGCATAGGCCTCCGTTCGACGGAGCGCCACCGCTCGCCCGTCACGCTGCTCGTCCTGCCGTTCGCCAACCTCACCGCGGAGTCGCGGAACGACCCGATGGCCGATGGGCTCACGGAAGAGCTGCGGACGTACCTGGCCTCGATCGCGCCGGGACGGCTCTCCGTCCTCGCGCGAACCACGGCCGAGCGCTACCGGACCACCTCGAGCCTCGCGCGCGTGCGTGCCGATCTCGACGTCGACTACGTCCTCGAGGGAAGCCTGTTGTCGAACGCCGATGGGCTGCGTGTCGTCACCCGACTCGTCGCGGCTTCCGAGGAGAGACCCGTGTGGCAGGGGGAGTTCGCGGGCGCGGTTTACGAGGGGCGGGCGTGGCGGCGCGAGATCGGTCGCGGCGTGGCGCGACAGCTGGACATCTCCGACGACGTCGCGGCTCCCGAGCCCGAACGGCTCGTTTCGCCCGACGCGCGACTCGCGTACCTGAAGGCTCGGCACTCGCTGGCGAAACCGGGCGCGGAAGCGGCTGCCGGCGCGGCGGCGTACTTCGCCGAGGCCGTGGATGCCGACCCGCGGTACGCCCCGGCGCTGTCCGGCCTCGCCGAGGCCCGCTTCCGGAGCGGTGACCTGAACGGAGCTCGAGAGGCCGCGCAGCGGGCCCTCGCGCTCGATTCCCGGCTGGCGGAGGCGCACCGGGTGCTCGGCGCCGTCCTCCTGGTGGGAGACCGGGACCTGGCCGCTTCGGGGCCGCATTTCGAGCAGGCGGCGTCGGCCACCTCGCGGCCGGAGGACCATCAGGCGTACGCGTTCTACCTATTCCTGCACGGCGAGCCCGAGGCGGGGCTCGAGCAGGCGCGGGCCGCCTTCTCGGTGGACCCGCTCTCCGCGGTCCTGCAGGGCGATGTCGGCGTGTTCCATCTGTGGGCCGGCGAGCCCGAGCAGGCGTTCGTGCGCTGCTCGCTCGCGGCGGAGCTCGATCCGGAGCGCGCCTGGGCGTACCGCTGCCTGATCACGGCGCTCGACATGATGGGGCGCGGCGAGGACATGCCGCCCTACCTCCGGCGTCTGATGCGTCTCGAGGGAGCCGACCCGGCCGACATCCGCTCGGTGATCGCGACGCCGGCCGATCGGAGGTCGTCGGCGTACCGGCGCTGGCGCATCGCCGATCTGGAGGCGCGGGGGATCCGATCGGGCGCGGACCGCCTGGCGCTCGCGCGACTGTGCGCGGCGGAGGGCGACCTGGAGCGCGCCCTCGGACTCCTGGAGCAGGCCGCCTCCGATCCCCCCCTCGGGTACCCGACCATCAGCGTGGATCCGGCCTTCCGTCGGCTGGCCACCGATCCGCGATTCCAGCGCCTTCTCGACGAGCTCTGGCTCGGCTGATCGGACGTCGGGCGACGTCCGCCGGACTCTTTCTCCTGGCCGCCCCACTGTCTTGCGGGAGGGATCGGAGACCGACGAGCGGTTCTCCGCCGCACCCTTCTTCGAGCGCGTGCTGGACGCGGGGCCCGTCGTCACCGATTCGATCCTGAGCGCCGGGGGGAGCTGGGCCGCGATCGCGCCGCACCCGGAGGAGTTCCCCGCGCTGCTCGACCTGGCGTTCGAGGTGGGCGAGCGCGCACCGCTGCTACGCGCGGGCGAGGTGAAGCCCGTGTGATCGACCGCTCGCCCGGCGCGCGACCCGCGAGCATCGCCGGACGCGACCGCGGAGCCTTCAGGGCTCGAGCGGCGGATAGCCCTCCCATTCGACCGGCGTGTAGCTGTCCGCGAGGGTCACCTCGAGGAGCGGGTCGAAGATGCGCTCGGCGTTGTCGCTGTCGCTCATCAGGAGCACGCCGGCCCCGTCCCCGGGAACACGATCATGTAGTGCTGGAACCCGTCGCCGTGGCCCTCCTTGAACGCCCCCCACCCGTGCGGCGTATGAAGAAGCCCCCACCCGAGCCCGTACGAGAGCTCGACATCGTCGTGGGCGTCCGTGTCTTCCATCGCGCCCGGGCCGAACTGGGCTCTCGAGCGGATCCGGATCTGGGGGCGGAACATCTCGTCCCACGACGCTCCGCCGAGGCCGTCGCTCCGCAGCACCGCTTCGAGGAACCGCGTCATGTCCGCGGTGGTGGTCTCGAGCGTGCTCGGCGCCCGGGCCGCGTTGTCCTTGTCCTTCGGATATGTGGTCCCATCCGCGCGGTGGCCGAGCGCGTAGTCGAGCTCGAAACGGGGCTGCCAGGTGTAGCTCGACGTCTCCATCCCGTACGGCTCGAAGATCTCCTCCTGCATGAGCTCCTCGAGCGGCTTGCCGGTGAGCCTCTGGAGGACCAGCTGGAGGAACACCATCCCCTCCCCCGAATAGCTGTACCGCTCGCCGGGCTCGAAGTGGATGTGGAGCTTCTCGTCGGGCTCGATCCAGCGCCAGTTGGGGAGCCCCGTGGTGTGGTCGAGACACATGCGGGCCGTGATCCGTCGGTAGCGCGGGTCATCGCGCAGATCGCTCAGGTCCTCGTGCCACTCCGTGCCCTCGTTCTTCCACAACGGCTCGTCCACGTAGTCCTGGAGCGGCGTGTCGAGGTCGAGCACGCCCCGCTCGACGAGCCTCATGACGAGGACGCTGAACACCGCCTTGCTGAGCGAGGCGCCGTAGATCTCCGTGTCCAGCTTCAGCGGCCGCCTCGACGGGAGGTCGGCGTACCCGAACGCGCGCGAGTACACCGCCTCCGCATGGTTGAACGCCGTGACGGTGAGCCCCTGGACGTCGGCGGCCCGGGTGAGCTCCTCGATGCGCCCGGTCAGGTCGTCGGCGGAGATCGTCGAGCCGTCGAGACGGACGACATCCGGGTCCGATGATCGGGGTGGCGTGGGGGCCCCACCGGTGAGGCCGAGAAGGAGGGCGATGGCGGCGGCTCGAGGGATCTGGTCCGCCATCCGTCTCCTGTCGCTCCGGTCCGACGCCATGCCTGCGCCTTCAGTGCGAGGATCATGTGACGCATCTCGGCACACCCCGCGTCATTCGCTTGACACGGCGTGGCTTCCGTAGCGTTGTACGATCGCGACGCGGGCGGGGCCTCGCACCCGCCCTGTGGTGCAATCGTTGCGTGATACCCACGGTGCGCCGTGCGGATCACTCGGCCCCGATCGGGCGCCGGTACGACGATGACACGGTGAGCTTCGGGATGGCGCTTTCGAGCTTTGCCACGGTCGCCGACCTCCTCGAGCTCCCCCGCTTGCCCTTCCCGGGGCGCTCGCTCGCGAGGTACTGGCGAGGGGACGCGGCGGTCGCGGGCTCGACGGGCGGGTCCGCTGGGGAACCGGATACGATCGCCTCCTGGGGCACCGGCGTCGCGGTGTCACTCGTCGCGGGAGGACTCCACTACCTCGAGCTCCCCGACGGCCACGAGGAGCTGTTCGATCTCGTCGCGGATCCCTGGGAGCGCTCCGATCTCGCCCGGGAGTCGGACTCCGGCGAGGCGCTCGATCGCTTTCGAGCCTATCGACGGGAGCTTCCCGCCGGCCGTTGATCTCCGGCCCGACCCATCACCGTCTCGCGGGTGCGGGTGATGGAGGGAGCCCCACGTCGAGACCGACGGCTCCCGGGACATCGACACGGAGGTGGTAGCGGCGTGCCCCGTCCTCGGCGTACTCGAACGCGATGACGGCCAGCGCCCTGCCGGTGGGACCCGGGGCCGCGTAGAAGGCGGAGTCGGTCACTCGGCGGCGCCGGCCGTCGAGATCCACGGCGTAGATCGCCTGTTCGGGACCCTCTCCGGACGCGTAGACGATCGCCGACCCATCCGCGGTCCAGCGGGGGAAAATGTTGTTGGCCGAATCGACCGCCACCGGGGTCTCGAGGCCGTTCCCGAGCGTGATGACGTGGATCTCGTCGTGGTGGTCACCGTCGCGATCCGCCTCGAACGCGATCCGATCCCCCCCGGGAGACCACGCGGGGTGGAGGCCGCCCGCCGAAGTCAGGCTGCGCACGTCGGACAGTGATCCGGCGCCCGGATCCGCCAGGTCGCCCACATGGAGCTGATAGGTCCCGTCGCCCCGGTACATGAACGCCAGGCTCCCGCCATCCGGCGACCAGCTGGGGTACGACGCGCTCGAATCTCCGACGAACACCGCGTGCTCCAGCGACCCGTCCGGCCGGACCACGAGGATCCTCTCGACGCCATCGCGCTCGCTCGAGAAGGCGATCCAGCGACCGTCGGGGGACCACGAGGGGAATCGGCCCTCCGCGAGACGCGCGGGAGCGCCGCCGTCGATGCTCACCACGAAGAGCTCGAGCGGCTCGCTCCAGTCGCGCGCCACCGCGGCGAAGACGAGCCGTCCTCCATCCGGAGCCCAGTCGACCGACTGGTAGAAGGGGGGTACGGGCTGGGCCGCGATCGCGGAGGTCATCGAAGCCCCCAGGAGGGCGATCGCGGCGAGAATCCGTCGATGGGTCATCAGCGCTCCTCCGGCAGTTTCGGCTCGAGCCGATGCTAGAGGGGCTCGATCGCGTGGCAAAGGTACCATGGGGTGGAGCGGCGGCTCGACGGGGCGAAACGGGCGGGATCGAGCGTCCTGGCCATCCGGGTGATGGTCTCACACAGGAGGTACGTCGCGCCATCGGCGTGCAGGCGAACGTAGTTGTCCGCGGCTTCGATCCGGTCGATCCGGGACACCGGGAGCACGACGACCCGGCGCGCCACCCGGACCGCGATCCGTTCCAGGTAGGGGACCGCCGCCCGGGGGCGCGTGGCTCGTGAGCGCGGCTTCGGCAGCGGGCGCGTGAGGGCGCGACGCGCAACTCCCAGCTCGGCTCTCAGACGCGCGGCCGCGAGCTCCCGCTCCCTGACCCGCGTCTGAAACAACGAAGCGTAGTACACACCGACGAGGAGGCCGTAGGCGAGGACGTTGCTGGTGAGCTGCCAGCTCGCGAACCCGACGTAAGCCGACGGTCTCCAGGCGCCGCTCCCGGCGTAGCCCGCCGCCGACCGGATCGCGAACACCACCGCGGCGTCCGCCAGACCGAGGACGACCGCCGTTCCCCCGTGGAGCAGGAGGGCGGGGACGGTGCGGAGCCGGGCGCCGCGGAGGCGGGACGCCCAACTGAAGACGGCGGGAGCCCGCACCGCCCACACGATCCAGAACGTGAGGTGGGTGGAGGCGACATTGCCGATGCTGACGGATGTCCGCCGTGCGCTCTCGGCCAGATACATCTGGCTCAGCGTGACCACCGCGAGCCCGGTGGCCACCAGGAATACGCGCGCCAAGGGGATCGCCGGCCGCATGCCGCCGGGACGGCTCGTTCGGCCGGTGGCCGATCGGCGGGTGGCGGTCGTGTCGCTCACTCGGGTGTCCTTTCCGGCGCCGAGCCTCCGGCCGTGTCGGGTTTCATGGTAGGCAACGGCCGAAGGGGCCGCGAGTGACACGCCCGTCGGGCCCCCCGTAGCTTCGCACGAAACGAACGAAAGGACGCCGGATGGAATACGTGAAGCTCGGAGACACGGGTCTCGAGGTGTCGCGGCTGTGTCTGGGAATGATGAGCTACGGCGATCCGGGATGGCGCCCCTGGGTGCTGCCCGAGGACGTCGCGCGGCCCCTCGTCACGCGCGCGGTGGAGGCCGGGATCAACTTCTTCGACACCGCCGACATGTACAGCCTCGGGGTGAGCGAGGAGGTGACCGGGAAGCTCCTCGGCGAGCTGACCCGCCGCGACGAGACGGTCATCGCGACCAAGGTCTTCTTCCCCATGTCCGACAATCCCAACCGGCGCGGGCTGGGCCGGAAGCACATCCTCGACTCGGTGCGCGACTCGCTCCGGCGGCTGGGCACCGACTACATCGACCTGTACCAGATCCACCGCTGGGACTACTACACGCCCATCGAGGAGACCATGGAGGCGCTACACGACGCCGTGAAGGCGGGCTACGTGCGCTACATCGGAGCGTCGAGCATGTACGCGCACCAGTTCTCGCGCGCGCTCCACACCGCCGATCTCGCCGGCCGGACGCGCTTCGTGTCGATGCAGAACCACTACAACCTCCTGTACCGCGAGGAGGAGCGGGAGATGATCCCGCTGTGCGAGGAGGAGGGGATCGGGATCCTCCCGTGGAGCCCCCTCGCGCGGGGGTGGCTCACCCGTCCGCCGGACCGCAGGGACGCCACCGCGCGCGGGAAGTCGGACGACTACCAGGACCACCTGTACGACTTCGACGAGGCCGACGACATCATCGAGCGCGTCGGCGAGGTGGCCGACGAACGCGGCGTGACGCGAGCCCAGGTGGCGCTCGCCTGGCTGCTCGGGCAGCCGGCGGTCACCGCTCCCATCGTCGGGGCCACGAAGATGGCGCACCTCGACGAGGCGATCGCCGCCGTGGACCTCGAGCTCGAGGTGGACGAGATCGAGCGGCTGGAGGAGCCGTACCCGCCCCGACCGGTGCGGGGGCACCACTAGAGATGGGATCGGTCGGCGAGACGGCCTCGAGGTGCCGGCGGGTCTCGTCCGACCACGTGCAGATCGCGCCTTCCTCGTCCCCGGTGAGCCGCGCCTCGGGGTGGGCCAACCGATAGAGCTCGGGCGGCATCAGACCGCGGCGGATATCCCGGCACATCCAGGACACGCGCTGCACGGGCGTCGGCTCCAGATCGGGGTCGGTCGACCACGAGGAGAAGTCGAGGTTCGAGCGCCCGTGCCGCACGTCGTGCGCGATGTACCAGGAGACCGGTGCGATCCGCGAGTACCACGGCCAACGGGTCTCCTGCGAGTGGCAGTCGTAACACGCCCGTCGCAGCAAGGCGTCCACGTCGGCCGGGACCGCGAGGTGGTCCGCGATCGTGCCGTCGCCGGGGAGCTGCGCCCCCGGCGTCGCCGGCGGGAACATCTGCATCCCGACGAGGAGTCCCGACGCCCCGAGCAGGGCGATCCGCCACGCGCGCGGCATGTCAGATGCCACGGACCGGGGAAGCGGGGATGCGCCCGCCGCTCGCGTGCCGCACGACCCGTCGCCGGCTCACCCGCCGCACCGCTCGTAGCCCGGGACGTTCAGGCCGAGGACGATGTCGCGCCGCGCGATCCACACGCCACCGGCGCCCTTCGAGGGCCGCACGAGACCGCTGCCACCGCGTCCCTCCTCCGACGCGGCCCGCTCCTCCGCACCGAGGAGGGGGTCGTCGGTGAAGTGGATGCTGTCGAGGTAGTACGTGCAGCGGCCGATCTCGATCACGTGCATGTGCACGTGGGCCGGATTGTCGCGGCCCGGATAGGGCGCGGGCCGGATCGTGTCGAACCGGTAGTGGCCCCGCGCGTCGGTCCGCGCCCAGCCCCGCAGCCGGCCATGGCGCCGTCCCGCCGTCCCTGCGGCGAGATCGTCCTCCGGGTAGATGCCGTGCGCGTTCGTGTGGTAGGCGTACACGATCACGCCGGGGACCGGACGCCCCTCCGGGTCGTAGACGGTCCCGTCGATCCGCATCGGCTCGCCGGGCTCGTCCCGTGGTGCGATACGGGCCACGGGGTCCAACGAGTCGGGTAGGCGGTCGAATACCCCCTCACAGCCCTCGCACGGCAGCCCGACGATGGGCTCCCTCCGGGGCGGCTCCCGCCCCTCCTGGGCCGTGAGAGCGGTCGTCGGAAGAAGAAGCGCCGCAAGCACGATCGCGGGCGCGCGGGCCGGCCTCACGATCCCGCCCTGCGCCGAACCGACACGTTCCCCCCGTAGCTCCGCACCACGATCTCCCCCGCCCCGGTGCCGAGCTCCGCGGTCTTCCGGGTGCCCGGGAAGCTCAAGCCCCTGGTCAGCCTGAGATCGAACTCGGTCTCGATGCGGCCCTCGACCGTCGCCACGTCGAGGGTCGCCGACACATCGGCGTCGAGCCGCAGGTCCACGTTTCCCCGGTGCGTGTCCACCGAGACGACGCCTCCCGGCGCGACGCCGCCCGCGTAGCGGATGGGTCCGTCGATGGACTCGAGCGCCACGCGGCGGGGTTTGGTGGGGCCCTCGACGACGATCGAGCCCTCCACGGCGCTCAGGGTGAGGTCGTCCACCAGGCCGTGGAACTCGACCCCACCCGCGCCGGCGCTGGCCCGCACGACCTCGCTCCGGACGAGGTCGAGGCTCACCCGACCCGCGACGGACTCCACGTCGACCATCGATGGCGAGTCACCTATGGAGACGGGTCCGGTCACCGTGTGGATATCCACCGCGCCGGTCACCCCCCGGATTTCGACCTCGGCGCCGGCCACCCGGATCCACAACGACGTGGCCCGCGGCACCCGCACCTCGAGATCCGCCCGCACGAACGCCGCGATCGAGTCCGGCGCCTCGAACCCGAGCTTGGCGGCGGCACCGTCGACGCGGTGGAAGAAACGTCCCGGACCCGGCTCCCTGACCCCCGTCACCGCGAGAGAATCTCGGTCCCAGCCACGCACCGTCACGTGTCCGGCTCCCCCCCAGATCTTCAGGGTGCCATCCGAAGGGGCGAGAGCGCGCCACTCGATCCGCTCCTGGCCTTCGACCGGAGCGTGGGCGACGAGGAACGCGAGGATGAGCGCCGGGAGGACCGCCCGTGGGGAGCGGGGCCCGTGTCGGGGCCGTCGGTGTGCCCCTGTTCGGGACTTCATCGCTCCCCCCCGATATCGATCGCCTGCCGGAGCAGCTCGACCTTCGCCTCGTACCGCGCCAGCAGCATCTGACCCACGAGCGCATCGCCGTGCGACGCGTCGCGGGAGGCCGCCGTGCGGGCGATGGCCCGGTCGACGGTGGCCAGGTGCGCATCCACGAGATCCGCCGTGGAAGCCGGAAGCGTCTGCCGGCGGCGACGGTAGGCGAGCTGCAGGTCGCGGCTGGCCGCCTCGTAGGAGCGAATCTGCCGTCCGATCCACTCCCCCTCCAAGAGCGCCTCGGGGTTCCCGGCCGCCGGGGCTCCGCCAGGCCGATCCGTTCCGGACGACAGCCGGACGAGCGAGTAGGCCAGGAGGGGGACGAGGACCGCGGCGGCCGCGAGCCAGCGGCGGCGGTCCGGGTTCCTTCGCCGGCGCTCCCGCAGCGGCGGCCGAGGCGTCGTCGCGGGCCGGGTCGGGCGGAGATCGCGGGCCGGCTGGATGTCGCGGGGGAGCTCTCGCAGGTCGTCCATCAGGACGCGCACCCGGTCGACGTGGGATCGGCAGCTGGGGCACTCCGTCAGATGGGACGTCACGGCGTCGAGCCGCGACGGGTCCGGCGTCCCGTCCCCGTGGTCCTGAAGCTCCGCTTCGCTCGGGTGCTCCCTCACCTGTCGAGATCCTCCAGCAGCAGCGTCCGGGCCCGGTGGATGTGGGCCTTCACCGATCCGATCGCGATCCCCATCGCCTCGGCGATCTCCCGATATGCGTATCCCTCCACCGCGTACAGAACCAGCGCCACCCGGGCCCTCTCCGGCAGCCTCGCGATGGCGCGCTCCAGATCCACCCACCGGGCGCCCTCGGGTCCCGACGCGGCCGGCGCGAGCATGACGTCCAGGGGCCGCGTCCGCGCACGGGCTCGACCCTCGGCCCGCTGCCTGTCCAGCACGAGGTTCACCGTCAGGCGGTGGAGCCAGCTCGAGAACTCGCTCTCGCCGCGGAAGGACTCGATCTTCCTCCACGCCCGGA
>Ga0315553_10001658_pt1 | contig 18308 bp, 19 predicted proteins | sample SalMarSW160140MG_FD_203099 | JGI IMG/M metagenome (GOLD analysis project Ga0315553, IMG submission 203099) | Salt marsh sediment microbial communities from the Plum Island Ecosystem LTER, Massachusetts, United States - Salt Marsh Sediment SW1601-40 ... | reverse complement strand
GATGTTATTGTGGGGATTGCGAGAGGGGGGTGGATTCCGGCACGAATCCTCTCTGACGTACTCTATGCAAACACACTGCAGAACATCCGCATTGAGTATTATTCTGACGTGGGTGCAAAAGGCAAGGAACCACGAATCACGCAACCCCTGACTGGCTCTATGAAGAATAAGAACCTGCTCCTTGTTGATGAGGTCGTAGACACTGGTGATACATTGCATCATGCTATAGACCATGTAAAGGACCTCGGTGTAGCAACTGTTCGTTCTGCAGTGCTCCATTACAAACCATCATCAAGAGTGAAACCAGATTACTTCATGGTCGAAACAACAAGTTGGACTGTTTATCCTTGGGAAACTCGTGAGTCAATTATTGCTCTAGTTAAGATTTTCAAGTCTGAGGATAATTCACTCACGATGAAAGATATTCGTGACAAACTTGTGTTCGAGGTTGGATTCGAACCAACTATCACGGACTACTTCATAAAACGCCTTTGATGTGAGGTCAACTCATTGCGGATTGAGCAACTTGAGAATGAAGACAATGGCGAGGTCATTGGAATTGCAGAGATTCATAATTCTAATCATCTGAAACAAGACGAGTTGATTCAACTTGCTAAGTCGTTTTCTACTGATTCTTTGACAGTTCAACTACTGAATGGGCTCTTGATTGCCAATGAAACTCATCTACTCTCAGCAGCACAGAATGCCATCAATGCGAAACGAGGAGAATACATGCTCTCCCGTAGTTTAGATGTTGAAATCATTGTCTTTGCTTCTGCTCAACGACAGATTGGACGAGCTCTTGATGAATTAGGAGTTTATGACGGCCTTAATGAGATAGCTGTTGTAATGGTGGGAACTGATCCCTCAGTTGTAAAACAATCAATGCAAGATTTGGCGAAGAAGATCGGAAACGAGGTCGTTCCAGCATTTACAGCCACAAGTGAAAGAATAGAACGGATAAAGCGCCACTATCAGATTGACGACAAAGAAGTTGTAGCAATCTCAGACTCTGATGAATTAGAATCACAGCTTGCAGCTCTCTCCCGATGCTTAGCGAGTAGAGTTTCTCTCGTAGCATTCGACAATTGAATCAATAATGACTAGTACATGTCATCGCGCATTGTCATTATTGATAAAACATCATCTTTCTCATTGAGAATTGAAATTCCGGTCCACTCCCCAACTATCTCTACAAGCACAGTCTTGTCGGGGGAATCCAGATTGACTTTTCTTGGAATAACAGCTGCAACTGCTGTTACAACATCCATGTTTTCAAGTTCAGTATGCCGACGTCTAACAGTCACCCGAAAGCTCTCTTCCTCTCCTATTTTCGGAAGTAGTTTCTCTGCGGCTTCCACAATTTTATCCATCTCTGACTCAACGCATTCTTCAAAAGGTGTGAAGCGAATTGCGAACCGGAACTGGTAGGGATTTTCAACAGCAAATTCTTTGAGGCGTTGGATGACCTCAAAGGGGTCGAGTGATGTCTTGCAAGCTAGCAGCCCAGAAATAGGCGTTTGAGATATCATGATTTCTGTGTCTTCCAATAAATCTCCGATGAAATATCTGATTTCAGATATTGCAGCACGTTCACGATCTCTAGGACAAGCCACAAGTAGATTGTATTCGGGCAGTCTTTCTCGCCTCACATGTCCGCGTAAATGATTCGCGTACTCCAAAACCTCATTGCATCAGAGTCAACTTTCAAATTTGCCTCAATTTCTGTGATGGGTAGTGCTCCCTCTCTGTATACCTTGATGTTAAGAGGTGCTTCTCCAGTTACTTCCTCTTCAACCCCAATAATGGTCGAGTTTTCATTCGCTGGTGAGGGTCCACCATCTATATACAAATCAACCTCATCACCAAGTTGCTCCAATGCAACAGATAGGTTGAATGGATTCGGTCCGCCACTTCGGTTAGCACTTGTCCCCACAATCGGTCCTCCGATTCTATTAGCAATTCCTCTCGGAACAATATGGTTCGGAACTCGTATTGCTATGGTACTCCTTCCAGCAGTGATGTGAGTAGGAACATCTGGTCGTGGTTCCACAATCAGTGTGAGAGCACCGGGCCAAAATACCTTCACAATGACGCGCTCCAAGATTTGAAAATCATGGTATAATTCACACTGGGTATCATCTGCGAACAATAGTGGAAATCCAAGTCGTCGGTCACGCCGTTTTACTGCAATGAGTCTTTCTAGCGAGTCATGGTTTCTAGGATCACATCCGAGACCATAACTGGTATCAGTTGGATACACAATAATGCCTCCTGCCGCAATGACTTCTGCAGCTCGCTCGATGACACTATCGCATCTTTCTGTGTCCTCAATTCTCATAATCTCGGTTCTCAATGGTGATCCCACATTCATCCCTGCAAACATACATATGGCACTTCCGTTACAAGGTTTTTCTAAGGAGGAATTCTCATCCACGGAGTGATTCTTGCAGCTGGCAAAGGAGAACGTATGCGCCCTTTGACAAATGAGATACCCAAAGCGCTTGTTATCCTTGCAGGCAAAACACTATTGGAGTGGGCTCTGGATCGTTACAACAAATTTGGAATCGATGATATAGTAATTGCAGTCGGCTGGAAAGGTTCCATGATTGAGGATTTTATTGCAAAATCTAAAATTAAAGCAAGCGTTGTTCATGTATCAGACTATGAGATTGGTCCACTTCAGACATTTCTCACAGCGATTAACACCTTTGATGGAGATTTTCTCCTTTCACCAGTGGATGCGATGATAGAACCTGCTAGTATGGTAGGAATTCGGACGCTCCATGACGAAGTTGAGGGTCAAGACAGCATGATCCTTGCTGTTGGCTCCAATACAGAATCAGGTACACCGGTTACAGTAAGTGGAAACAATCTGTTAACTGGTATCGGAAATGTTGGGTCCGACTCGATGAATATTGTACGTAGTGCTATGCTATTCATAGCAAACACTCGTATCAGAGAACATTGTATATCGGCGCTTGGTGAGGGAAAGAGAAAAGTAACGCAGCTGCTGGAACAGTTCATCGAGAAAGGTCATCCTGTGAGATGCTATCACGTAAATCATCATTGGTTTGATATTGACACACTCTCAGATCTTCTTGCTGCAAATCAATACTTCCTTCAACTAGGAGGATTCCGAGAACCTGAATCCATATTTGTCCCATCAGGAGATAGTGTTGAAGTCGGTGATATTCTAACGTTAAAATCAAACATTGTCTTTGGGAAAGGCACCTCTCTCGAGGGTCCTGTCTTGATTGCTTCAGACTGTCTGATTGGTGACGACTGCAAACTTGGACCCAATGTCACTATTGATTCAGAAACCACACTTTCAAAGGGCTGTGAAGTAAGAGATGCAGTGATTTTTGGCAAGTCAAATCTCTCAACTCAGGACCGAGTGTACAGAAGCGTCATCTATAACTCCAAACGATATGATGCGGAGGTGTGAGAAATGCCCAGTAAATTCAGAGTCAGACGTATCTTCAAGGGTCTTGTCTGGTGGATCGCACGTCCACTAGCTCGAGCGGGAGCTAGGCCAAATACAATCACATACTTCAGCCTTCTGTTAGCGCTGCTGGCTGCATTGATTCTGAATCTCACGGGGTCTTCCATTGGGTTTGGTGTACTGGTGTTTCTCTGTGGTCTGTTCGATGGGGTTGATGGAGCAGTAGCTCGTGAGAGGAACCTTTCCACTGATGCCGGAGCCTTCACAGATTCGGTTGTGGATAAAGTGGCTGAAGTCCTGATTTTGGGGTCAATTGCAATTGCTTTCTCGGGTACAACTTTTCTTAGCTTACACGTCGAATGGTGGGTGATTCTAGCAATTATAGGCTGGCTATTGACAAGCTATACGAGCGCCCGTGCATCTAGTTTGGGTGTGACTGACCTTGACATTGGGCTAGGGGCTCGCTCTGAGAGATTGCTCACTTTAGTAGTATTTTCTGTTCTAAATCAGCTATTATTGGGACTGGTTGTCGTTAGTGTAATGGGTCTTCTTACAGCAGGCTATAGGTTCTATAATTATCATCATGAAATTGTTCGACAGAGTAAATCCCAATAACTGCAGACCATTATACTTAAGTGCCAAGTCAAACAGGCCGCGTACGAATCATTGATTGGAGTTTCAATTCATGGCCAAATTCAGAGCGGATCATTATCTCATTGCAGAATTCGAACAGATTTCCGATACGAAAGAGATTGGAGAGAAAGTTCTGGCAGCTTTGAAAGAGTTGCCCGAGATGAAAGACCTAGCAATTGTTTCTAAACGTATGGAAGGCAAGTCCTGGTCAGAGATCGTGGGACGGATAGATGTCCCAGCGGGGTCAAAGGCATTCTGGGCTATGATTAAGAAAGGCATCACCGACAGAGAACCCTATCATCTCTTCATTAGGTTTGATATGAATGGTGAAGGCGAAACCATAGACGAAGCTCGCTCTAATGTTAGAATTTGGGTTGAAGGAAATGTAGTTCCAAAGATTGAAGCATTAACTAGAGTGAAATCCATCAATGTTCTTCAAGCTAATGAAATCTTCATGCCCAAGTTGTAAGAACCAATCACTCTTCTTGGATATCGATTAGATAAAGATCAGGTCCAACTGCCTGAACAAGCTCTGGACGAGAGTCCCCGTTTATATCACCTATGGCTATGTGTGAATCGGTAGATTTTCGTGATGTCTTAAGTGATGTATCTTCAACAATTCTATTACCCACGAATCCAAGAACCGTGATAGTTGAGTTTGAGTGGCTTGTTATTATCTGGCCATTCCCATTCTTCCAAAAGTTCCCTATTTGTAACGATGTTACAGGTTTTGGAGCTTTTACAGAGTCGTGCTTCTCTAGAGCCCCTTTTACGATGCCAAACAAACTAAGATTACGTCCATCCGATACTATCAAGATTTCGGAGTTACCATCTTGAGTCATATCTCCAGATGCTACTAGACCAATCTCCCCTCCATTACTGATCCTAGCTCTTTCATGAAGTCTATCATCCGCATATTGATAGACGAAGAGATACCCCGAATCATCCCCAAAAACAAAGCGACTATAGGGAATACCTTTACTATTTAACGGTTGAATTGAGAATACAGGTCGTTCTAACACTTTATGGGCGAGTTTATCCAAAGCCACATCATACCAACCATAACATCGCAGGTTGCCATCGGTTGTAGCCACAACAACCTCTGATCTATCATCATTTAGCACATTCAGAACTGCCACAGCTGTAGGTAAAGATCCCAGTGGGGTTGTAGCCTTCACACTAAGCTCTCCATCCATGTGTACAAGAACTCGTAGGATGTTGTCTAGTCCACCAATCACAAAATCGGGTTTTCCGTTACCAATCACATCTCCGATTCCCATTGCGGCTAGAGGTGGCAATCCACTCACTCTTCCAATCTCATTTACTTGACCACTGTCATCCTTCTCGGTTTCATAGATAACGAGGTCGCCCCCTAAAGTTGTGACTACAACATTGGATCTCCCTGAACTTGAAAAATCAACTAGCTCAACGGACGTGATGACTTCTTTGAAAGAAACCTTTGAGATAACTTCAAGATTGGTCATGCGAGGTGTCCTCTGGGTTGAAGAAGCTGGTTACCTCGTGACAATTAAAACTTGTTCCATCAAAGTGAATTATTGAACTACATGAACCATAGAGATTTAGAACTGATGAGCTTAAGAATATCCTTACTGAATGGGATATTGTCATGAGCCAGGAGAAACTCGATCCAGATCTCTGGGTTGAGAGCGCAGAGGTTGTAGCTGAACAGCTGCATGAATTCATCAAGGAGTTTGCATCTTTCACTCCTGAACGCTTTGTACACATCAAGTTTCATCTCTTGAGAGGCCCAGGTCTTATAAAACAAAGCCGAGATGAACTATGCGAACTCTCCATTCGTGGTAAGTTTTGTCCAAAATGTGATCTACTATATGTTGCGAAAAAATGTTTACTTTGGTACGAATTATTCCGAATAATCCAATGGAGAACTGTTGAGAGAGCACCTCCCTGTATTCGCCTAGCATTTGCAAAGAAAAGCATCAAGACTGTAGCAACCTATCTGTCTAAAACGAATCTCATTGTTGCTCCATTCTACAAGTCGCGAGGGTCCACATCCTGCAATATCATGCGTCGATGGGGGTATTGTCAGCCGAATGAATACTGTCGAGCTATGGAGCGAGAAAATACATTGGAGTATATACCTGCTCGCGAACGTGTGAAAATCTCGCGGAAATTAAGTTAGTTCTTTTATTGTGATGGCTTAAATACTGGCTCAGGTTCAGTCTAATGGGGTTCAAGACTATGCCAGATGATATCGATACTGATGCCATTAAACTCATCCGCTTGACTGGATTAAGAGAATCTGTGATTGACACAGCTCGTATGCAGAAAGGAGCTGACTGGGACCGTATCCAGAAAGCTGTAGGTGAACACAATCGTTTCATATCTATGGGTGAGAAACACACCCGTCAGAAGGCAGTCCAAGACCCTGTGCATGGGGCTATACTACTTGAACCCTGGGAACTCGACATTATATCTACTTGGGAGATGCTAAGACTTAGATATGTGCGACAGTTGGGGCCGGCTCATTTAGTCTATCCAGGTGCTACACACACACGATTCGAACACTGTCTGGGTACAAACTTCCTAGCGCAGAAATCCATCCGAGTTGTGAACTACTGCGAGGATTTAGATACTGCATGCTTCATGCCATTCTCTCGCCTCCTTGAAGATTACCATCAGAAACTGTTTCGAGCTGCAGCGCTACTGCATGATGTTGGACACCCTCCCACGAGCCATACTATCGAGTATGCCCTTGAATCATGGATTGGTCTTGACCATCTCGACCTTGGCGAGTACCTTATACTCTATAGTAGCCTCACAGATGTTCTTACGCAGAATGGCATCGAACCCAGTGATGTCGTTAGCATCCTTCGAAGACGCGCAAAGAATCCGGTCATGAGTCTACTCTCAGATTTTCTCGACCACCCTCTAGACATCGACAAGACAGACTACCTCATTCGAGATGCACACTTCAGTGGAGTTCAGCTTGGCATATTCCCTGCTGAGAGAGTGATGTTGACCAATCGTGTGGTAAAAAACAAAGACGGCAAGTACATTCGCGCTTTCATGTTGAAGGCTATTCATTCATTGGAAGCATTGATTCTCAGCCGTAATTGGATGTTCAGTGATTTATACATCCACCCCACCGTCAAACTCGCTGAAGCACTAATCTCCAAGGCTACATACTTCAGGATGCAGGAGGAGGACCTATCAAAGAATGAGTGCATAGGTCTGTTTACGCGCATGACCGATGGAGACCTTTTCAGATGGCTAGATGAATCTGAGATTGCTTTCGTTAAGGAGTATGCAGGCCGAATAAGATATCGCAAGTTGTTCAAGGTTGTGCTGTCGCGACCACTGGTATCCTTTGAGAAAGACACACAGAAGCTATTTCGTGAAACACTACACGACATCAAGAAACTGATAGATGCTGAGAATGAGATTGCTGAGGCACAAGGGAGTGTTGTGATTGACGTGGTTTCTCCGCCCCTTGGTGAAAACTTCTTGGGTTCAATCCCAATATTAGTGGGCGGTGTGAAGGGCTTCGATATTGTCAATCTTGATGAGACCCAAGAAGGCCGCCCATTGATGCAAATCCTGAAGCAACAGTCACTGACGATACCTTCGGTCAGAGTTTATGCCGATACAAAAATCGCGGAGAAGGTGCGAAAGCGTTTCGACCAGAGATACCCAGTTTCTGATACTCCTGCATACCGCGAAGATGAGTACGACCTCACCGAGTATTGATCAGATGTGGTACTTTTTTCAATACCATCTTGTACTCAAACTCTAAGTAAATAATACCGTAGACTGCCTCCACAAGCGTACCTTTGTCATGGTCCATCTCTAATTGACTTGGTGGGTCGGGGTCAAAATGAATGCGGTACTCGTACAGATTCCACTTGTCGCAGAGTTTTGCCATGTGACTATTGCTCACTATCTCCGCCTTCCTCTGAGTGATCTTGCCTGCGTCACCTAGGTGTGGTTTCCATAGATGCTGAAGAACCGCTGATGAGATAACCGCATCACCTACCAGTGCCAGAACCTTCGCCATCTCTCCAAGGTTTATCATCTGTGCAAACCCGTCTGAACCAAGTGGGTCGTTTTCGCTTCTACGATACTGGGTTTCTAGCTCCATGAAGATATTCTTCGTACTTGGTTGAAACATCGTTACCTGAAAGAGTTCTTCGTTCTTGAAGTCAAGCTCGAATATTCTCTCTAAGTCCGGCACAAGGTCAGATTTTATCCTCTTCAAACTCTCTTGTATTGACCCAAGGTCCAACAACCATCGGTCCAGTTTCGTGAGTAATCTAGTGTTATTCTCCGGAGTTTCTCTTTGTGTTGCCTGAATTGTCTTGGTCAAGGCAGCGAGTCTATCTTCAATGTGTATTGGATTGTATGAGAGTGCTGGAATTTTATCCTCTTCCTTCAAAGAATCACTTCCTTCAGTAGTAGCTGACCTCCGCATCAGCAGCATCATATCGCGAAACATGGAATGCTGTTGTGGAGTATTCATGTGCTAGTTTTGCCATAGCTAATGTGATGAGGGTTGGTCCCAATGTCAGGTCGAAGATGATATTGTGGGTTTGAAGATGCTTGAGAATCTCGTTCTCAAGGAACTCGTAGGTCTTCTGCAGATTACCATAATCCAATTCTTGCTCGCCTCCCATGACCTTTGTTGGAACCTCTCTCCATTCAGTTGTCCATACACGAAATGCGTCATCTGGGATAAACCGGTCCATAATACGCGATACTCCTCGGGTCCAATGTAGCGCTTCGACAAAAACAAGTAGTTTCTTTGGATTGAAATAGGGGTTATTTACAAGCCACTGTACAAATGGGCGCTGGTCTTCTGGATTGTTCAACGAAGTAACATACATTAGCGGTTTTGTGATACCTAGAGCCTTGCGGACCGGATGTATTGCTCGCGGGTCCAACTCAAAGAGGCGATACTGAGATTGTTTCCAACTGACTATGATTCCAAGTTCTTCAAGTCGTTGTGTATTATGATAGAGTTTAGGACTTGTCACTTTGACCTTGGCGATCTCTTTCTTACTGGCACCTTCCGCTACCATCTGTGCTTTGATATCTGTAGTAATCTTTTCTCGGAGCTCTGCTCCTGTCAACAGTCCTCCCTCAAGCTGGTCCAGGATGATTCTCCTGGCTCGAACGGTTTCAATCTCTTCGAGGATAATTTCTTCAACAGGCTTCCTGAGCAATTTCAAGCACCTTTCGCGGATATATTAGCTAGTAATTATGAGTAGATTATTTTTATACTTATCGAAGATAAACATCCAGAAACGGCGAAAAACGGCGTGAAATAGCTCAACAATATACATAATTCAAATACTTTTCGAATAAGTCGGCACCTGTCGGACGTACCCTTAAATATCTTCTTCATGAACAAATTGCTAGAACAGAGTCTCAAAAGCTCTGAGCTGATCAACAATCACAAACGAGGACCGATAAAAAATGGCTGAAGACGAGTTTCTTGGCGCTAAGCCCGTTGTCATCGACAATGGTACTGGCTTGAGCAAGAACGGTTACGCAGGCGAAGATCAGCCACGAAGCGTTTGGCCCACACTAATTGGATATCCACGATACGAGTCAATCATGACTGACGTGGACCACTACACACGTGACTACTATATTGGTGAAGAGGCTATCAACCTCCGTGGTGTACTCCGTCTGGTCTATCCTATCTCTCACGGTAAGATAGAAGACTGGGATGCTATCGAGAAGATATGGAGCTATACGTTCTATAACGACTTAAAGATAGACCCAAGTGAGAATCCGGTGCTCCTCACAGAGGCACCATTCAACCCTAGAGAAAACAGAGAGCGTATGGCATCTGTCATGTTCGATAACTTCGGCGTGCCTGCAGTGTACGTAGCCACACAGGCTGTACTGTCACTGTACGCATCTGGAAGGACCACTGGTCTGGTCATTGACTCAGGCGATGGTGTGACCCACATAGTACCAATCTATGAGGGCTTTTCAATCAACCACGCTATCCGAAGAATTGACCTGGCTGGTCGAGACATCACCGAGTATCTGCGCAGACTCCTCAGACAGAGGGGTTACACTTTTGTGAGTGGTGCAGAGAAAGAGATTGTCAGAGATGTCAAAGAGAAGCTCTGTTATGTAGCTCTTGATCCCGAGAGGGAGAGGACAGTTGCTGACAAGGCTGGTGTTGACAAACCTTACATGTTACCCGACGGTGAGGTAATCACTGTTGGTGCAGAGAGGTTCCAAGCCCCCGAGCTGTTCTTCAACCCAAGTGCCATTGGTCTAGATACTATGCCACTCGACGACCACATTGTCGAGTCAATCAAGGCCTGTGACGTCGACTTGAGGCGTGATCTGTACGCCAACATCGTACTATCAGGTGGCTCAACCATGTTCCCAGGGCTCAAGGAGAGGCTCCACAAGGAGATCACCGAGCTAGTCCCAGAGAACATCGAGGTCCGAATCATCGCTCCTCCCGAGAGACAGTACTCTGTCTGGATTGGTGGAAGCATTCTCGGCTCACTCAAGACATTCCAGAAGATGTGGGTGTCCAAGAAGGAGTTCGAGGAAGTAGGACCCGAAGTGATACACCGCTGTATCTAGTACACAACCTAGTTTCCGAAGGTGGGCTGCAAGGCCCCCTTCGTACTCTCTTTTCTTCTATCTCTAATAACTGACTAAAATCTTCTTCAAGTTTTTCCAATTCGTTGCTAAAAATCAAGATTAAACTTTTATCCTTTTTTTAAATATCTAATATTCATCTATTACTATAAACACTTGATTAAACATTGACACTCTTTATTATTTCCTTTATCATAGTATCTAGATTGCGTTTAATCTACCAGGGGGGGTCATTGTTTTTGCTTACAATAATTGAAATCCTACTGGTTATCACTTGGAGCTCGAGGAAGTAGGACACGAAGTGATACACCGCTGTATCTAGTGTGCTTTAGTTTCCGAAGAGGGATTCATTTCCTCTTCGCTCTCTTGTTTTGAAATTTCTAAGACTTCTGAAAAGAGAAGATTCTTGAATCTACGATGATATTCTTGTTCTATGGACGGGAGTTTGAAGAAGAGACTGCTAGTAGTCCTAATCATTGGTACAATTAGCATCTCTGCGGTCACATTTATGGTGTTGCAATCTCAACGAGGAGTCATTATCTCTGGAACCAATCTCACATGGGCCTTCAATGAAGGTGATGAGATCTCATTCGCTGTGAATGTGACAGGGAGCGAATCATCTTGGTATGGTGAAAACACGTTTACTGAGTTCAATTGGTCTTCTGATAATGTAACTCTACGAGTTCTTGAGTTACCCGAAATTCCAAGTAGTGTTGATAAGAACCTCTTCATCACAGACATTATTGTACCCACGAAAATCCAATGCATCTCAACCGAGATTCCACAGAATTATTCATCCCTACTTGTTTCCATTCTATCCAAATTTCTCCTTCCAACAGAGTCTTGGGATATGCTAGACTTGATGTTTGATGATAGTCTTCCAACAGCTGGAGGCTATCCCCCTCTAAACGACCTTGAGTTTGATACAGATTACTTTGCTGGAATTTTTTATGACTCAAGTTTCTACTTAGGACTAAGACGATTTAGTGATCGTTTTCCAAACTGGAGTACGGAAACATGGACTGGTTGGATAGACCTCGAATCAGGAATCCCTGATGTCGTAACCTACCAAAAGTATGTGCCTGATTGTACGGCCTCCTATTCAATATCTATGAGTGTGAGAATGAACTCTTAATCACTCCAATTCAAGCCAGCTCTAGATTTCCTAAGGCGGTTTGTTATCCCTCCTCGAACCTCTTTCTTCGTTTACAAACCCTGTTGCTCTCGAAGATTAAGACGGGTATAAGTAGGATTAACGAAGAGGGACCTTTCCCTCTTCGTTCTCTTGTTTTCTTTCCTGCAATTATCTGACAGTTATCGTAGTCAAAATCAGAGGGCGAGACTGACCCGCCCTACAAGATACTCACTTTCTATTTGATGTTCCCATCAAGTAGCTACCAAAGGCAATACTCCAGGCAAGAATGGGATCAATTGCCCAACGTTCCATGGACCCCTTTGCCATTCCGAGAAATGTTTCAGTTGATCCAAACGGAAGTCCTAGATATGGGATGAAAACCATTGCTAAGATAAATGACATGAGTCCAAGGACTACTGAGATAATCGACATGGGTTTAGCTTGATAGGCATAGGAACCAACAGCTGCAAACGATCCAAACAAGATTGCTAGTAGAGTGAATACACTGTGCATGGGCTGCAGATTTGCTGGAAATACACCCACTCCCATTGCACCTATTCCACAGATAGTTAAGAGAATCGGTAGAAGTATTCTTTTTTGAGCCTTGTACAAAAAGAATGTTCCAAGTACAATGAATGCTCCTAACAAAAAGACTGATAGATTGTAAATGAACGCAGTTGGTCCAGTTCCGAGGTCACTGACATAGTCGATACGGCTACTATATCCATCATACCATGATTCTGCGGCAAGCATGCCCAAGAACCACTGAACGCCTCCGAGTAGAAAGAAGCTACCGCTTAGAGTTGTCGTATCGAACCGCTTTGTTAGACTAGTTATTGAAGTTACAGATTTAGACATCGTAATTCACGAGTATGAACATGTATCGTATGAATATAAGACGTGGACAATCTTTGAGATACATCGTTGTCTGTGGCGCAAACTAGCTTATGATCAAAATGCCCTCTTTACTTTGTTTCTGTATGTACTCAACAAGGAAAGTAATCACTAGTTCTATTTCGAGAGTTTCGCTTCCATACTAACTTGTAGATGAAACTTGTCAAGTAACTTGTCTGAGGGGTCTAGCTCTGTCGCTTTTGTCAGTGATTTGAAAGATTCTTGAACACGCCCCAATCCATAAAACGCTGCACCAAGCATATACCAGCCTTCTGCAAGATTCTTATCACATAGAAGGGCTGATTTTACTACATTGCTAGCCTCTCGTAATTTTCCACGAAATGCATACGCTGAGGACAACAGCTTCAATGAGCGGATATCATCTGGATCTTCTTTCAAACTCGTCTTTGCTTCTTTTTCAATTGACTTCAACTCTTTGTCATTCATCTCTGCAGAGTCTGTTTGAAGCAGTTGCCAGAGAGATATGTGGAATGGTAGCAAGGCCATCATCCTTGTTTCAAGAATAATCATGTATCTGAACTGTTTAACACCCAATGGGTCTGATTTAGGTGGCTCTCCAAGTCGAAGTTGTTTCAAGGCAGTCTTTGTAAGACTCCTTACAATGGTCTGGTCAACTTTGCTGTTGAAAAAGGATGAATTAGCCATTGTTGCCTTCATTATTCTCAATAATGGTTCGTCAGACATGAGTTCCCCCTCAAGATAGTACTACATCTGAAGGTGAGAGTCTCTGATTCATCTCTTATCCCAACTCATTGTTGTCTCCTATGAAACTCATCCTTCCCTTTCATTTACGCCGGAACCAGATTAGAGCTCCAATTACAACAACAACTCCTGCCACAGAAAGTCCACCAAAGAGAATAAGCGGATCAATAGATCCCCCTCCATTCGGTGTCGTTGTTGTAGCACCAGTAGCGATGAACATGAATGACTCATGACTCCAGACACCATCCGAATTAAGAGCATACACATCAAGCGTGTGCTCGCCATTGGCATTAGGAAATCCGGTCAATTCCGTCTGATTCTCACCTGAATCCCATGAGAAATACTTCTCCACAGGAACCTCACTGAACAATATGACTGGCATTGTCCCTACTGGTTTTGTAGCTCCATTAGGAATTATACGATGTTCAATCTCAATGGGTCCAGAATAGGGCAGTTGGTAATTATGAGCAACAGACCCATCCAGCTTGATAGCTGTAATATTGATATGACTTGAACTCACATCTGTTCTCACATAATGGTAGTAACCGCCGCCCCATGTTGGAGTGTTGTAGAGCGGTGCTCCACCACCACCAGAAATAATCTGAACGAGTCCATTTACAGTGAGTCTGTTGAAACAATGATCGTGTCCAGTGATCAGTAGTGAAACATTATGTTGTGTATAGAGTGCCAGAAGCGCATCTCTTTCTGCTGCTGGAATCTCGTTATATGAATCATCAATGTGCACAACTGGGTACATCGGACGATGGATAACAACGAACTTCATCTCACTACTAGTCGTTTCTAGGTCATTTTCAAGCCAAGTGAGTTGATCCCCAACTATTCTTCCTTCATATCCCTTCTCCTCTGATGTCAACATTGTGAAGTGAACTCCAGCATAGTCAAATGAATAGTAGGGTGACGGCTCTCCATATAGTACAAATGAGTCAAAAAAGTATTCCAGCTTTAGAGTTCCAGTTTTAGCTCCGGTATCATGGTTACCTATCACAGCATAAATCGGGGCATAGTGCCCAATAGTATCGCTGATGTTAGTAAAATATTCCCATGCTAGGAGATTATCCGCATGATTATCAGTCACTTCCATGACAAAGTCTCCGGACATGATGACTATGTGGGGATCCTCTGCTATAATCATCTGAGCAAGTTGAGCAAACTCTGCAGGTTGTTCAGAGGTCTCACTCGGTCGATTATCTCCTATCAGTATCATCTTGAAGTTGTCACCATCTGCGGGCGCAGTATGAAAGTGGTAAATGGGACTAACGGTGCTGTTTGAAACAACCTCGTAGTAGTATTTTGTGTCAATATCGAGTCCACTCAAGCTAACATAATGGTTAGTGTCAAGCGTGGTGTTTGATTCAATCTCTAGTACCGATTCATTCAGACCATATCTGACTGTAGCGTTTGTCAAACCATCTGTCCGCCAAAAGATTACTGCCGAATCCTCAGTAACCATGTTGACGGTTGGCCCTCTAGGAAATGGGCTCACTGCGTTGGATAGGACATTTCTCTCGAGTGGAGAGTATGTCACTGTAGCAGAATTGTTCACAAAAACTGCTAGAATCGGACTCGCAAACAAAACCAAGATTAGAAACACAGACAGCTGCCTATTCAAGATAATCACCTATCTACCTAACATATCTGCTACTATTAAGAACTTGGTATATTGCAGAGTTTCAGTCTACGAACTTCTCCCTCTACTTGCCATCGCTTAAACGAAATCATCCTATCACTTAGTCAGTATAGGTCGAGTATCGCAATAAATCCAATCATTGAGTGCTCTTTTCACACTTTGTTTTTAGAACCTCTGGGTTCTCTAAGGCGACCAATAATAGAATTGTTTATAGTATACCTCTTTGAAGCCGTACTTCTTGTATAGTCTTTGAGCCGGAAGATTAGTTATAGTAGTATCAAGATATACGCTAGTTGAACCAGTATCTTTCAGACTCTTTAAAACACGAACAAGTAGAGAACTTGCGAGTCCCTGTCCTCTAGCTTCGGGCACAAGTCCAACTGGTCCAATTTCAGGTTCATCATCTTTCAAACGCGTGATGACGAAACCCACGATTTCACCTTGTCTTTCAAGAATCAATGATGCATCTTCAATGTAGGGCTTAGACTTGTCAAAGAAATACTTGAGGGTTATCTTTTGCTCAGCGTGGCTCAAGGAGAGAAACAGGCCCTCCTTACTATCTTCAAACGTTTGAAATCCCAGCCCTTCTAGCATGTCGTAAGACACCTCCGAGAAATTCCTTACTCTGTATCCGTGGGACAAACCAAGCTTGGGTAATTCAATTGCACTTAGGTCGGATTTCATGTGCACCTCTTCTGCTGCAAACTGAAAACCACATTTTCTGTACCAGGCAACAATCCTCTCCGAGTGTGATCTGTGTTCCTCCGAAGGAAATTCTAGTTCAATCTCCAACCTACTCTGACCACGTTCTACAGTATCTATCTTTGATGCCTCGATTAATGACAAGGCAATCTCTTCTGAGTCATTGTTCTCACGGACTATTGGGACAAACCCACTAATGAAATCCATAAGAGGAAATGCAAAATAGTAATACAACCACCCAACTATAGTTTCCTGTTCATCTTTAGCAATCAGAATTCGATAATCACTACTCGAAGCTATTTTCTCAATATCCCATTCAATCTCTTCAACGCTCTTGTCAGATTCAAGTGGTGTACCCCGCATCGCAGATTTGGTGATTCTTGCTAGTATATGGAAATCTTCTGAACTAAGATTACTTGATTCTATTTTAATCATCGTTTAACACAATCCCTTCGAGAGTGACCTTGAGGACGTTTTTTTGGGGGGCGAGTATGCTGCTATGCCGCTCAACTTTCTATTATTAGTACTTTGTAGTGCGTGAAAGAGCGGACGCGCTCATCTATGGCATTATTATGCCCTTGAAAACCACATTTGACAATCATATAACTTCATAATCCTTCAGAGTATTCTAATACCAAGGTGAACTAGTAAAGTGGTATCGAGAGAAACTGAATTTGCTATAGGTGGACTGTTCATACTAGCCAGTCTAATTCCAATCTCAATTGCTATTCTAGGGAGTTTTCCATCATTGATTCTAGGACTCATCGTCAATTTTGGAGGACTTGGACTAGTACTTGGTTTCTTGGGATTCTATCTGGTTGGAACTGCGCTCTTCAGAAACGAGTAGGTACTATTCAAAGCGAACCCGATTTTCTTCATCCTACGAATAACAATCGGGTCTATAAGAAAGAGAAAACACGTAATGCGCCATTCAGAGGATTGACTACATCATGGCCACTGAGTACATCTCACTCATCGTGCTATCAGTCGTCTTTTTCTTAATTGTGATAAGAAAGATTGGTAACATCCAGGTTAAAATATGGCAAGCAATGACACTGGGTGCTGTGATTGTTCTTCTTACGGGTCAGATCAATCCACTGGATGCGCTCTATTCTGTCAACATTGACGTGATTGTCTTTCTATTTGGAATGTTTGTTGTAGGCGAGTCAATGCAGCAGAGTGGATATCTTAGTTCTCTCTCCCATAGACTCTTTCAGCGGGCAATAAAGGTAGATCACCTTATCCTTCTGATTATCTTTCCAATGGGATTTCTCTCTGCACTTCTAATGAACGATACACTAGCAATTATCGGCACACCTATCGTTCTGGGACTTTCAAAGAAATACGACATCTCTCCCAAACTTCTATTAATGACTCTAGCAATCGCAATCACCACTGGTAGTGTAATGAGTCCAATTGGTAATCCTCAGAATCTGCTAATTGCAACTTCAGGGGGTATTGTTAGCCCATTCATCTCATTTCTTCAGTATCTTGCTCTACCTACTATTTTCTGTTTATTAGTTGCATTCCTGTTTTTGCGATTTTTCTACAGGTCTGAGTTTCGCATACCACTCGCTGAGGATCAAAATGAAGAGATACAGACAGACACCCGCCTGGTCCAGTTGTCCAAACTTGCTTTGGTTTTGATAATTCTTCTAATTGGAGTGAAGATTATACTCGTTGTGACTGCGCCTTGGATTGACATGAGACTCTCATACATTGCAATCATCGCAGCATTTCCCATTATTCTACTGAGTAGGCATCGGGTGGAGATTGTGAGGAACATCGATTGGTCTACACTCCTATTCTTCACGTCTATGTTTGTTTTGATGGCGAGTGTTTGGCAGAGTGGTGTGTTTCAGGATCTGCTTTCAGGGATGAATCTTGATTTCGCTTCTATTTCAACAATAATGACAGTTGGAGTCCTCCTGAGTCAGCTGATTTCCAATGTACCCCTGGTTGCACTTTTTATTCCAATATTCTCAGCGAATGGGTCTTCAGTCATCCAGTTGCTAGCCCTGGCTGCAGGAAGTACCATCGCTGGTAATATGCTCATACTTGGTGCTGCGAGTAATGTCATAATCATTCAGAATGCTGAAAAACAGGGACAGACACTTGGATTCATGGAGTTTGCCAAAATTGGTGTTCCACTGACTCTGGTTCAGACTTTCATATTTCTCCTTTTTTTATTCTGATACCTTACCTACATTTTCCGGTTGATTCATCCATTTTTAAGAAGCCTCAGGATGTAGATATTTTCGTTATCTTATCGTTTTGAGGATTCGCTTCAGGTACTTAGCGAGGTCATTAATTTCTCTCCTTGCTTCGTCTAAATGCTCGGGATGGGCTAATCCACTCGCTTGATAGAAGAACATGAGCTGAGCAATCCGTGCCGCCATGAAGAGATTAAGATATTCAATACCAATACCCTCTACATCGGCTGTTTCCTGATATCCTGAAATCAGTGCATCCCGCATTATTGATGAGAGATCATTGGTGTCAATGAAGTATTGCCC
>Ga0315553_10001657_pt1 | contig 18310 bp, 11 predicted proteins | sample SalMarSW160140MG_FD_203099 | JGI IMG/M metagenome (GOLD analysis project Ga0315553, IMG submission 203099) | Salt marsh sediment microbial communities from the Plum Island Ecosystem LTER, Massachusetts, United States - Salt Marsh Sediment SW1601-40 ... | reverse complement strand
CTATGGAAGGACGGGGACGAGTCGTCCGTCCCCGTCGTGGCCGCGTTCCTGGGCTTTGCCTGCTACATGTCCCTCACCCAGGTGCACGAGACGTACGCCTTCTCGGTGCTCCCGTTCCTGGCGCTGGCCCTGCACAGTGACCGACGGTGGAGGATGATCTACGCGGTCCTCTCTCTCACCTTTCTGGCCAACATGTGCCTGCACGACGCCGCCCTCCTAGACATGCTCGGCGTCCTGGAGCAGGAATGGCTCACTGAGCCCTTGAAATACGCCAACGCCCTCGTCAACCTGGCCGTCCTGGTCTACTGGATCACCGGTTTGACTCTCGGCAAACGTGTGCGGCGCGCACCCGGATCCAGGGATCTCGAACAAAGGCAGGCGGTTTAGGGTTATGTCGGTGTCTCGTCGTAGGCTCAGGTGCAACACCACGGAGGTCGCAAGAGGAGCATGAGTTTGCCCTTCTCCAGGCGGGAGCTGCTGCTCCTCGCTGTCATCGTCGTCGTGGCGGCCGGCTTGCGACTGTACGGGCTCGAGGAGGTCCCTCCTGGCCTGGCCGGGGACACGGCGTACAAAGGAGTGGCCGCCAACCGCATCCTGGCAGGCGAGCGCCCTATCTTTTTCGCAGAGAGCTGGGGCGGCATCGAGCCGATGTACATGTATCTTCTAGCCGCCCTGTTCAAGCTCCTCGGCTCCACACCGCTGGCCATCAAGCTGCTCTCCGCCCTCGTGGGCACGATTACCATTCCCCTGCTACACCTGCTGGTCAGGCAGTTGCTCAGCTCACGTACTGTGGGATTGCTGGCCAGTTCCTGGCTCGCCGTTTCCTACTGGCACGTCAGCTACAGCAGGTTGGGGTGGGAGATCATCCTCTGCCCCCTGTTCGTGGTGCTCACGTTGTACTTCCTGTGGCGAGGGCTGACGACGCAGCGCTGGCGCGAGTTTGTGTGGACCGGATTGGCCATGGGGGCCAGCCTGTACACGTATCAAGCGGCGCGATTCCTGCCCATCCCGCTACTGTGTTATCTCGGTTTCCGCTCCGTAGTGGAGAAGGGGTTCTGGCGAGAGTACGGGACCAAGATCGCAGTGTGCCTTCTGGTGGCCGGGATGGTTTTCGCCCCTCTGGCCGCCTACTACCTCACCAACTCCGACGTCTTCCTTCGTCGGGCGAGCGAGGTCTCCATCTTCAACCCGGAGAAGAATCCGCAAGGCCCCCTGCTTTCCTTCCTTCAGAGCAGCGTCAAAGTGCTAGGCACCTACAACGTGCGAGGCGATCCCTACTGGCGGCACAACCTTCCGGGCCGCCCCGCTTTCGACGTCGTGACTTCCATCTTCTTCTTCGTTGGGCTGGGTGTTAGCTTGACCAGGTGGCGGGAGCGACCTTCTTCCCTGCTTCTGCTCTGGCTCGTAGTCTTGACCTTGCCTCCCATTCTCACGCCGCCCAGAGACGTGCCTCACTTCTCCCGCTCCATCGGCGCCCTCCCTGCAGCCTGTGTCTTTCCAGCGCTGGGCGTGGAGACGCTCTGGCACTGGCTACGAACCAGAAGGCCGTCCGCCAGAGCCAGATTTATCTCTTCACTCTGCGTGTTCGTTGTCCTGGCCACGAGCACCGCTCTCACCGTGCGTGATTACTTCTTGGTGTGGTCCGGCAACGCTGACTTGCGCGACCACTACTTCGACGGACAGTTCGTTGATCTGGCCACAGCCATGAATGAGCTGGACCACCCGCAAGGCGTGTGGATACTGCCTATCAGCGCGCTGTCCTCACCCCACGACGAAGCGGGTCACCACACAGTGGAGTTCCTCTATCGCGGCGAAGCGCCTCTTCACTTCCTGCGCCTGGATGAGGGAACAGCGGCCGGCGAGCTATCCGACCTAACCCAGGGAGCCTCCAAGGCGCTCCTGGTTGACTACAAGAATTACGTTCTGGAGGAAGCCTACAACTACATCGACGCCGATCCCAAACAACTGGCGCCATTCCTGCTCGGCAAGCAGGGTCAACAACTAGAGCGGTACGAATTCGACGGATTCGACGTCCAGGTCTGGGACCTGCCGGCGTCCAGCGACTTCTCCATCGCGGACTCCCTGGAGCCTATCTCTGCCGACTTCGGCGGCCAACTCCTTCTGACGGCCGTAGACTTCGGGGTCCGTGGCACGATGGAACCCGAGGGAGAAGTGCTGCCCTCCGGCGGCGAGCTGTGGGTAGTGCTCAAGTGGCGTGCCCTGACCCACGTGGACCGAGACTACAAGGTAGCTCTCACCCTCCTCGACACCAGAGATCGGGTCGTGGGGCAGGTTGACAAAGCCCTGCTCAGCAATCACGTGCGTTTGACGTCCGAGTGGGAACAGGGCCAGGTGGAGATGGACTACTATGTCCTGCCGAGCTTGCCAGCTACGCCCTCCGGGGAATACCATATCGACGTCGTGGTCTACGATGCGACGACCATGGATAGGCTGGCTCTCCAAGGCCAGACCGGCGAGATGGGAGGGCACAGCTACACCATTGGCCAACTGAGGATGACCGAGCCACAGGTACCAGCCACTGTCGAGCCAACACATCCAATCAGCGCCGGCATGATAGCCCCTGAGGTGAGACTGCTGGGTTTCGACCTGCCGCGCGACGAGCTGAACCCTGGCGACGATCTGGAGGTGGCACTCTACTGGAAGGCTCTCCAGGACGTGTCTCACGACTATGTGGTCATGGTGCAGCTCTCGGATGCCCACGGCGAGGTCTGGGCCCAGGAGGAGAGCAGACCAGCGTATGGAGACCATCCCACCACGGAGTGGGGAAAGGGGGAGGTCGTTCGCGACTGGCACGAGGCGGTCGTGGACCCACAGACTCCCAGTGGGAGCTACCAACTATCTGTGGGGCTAGCCACAGGCGACCAACTCGTGGGGCATCTGGACCTGGGCGCCGTACGCGTCTCCGGGAGGTCCAGGTCCTACATAGTCCCGCCCATAGAGAACATGCTCGATCTGCGCCTCGGTGACGGAGTACGGCTCCTGGGATACGACCTGGAGGCCATCGTCGAAGTTGAACAACCCGTCCGGTTGACCCTGTACTGGCAGTGTCTGGCTGAGATGACCACGTCCTATACCGTGTTCACCCACGTCCTGGACACTGACAACGTTGTCCGAGGACAGGTCGACAGCCCACCGGTGGGCGGTCATGCCCCAACCACGAGCTGGGTCGAGGGAGAGGTCATCAGGGATGCCTACGCGATCGCCTTGGACCCAGAGGCCCTGGAAGGCGATTACGTCGTGGAGACAGGAATGTACGACCCAGATACCCTGGAACGACTGCCGGTGTACGATGCTCGAGGTACCGTCCAGGGCGACCGGATTCTATTGAACAGTGTGAGTATCGTTCCGTAGGCCCGGACCCTGAGCGAGCGAAGGAAGGCGATGCGAATGCCCCTGCTCCAGAGATGGAACAGACTGAGTTTCAGAAAGAGAGAGTACCTGTGCCTTGCGCTGCTCGTCCTGCTGGCAGGTCTCCTGCGTTTCTACCTGTTGGACTCCATACCTGTGGGCTTGAGCGGTGACGAAGGCGCCGATGGCCTCGGGGGAAAGCGCATCCTGCGGGGCGAAGAGCTGCCACTGTTCATCACAGAGGACTACGGGGAAGAGCCCATGCACACCTACCTGGTGGCTCTCTCGTTCGCGCTCTGGGGCATCAGTCTCTGGGCCATCCGCTTCGTCTCAGCCTTCATCGGCGTCCTGGCTATTCCCGTGGTCTTCTGGCTGGCCAAAGAGCTCTTTGCCCGCGAGCAGAGTCCGCCGCCTCTCCTACCTCTGTTGTCCGCTTTCTTCGTGGCCACTTCGTACTGGCACATCATCTACAGCCGCGCCGGGCTGGAGGTAGTCAGTCTGCCGCTCTTCTCGTGCGCCGTGATCTATTTCCTCTGGAAAGGGATACGCACCGGGAGCAGGCGTGCGTTCTTGATCTGCGGCCTACTGTTGGGAGCCAGCCTCTATTCCTATCGGGGGGCGCGCTTTCTGCCCATCCTCCTCACCCTCTTCTTTGGGGGCTGGGTCCTCGCCAGCAGGGACTTCCGCCGGCGCCACCTCGTGAACCTGGTCCTGGTGGCGCTGGTGGCGGCGATCGTGTGTCTGCCCCTGGGCGTCTACGCCGTAGTCTACCCAGATGTCTTCTTCGCACGTGAGATGCACGTCTCCATCTTCAATCCAGACTGGGGACGCGGCTCGCCTGTCCAGGCCTTCGGCGTAGCTCTCGTCAAGACCATGGGTATGTTCAGCTTTCGAGGTGACCCCCAGTTCGACCGCAACCCCGGACAGAGGGCGGTGCTGGACCCCATAAGCTCGCTATGTTTTCTAGTTGGATTGGCCATTGCGCTCTGGAAGTGGCGACAGGCCAACTATCTGTTCACGGTGGTTTGGTTCTTGGTCATGGCCCTGCCCGGTGCCTTCACTGCGGAGGCCCTTCCTCACTTCCATCGCGGCATAGGTGCTCTACCGCCACTGTGTCTGTTCTGTGCCCTGGGAACGGAGCGTGTGAAGGACTGGCTTCGAGCGAATCTGCCCTGGAGAGGGGCTCGGGCGATATCCTGGGCAGTCCTATGCTTCGTACTGGTCTCCACTACGATTCTGAGTGTCAAGGACTACTTCCTCCCCTGGCAGCGGCGCCTCAACAATGACGTGATCATCGGCAGCGATTACATGGAAGCAGCAGAGCTCATGAACGACACTCGCATTCCAGACGGCCTCTGGATCCTGCCCGCTTCCACCCTGCGACCGCGCAACCTGCCCTACTACGAAGTAGGTTTCCTCTACGATGGCCCCGAGCCCCAGTACACACTGACAGTGGACGAGTCCACCGCCCCCGAGGAATCGACAGAGATCTGTCAGGGGTATAGTCAAGCCGCGGTCATCAACTGGAAGCAGTACGTCCTGGAGGAAGCCTATCTCTCCCTGAACTCAGACCCCAAAGGACTGCTCGATTTCCTCTTCAGGAAGTACGGTGCCCTCGTACGAAGCGAAGCGCACAACAGCTTCGATTTGGTGACGTACACCCTGCCCAGCTTGCCTCAGTTCTCCATCGCGGACTCTTTCGAAGAGCTGGGGCTTGATTTCGGGGGAGAACTACGGTTGGAAGGCGTAGCTTTCGGCGGTTCGTCCTTGCACGCGACGAGCTCGGCCGACGAAGTGGAGCGCAAGGTCCTGCCCTCTGGTAAGGAGGGATGGGTAGTCCTGCAGTGGAAGTCCCTGCAAGATCTGGGCAGGAACTACAAGGTAGGCGTGTATCTGGTCGACAGCCAAGGACGGACTGTCGGGCAGGTGGACAAACTGCTCTTGAGCAACGACCTCGAACCCACGTCCAGATGGTTCACGGAGCAACTCGAAATCGACTACTACAGCCTGCCCTGCGTGGCAGCCACTCCGCCCGGTATGTACTCTGTCCAGGTGACGGTCTATGACACCGAGACCATGGAGAGGCTCCAGGTGCTGGACCCGGAGACGGGCTCGCTCAAGAGCAGCATGACCGTCGGCACCATGGAGGTTATCGAACCCCTGACTCCGCCCACCGTCGATCCGATGGAGCCAACTGCTCCCACCAGCAGGGACGTGGCGCCTGGCCTTGAATTCCTGGGCTACGATTTGCCCGTGACCGTGGCCAGCCCTGGCGAGCTAGTGAGACTGGCCCTCTACTGGCGAGCGGTCGAGGATGTGCAGAGCGATTACCTCCTGTCGATACGGTTGACCGACCAAGAGGGTGTCGTGTGGTTCGAGCAGAAAGACCGCCCTGTGGATGGCACGTACCCCACCACGGAGTGGGACGAAGGCGAAGTGCTCAGAGACTGGCACGATCTGGCTCTGCCTCCCGACGCTCCACAGGGTCGCCACGCGCTCGTGTTGCAGATCCTGGAGGACAGCCGGGTGCTGGGAGAGTTGCAGCTAGGACATCTCGACGTGCAGGGGCGATCACGCAATTTCGCTATTCCGACGGTCGAGTTCCCCATGGAGGCCAGAGCCGGCGAAGGGGTGCTCTTCCTGGGCTATGACCTGGCGGTGAACCGGCTGACTCGGGGGGAGCCCCTGGAGCTCACCCTCTACTGGCAGGCTCTGGACGAAATGGGGGTCTCCTACACGGTGTTCACCCACCTCCTGGACGCCGAGGAACGCGTCTGGGGCCAGGCCGACAGTATTCCACTGGGTGGAGAGGCTCCAACGACGAGTTGGCTACGAGGGGAGGTCATCACTGATCGGTACGAGATCGTCGTGGATCCCGAGGCACCTCCAGGTTCCTACGTCATCGAGATCGGCATGTACGACGCAGCAACTGGGGAACGGCTTCCCATCTTCGTGGACGACCAACGGTTGGAAGGGGACCGGCTCTTGCTGGGAGCAATCCAAATCGCTCCTTAGACGCGCCTGTAGTGTGGAGAAGCATGATCAGCAGCGAATTGCGCAGCCGAGCGTTCTATACTCTTGCCGCCTTTTCCCTCCTGGCCCTATCCCTGGCCTATCAGGTCAAGACTCCCCTTCAGATCGACCTGGGTACCGGCGACGATGCTCCTCTTCTTCGGAACTTCTACGATGCAGAGCAGGCCGACGGCCTCTCCTATCGCTGGAGCAGTGATAGATCCTTCGTCTACCTGCCAGGCATAGGCAGCAGCACCCCTCTCGTCCTGCGCGTTACTCTCAATGGCTACAGGCCCACCGGCGTACCTTCTCCTCTCGTACACGTGAAAGTCAACGGAACGGAGCTCTCTGCCTTCACTCCCACAGCCCAGTTCGAGAGCTACGAGTTCGTCGTAGATAGAGATATCGTAGGCCTTCCCGGCAACCTGGAGATCGAGATCGACTCCGAGGTGTTCTCGCCGGCGCAGGCACCCGGCGATGGCGACCTTCGAGAGTTGGGGGTTCTTCTTGACTCCGTATCGGTGGAATACCAGCACGGCGCCGAGGCCGTCATCCTTCCTCCTCCAGTCCATCTCCTCTGTCTCTGGTGCGCTGTGCTGGGGAGCTTTCTACTGGCTCGCTTGTGCTGTCTGACGCGCATCGTGGGGTTTGTCACGGCGGTCCTCGTTCTGCTGATTCTTCTCGCACTGGTGGTTCAGCAGCGCCTTCTGGTGGGCAGCTACTCCACGCGGCTCGTTGTGTTGCTCGTACTGGTCAACGTCGGCGTGTACGTTTTCTCATCCGTGAGACGCATGCACGGGCTACGGGCACGATTCCTCCATCCCCAGACCGCGACGTGCAAGCAACTGCTGACCCTGGTCTTGATCTTCCTCGTGGTCTTCATCACGCACTCGCTCAGCAGCGTGTGCTGCCATGCTGGTGACTCGGTCTGGTCTGTGCCCGTCGCCATGAGTTTCATTCGAGAGCACAATGCGGACGTGGACGAATACGAGCAGATAGCTGTCAGCAATGAGTACTACGGTGAGACCGTGGTGCGGAACGACAACCACTACACCATTGAGGTGATACGCGGACACGTGTATACCAAGCAGCCGATTGGCGTTTCCGTCGTCGCCGTCCCGCCTCTCCTGGTAATGGACAACGTCCTGGGCCGCCTCGTCGATGTCGACCTGGACGAATACGTGAGGTACGGGGGTTCTGGACAACTCGAACGGCTCGTCGCCTCATTCATCGTCGGTCTCACAGCGCTATTCATCTACCTGATCGCCCTTCGCTTCCTGAATCGCAGGTACTCTCTGCTGGTGGTGTTGGTCTTCGCCTTTTGCACGTCAGCATGGTCCACTGCAAGTAGGGCCCTGTGGCAGCACGGTCCGTCCATGCTCATGCTCAGCGCCACGCTCTATCTGATCCTGCTAGCCAGGCACAGACCATCGCTGGTGCAGTTTGCCGGTCTGCCGCTAGCTCTGTCCTTCATCATACGTCCCACCAACAGCATCTCTGTCCTGGTGCTGACCCTGTACATCGCGGTTCGGTTCAGGAGGTACCTACTGAAGTACATGCTGTGGGCCGCCGCCATCGTCGTACCCTTTCTGGCGTTCAACTTCACGATCTACCACACACCGCTCTCTACCTACTATTTGCCGCAGAAGGTCGGGTCCAACCCAGCTTTGCTCGAGGCCCTGGTCGCTAATGTGGTGAGCCCAGGCCGAGGATTGCTCGTCTTCTCGCCGGTACTGCTGACCTCGGTCCTCGGGGTACTTCTGAGAATCCGACACCGAGAATGGCGAGGGCTGGACTCTGCTCTGCTGGCCATCGTGATCCTGCATTGGGTGGCCATATCCTCCTTCAGCAAGTGGTGGGCAGGGCATTCCTACGGTCCGAGGTTCTTCTGCGACGTCATTCCCTATTTCGTGTACTTCATGATTCCGGTCTTCGTCAGAGTGGCTGGTCTCAGAGGTCGAACAAAGGTGCTCTGCGCCGCTCTGGTGTCCGGCCTCATTCTCGTCAGTTTCTTCGTACACTACAGGGGAGCCACCAGTTGGGACACTCACGTGTGGAACGAGGAACCGGTTGGCGTCGACGACGAGCCAGCCAGGGTCTGGGATTGGGGAGACCTCCAGTTCCTGCGTGGGATAGCCATGGTCTCACCATTCGATCACACATCACAGCATCGACCAACCGGCGACGAACAACGCCTCGCCCGGGACTGTGCCACGTCGCTAGATGGAAGTCCAGGCCGCACACGGCTCTCTCCGATCCTGCCATCAGACGCCAATCCGATGCTATCTCAGAGCCGTTCTTCCGGGCTTTGCATGAGGTGCTTGCCTCTGGGGAGTGTAGCCAGTATAATCAATTGAGTCATGTACCTCCTCGCAGAGGCCATGCTCGAAGTGGAGGCCAGCATGAGGAGAACCAGAGTTCCATGCGCATCGGTATCGACGCTCGCCTGGTACACTACAGCCGCGCAGGTATCGGACAGTACATCACCGGACTTGTAAGAGGGTTGAGCGAGTGCGACAAGGACAATGAGTTTGTCCTTCTACAAAGCCGTAAGGACGATTCCGTCCTGGCCGACACGCACAACTTCGTCAGGAAATCCCTCTGGACCCCGAGCCACCACCGGCTGGAGCAACTAGTTCTACCCTTTGAGATTAGCCCCCTGCGGCTGGACATCCTTCACAGCCCTGACTTCATACCGCCCTTCCGAAGAGACTACAAGTCGGTTATCACCGTTCACGATCTGGCCTTCCTGCTCTACCCGCACTTCCTCACTGAAGAGAGCGCCCGCTACTACGGCCAGATAGACCAAGCTGTCAGACACGCAGACCACATCGTCGCGGACTCTCTCAGCACCAAACGTGACATCGTCAACTTCCTGGGTGTGCCGGAGCCCAAGATCTCTGTGATCTACGCGGCGGCCAACGCCATCTATCGCCGGGTCGAGGACCAGCGGCTCTTGACGCAGGCCCGGGCAAAGTACCAACTGGACAAACCATACGCACTCTTCGTCAGCACCATCGAACCCAGAAAGAACCTGCCAACGCTACTCCGGGCCTTTCGGAAACTCCTCGACCACTACAAGCTGGACGTGACGCTTGCCGTGGTAGGCCAAAGAGGCTGGTTCTGCGGAGAGGTCTTCGCTGTGGCCGAAGAGCTCGAGTTGAACGACACCGTCGTCTTTCTAGGGCACGTGCCCCTAGAGGACCTGGTCTTGCTCTACAACGCCGCTCGGATGCACGTGCACCCCTCTTTCTACGAAGGCTTCGGCCTGCCTCCGCTGGAAGCCATGACGTGCGGCACACCTACCATTGTGGCCAACGTCTCGTCACTGCCCGAAGTGGTGGGAGACGCTGGATTGCTGGTGTCGCCGGAGCACACTGAGGGCTGGACCGTCGCCATGTGGAGACTCCTCACCGACGACTCCTTGCATCAGGAAATGTCACAGAAGGGCCTCAAGAGAGCCAAGCTCTTCTCCTGGGAGAGGGCTGCCCGTGAGACCCTCAATCTGTACCGGCGTATGTCAGGATGAGTCCCAAGCTTCTGTTCCTGACCCCTGACCTTCCCTACCCTCCACACCAGGGAGCCGCCATCCGAACCTACAACCTGATCAAGAACCTGGCGCCGCGCCACGAAGTCCATCTCCTGTCCTTCGTCCAGGGAAAAGACGAAGCCGAGAGACTGGAGTCCTTGTCCCCGTACTGTGCCACTGTGGCTACTGTGCGCGCACCTTCTCGCTCAACAGTGCATCGAGCGCTCTCTGTCCTGTTCTCCTCCAGCCCAGATATGGCACTACGCCTGCCCTCTTCCTCGTTCACAGATCAGTTACGGATTCTACTGGATCGTGAGCGCTTTGACTTCGTCCAGGTGGAAGCGATCGAGATCGCACGGTACGGACTAGCCATCAGAGAGATGAGGACTTCTTCACAGCCAAGAGTCGTGTTCGACGACATCAACGCCGAATACCTGCTCCAGCGTAGGGCCTTCGAGACCGACATCAGGCATCCCAGCCGATGGCTGCCGGCATTCTACTCCCTCATACAGTGGCAGAAACTGCAACGCTACGAGAAGGACGCCTGCCAGCGGCTGGAGAGAACCGTCGTCGTCTCTGAAGCCGACGCCAGAGCGCTTCGCCAACTGTTGCCTGACCTTCACTGCTTCGTCGTCCCCAATGGTGTCGACAGCAGCTATTTCCTGCCCTCGAGCCCTGAGGCAGAATCGGACACAGTGCTCGTGTTCACAGGTAAGATGGACTTCAGACCGAACATAGATGCCGTTCTCTGGTTTGTCCAGGAGGTGCTGCCTCTCATCCGTCAGGCGATCCCCGAGGCGCGGTTCAACGTCGTGGGAAGGAACCCTCACCCACGCCTACGCGCGGTCCGCGAGATACCCGGCGTGAACCTGACCGGCTACGTCAGCGACGTGAGACCCTACGTCGCCGAGGCGGCGGTCTACGTGGTTCCTCTGAGAGTCGGCGGCGGCACTCGCCTGAAGCTGATGGAGGCCATGGCCATGGGCAAGGCCATCGTCTCTACGTCATTGGGATGCGAAGGGATAGACGTCTCGCACCAGCGTGAGCTGCTCATCGCCGACGACCCTCCCACGTTCGCTCGAGCCGTCGTAGGTCTGATGAAAGATCGCAATCGGCGCAGGAGACTACAGATCACAGCTCGTAGCGTTGCGGAGTCAGAACACGACTGGAGCCAGATTACTCCGCTGCTGGAGCGAGTGTATGAGAGATAGACTTCGCACTCTCATGCTCCGGGCCGCGGCCCGCGCCTCCGCGCCCTTTGTTGGGTTGTCCCCCTCCGATACAGCGGGGGGCGCTCCCCGCATTCTGCTCGTGCGGCCCGATCACATCGGTGACCTGCTCTTCGCCACGCCAGCCATTCGAGCCTTGCGCCACTCCATGCCCGATGCCTTCATCGCTTGCATGGTCGGACCTTGGGCCGCCGAGATCGTACAGGACAGCCCCCACCTGGATCGAGTTCTGACTTGCCCCTTTCCTGGGTTCACGCGTCTCCCCAAGAAGCACCTGCTACAACCGTACCTGGAGGCGTGGAGCTACGCCCAGGTGCTCCGCGCAGATCGCTTCGACACCGCCGTCGTCCTTCGCTTCGATCACTGGTGGGGAGCCATGCTCTCCCACTGGGCCGGTGTTCCTCAGAGGATCGGGTACGGGCTTCCCAACGTGGCACCGTTCCTGACACGAGCGCTACCCTACACCAGCGGCAGGCATGAGGTGCAGCAGAATCTATCTCTCGTCGAGGCCGTCGTGGGCGGTCACATCGAAGAGCCAGGCCCCCTCGAATTCGAACCATCTCCAGAAGCAGTGCGCGGCGCCCACACGCTTTTGGCACAGAATGACCAACCGCAGGGATACCTCTGCCTCCATCCAGGGTCGGGCGCGGCTGTAAAGCTCTGGCGACCCGAGGCCTTCGCGCGGGTAGGCGACACCCTTGCTCAGCGCTACGGCCTCCAGGTGATCGTCACAGGCTCGGGCGACGAGGCCCGGTTGGTGGAGAGCATAGTCGAGTTGATGAAGACAGGTCCCATGACCATGGTGGGACAGACAACCCTCGCGCAACTTGCGGCCATCATGGGGCGGTGCAAGCTGGTCATCGGGGTGGACAGCGGCCCCATGCACCTGGCTGTGTCACAGGGCACTCCCACTATTCACCTTTTCGGCCCCGTGGACCACCACACCTTCGGTCCCTGGAGCGATCCGGAGAGCCATCTGGTACTGGTTTCCGACAAAGACTGCGTCCCATGCAACCGCCTGGACTACGCGCGACACGAACTGTTGGATCACGACTGTGTTCGCTCCATCCCGGTAGACCGCGTACTGGAGGCAGCCGATACGCTCCTCAGCGACCATAGCCACCCAGCCGTAGGGATGGTATAATCCCCCACAACCCCAAGACCCAGGAGTGCGCATGTCAGACCAAGTGACACCACAGCAACTGGAAGAGGATTCCCACTGGTGGTTCGCCAGCAGAACACGTGCCTTGATTGGGCTTCTCGACAGGCACGCAGCACACAATGATCGGAGGATACTGGACGTCGGATGCGGTGCCGGGAACATGATACACCATCTCAGTCGCTATGGGACCGTGGTCGGCATTGACAACAACCCCATACCCCTGCGCATCGCGCACCAGCGGGGCTACGACGCCCGTCTCGCGCAGGCGGAGGATATGCCCTTCGAGGACAGGTCCTTCGACCTGATCACGGCACTGGACGTCATCGAGCACTGCGAAAACGACGAGCAGATCCTGCGTGAATGCTATCGCGTCTGCGCCGACGACGGACTCATAGCCATCACGGTGCCTGCCTTCCAATGGCTGTGGACCAACAACGACGTGATCAACGACCACAAACGCCGATACTCGTCTTCTGACCTGCGCGCAAAGGTTACCGAGGCTGGATTCAGGGTCAGGCGTATGACCCACAACAACTTCTTCATCTTTCCAGCCGCGGCGGCACTGCTTGTGGCCAGAAGGAGATCAGATCAAGCACCAGAGTTGGCCACGCCCTCAAAAGACGAGGACGCCTATCAGGTAGAGATGGAGCCAACCTCACCACCACTCAACGCTCTTCTGACAGGCGTCGGCTCGCTGGAGGCCAACGTCCTACGTTTCTTCGATCTCCCGGTGGGCACGTCTCTGATATGTATTGCCCACAAGCCACCTGCTTCCTCCGAGCCATCTGTTTGACAACGAACTCGAGTGTGGAGAACCCTTCCTGCCTTTGACTTGTTGCCTCACCTATCGGCGGAAGCAAGTACCTAGACAGCACACTTCGACAGAAGAAGGTGGAAAGCGAGCTCGTCATGGAGGAATTCGTAATCGAGGGCGGCCATCCCCTGGAAGGGAGCTTGGTCCCCAGCGGCAACAAGAACGCAGCCCTGCCCATGCTGGCTGCCTGCCTGCTCACCGATGAGAGGGTAGTGCTCAGAAACGTGCCTCGCATAGAGGACATCAGCGCCATGGTGGAGATCATCAGCGCCCTTGGAGTCGAGGTGCACGAATCTGGTGATCACGAGCTGACCGTCATTTCCAGGAACGTTCGAACCACGGAGCTGGACGCCGAACTCTGTCGTCGTATCCGGGCCTCCATTCTCCTTGCTGGACCGCTGCTTGCTCGCTGTGGGCAGATCAAGCTTCCGCCTCCAGGAGGCGACGTGATAGGCCGGAGGCGAGTTGACACCCATCTGATGGCGCTCAGGTCGCTCGGGGCAGAGATCGACGTCGACTACGGCTACAACATGAAGGCCAACGAGCTCAAGGGCGAGGAGATCTTCCTGGACGAGGCCAGCGTGACGGGCACAGAGAACGCACTCATGGCCGCCTGCACCGCCCGAGGCAGGACCATCATCAGGAATGCCGCGTCGGAACCGCACGTGCAGGAGCTGGCGGAGTTCCTCAACGAGCTAGGGGCGCAGATCACCAATATCGGGACCAACACCCTGATTGTGGACGGAGTGGAGCAGCTCCACGGAGGAGAGCACGAGATCGGACCCGATCACATCGAGATCGGCAGCTTCATCGGCGCCGCAGCGGTCACCGGTGGTGAGCTCCTGATCAGGGACGTCATACCTGCGCACCTGCCCATGATACTTCTCACCTTGAAGAGGCTGGGTATCTGCGTCGCCGTACGAGGCCGAGACGTGTTCGTGCCTCGCGAACAGAGCCTCCAGATCATGGCTGATGCGCACGGCATCATCCCGACCATAGATGACGCCCCCTGGCCAGGCTTCCCCGCCGATCTGATGAGCATCGCCACTGTGGTCGCCACGCAGTGTTGCGGCACAACGCTGATGTTCGAGAAGATGTACGAGAGCCGCATGTTCTTCGTGGACAAGCTTTTCTCCATGGGCGCCCACATCATCCTCTGCGATCCCCATCGGGCCGTGGTTATGGGCCCCACCAAGCTGCACGGTGAGACCCTCACCAGCCCAGACATCCGGGCCGGCATGGCTATGCTCATCGCTGCCCTGTGCGCTGAAGGCCAGAGCGTCATCAAGAACATCGGCCAGATAGACCGCGGCTACGAGAGGATAGACGAGAAACTGTGCTCCGTGGGTGCTCACATCGAGCGCGTCAGTCACTAGGGGGGCACGAGAGGACGGATGGCGACTGTGTATCTCGGTCTCGGCTCGAACCTCGGCAATCGGGCGCGCAACATCTACGCAGCTCTGCGCCGCCTGAGAGCCCACGTTCGCCTGGAGCAGATCTCGTCGCTCTACGAGACCGAACCGGTAGGCATCACCGACCAGCCGTGGTTCCTGAACCTGGTCTGCGCCGGGGTGACCGATCTCGCGGCCGAAGACCTTCTTCACGCCGCTAAGGGAATCGAGAGGGAGCTCGGCCGCCGAGAGGGGGTGCGGTTCGGTCCCCGTATCATCGATATCGACATCCTGTTCTACGATGATCAGGTGCTGGCAACAGAGCAACTGGAGCTTCCCCATCCTCGTCTTCACAAGCGAGGATTCGTACTCGTACCACTGGGAGAACTCGCACCGAATCTTGTGCACCCGGTTCTGAAGAACACAGTGCGAGAGCTACTGGAGAACGCTGCTTCGATCGAGGAGGTCCGCCCATACCTCCTCAGGGATTGGCGAGCCAGTAGTTGAGCCAGTGATCGAAGTCCTCCAGATCGTACGCGCCACGCACACGGATACGCTTCAGTTCAAATGGGCGTTCCGAGGCCTGTAACGACCCGGACTCCACGGTCACCGCACCCCAGTACCCAGCCGACTGCAGCACATCTACCACTTGCTGGTCATACTGACCCGAGGGATAGGAGAAGAAGCGCACTGGCTCCTGAGTACGAGCCTCTATGGCCTCCTTCGAGCCAAGCACCTGCCATACGATGTAGTCGAAGGACTTCCCTGCCAGGCTGGGATGAGTGTACGTATGGCTGCCGATCTCCATCCCGTTGGCGTGAAGAAGCTCTATCTCGGACCAGGACATGTGTTCTGGACGCCCCTCGTCCACGAACCCCGAGATCACGAAGAAAGTGCCTGAGAAGCCATACCTCTTCAACAACGGATAGGCGTTGGTGTAGTGGTCCTTGAATCCGTCATCAAAGGTCAGTATCACAGGCTTCGGCGGTAGCGAGAGGCCGACCTGGAGGTGCAGAATGAGCGATTCCAGAGTGATGGGCTCGTATCCGTGCTCCACGAGATAGCGTAGCTGCCCTTCGAAGTTCGCTGGCGACACCGAGAGATCCCGCCGTATGGCATCCGCGCCCGGTCCGGCCACGGCGATGTGATGATACATGAGGATCGGGATCACCAACTGTCTCGGCGTGCCATCGGGAGTCGGCATGGGGAGTGGGGTAACTGTGGGAAGCAGTCTGCGCACGGGCGTCGGCGTGGACGACGTGGTGGGGGCGTCGATCTTGGTGTAGAGTCCCAACGACTGCGCTGGAGCCAAGGCAGCAGACGGGCGCACCGGGCCTCGGAGAGTCCCCATATGGGACCCACCGCTCTCTTCGTGTCCCTGCGCACCGGAACAACGATCACACTCCTGGCTCTCGACCTGGGATTGCACCAGGAGTGCGGTTGCCACCACAAGCAGACCGACCACCACGACGGACACTACGCGGCGTCTTCCCACAGCTCTCACCTATGCAGATGATCTCCCCTTCGTTCAAGCTGGAACGCTGACAGAGAATATCTCAAAGGACTGAAGCTGGCAAGTGGTCACAACAACGTTGAGGTGCAGCACGAGGATTCCCCGAGCCCCGAATCGGTTATTCTCCTCCCGGGGTCCACAGGGCCTCCTTTGTACCCTCAGAAGTCCTCTAACGGAACGTCCTCTTGCCGATCCGGTAGCACCGCTGGCCAGCACCTTCCGTCTACTCACCCTTGACGGTGCCCTCACAACTCCGGACGAGACGTCTGCACTGTTTGCCCAACACCCCCAGAGATGTTAGAATTGGCCGCACGAGAGATATTGGCCGTCTCTCCAATAACAGATGAGGGGTTTTGAATGTTTCAAGAGAAGATCGCACAGTGTTACGCTCGACTTGGCAGGAACCAGAAGAAGATCGCCGACTTTTTGACCCAACGATACCACGAGGCAGCGTTCATCAACGCCTTCGCACTCTCGCAGCGCCTGGAGGTGGATCCCGCCACGGTGACCAGGTTTGCCCAGCGCCTCGGCTACTCGGGCTACCCGGAGCTCCTGCACGAGATCCAGGAGATGGTCAAGAAGGAGCTCAAGATGGCCTACAGGCCATCAGTGGAGCAGACAGAGGAGGCAGATCTCTTTCTCAACGCTCTGGCACAGGAAAAAGAGAACCTCGAGCGGGCGATAACCCACCTCCGAGGGGAGACGGTCACCGAAGTCCTGTCGTCTTTGCTCGCAGCCAGAGCCATTTACGTGGTCGCTCATGGCTTGGCGCGCGGTCCGGCACAGACGTTCGTGGCACAACTCAGCGGGTTGTTGGGAATGCCAGCCGAGTTGGTGCCGGCCGACCAGGTCGATGCGGCCATAGGTCTATCCAATGTGGACAAACAAGATGTCGTCGTGGGCGTAACCCTCGCGGCCCTTCACCACGACACCGCTCAGATGCTCAGGCTGGCGCGCTCGAAGGGGGCCAAGACTGTTGGCCTGTCTACCTCTCATACCTCCCCCGTCGCTTCCGTCGCCGACAAGATCCTGGTCTGCCCCGGCGAGTCGATCAGCGGTATGCCCTCAGTCGCTTCGCTGAGTGCTGTCCTGGATGCCCTCTTCCAGGTACTGACGCTACAGCAGCCAGAGAAAGTGGAGCATCTCAAGAAGGGCTTGCTGACTAATGTCAACTGGATCCTGGAGGAGAAAGGGGAGAAGAAGATCCCCACAGAGGAAGCCTTGAGACAGATCTAGCGACCAGACAGTGCCATCGATCACCCGCCAGTCGCCCAATTCGGAGCTCAGCGCTCGCGGTCTTCGTGTAGGTCGCTCCCGGAACCCTATCGGTCGACAGCCCTAGATCTCCACGAAGTACGAACTACAGGCCTGGTCGATCAACTCCTTGGTCAAGGCTGGTTCGACGCCCCGGTAGTGGGCGATGTCGATGATCTGATCGACGATGTCTCGGGGATGGACTGCTCTCAGCTCGCGCTTCATCTGCAGGTAGTAATTACGCATCAGATACATGAAGCCATCTTGATCGAAGGGGACCTCCCGCTCCGCCGCAACTCGCAGGAAGATCTCGTAGAACTCGCGCTCACTCGGATTGCCCACCTGGATCTTGTGCCGGATGCGTCGCAGGAAGGCCTCGTCCACCAGGGCCTTGGGATCGATGTTGGTGGAGAACACGATCAACTGGTCGAACGGTATCTCGATCTTCTTCCCGGTGTGCAGAGTAAGGTAGTCAACCCTGGTCTCCAAGGGAACGATCCAGCGGTTGAGCAGGTCTCTCGGCCGGACCTGCTGCCTGCCGAAGTCATCGATCAAGAACATGCCCCCATTGGCCTTCATCTGGAAGGGCGCCTCATAGTACTTGGACGTGTCGTCATACACCAGGTCCAGGCTTTCCAGAGTGAGCTCTCCCCCCGTGACCACTATCGGTCTCTGGATCAGTATCCAACGCCTATCGTGCCGCCCGCCCTCCGGCCGCGACGCTGAGTCGTTCAGTTCTTCGACAGTCTGATGGTTCAGCTCGTCGAAGACCTTGATGATGTGTCCATCTACTTCCATGGCGTAGGGTATGTATATCTCCCCGCCAAGCATTGACGCCATGGCCTTGGCGATCACCGTCTTTCCATTGCCAGGGGGGCCGAACAGAAAGATGGACCGGCCAGAGTTCACCGCAGGCCCGATCTTCATCAGCATCGTGGAGTCTATCACCAGGGACGATAGTGCCTGTTGAACTCGGTCACTACTCACCGCCACGCCGCTGATGCTCTGATCTCTCATGACCTCTTGGTAGGCGTCCA
>Ga0315553_10001656_pt1 | contig 18315 bp, 13 predicted proteins | sample SalMarSW160140MG_FD_203099 | JGI IMG/M metagenome (GOLD analysis project Ga0315553, IMG submission 203099) | Salt marsh sediment microbial communities from the Plum Island Ecosystem LTER, Massachusetts, United States - Salt Marsh Sediment SW1601-40 ... | reverse complement strand
CTCCCGCCGCGTGGTTGCCGAAATCGGTTATGATTTGCCCGGAATCTATCCGCGCCTCACAGCCCGCCAACTGCACCGTCAGTTCGTCTACGCGCCACTCTTGCGGGTTGCGGGCGGACCACGGACCGACGGCCGCCAATTGCAGCGCCAGGCGTGCCGGCACGCCGGTCGGTTTGCGAATGGCCGACTCGCCCGGCACAACCGCGTTGAGTGGGTCGGCGTTTAACTCCAGCCACAGGCGCTGCCCCGATGGATCCTGACGCCACGTCCCAAAGGCCTCAAAGCCACCGGCCAGCTCGTATCGGGCGCAATAGTCGGCAAGCTCCGGCAGATGTGAGGCCGCCGACGCCACGTCGGTCACGTGCACGCGCACCTGCGAGCCTTCCTTGTCTGCACCCAGCCCCACACCGAACTGGCCCTGCATCCCCTCGATCTGCCACCGCAGCCCGCATTGGTGTACAAACCCGGGTGAGGTCTGATCGTAGAGGTAGTCCACGTCGAGCAGCATGGGGCGCCCTGCCGCTTTGCGCAGAGCCACCGGCTCGTCCAGTCGCACCGAAGCGGCATCGGCCGCCACCCTCGCCCGCACACGGCACAACTGCGGTTCGGCGCTGTCCTCGAGCAGCACGCCGCGGACGTTCGAACCGATCACAGCCGAGAAGCCGCCCGCCAACTCGGCGCCGGCGCCCTGTTGAGCAAGCCAGCGTTGGGTCAACGGTACGCACGCGACGAGCTCCTCCAACTGATCGACCGTCAGGCGTGCGCGAACCGAGGCATCTGTCTGGAGCGCGCCCGCATCGGCAGCCTGCACGACGTAACGAAGGCCTTCGACCGACTTCAGCTCGGCCCGCCCCCCGCCGTATCGCAACTCGGCGCCGAACCGGTCCACGCCTCGTTCGGACAGCCCGGCCAGGTCGGCCCACGCCGCCAGCCTCCAAGCCGAGCCGGGGCGCTTGTCCAGGACGTCGCCGAGTTTGCACGCGCTGTCGGCGCCCAGTACGCACTCGAACCGGGCCATCGTTCCGGTGTCGCGCGACAGGCTCGCGCGAACGCCGGCCGGACCAGACAGCTCCGTCGCGCCCAACCATCGGGCAAGGCCCGGCCACATCGTCGAGGCGCGCGCCAAGTCCGTCGTGCTGATTTCGGCCGATGGGGTCGCATTTCGCGCCAGCCGGCGCAACCACGGCTCGATGTCCGAGCCGGGCTCCGGCAGCGGCAAATCGCCCGAGGCACTCGCCTCCACCGGGCCGAAGCGAACCCGCAGCTCGTCCACTGCCAGCCAACGCGTGCTCGACGTGTAGCGCGCCGCTACAGCCAGTTCGGCAGGGCAGCCTTCGCGGCAGTCGACCACGCCTTCATAGCCCAGCCGCAACCGCTCGGATTGAATCAGGCCCGTAAGCTCGTCCGTGTCGCCGGACCTGGCCCAGCGGGTCTCGAAGCGGCAGGCGCCGCCCAGTTCCGACAGCCCACCCTCGCGCCCGAACTCGGGCAGGAGGCCGGCGATGCGTGACAGATCGCTGACCTCGCCCGATAGATTCAGTTGGACGGGCTTGTGGCTCCGTGGGGCCACCACCACGGCCGGCCCGCTGCCAGACAACTCAAGCCCGGGCATCTCGCACCGAACCTGCTCGATACGCAGCACCTCCGCGCTGGGGTTGAGCGAGCCGTGGGTTTGCAGCGACAGCGACTCGACCCGCTTGGGCTGCTGATCATCGGTCGGCCAAGCCCGTACGTCGCGCGCTTCCACGTCCAATCGCCAGGTGAGCGACAGATCGGACGCAAGCTCGAGGTCGATCCGGCCATCGCTCTGCCCGGCCAGGCGGTCCAGCCCCAAGCCGCCGGCCCAGTGGACCGGGACCGTGCCCAGGTCGAGGCCGACCCATTCGAAATGGCCCGCGCCGCCCAGGCGAGCCCGTCGGCTCAGTCGCGGGGCCGTCACCTCCCCCTCGCAGAGCAGCCGTCCCGCAACCGTCTCGACCGGTCGGCTGGCGACGTGCTCGACGAGCTGCCCGTTGACCTGCCAACTCACCCGACCGGTGCGGCGGTCCAGCTCACATCGCAGGGCGCCGAAGTGTACGTCGGTCTGCCGCAGTCTTTGCCGGTCCACGAGGTGCAGCACACCCGACACCAGCCCCCACGAGTCGGCTTGCATCGAAGAATCGGCCGGTGGGGGCAGGTCGGCCACGTTCAGTCGCCCCTGCTTGTCCAACACCACCCATACTTCGGGCTCGTCCAACTGGAGCGAGCCGAGGTTGCCGGCGAGCCACCGCCACGGGGCCAGCGGGCACCGCAGCCGGCCTACGCGGAGCAGAAGTCCCGACCCGAACGCTTCGCGCCGCTCGACCTCGACACCCTCGACGACGATCCCGTCGGCCCAGCCGAGCCGCACCGACGTCACCCTGGCGGGTCGGCCAAGCTGCCGCGACAGGGCGTTGGCAACGTTGGTCGCGACCCATCGCTCGGGGATCATCGCAGGCAAGACGGCGGCAACGGCCACCAGGACGACGCCAGACACACTCAGCCGCCCCAGCCAGCGGGCCCACGCGGGCCGGCGCTCGGACCTGCGGCGCAGCCAGCCGCCTTTTCGTAACGGGATCCTCATCACCGTGGGTCAACCTACAAGCGAACGTGCCCGCAAATTCTAACGGGCGGCGCCGGAACAAGGAACCGCAGCCCCCCGAGCTTCGCAAAGGACCAGGTTCGAAAGCCACCGCCCGCGGCGAGCCACCTCCACACGCCAATGAACCTTTCCAGGTGGTCGTCCGTGCGACTGGGCGTGCTCAACACAAGAGCGCCTCGCCGTCTCTACAAGGCAGCGAGGCGCTCCATCCATGTCCACATCGACGCGCGCATCGGCGCGAAGGGCTACTTGTTTATCACGGCCTCCATCCGGTCAAGGATGCTGACGCACTCGTCGAGCCCGGCCAGGCCTGCCTGGAAGTCGGGCTCGCGAACCTCGACCTTTGCTGCCACCTTCTCGTCAAACGTCCGGGCCAGTTCGTCCGACAGCGCTGCAAGCTGCGACCTCTTGTCCGCGTCGGGCACGCGCTTTCTGACAACCGCTCTGATTTCCGCGTGGACGTACGAGGAGGCGTTGTCGAAAATCACGTCGTTGGCCCCCCCCCGGACCATGCCCTGCTCGAATCGACTACGCACGATTTCCAGCAGCTTCCGCGCCTCACCGAGTTGAAATCCTGCACTGCTGCGGTCCTCGGACGACTCCCCGCAACCCACGAGGACCCCGCTCAATGCAACACTCGCACACGCCACCTGCATCCACATCCGAAATTGTGTCATGTCGCTGTCGCTCCTTCCATGGGATCAAGTGCTCGCTCTTCCACTCGGCTGCGCGCGCGTCACTGCACAGGTATCTTCGTGCCCTGCGGCATGATGTAAAACTGAGAGCGGACGTTTGCCAGGTCAAGCTCCATCGAGTAAACGCTGATCTTACCTTTGAATCGATTCGGTTGGGTAGGATCGGAGAAGGATCGCTGCCCGTCTCTCGAGACGTGGGCGTCGGCATAGCAGATGTTGGCCGAGCCCAGATGCCGCGGGCTTAGCACCAGCTTGTTGCCGTGCGTGACCCCGTGCATCCTGAAATCACCGGCCGTGAAGATATCTCCCCACGCTCGGTCAAGCGTGTCGGACCAGAGGGCGCAGTCGGACGGCGATCGCACCTCCGACATGCTGACGGCCTGGACGTAATAGAAGTCCTCGCCTCCGCCCAGATCCAGCCAAACCCCGGGAGGGCCGCCTTGCGTGTTGTTGCCCGTGACCCCGTCCGGACCGTTGCTCGGACTCGGCAGGGCGGGGTTCCGTCCTCCAAGGTCGCCGACTCGGGGTGTCGCACTGCGGAGCATCTCATTGTACGTGAAGGCCGCCGTGTGCCTCCACGTTGTGGAAAGCGACGCGCTGTTGGGACCTGCCGGCGCGGTCTCCAAGTTGGTCGTGTAGATGGTGGCAGAGTCCTGTGACGGACACTTGAAGATCTCAGGCACCTCGTCTTCAAACATAAGTTTGAAGAAGTAATGGAACCTGCCATGATAGCCGTCGGCCAGCGCATCGCCGAAGCCCCACGTGGTGATGTCCTCGTCGGACACCCCCGGGTTGATTTTCATTGCATAGGTCGCGTAGTAGGAGTGAGGCGGGTCAAACTTCCGATCAGCGGGGTTGTTCGTGAAACTGTAAAGGGCCCCGTGCGCCCGGCTGGGCGAGAAAGTCCCGAAGTCCGTCTCATAGATCGCCACCGCCCGACCCCACTGGCCGAGCGTCGACGCACACACCGCCCCCTTGGCCTGCTCGCGGGCCTTGTTCAGGCTCGGCAGCAGAATGGAGACGAGCAGGGCGATGATGGCCACGACCACCAGCAACTCAATTAGCGTAAACGCCCTTCGCTTCATAGGAATCCCTGCCTTTCTGGACTCGGCCTGGACGGGGCAAGCCTGTCCGGACCGCCCACGCATAACGGGATAATCCATAATCTAATGATGGCGCCACAACAACGCCACAAACCCGGCAGGCGTACGCTACTTCCTGCCACTACAAGTGTTACCGAAAACCAGGGGCGGGTCAACTGCCTCGTCGACCGTGTGGCCGCCCCCCCCACGACGGGTGCAAAAAAGTCGATCTGCAAAGCGTCCTAGGGTTTCGCGGGTCCGCCGGGGCCGAAGTGTTCCGGCCCACGCCCGGGTTCCCAACCGTCGCCGCGGCGGTCGGGCCGACGCCGGTGGGTTCGATCCCGTTCGGTCAACTCCTCCAGCCGGCGCAGAACGGTTTGCTCGCGGGCCTCTCGACGATGCTCCAATCGACGTTTCTGCTCTGCAAGCCTGGTCTCCAGCTTCCTTAGTTCCAATGCCCTACGCTCGGTCTGAACGTCGAATTGCTCACGCAACAGGTTCTCGAGTTCCTCTCGCAGATCGTGACGGGCCGTTTCGTCGTCCGCGCTCCTGTAGCTGCGGGCCGCCTGGCGGATGCGAAACTCCAGCTTGTGCTCAGCCACCAGGAGTCGGCCAAGCTCGGGATCGCGCTGACAGGTCTCGTACAGTGGCCAGAGCTTGCGGATCAGCCGTCCGGCGACCGGTCGATCCGCCGCGGCCTCGTCGGAGAGCCGCTCGTGCAGGAAGGGGAAGTGCTCGGCAATGAATGTCAGAAGCTGCTCGCGCTGCTCGGCGTTCAACTCGACCGGTGGGCGCCCCGGCCGACCAGTACTGTCATGCCGCCGCGGCCGACGTCCCTCCAGCAGGTCGTCCGGTGGTGGGGCGTGCCACTCGCCGTCGTCGCGCCTCGGCCGGCGCGTGTCGGAATGCCGCGCAGGCTGGGTCGACGAATCGGGCGCCTGGAGCGACCCATCTGTAGCCGTAGCGGCGAAACCCGCTTCGACCCCACAAGCGATCAGAACCGCAGCCGTAAGCAGAAAGGCCGTATAGAGCATGCCTCGATACATCATCTTCCTCCGTCTCGGCCAAGTGCTGGACGCATCAGCCGTCGTACGTAGCACCCGACTCGGTCAAAATCGCCTCGAACTGCTCCAACACGTCGCCGCTGCCCGACACGGGTGTCAGCCATTCCGATGCAGCGTCGGCCTCGGCGCGCGAGGCGTACCGCTCCAGATCGAGGCGGAGCGACGCCAGTGCATCGTCGTCGCTGAGGTCATCGGCAACTTGGTTGAACACCACAATCACGTCGTAGGCGGGCGAATCGTCGGTGGGCACGACGAACTCGATCAGGCCGACGGCGGCCGCCAGCACCGCAGCCGCCGCCAGCGCGCCGACCAGGCGATAGATCGGGGAATCGCGACGCGGTGAGCGGTCGGGCCGCCTGTCAGCGGCCAGCTCGGCCCGGACGGCCAACTTGATCCGTTCGATGGTGCGGTTCGACGGCGCCGGCGTGGCCAACGACGCGAGCCATCGCTCGTGTTCTGCCAACTCGCGCGAGATGTTCGGGTCGTCCGATCCACTCATGGTTGCCTGCCACCCTCCATAATCCGTCGCAGACGCGCCAAGCCCCGATGCGCACGCGCCAGGGCTGTGCCCAGCGGCGTGTCCATCACCCGGGCGATCTGGCTGAAGCTCATATCCGAGAAGTGTCGCAGCATGATGACCTCTCGCTCGTGTGCAGGTAGCTGGCGTAGGGCGTTCTGGAGCCGGTCGGCCTGCTCGGCCACGTCGACCGGCTCATCGGGCGGCGGCCCGCCGGACGGATGGCCGGCCAACCCTTCAGAGCCATCCGCCTGGGACGCACCCGCGTACTCGGGAACCGTCCTATGACGCTTCTGCCGCCGCAGGTGGTCGCGTACCAGGTTGACGGCGATGCGATAGAGCCACGCCTCAAACCGGCCTTCATGCTTGTAGCCCTCCAGCGTTCGCACGACCCGCAGAAACAGCTCCTGGAGGAGGTCTTCGGCGTCGTGCCGCGACCCGGTTAGGCGGTAAAGCAGCCCGAAGAGCTGCCCGCTGAAGCGATCGACCAATTCGTCGAACGCCGCCGGCTCGCGCTGTTGGGCCCGTCTGATCACCGCCGCCAGCGGGTCGCGCTTTTCCATAACACCCTTACTCTACCCGACTAAACGCCACAAAGTAGCGATCATTGCCGCCAAAACGGCTGCGCCGGCTCGATCGGGACGCTGGTGAGGTCGGGCCTTGCGGGGCAATTCAGCAGGTCGGGCGGTCGTCGGGGTGGGCTCGGCGCGACGTTGAGGGGCTTGGCTTGACCGGCAGGCCCGGTTGGCGTAACCTAGTCGTTTCAACTGGTATCGGAAGAGCATACTGGACGGAAGGAACGTACATGTCGCGGCGGTGTTATTTTACAGGCAGGAAGACGCGAGCGGGCGGGTCGACTACCCGGCGCGGCAAAGCGAAGTACCTCGGCGGCGTGGGGCGCAAGATCACCGGGCGCAGCAAGCGGAAGTTCAAGCCGAACATTCAGAAGGTGCGGGCGGTGGTGGACGGCAGGATCTGTCGTATCCGCGTATCGGCGAAGGCGATCAAGATGGGGCTGATCATCAAACCGCCCAAGCGGACGTGGCGGCCCGAACCCGAGGCACCCGCTTCAGCAGGATCCGAGGCGGTGGTTGCTACAGCCAGCGAAGCCGGCCCGGTGCTGGAAGGGGCTGAGGACTCGAGCGAATAGGCGTAAGTCTCGGCTGCCAAAGGATGGCGGGGTTGCCCGGTGCCATCCCGGCTGATACAAGACGAGGCACTAGGCCTCGTCTTTTTGCTTGGTCTTTGACGGGGCAGGGGTGGTCCGATGCCTGAGCAGATCGACGAACGGCAGGTTCGACATATTGCGGTGCTGTCGCGTCTGAAGCTGAGCGACCAGGAGGTCGCTACGTTCAGCAGGCAGTTGTCGGCCATCCTGGCGTACGTCGGGAAGCTCAACGAGTTGGATACCAGCAACGTCGAGCCGACGGCCCACGCCGTACCCATCCAGAACGCCTTTCGCAAGGACGAACCTGAGGATCCGCTGACGGTGGACGAGGCTTTGGCCGGCGCGCCCCAACGGGCGGGCAGTTTCTTTAAGGTGCCCAAGGTGCTCGACCAGGACAGTGCGTGACGCGGCGAGTGCGCCGACGGACGGGAACGAGACATTCCATGGCGGGCATGACGGTAAGCGAGATACGCGACGCAATTGCCGGGCGGCGGATGTCGTCCCGCGAGGCGGTCCAGGGGTGTCTGAGTCAGATCGAGCGGCTCGACGGGCAGGTGTGCGCATTTGTGAGCGTGGCGGCGGATCGGGCGTTGGACCTGGCCGACAAAATCGACGCACGCTTGGCCAAAGGCGAGCAGGTGGGTGTGCTGGCGGGGGTGCCGGTGGCGGTGAAGGACAACATATGTACGCGGTTCGGCAAGACCACGTGCGCGTCGAAGATCCTGGCGAACTTTGCCTCACCCTACGATGCAACGGTGGTGGCCAAGCTGGAGGCGGCGGGGGCGATCATCGTTGGCAAGACCAACCTCGACGAGTTCGCCATGGGCAGCTCGACCGAGAACAGCGGCATGTTCGTTACGCGGAACCCGTGGAATGCCGAGTGTGTGCCGGGCGGATCGTCGGGTGGCTCGGCGGCGGCGGTGGCGGCTAGGATGGTGCCCGCGGCGCTGGGCAGCGATACGGGCGGCTCGATCCGACTGCCGGCGAGTTTCTGCGGGGTCGTGGGGCTCAAACCGACCTATGGCCGCGTATCACGTTACGGCCTGGTGGCGTACGGCAGCAGCCTCGACCAGATCGGCCCGATGACGCGCGACGTCCGCGATGCGGCATTGCTGCTGGATGTGATCTCGGGCCACGACGGCCGCGACAGCACGAGCATTGATGCGCCAGGCACCAAGTCGGCCGCCAAGCTGGACGAACCGATCGGGGGGTTGCGGATCGGTGTGGCGAAGGAGTACTTGGGCGAGGGTTTGGCCGACGAGGTGCGAGCGGCTGTCGAATCGGCCATCGACGTCTACAGGAGCCTGGGCGCCGAGGTGGTGGCGGTATCGCTGCCGCACAGCGAGTATGCGATTGCGGCCTACTACCTGATCGCGATGGCCGAAGCGTCGAGCAACCTGTCCCGCTACGACGGCGTGCACTACGGCTATCGCACGCCCGAGCCCGACGACTTTATCGATCTGTACAGCAAGAGTCGCGCCGAGGGGTTCGGCGCGGAGGTGAAGCGGCGGATCATGCTGGGCACGTATGCGCTCAGCAGCGGCTACTACGACGCGTACTACCTCAAGGCGCTGAAGGTTCGGACGCTGATCAAGGACGATTTCGTCGAGGCGTTCAAGAAGTGTGACGTGTTGGCGTGCCCGGTCTCACCGACGCCGGCCTTTCGCATCGGCGAGAAGATCGAAGACCCGCTGGCGATGTACCTGGGCGACGTGTATACGATCTCGCTCAATCTGGCGGGCCTGCCGGGGGTGAGCATCCCCGCCGGGCAGAGCGAGGCGGGCCTGCCGATCGGCCTTCAGTTGATGGGGCCTCACCTTCAGGAGGAGCGCCTGTTGCAGATCGCCCACGCGTTTGAAGAGGAAACCGACTGGCACACGCGCGTGCCGCCGATGGCCGATGCGCAGACCGCCTAGCCGCAGCACGATCGAACGAGCGACAGCATGAAGATCACACCCACAATCGGTATGGAGATCCACGTCCAACTGGCGACGCGGACGAAGATGTTCTGCTCGACGCCACTGGAGTTTGCGGCTGAGCCGAATAGCCGAACGTGCCCGGTGTGCATCGGCATGCCGGGTGTGCTGCCGGTGATGAACCGCAAGGCCTACGAGTACGCGGTGGTGGTGGGTCTGGCGCTGAACTGCAAAATCGCCGAGTTCACCAAGTGGGATCGCAAGAGCTACTACTACCCCGATTTGCCGAAGAACTACCAGATCAGCCAGTACGACCAGCCGCTCTCGCACGGGGGCTACCTCGACATTCCGGTAGGCGACGGCACGAAGCGCATCGGGATCACTCGGGCGCATCTGGAAGAGGACGCGGGCAAGAACGTGCACGACCAGCCGGGCTACTCGGGCATCGACCTGAATCGGGCGGGCACGCCGCTCCTGGAGATCGTCAGCGAGCCGGATATCAACAGCGCCGAGGAGGCGGGGATTTACGGGCGCGAACTCCAGCGGCTGGTGCGCTACCTGGGCGTATCCGAGGCCGACATGCAGAAGGGCCACATGCGGTTCGAGCCGAACGTGAGCCTGTGGGTCGAGCCGGAGGGTGGCGAGGGCTACTTCACGCCGATTTTCGAGGTGAAGAACCTCAACAGCTTCCGGGCGTTGGAGCGGGCGGTGGCGTGGGTGATCGACTATCACCAGGCCGAGCTGAATCGTCATATGGCCGAGGGCAAACCCTACACGCTGGAGGCCGTCGGCAAGCAGAACTGGGGCTGGCGGGACGAGGCGGGGCGCGGCGAGTTCCAGCGCGGCAAGGAAGAAGCCCACGACTATCGATACTTTCCCGATCCGGACCTGGTGCCGGTGGTGATGGATGAGGACTGGCTATCCGAGCTGCGGGCGCGGGTGCCCGAGCTGCCCATCCAGAAGCGGGCGCGGTTCATGGAGCAATATGCCATGAGCCTGGCAGACGCCGAGCAGATCATTGTCGATCGGGCAACGGCGGATCTGTTCGAAGCCGCCCGTCAGGCCGCCGGCGAGGCGGACACCCTCACCAAGCAGTTCAACAGCTTCTGGAGTCGCTGCGCCAACGAACGCGAGTGTACGATCGCTCAGCTTGGCGTGGAGGCTGAGCGTCTTGGCGAGTTGGCGAAGATGACGGCCAAGGGGACGATCAACGCGACGGCTGCGGCGGAGATCGCAACTGCGATGTTGGAGTGCGAGGAGTCTCCGGCGGCTCTGGCCGAGCAGATGGGCAAGCTTCAGGTCCGCGACGCGGGGCAGACCGAGCAGTGGGTCGAGCAGGCGATGGCAGCCAACGAGAAGGCGGTTCAGGATGCCCTGGGCAACCCCAAGAAGCGCAAGGCCGCAGCGGGCTTTCTGCGCGGACAGGTAATGAAGCTGTCGAAGGGCCAGGCCGACCCGAAGCTTGTAGGTGAGGTGATCGAAAAGCGTTTGGGGGAACTGGCCGGCTGAGGTGGGAGTCGTTGCGGCTGGTGGGTCCGTGGCTTGTCCCACCTCGCGCCTGGCAGACTGCACGGCAATGAGCGAGTGGAGCGGATTGCAGGATTATTTCCGACAGGAGTATAGAGATGAAGTTGTCGTCGACGACGTTGGGCTGTCCGAGTTGGTCTTTGGACGAGATCGTCAGGAACTTCAAGGCGTGTGGGTTGGACGGGATCGACTTCCGCGGCCTGGGCGACGAGATGGACGTCACGGTGCTGCCGGAGTTCACCAGCAGGGCGTCGGAGACGGCGTCGAGGATTCACGACGCGGGTCTGGCGGTATCGGGGGTGTCCAGCTCGGTTCGCTGCGTAAGCGAAAGCGATGAGCAGCGGGCTGCGTTCGTTGAGGAGACGCAGCGCTACTGCGCTCTGGCCCCGAAGCTGGGCTGTGCGACCGTGCGTGTGTTCGGCGGCGCGATTCCAGAGGGGATGGGCGACGTCGAAGCGTTGAAGGTGGCGGCCGACAACCTGCGGCGGTACGGCGAGATCGCGGCGGAGCACGGGGTGAAGGTGGCGTTGGAGACGCACGACGACTGGTGCGCGTCGACGCGCGTGGCTGAGTTGGTGAGGGCGGCCGACCATCCGGCAGTGGGTGTGCTGTGGGATGTCCACCACCCCTGGCGGGTGACGGGCGAGTTGGGGGCGGAAAGCTGGGCCAACTTCGGTGAGTGGGTGATCTACACGCATTTCAAGGACGCCAAGGGCAAGCCCGGCGGCGAGCAGCAGTTGTGCGAGTACGGGCAGGGCGACCTTCCGCTGGCTGGCTTCGTCAAGGCTTTGCGCGAAGGCGGGTATGACGGCTGGTATACCTTCGAGCACGAGAAGCGCTGGCATGCGGAGTTGGCCGATCCGGAAGAGGAGTTTCCACGCTACGTGAAAGTGATGCGGGGGCTGATCTAGACGTCGAATCAGGTGCGCGTTGCTCAACTGCGCGTCGTTTGGGCGAGTGGCACGGTTAGGGGGTGTGGACGGGCGCCATGTAGCACTTCTTCGGGGCGGTTTACGCTTCTGTTTGGCTACCCGTTTTTTGTCATGCCCGCTGACTGAGGGTAAGATCGTTGAGGCCATTTCCTTTCTCTGCGAAGTGGCTGTACGTGATGGGCCGGAGAACCTGGGCGAGCAGCACGCCCAATCAGGAGTCGAGTTATGAGTGAGAAGTACGAGAACAGCGATGTAAGTCGTAGAGATTTTTTGCAGGCTGCGGGCGGCGCGGTTGTGGTGAGTGCTTTGCCGTTACGTTTGCCGGCTGAAGAGGGTGTTGGGGAGGCTACATCCAAGCCGAGCAAACTCGACGCCGGGGTGCTGGGGCGAACGAAGTATCCGGTGACTCGGGTGAGCTTCGGCGCGATTCGGATCAAGCCACCAGACGGCACGCGGCTGCTCAAGACGGCGATCGACCACGGTGTGAACCTGGTCCATACGGCGCCGGGCTACACGGGCGGCAAAAGCGTGGAGGCCATCGGTGCGTTGTTCAAGGAACACCCCGAGTACCGCGAGAAGGTGTTCCTGTGTCTTAAGAACTCCAGCCCCGGCGACGAGGGCAACGTGGACCGTGCGCTCAAGGGGATGAACACGGACCACGTCGATATGCTGATGCCGACGATTCACAAAGCGGATCCAGGCCGCCTCGAGACGATCGTCAAGTTCAACGAGATGATCGTCAAGAAGGGCAAGGCACGATTCGGTGCGTTCACGACGCACGGCGAAATGAACGAGGTTATCGAGCTGGTGCTCAAGCAGGCGCCCGATGCGTTTGCCGGCACGTTGATGTCGATGGCCCCGGCGGGCATCCGGCTTGGCAGCAGCAGGCAGGACGAGACCGACGAGGTGCGGCAGCGGTTCCTGGCCAACATCAAGGGCCTGCGGAAGCACGGGGTGGGGATCATCTCCATGAAGAGCGGCGCCAAGAGGGCGGTGGGCCGCGGCAAGAGGCTGTTCGAGCCGCACTGCAAGTCGGTGCTCCAGGCTGGTGCCGACACCGTGCTGACCAGCTTCGGCAACTTCAACGAAGTCGAGGTCGTGCCGCAGCTCGACCTGTCGAGTCTGGCCATGACGGGGCTCCAGCGGCGGCTGAACGCTTCCCTGTGCGACGGCGACTGCATGATGTGCGGTGCGTGCACCCACGCCTGCCCGCAAGGGCTGCCGGTGGCCGATTTGGTGCGGGTGGGTTCGTACCCCGGAAGCGCGGACTGGGCCGACCACGCGGTGGGCGAATACGCCGACCTTGGCGTGAGTGCGGCGCAAGTCGCGTCGGCCTGCTCGGGTTGTGCGGGCGCGTGCAGCGGGGCGTGCCCCATCCAGTTGGCCAGCGGCAAGCACGTGCGACGCGTGGCTGCCCACTTTGACCGTGCCCTGGCGTAGAGCCGACGTCGCAGAAGGCGGCTATCTTCGTCCGTAAAGACTATGGTGACCATGGCAGCCGGGCCTGCTGACAGACAGCGGGTCCGGCTTTGTTTTGGGGGAGGGGCCGCCTGTGGGCTGGGCTCTCCGGATGTGTCTTGCCTGAGAGTGCAGACCCCCGGAAAGGTAGCCAGCCCGTCGGCAGCCGGCTATCCTGTTGGAGTGGTGCGGATGCGATGTGCGAGCCGCACCGGAAATAGATAGTAAAGGTGTTTTTTATGTTGGATGGTCTTGCAGGTTGGCTTTGTGTTCTGATTGTTGTGGCGTTCCTGCACACGTCGGCTCTGGGTGCGATGGACGTTCCCTTGCGGGTGAACGAACTGGACGGGCTGGACCGACACGACGAGCCGGTCGCCGTTGGTGTGCCCCTGCCGATGGGCGCGGTGGCCGACGCGGGCAAACTGGCGTTGGTGGGTGGCGACGGAGAGGCCGTGCCGGCTGACTTCACCGTTTTGCAGAGTTGGGGCGACGGCAGTGCCAAGTGGGTTCTGTGTGACTGGCTGGTTACGCTGGGTGCGGGCGAATCGGCGACCTACCAGTTGCGGGACGACGTGGAGCCAGCCAGCCCCCAGAAGGACCTGTTCGTCGACAACGACACCAATGAGGTGACGGTCGACACGGGCGTGCTGCGATTCATCCTCAACAAGCACGGTTTCGACGGTTTTGCCAAAGCCTGGATGAGCCCGGACGGCGAGACCAGGCTCGGCCCGAGCACGCCGGTCATTGTGGGACATCGCGAGACGGGCGGGCTGGTGGCCGTCGGCGACGACGGTAAGACCGTCTACGCGAGCCGATGGGGTCGAATCCAATCCGTGGAAGTGGAGCGCCAGGGCAAGCTGCATGCAACCGTATGCGTCAAGGGCGATATGCGCAGCCGCAACGGTGAGCACTTCCTGGATTACGCGATGCGCTTCAGCGCTCAGGCGGGCAGCTCGCGCGTGCGCGTCGTCTGCACAATCCAAAACCACAGGTCGTGCGGGCGGGTCAACGGCGATCGGTGGGTGTTGGGCCAAAGCGGCTCGGCGCTGTTCGAGTCGCTGGACTTTGTGATTCCTGTGGAAACGCAGGGCCTGCGAAGGGTCACGCTCGGCGCCGAGCCGGGCCGCATGTGGGATCGGCTGCCCGACCCGAACGAAGTGGTGATCTACCAGGACTCGAGCGGCGGTGAAAACTGGTTCCATCGCACACACGTGAACCGCGACAACTGGATTCCGCTGCAATTCCGCGGGTGGCGGGCCTATTGCCAGCCGACGCGCATCGGTGAGGGACTTCGCGCCGAGCCCTGGATCGACCTGTCCGACATGCGTTGGGGAGTGGCGGTGGCGGTACCGAAGTTCTGGCAGAATTTCCCCAAGGCACTAGGTGTGAAGGATGGTGACATTCGGGTGGGTCTGTGGCCGCGCGAGTTCGCCGACCTGCACGAGTTGCAGGGTGGAGAGCAGAAGACCCACGAGTGGACGGTCTACTTCCATCATCGGGGAAAGACGGGCTCGGGGGTCATGCCGCATGCACGGTCGGTCATGCCGGCCGTGCACAATCCGCTACGGGCCTGGGCACCGAGCGAGTGGTACTTCAGCACCGGGGTGTTCGAGCCTCACGTGCCGTACGATCCGCAGCGATTCCGGGCGTATGAGGCCGTCGTCCAGGGCGGCGTGACGGCTGAGCCGACGAATTTGTTTACTCATCGCGAGCAGGCCGACGAATACAGTTGGCGCCACTACGGCGACACGTGGGCCCGCAACGAGAGGGACAAGACGCACGGCCCGCACGATGGGCTGGACGTGGTGAGTCATTACAATCACGAGTATGACCACGGATATTGGATGACCGTACAGTGCCTGCGCACGGTGGACTCGGGCGAGCAACTGTGGCCGGCCTGGTGGGAGCTGGGGCGATCCGGTTTGTGGCACGAGGCTGACATCGATTTGTACCACTGCACCAGTGACCTGAGCGAGATCTATAACGGCGGCAAGTTTACGCATCAGGCCCACGGGGTGGACGCGGGGCGATCGACGCATCGCGGCTCACCGAGGGACGAGATTTGGGGCCTGCTGGACTGGGATTGGCAGCGCGGCAGCAGCCCTGAGTCGGGCCATTTCAATACGCGCGGCATCGTGTACATGTATCTGTTGACCGGCGACCGGCATCTGCTGGATGCATCGTGGGAGTTGGCCGAGCTGGTGGCCTTCAAGATCGAGAAGGACCGGTTCGCTCAGATCGACACGCCGGGGCGCAATGCCGGCCACAACCTCCAGATTCTGACCGACGCTTACATGCTGAGCAGGGACGAACGCTACCTTCGCGCAGCCGACAAACTCATTTCGTCGTGCAGGCCCGAGCGGGTCATGGGCCAGGGTCGGCGCAGGTATCGTCCCGACTGGGGAACGGCCATCTACGTTCAGGCGCTCGATCGGCACATTCAGATGCTCAAGAAGGAAAAGGGCGTCGAGCACAAGGAAGCGATTGATACGGTGCTGGGTTACGCCGGGGCGGTGCTCGACCGGGAGTTCGGCGAGCAGGAACGGGGCAGGGGCGATAGACGATGGCGAGGCTGGCCGACACGTCTGGCCGACATGATGATGATCGGATCGTACTACGAATCGGATCCGGCCAGGTGTCAGCGGTATCTCGATGGGGCGCGCCAGGCGTTCGCATCGGTGGATCGCCGTGTAGGTGACGATTACGCGCCGGTTTTCGTCAACAGCAAGGCGCATACGATCGTGGTCGGTGGGGGTGGCCGCTACATGGAGCATGCCAGCAGGCAGCCTGCGGGCGGCGATTGATCGACGCGCCTGCTGACGAGTGACGAGACGCAGATATTCGTGATTGCAGCAGACCGAGTCAGCAGGTAGGATGCGGGCACCATGAATCCACACGGAATCCGCTCAGAGCAGCAGAGGCCGCAACGGCAAACCGATCTGACGCCGGTCGCCCGGCGCGTCCTGATCATCGGTCTTGACGGCGCTACATTCGACGTGCTCGGCCCGATGATCGAGAGGGGGCGCATGCCGAACCTCGCGGCGATCATTCGTGAGGGGGCCAGCGGCGTTCTCAACTCGACCCAGCCGCCGATCACGCCGGCTGCCTGGACGACGTTCATGACCGGCAAGGGGCCGGGCCGGCACGGGATTGTGGATTTCGAGCGTTACGATGTCCGCAAGAATCGCCTGACGTTCAACAGCACGATGGAAATCCGCGAGAAGACCTTCTGGGACATCCTTAGCGAGAAGGGATTTCGCGTCGGATCGATCAACGTGCCGATGACGTACCCGCCCAAGCGGGTGAACGGCTTTATGATCAGCGGGTTCGACGCCCCCAGTATGGAGGCCGAGTTTACGTACCCTCGCGATCTCAAACACGAGATCCTTCGACGCTTCCCCGACTACACGCACGAGAAGAAATGGCAACGTCGTCTGTTGGGGGGCGATCGGCTGTTCGCCGAGAATCTCGAGTACATCAATCGCAGCTTCGAGCAGGGAGCCGATCTGGCCGAGTTTTGCGGGCAGCGCTTCGGCTGGGATGTGATGATGGTCTTGTACAAGCTGGTGGACAATCTCCAGCACAAGGCCTGGCGTTACCTGGACACGAACGGTCCGGTGCGCAACAAGCGGCGGGCGGCGAAGGTATCCGAGTGCTTCGGCAAGCTCGACGAGGCTGTCGGGAGGCTTCGTGAGTTCGGCCGGCGGCACGACGCGCTGGTGATGATCATGTCGGACCACGGTCACGGCAGCCTGGACGGCAAGGCTCAGCCCAACCTGCTGCTGCACGACTGGGGGTACCTGAAGCTGCGTCATAGGGCGGCGCGCACTCGCACTCGAGTTGCGCATGTATGGCACCGCCTCCTGCGGAATCACAACGGGCAAGTGCGAGCGGGCAACTCGCCGCTGGAGGAAGAGCTGGCGATCGACTGGTCGCGCACCCAGGCGTGTGTGATGCATGCCGGCATGTGCGGTTTTCTGTATCTGAATGTGCAAGGCCGGCAGCCCGGCGGCATCGTTCGGCACGACGACTATGAGCGATTGCGGGACGAGATTCGCGAGCGACTGCTGTCGGTCTCGAGCCGGGACCGAAGGGGGCGAGTGCGGCAGGTCTTCGAGGAGGTTCACAAGACCGAGGAGTTCTACGGTTGCCGGCGTGAGGATCAGGAGTGGCTACCCGATCTGCTGCTGGTGCCGACCCCCGGTTTGGCGGTGGTGCGCAAGATTCGGGGGTTCCGCCCGGTTCGCTGGCTCTCACCACGACGGCGGGAAGGGACACACCGGATTGAGGGGATCCTGGCGGTGGCCGGACCGGGTGTCAGGGCCGGCGCTCGCATCACAGCCAACATCGTCGACGTGACGCCCACCCTCTTGGCAGTACTGGGGCTGCGGGTGCCGGTGGATATGGAGGGCAAAGCGGTGGCCGACATATTCGAGCCCAAGCTGTCGATCGAGTTCGAGCCGCCGCAGGCCTACGAGTTTGTCGAGCCGACCGAGGAAGCCTACACCGAGGAAGAGAAGCAGGCCCTGACCGAGCGTCTGGCGGATCTGGGGTACCTCGAATAGACCATCCACAGGTGTGCGGCCGGCATGCCTGTTGGTCGAGTCACCGGGCAGGGGGGTGAGTGCTCTGTGGGCGTTCTGATCTGAGTGCCGGCGTGACTGTGCATACCGTTTGGCGGGGGCGTCTACAGGCCCGATAACGTGGGGTGCCCCCGGCCCGACAACGGTCGCGGTGATTTTGCATTGGCGGCCACAGACGCACACCCAATCGTCCGGCAGGCTGCGTGGCCGGCCTCGCTCACCGGCCAATTCCGTGAGATATCGGGCCGATCACACGCAGAACCCGTCCGGGGCGTAGCACTTTGCACAACGGGCATTTACCACGGCAAGAAGCCTTCAGTGTTTGCCGATAACACGGCGGGTATTACGGCGCGCACGGGGCGGCCGGTGTGCCTGGCAGGGCTGCCAGGGCATCAGGCTGTTGGTAGAAAGGCGAGGAAGGATGGATCAGCAAGTACTGGCACTGATCGAGCAATCGGCGGCGATCCCCACCATGCCGCAGGTCGTCACGCGGTTCATCGAGCTTTCAGCGGATCCGGACTACGAGCTTGACGACCTTGTGGAGGTGCTCAGCTCCGACCCGGGCATCACCGGTGAGTTGCTGCGGATGACCAACTCGGCCCTGTTCGGGTTAGCCCGCAAAGTCACGTCGCTGAAGCAGGCGGTGGCACTGCTGGGCATGGCCCGCGTGCGTACGCTGGTGCTGGGGCGTTATCTGGTCGAGCGCATGCACCAAGGGACGGATCTGCCAGGCGGATACGATAGGGACTACTA
>Ga0315553_10001654_pt1 | contig 18321 bp, 14 predicted proteins | sample SalMarSW160140MG_FD_203099 | JGI IMG/M metagenome (GOLD analysis project Ga0315553, IMG submission 203099) | Salt marsh sediment microbial communities from the Plum Island Ecosystem LTER, Massachusetts, United States - Salt Marsh Sediment SW1601-40 ... | reverse complement strand
CATCGCAATCGACCTTTATCGTCCTTTAGATTACGGCGGAAGATTGCGTTTTCTGAGGGACGAAGACATCGCAATCGACCTTTATCGTCCTTTAGATTACGGCGGAAGATTGCGATATGATATATAGACAGACAACGACTACAAAATTGGCGCATGGGGAGCAACCGAACCATCCACAGGGCTAGACCTCACCTGTTTCTGATTCTTTTTCTCCTGACGTTGGCGCATCCACTTGCAGCCCAAGAGGCCCCCGTCCTGGCAATCCTGCCCCTCGAAGGCATCGAAGTTTCCAGTGCTGATGCCAACACGGTCTACACCTTCATAGAAAGCAGTTTTATTGCTACCGGTGTGTACGACGTGGTCCCTGCCGAGCAGCGGGATCAGATCTTGGGCGGTCCGGATGCCGCCGTATGTAGGAGCGAGGACTGCGCGGTCGAGGTCGGAAAAAAGCTGTCTGCGGACCAGGTCGTTATTGGAACCGTGGCTCTGGCGGAAGGCAGGTACATCGTCAATGCCAGAATAGTAGCAACGGCCAACTCCCGCACCCTGGCTGCCGACTCCATAAGCGCTGCCGGAGCCGGGGAGCTGGCCGGGGCATGCGAGACCCTGACCGTGAGCCTGGTCAGGCGCGCCATGCCTGGAAGCCTGCCGGAGGCGATAGCAGAACCATCCGAGAGAGCCGCGGAAGAAGAGGAAGGACCCGAGGGGGCAGGGGCCGACGGTGCCGTTGCACAAACCGGGGAGGGGATGGTTGAGCCCGAAGCTCAGTCGGTAGAGTTGACTCGGGCCGACCTATGGCCGCTGGTTAACATCTGCGGCGGGATGTTCATGCTGGAGCTGGGTAACGTCATGGGAAGCATCGGTTTCGAGCTGCGGAGGAAGATATCAGATGCCTACGTCGACTATATCGAGACGAGTTGGAACTTCGACGGGCTGTGGAAGACATACAACAGTGCCTACATCGGTTACGTTGTAACCACAACCCTGAGCTACCTTTCCTGGTCGGCGAGCGTTGTCTCCATCCCGACGTATCTGTTCGTGTTCCCCGAAAAAGCTTTCAGGCTGTCACGCTGGGGGAACATAGCATTTGCTGTGGGCGCGGCTCTTTCAGTTACCGGAAATGCATTGGATTTGATGGCCGGTGCTCAACGCTATAAAAACGATTTCCTCTATGAAGATTACCTGAATGCGGGAACCGACTTCAACGAGCTCTACAATCGATATAAGACAGGACACATCATTTACAGTGTGGAGCGGCTGAGCAGCTATGCCTTATGGCTGCTCGGGGGAGCGGGGATGATATCAGCCTTTTTCCTGCCTGGAGAAAAACAGGAGTCGGTTACCGGATTCTGGGACAAAACAATCCTAATGGGCGGCATTACGCTGGTAGGTCTGGGAAGCGTTACTCGAACCGTGGCTTTGAACTATCGGCAAAAGCATATCGAAGGCGGCGGGGAAGAGGAAGATTACAACAGATATATACTGAATAGTGTACTATCTTATAGCCTGTGGGCAGCGGGTGGAGTCGGCCTGGTGCTGCCGTTCATCACGGATATCGGTAAAGGTAAAACCGAGGCGGAAGTCACCCCGGTGCGGCCGGAAAAGCTAGGATTCGAACGACTTCAATTGATCCCGCTGCCTCAAGGTATGGTTCTGCGGATATCGTATTAGAATCGAGGGTAGCGTCGTGAAAAGATTATTCAGATTTCTGTCAATTACCACTCTGGTGGCGATGCTAGCATCCTGCGGTGTCTTTTTCGCCCCCATAGAGGGACGGTGGAATATCAAGGACCCGAGCAACGAGCTGTTGACGTTCAAACCTAGTGCGGATGGATATGTAGAAGGAACGGTTTGGCATGACGGAGTTATTGATCTGTATGCTTGGCCCGACTCAAAGATTATTCTAATGCGATTCGATACTGCGGAGTTTCCCGAATCAGTTGCTGCCTCTTACTTGAAACTACAGGTATATATGGCACCTCAGAACGATGCTGATCTATCCATTCATCGCATCATCAGTGATTGGGATACCGCTACAATAATGTACTCGATTGCTAACGATCCTGGAAGGTTTTATGACGATTCGGCTGAAGCCCAATTTACAATATCCAAGTCTGTGAAAATCGGAGACGACATTCAGATCCCCCTGACCGAAGTTTACAACGGCGGAAAAGACAAATTGACGAATGGGCTTGTCATTCTCAGCTCTAAAGAGTTGAAGTTCTACTCGACCGAATCGGGAAAGGGTCCGGTGCTGTCCATCGAACCGGAATGATGAATTAAAGAGGGTGTCGTGGAAAGAACATTGAAGATCCTGATGTTGATCGTCCTTGTGGGTTTGATCTTGTCCTGTGATGTTTTTTTTGTTTCAAAGGGGGGACGCTACAACACTTTAGATCCGAAGAGCGAGTTTGTAGAAATTTCCACTGAGATCGACGGGTATGCCAACCCGTCAGAATGGCTCGACAAATATCCGACCCTGACGGTAAATGAATCTTACCCTGCTGCGGCCTTCCTGCGCTTCAATGTCGATCAAATCCCGGATGATTTCGACAGAATATACCTGAGATTGTATAAATATGTTACCAATCCTGGAGCAATCATCCGGATTCATCCGGTCTTGGTAGACCGGCCGCCGACTGCCTATGCAGAAGCTGAAGATGAAAGCTACCACGATACTGAGATATACACACGACACCTGTTGAATACGGCAGAGGGACTCGAGTACATATCCCTGGATTCCATCGTCAACGATGAAAAGAGCAATATTCGTTTCGGTGTAGTAATATTTGCGGATTATGAATATGCGGATTTCGCATCTACGGAAGAAGACACAGCTGAATGGCAGCCTCGACTCTGTATTACAACTAAATGACAACCAAAATCCGCACACGGGTATTCAATCGCTTGTTGATCTCTCTGTTCGTTCTGATGTGTATTGCTCCGGTTGCGGCACAAGCCTTTTCTGTAAATATCGCCTTTCTTTCGATCGACAACCTGAGCGCAAATCCCCGCTACGACTACCTTGAGGGGATCATCCGGGGTCTGCTGCTGTTCGATCTGTCCGGGGCGCAGGACATCGAGGTGGTGAACCGCAGCGACCTGGACGCCATCCTTCGGGAGCAGGAACTGCAGCTGAGCGACCTGGCGGAGGATCAAAACAGAGCGATCGAGGTTGGTCGTATCCTTGGAGCGGATTACCTGCTGCGGGGAGAGTACGTTTTCCTGGGCAACGACGTGCTGATCACCGTTCGTCTGGTCGATGTGGTTGAAGCCCGCAGCCTGGTATTTTCCGAACGGGGGGGCAGTGAAAACACCCTGCACGCGATCGCCGAACAAGTCATCTTCCGCCTGACCGGCAGGGAGGTTGCTCTGCAGTCGGAGCAGCACGACCGCTCGATCATCTCCCTCCAGGATGAGAAACCCGGTTCGGTGCATCTGTTCTCCCACCTGATCGACGCGGAGATCTTCGTGGACGATGAGTTCGCCGGCTACACCACGGGGGATCCCCGGGTTCCTTTCCAGATCGAGGATCTCTCTCCGGGACCACATAACCTGCGCATCCACCTCTCCGGTTTCGGTGTGGTCGATGAGCCGCAGATCACCTTCCGCGATTGGGAGGAGGAGGTGCGGATCGCACCGGGCAAACGTACCGTGGTGCGGGCGAAAGCACAGCTGTTCAACCATATCATCTACAACCTCCAGCAGCTGGTCCGGGAGGATATTGGGTTCAGGGAATTGGAGGGGCAAGGACAGGTCCGCAGGGAGCACGACGCTTCATTCGTGGATCGTGAGGGCAATCCGGTTCCCATCACCCTGATTGCGACCGCCCGGCGGCAGGGAGATCGGTTGGAGTATCTGGTTGAGATCAGCTATCAGGACCAGATGTACAAATGGGATCTATCCGGTCCGATTGATGAACAGAAGGAAGTCCGCGAGCGGGTGGGCAAGGTCGAGGTCCGGCTGGAGGTCGATTCCAGTGAAGTTTCCTACGAGATTTGGCGCAAAGACATAGAGCAGGGGATGCACCGCAGGTAACAGGGCGCCGAAGCTATATACGTCCAATATCGCGGAAAAGCGGCAGTTCGCCGCTGGGTGAACTTTCCACATTTGTGGCTCTACAATATCCTGATTATTAGCTATGCTATTGGCATCTTCGCTTCAGGCCGTCCTGAAACGGTTGAAGGGCGCAAAAGGAGATAATCGGTGAAACGACTAGTATTGATGTTCCAAATGGCGCTTTTCCCGCTGATCCTCGCGGGTCTCCTGTCCTGCATGGGCATGGGGGCGGCGGAGTACGCGCCCCTGGAGCCGTCCACTTCGAAGGAAGAGGATTCCTCGCCGTCTGGGGGGCGTGGGCCGGAGATCTCAGCCACGACACCGCGAGGTGGTGTTCTCGAGGCGGAGGATACGACTACCTGGAGCGAGGAGTCGGAAGCCTTAGCATTAGCTGAGGCGCCTCCCGCGGAGAAGACCATTGCATCCGGCACGACCGGATCCACCGCCGCATCGTCCGCAGGACCCCAGGTTTCGGGATTGAAAGCCGGATTCGCCGATGACAACAAGCAGTTCAACTACTTCGTGCAGTTCATCAGAGAGTATGGACCTATAGTGAGTCACATTCCGATCCCCGTAGAAGAACGGATCATTCTCAAGGTTCGCGACAGTGAAGGAAACTCCATACCCAACGCCGAAGTCCGGGTGTACGAATCTCAGGGGCAGGAACTCTCCCACGGCGTGACCTATGCGGATGGCTCGTTTCTGCTGTTTCCCGCCGCGTACGGCGATGAGCAAAACTACTCCGTCGAGATCCTCTACAATCAGCAGAGTCAGAGTATCTCCCTGGATCGTTACGGACGGCGGGAGATCGAGATTGCCTTCAATATGCCCCGTGCCCCGCTTAGCCGGGTGCCTCTGGATCTTCTGTTCATCCTGGACACCACGGGAAGCATGGGGGAGGAAATACAGAGGCTGAAAACCACCATAGAGCTGATCAACCTCAACCTCTCCTCCCTGTCGACCAGACCGAGGTTACGCTTCGGCATGGTCCTGTACAAGGATCGGGGGGATGAATACGTTACCCGGGTCGTTCCCTTCACCGAGGATCTTCAAGCTTTTCAATCCGCTTTGGAGCAGGTAGAGGCCTCCGGAGGGGGCGACACCCCTGAGGATTTGCAGGCGGCTCTGCAGGCGGCCATGGAGATGTCCTGGGACCGGAGGGGGGTGCGCCTCGGGTTCATTGTGACCGACGCGCCGCCGCATCTGGACTATGGGCACAGCTACACCTATGCCCGGGCGGTGGAGGAAGCCAAGGCAAGGGGCATCAAGATTTTCGGTGTGGGAACGGGGGGACTCGATCTGCTGGGTGAGGTGGTGTTGAGACAGATAGCCCAGTACACCTCGGCCAAGTACATCTTCCTGACGTACGGAGAAAGCGGAGAGAGTGAAGGAGGCTCGCCGGGCAGTGTGAGCCACCATACGGGAGCCAACTATCAGACGGACAAGCTGGAGGCGATCATTATCCGTTTCGCCAAGGAGGAGCTGTCCTACATATCCGATCGGCCGATTGAAGAGGAGGAGGAGTACTTCACGGCCGACAAGATCGAGGAGGAACAGCGCGAAAAGACCCTGGACAAGCTGTTCTCCATGGCGATTTCTCAACTCATCGACTACTCCACGGTACGGATCAACCAGGGAACCGCGGCGGCGGTGCTACCCCTCAGCCCCGCCCAGAGCCACCTTAGCCTCAACTCGGAATATTTCACCGAGCAGTTGATCCTGAGCTTCGGCAGGGATGAGAAGTTCAAGCAGCTGTTCCGCATCGTGGAGCGAAAAGATCTACAGACCATTCTCGAGGAACTGGAGTTGCAGCTCTCCGATCTGGCGGAGGAGCAGGAGGCCGCACAGGTCGGGGAATTGATGGGAGCCGAGCTGCTTATCACCGGCAACCTCTATTCGACCGCCAATGGATATGAGCTGTTTTTGAAGCTCCTGCGCGTAGAAACCGGAGAGGTCTTGAGTGTGACCAAGGCGATCATCGATCCTGCCCTGGGCTTGGAGACATGAGTCCCGCTGAGATGCAAGACTACAAAAGGGCGATCAGTGAACTGCAGAGAGATATGGAAAAGGACTCCGCAGAGGTCCGCCTGCTGCTGAAGAAACTCGGAGAATACCTGTCGTATCAAGACACCGCAACATTGCCCGACCCGGTGATGAGGGAGGGGAGCGATCGGATCCGGGATCTCCGACGTCAGCTTCCCGAGAGCCGCCAGCAGGTGAAGAAGATCCTGCAAACCGTTGCGGGCAACGAGGCGACGGAGCGGGAGATCCGGAGTATAAAGCTTCAGATAAACGAGCTCGACAAGCTGAACCGGGAGATTTATGTATCTGTCGGAAGGGTCGCCTACCGGGTTTACACGTCCCTGCCGGTTTCGGGTGACCAGTACGAAGCGCTGTTCGCATCTCTGGAAAAACAGGAACTCGGGGTGTCCGAGCTTGAGGAAAAACTGCAGGCACTCCAGGAGGAGGGGAAGGGCGGGAAGTTCTTCAAGATATTTCGAGAAAGCGGCAGGTCGGTGTACGTAAAAGGCCTGCTCTCGCTCAGGCGCAAAGCGGTGGAAAAGAGCTATCACGAGGTCGGAAAACGGATCTGCAGTTCCCCTGAGTTGAAAGGGGAACTCGAACATCCGAGGCTCAGGGAGACTTTGGCTGCCTATGAAGCAAATGAGAGGAAAAGCGTTACTCTGCAACGGGAGCTCGAAAGACTCCTTTCGGAACAGGAGAAGAGGTGGAGCGAGCTGAAAACCCTGGGCGCCCACCGGTCCCATCACAAACGGGTGCGGGAAATCGAAACGGAGATCCAGCGGATCGAGGCGAGAATGCAGGACGAGTGCGAGGCTCTGGGAACACTGTTCCGAAACCAGCAGTCAGGAGGCCTGCAGGACAGCGAAGCGGCCAGTCTCATTCACCAGATCCAGGAAATCGAGGGAGATAGCCGGAAAAAGAAAAAGCGCATCGAGAGGCTCAACGCAGCTGTGCGGATCGATGGGCTGCACAACCAGCTCGGCAATCTGGCCGACCGAGTTTCCAGATTGGAAGGGGAAATCGAAAGCCGCCAAACGGAAATCGAGACCCTCCGTACACAGATCTCGGAAGGGGAGAAGGAGATACAGCGATTGCAGAGGATTCGGGGGTCCAAGCAATCTTTACTGAAGGAAGAGAGAAGCTGATGAAACCGATCGACCTGCGTTCCGACACGGTAACAAAGCCGACCGAAGAGATGCGCCAAGCCATGTATCGAGCCGAGGTCGGGGACGACGTATACGGTGATGATCCGACTGTAAATGAATTGGAAGCCTACGCCGCGGATCTGGCCGGAAAAGAGGCCTCCCTGCTCGTTCCCTCCGGTACCTTCGGTAATCAGCTCTGTCTGTTTACCCACTGCGAGCGGGGAAACGAGGTGATATTGAGTGACCAATGCCACATCGTGCAGCACGAGGCCGGGGCTGCGGCGATCATAGCGGGGGTCCAGCTGAGGACCTTCATCCCCGCAGGCTCCTATCCCGTCTGGGATGATATCCGGGAGCATCTGCGCGATGGTGACGATATCCACTGGCCCCGCACCGAGCTCATAGCTTTGGAAAACGCTCTCGGCAACGGAGAAGTGCTGCCGGCAGAGGTTATGGAGGATATTGCGAACCAGGCTCGGAAGCTGCAGATCCCCGTGCACCTGGATGGAGCACGCCTGTTCAACGCAGCCCACTTTCTGGGAATCGAAGCGTCGCGGATCGCCGCACTGGCCGATTCGGTGATGTTCTGCCTCTCCAAAGGACTTTGTTCGCCCGTAGGGTCGATGGTGGCCGGCAGCCGTGATTTCATTCGGGAAGCCCGGAAAAAGCGCAAGATTATGGGCGGAGGGATGCGCCAGGCCGGAGTGATTGCCGCCTGCGGATTGGTGTCGCTCAAAACGATGCGGCATCGCCTGCCGGAAGACCGGGACAAAGCCGAGCAGCTGGCTGCGGTTTTCCGCAGTACCGGTCTGTTCGAGGTGAAGCCCGAGCCGGTGAAGATCAACATGTTCTTCCTGCGCTACCGCGAACCCGGTGCTGAGAACAGGGAGGGGCGGCTTGTCGAGGAGCTGATCAACCGAGGCCTGCGGATCAACCCTCCTGATGGAGGCTGGATCCGCATCGTGACCCACAACGACGTCTGTGCGGAGGATGTCCGGCAAGCCGGCAAGCTGATCGAAGCTGCTATAGGAGCGGTCGGCGAGTGAACGCCGAAGCGCTGTACGTTGCCTACGGAACTGATGCCCGGCAGCTCACACTGAATCTGCTCCAGGCGGCGGATATAGCCTCAGAGCTCGATTCCCGGATGCACGTGTTTCTCAAACCCAACCTGGTCATGGCCCGGGAGGCCTCCTCCGGCATCACGACCCATGCGCAGCTGGCCGAAGGAGTGATTCGCTACCTCCTGGATACGGGCGTGAGGAGAATCACGATCGCAGAGAGCAGCTGGACAGGAGGAGATACCCGGCGGGCCTTTCAGGTTTGCGGATACAACCGGCTGGAGGAGGTGTACGGCAGATACGGTTTGCGCCTGCTCGATTTGAAGACCGATTCCGCTCAAGCGGTTGAAGTGCGGGGTGATCGCTACAAAGTGTTTCGCAGCATCATAGAGGCGAATTATCTGATAAATCTTCCCGTACTGAAGGGGCACGGAGCGACCAAACTGACCTGTGCGTTGAAGAATCTGAAGGGCTGCATCCCCGATTCGGAAAAGCGGCGGTATCACGCAGAGGGACTTCACAAGCCGATCGCTGCACTGAACACCATAATCCGGCAGGATCTGGCAATAGTAGACGGACTGTGCGGTGATCCGACATCGGAAACCGGCGGCAATCCTCTGCAGATGGACCGCGTCATATTGGGAAAAGATCCTGTCCTGGTAGACAGCTACGTTGCCGAGCTGATGGGTTATCGCCCGGAGATGATCGAACATATCGACCTGGCTGCCCGCTACGGGGTCGGGACCATGGACATCGCCTCCGCCCGAATTCGCGAGTTCGGCAAACCCCGATTTCAGAAAATCCCCCGCCAGGACGACAGCAGGCTGAGAAGACTCAAAGCCTATATTTCAGAAAGTCAGGCCTGCTCGGCCTGCTACGGCAGCACGATCTATGCGCTGCAGCGCCTCGAGGAATCGAGGAATTTGGGGAACCTGGCGAAGAGGATCTGCCTCGGTCAGGGATATCGGGGCAAGAAGGTGAACGGTTTGGGGATAGGAGCCTGCACCCGGGGTTTTTCGAAATCCCTCGACGGCTGTCCACCTACGGCGCGACAGATTTATGAGTTTCTAGCTTCCGCGGCGGAGAGTCGCTCCGGTGCCTGAGCTGCCGGAAGTGGAGAATCTAGCTCGGGGATTGGCTTCCCAGGTAGTCGGATTGAAAATCCGGGATGTTCGCTGTCACTACCCCGCCGTTGTGGGGCAGGATCCCGATTGCTTTGCAGATGCGGTGCGGGGCCACAGCATCGAGGGGCTGCACAGACACGGGAAATACCTGTTCTTCCTGCTCGATAGTGGCGCGGTGCTGGCGTTGCACCTCCGCATGACCGGTCAGTTTATGCTGGTACACCGGACCCAACCGCCTGACAAGCATACCCATCTCGAGCTGATCTTGTCCGATCAACAGAAAAAGATCGTATTTCGAGACGTGCGTAAATTCGGCAGGTTGCAGCTGCTTGAACAGAGCGTCTCGCGGTTCATCGAAGAGAAGAAACTGGGTGTCGATGCCCTCCAGATCTCAACCGGGCAGCTCTATCGGTTGTTTCAAAAAACCTCCCGCAGCATCAAAGCCGCCCTGCTGGATCAGAGGATCGTCGCGGGTTTGGGTAATATCTATACCGATGAGATCCTCTTCCGAGAGGGCATCTCACCGCTCAGGAAGGCCTCCGCGTTGAGTTATGACCAGGTCGCTTCGCTGCTTCGAACTATCCGGGCAGTTCTGGACGCAGCGATCCGAGGAAGAGGAACGACAATATCCGACTACCTGGACGCCCGGGGGCAGAGAGGGAGCTTCCAGAACTCGCTGCTGGTGTATTCCCGAGCCGGTTCACCCTGCCCACGGTGCGGCACGGCGATTGTAAAAAACCGGGTAGCGGGCAGGGGTACGTACAGTTGTCCTGCCTGTCAGAGCAGGTAGTTTGCGCTCGAGTGAGTTTCGGTATCGCCCGCCGGAATTCACAGTGTGGACAGAGGGGGCCTTTGGTGATATTTTTTCAATGATGAGCGATTCTTCAGCGCCCGATTCCCAAGATGTTCCCGTGCTGGAAAGTATCGAGCAGGAAAGCGGGCACAGCGGGCTCGAGCCTAATGCCCAGGCGCTCCTCCACCTGCTGCGTATCTACACCGTAAACCATCGCAGCGCCCGGATCGACAGACTAGAGTTTATCAATTTCGTAAAGAATTATGCCGGGAAGTATACCCTGAAGTATCCGCAGATGGAATCATTCGTCGAACGTACCGAGGGTATGGTGAACACCTATCTGCGGGTATTGACCGATCGGGGGTTGTGCAGCCTGGAAAAGGAGGGACAGGAGGACCGCTGGATCTTCTTCTCCAGATACTTCATCGAAGCTCTGCATAAGGCTTACAAAGCGATAGAAGCGAAACCGGATCTTCCCTTTCCCGCAGCGGACGATCTGAAAATCACGATACCCGAGCATCTGATTACGGAACTCAACATCAAGACAGATTTTGTCTCCGTTCTGGGAGAACTGCAGCCCGAGAAAACGCAGATACTCCGCGTGACCTTCCCGCAGCTTGTCAACCCGCTCCTGGTTACCTCGGATCTGGTAGAGCGGAAGCTGTTGGAACTATCTGTGCATAAGCTGCGGGTCTATCTGGAGAGCAGAAACAACGCCACTTACATCGCTCACAGACTGCATCCGGCTTTACAGGGCAACGAGCGCGCACTGAGAGATATGCTCGCCGCGGTGATGACCAAACCGGGTCGGGCTGTCGGAACCCTGATGGAGCCCTCGGATTTTTCCTTTCGGTTCTGGGCGCATTTTGCCAATCTCGTGCTTCAGGAGCACAAGGACATCTCCGAGAAGACACCGGAGGAGCATGCCTTCTGCCAAGCTGCATTTCTCATCGGCTTCTACAATGTCCATTACCGCGGTCGGCAGCAGAAGGAGAATGAGAAATCCGCCGTGTTGAAGAAGTTGGAGACCCAGTTTCACAAATACCCGTATGCCTATACGCTCAAAGATCTGTACAGCCTGCGGGACACCAAGGGCGTTCCTCTTGTTCGACAAAACACAAAAGATGCCTTTTTGGAGTATCTGGAGAGCAAGACCAAAACGGAGAGTTATGGAACGCTTCCCGAGCTGGTTCAACTCAAGACTGTCCACGGGAAGAACTACTATATCCACAAGGATCTAATTGTGCCTCTGTTCGTGAAGATGCTTCATGAACAATCCGGAGAGATAAAGGATTTCTATGTAGAGGAGTGGGTGAGGTTGCTCAAAGAAAACAAGCGCACCATGGCGATGAGCCAGGACCAGGAGTTTTCCCGGGATCTGGATATAACCCTGAAAAATCGTGCGCCCTTTCTCTATTCTCTGCTGAACTACAGCCTGCTGTATCTGGCCAAAGAACAGGGAAAAATCAACTACGACATGGCCAGAACCATGGACCAAGTCCTGGACGCTAAGAAGGGGCAGCTGCAACCTCTGCCGAAGATCCTGGGACTGAGCAGAAAAGATGTTCTGGATGACGCCAAGCTCCGGGTTCCGATCTGGAGACGTCTGACGATCTTCCGCGGGCTGTTCTTCTTTTTTCAGAATTTCTTTCGAGGAATCAGGAAAACCTGGCGGAAATCGAGGAACAGTTCCGGGGCCGCCAAGCCGGGCGCCCCTGGGCTGGCCACCCCCAAATCGGAAACACCGCGGTCCACCGTCTCGGCAACCGCTCGTTCTCCGGAAGGTGGAGAGATCGCCACCGGAACAGCAGAGCAGGTGGGTTCGACGACGCTGCGCCCGGTAACGAGTCAGCAGTTGGCCACCTATCGCAGGGCGATCGGCAGCCTGAAGGAGCAATACGTAGGCAGCGACAAGACCATAGCGGACAGCCTGAGTGAGCTGAAGGATAAGTGGAACCCCCTCTACGATCCGCAGGCCCGAAAGAACCTGGTGGAAGACGTTAATGCCATGGTTCGGGATTATCTGCGCAATATACGGCGTACATTTCGAATCGCCCCTCCCGATGCGGCCCGTATACACTCGCTGGCGGAAAAGCTGGCCGCCAATAAATCCTTTGCCAGAATCAAAAGCAAGGACTACTTCATCCGTTATCTCGAAATATACATGATCAAGCTGCTCGGTGAGAACTGATCCGGCAGACCGCCGCCCTGAGGAGCCGTTAGTACACGAAGGGAATAGTTTTTTTGGCTATCCGGTAGTCCGCCCCTAGCTTTCCCGGCTGTTCCCCGTCCATCTCCAGCAGCACCTCCTCGTCGACGGCGTTGATGTGGACGGTTTTGCCCCGCAGGGCGGTCACTTCCGGCTCATTGAGATGCTGACCCGAATATATCGATTTGATCTTGCGCAGCAGAGTCAATCTGTTCATTGCAGAGATCACAATTATGTCGAGGAGTCCGTCATCGATTTCCGCATCCGGGGCGATCATCATGCTTCCACCGAAATACTTACCATTGGTGACGGCTACCAGGAGGGTGGGCGCTTCGTGCACGAGCTCCCCCTCCACCGAAATCCGGAGGAGAGGGTTTTTCAAGGTGCTCAAACATCGTACCACCCCGATGAGGAAGGGCAGCCGTCCCTTGAAGTGTTTGGATGCTCTGTTGACAGCATCCGCGGTGGTTGCGGAAAATCCGATACTGGATTCGTTGATGAACAGCCGATTCGTTTCCTCACCTTGCGCGCTGAGGAAGCGGACCTCCCCGCAGTCCACCGCCGTCACCGGAGCGCTAAGTAGCCGCTCTATGTGTTCATCAATGCTTCGGCCGTGAAAGCCGAGGGTTCGGGAGAAGTCAGCGCCGGTACCGTTCGGGATGTAGGCAAGCGCTGCCCCCGGGCAGCAGGGCTCTCCGTCATCGAAGAAACCGTTGAGCACTTCATTGAGGGTTCCGTCGCCGCCCACGGCGATGATCCGATCGTGGCCTCTGCTTAGAGCTTCCCGGGCAAGGGACATCGCGTGCAGGCTGCCCTTGGTATAGGCGAAATCCAATTTGCCGAGCACGCGTTGGATCCTTTGCTGCCAGTCCGGCCAAAAATGGCCCGTGCTCCCGGCACCGGCGTGGGGATTTACAATGAAGAATGGTCGTTTGTCCGTCAATTTGTTGCGGATCCCAGCGTAAAAAGGTTCGTCTACCATACCCGGTAAGAAAAGGAAAAACAAGTACAATTCTCATACAGGCTTCGGATCACCCCTCAGGAGGATTCGTCGGACCGACGCAGTGTCTTTATGATCCACGAGACAGCAGCCCAAATCGTGAAAGCGGCTGCGGAGAACAGACACACCAGCGGAAACCAATCCCCCCAGCGCGTATAGAGGGTGAAAGGCATCTCCGGCAGAGGAACCCGGGCTATCACGTATCCCTCGGTGTAGTGTTCCAGAGCACCCGGCTGAATTTTCCCGGTAGCGTCGATGTACACGGTATAACCGGAAGAGGTGGCCCGCAGCACCGGGCGCTGGTTTTCCACGGCACGAAACAGAGAGAGAATGCCGTGCTGACGCCCCTCGACCGGAGAGAGGGACCAGTAGTCGTTGCTCATGTTGAGAATCACATCCACGTCCTGCACGACAAAACGTCGGACGTGATCGGAAAAAACGTCCTCGAAGCAGATCGGCGTGGCAATGCGCATCTTCTCGTGCTGATACACATGCCTGTCCGTGCCGACGCCCCAATTGGATATATCGTACTTTTGGAACATTTCGTACAAACCGGAATATTTCTCCTTGTCCAGCGGGAAGTGTTCGGAGAAAGGCACCAGGTTGATCTTGTGGTAGAATCCATTGATCCGCCCTTCGGGATCAAGAAGAACTGAGGAGTTGAAGCTGCGCCGGATACGATCCCCCTGCGGGGTAAGGACCATTTTGTGATCCTGCGTGCCGGTCATCAGCCAGGTATTCAGACCTTTCTGGTAATCGAGCAGCTCCCGGACCGTCCGGCCCCAGTAGGATTTCTCCCTCTCCGGTGCTGACCACCAGCGGATGTCCAATATGAATCCCCCTTCGGGCCAGGCCACCAGATCGGGCGTGGCCGACAGCCCGCGAATTGCTCGATCGGTCAGCTCCATCAATTTCTCGAAATTCTCCTTGTACTCCCGCTTTCTCGGGTCCGTATTGTGTTGAAGAAGAACCACCGTTGCAGTATCCACCCCCGGTCTTCCATACAGCCGGTGCCGTACCGTGAGCAGCACCGCGGTGCCCGCTGCTATGCTCACACAGAGAACCACGATGAATACGCCGGCGGGGAACAGAGCCTGGGGATATTGGATCAGTCTGGTGATTGTCCCCCAAAATTTGACGGGCCACGTTTCTTTTTCAGCTCCGCGCGGGCGAACCGGGACGGCGTCTGTTCCTTCCCACCTCCAGCCGAGTGCGGAGGATGCCAGCGCCCAGGCTATCGCTGCGTTGCCCAGCAGTACGACGAAGTCCACCGCCCATACACCGCCGATGGAGGCGATCTGGATGAGAGGGAGGAAGCGGAACTGGGTCGTGCCGATTATCCCCCACGGATAGCCTATGATGCCGATCGAGCGGACGTAGTCGAAGGCCACCCATGCCATCGGCACCAAGAGGAATCCCCACTTCCCGCTGAGCTTGATCAGTACAACCAGGGCAATCATGAACAGCAGGAACTCGACTACAAAGGCGATGGTGAACAGGTGTAGGGTCACGTAGTTGTACGTACCGAGCCAGTAGTTGATGATCATGCCTTGGAGGGCACCAAATACGACGCCGTAAAAAACAGCCATCGTCGGTCTGGCGGTGATGAGCACCAGCAGCAGGGGTACGATCGCAATCCATGCCAGCACGCCCAGCCCATCCAGCCGAAGAACCGAGGGAAAGGAAAAACCGAACAGCCCGGCGGACAGTACGACCCAGGGCAGCGCCCATTTTGTGACGATGCGGCGGACCCAATTCTCCTGCTCTGCTGTGTTCTTCCTACGTGGTCTGGTTATTCTTTTTACGATGTAGTACAGAGCATTCACTACGAGAATCGGACCATAACGCAATGCGGCGTACAGCTGCTCCAATGCGGTGCTCTCGGCCAGCTGCAGCTGGCCGCTGCTCGCGATATAGCGCTGGACGTAGTCCATGTTGGCGCTGCGTGCCCAGATATAAGCGAACACGAAGAGGATGAGCGCCGGAGCCCAAACCATCTCCACCAGCACCCCCGGTTCTATTCCGAACAGCGCCAGCAGACCCAGCAGGAATTGCAATGCCAGAACAATCAGAATCAGGTAGTCGGTCAGGCCGATTCCCGCGATCTCTATGGATAGTTCATCCCGAATATCGAGAACTTCCCCCTCCTTGCCGATCCCTTTGAGCATGTTTTCGTAGCTGTCGGAGACGAAGCGTCCGGAGCGAAGGGTCCTTCCATCCTCCGTGTCCCGAATCGACACGTTGACTTCGAAGTAACTGCTGGAAGAATAGACCCAAACAATCCCGAATCGATCCAACTCTAATTCCTGAGCCAGTGCCTGAGCCTCTTTGTAGTCCGCTGGTTCCAGCCTGGCTTTGTCGAAGTTCGGATCTGTTCGAACTAAGTATTCTTCGATGAAGCTGTAGCTGGTGATCGAGTAAGATTTTGTCAGAGCAACCTGTTTCTCGATGAATGCGGAGACTTCTATAGTCTGCTCGGGGCTTATGTTGTGGGCGAACGGGGGAAAAATTACAACCGTTGGCCGCTGTACGAACCGGAACGGGCCGGTGAAACAGAAGACCAGTTCGACGACCGCTACCGTCACCGCAAGCAGGCCGAAAATACGCAGCCACGCCGATCCGACCGAGGCGCCATTTTTTCGAAAGAAAGTAGTGACCTTCATGACATTTTTAAAAGCAAGCTATATGCCATATTAAAAAATCTCTGCAATTCTATACCCGAGCGAGAGTTATGGCACGGGTGGGAACGATTCAAATGGGTGAACCTTTGGAACAGCAATCTGTTGCAGATTCATAGTAATTATCCAGCCTACATAGAAATACGTCAATATGCCCCGAGCCGCCGCCGCAACCGTCGGTTGAGGGGGTTCGCAGGGTTGGTAACCTTAGCGCGGGTTATCCGGCGGAGCGGATCGCAATAAAAATTGAACGTGATCTTGATTATTTTCACGTCTATACTGATTATTGTAGAGTAACAGTTGAATTTGTTATTTTCAAATCGACGTTTCATGAAAAGCAAGCGAGATGTTTAAGACCAAAAAAGTATCGGAAGATGAAATCGTTTTATTGATCTCGGGGGCGATGACCGGAGAGTCTGTCGTTTTATTCGAACGCGCCTTGGATTCGCTGCAGAAAAGCGACTATAGAACCATTACTCTGGATCTTTCCAATGTCGCAGATGTGAGTTCCCTCTTCGTGGGGCACATACTGTACTGCCACAAGAATCTGGCCGCTGAAAACAGAACTATCCGGATCTGCGGATACCAGGATTCTGTCGGAGAGATCCTCAAACTGCTTAACGTCTACAACACGATCCAGATGGAGAAAGAGCCCATCTGACAGGCAGCCTGCAAACTTGAGAGTTTCTTCATGAAGTACTCCAAAGCGAGGGAAACGACCGCCCCGGATCTATCTGTTCACCGGTACAATATCCAGGCTGGGGAATTGCGTCTTCGGACGACAACCGCAATGATAAAGAGGTGCTGCGCATGGATTTCAATCACAACGAAGCGGAAGTGACAGCCGAGATTGCGCGTCTTCGGGAAAGCATACCGGGCTTGTGTTTTCATGGTACCCGCCAGGCCGTCAGCACCGGCCCTCTCGTTCCGGGTTGCCAGATATGCACCCACATGACGCACATGGCCTTTCAGCTCGGATTCCGCTGCAACGCCCTGTGCCCGTTCTGTTTTCTCCATACCTATCAGGGGGACACTTCGCTGGAAGACGAGGAATACCACCGGCAAGCTCTTTTGAAGGAGTTTCATCAGCGCATAGACGAATTGGAGGGCGTCTCCCTTACCGGCGGAGAGCCGCTGCTGTGCCTCCCTGAACTGGAGAAGTGCGTGGCCGAAATGCGGAAGCAAAAGCCCGGGCTTCACTTCTGGCTGTACACGAATGGAATACTTGCCGATCGCGAGCATCTGGATGTGCTTCAAACCCTCGGCATACGGGAAATCCGTTTCAACCTGGCGGCGACGAACTACAGTGACGAAATATTGAAAAAGGTCGAAGGGGCCAGAAAGATGTTTGAGTATGTGCTCGTGGAAGTGCCGTCTTATCCGAAGCAAAAAGACGGTCTGCTGGGATGTCTTGAAGAGCTGAACCGAATCGGTATAAATCAGCTGAATCTGCAGGAGCTGTTGTTGACTGACGCCAATGTACGGAGTCTCGAGGGAGAAGGGTATACTTCGGGCATATTGGGTCTCAAAAAATTCTTTCTCTACGGAAGCAGACGGATGACATACGAGGTGATGCAGCGCTGTGTTGATGAGGGATACTCGTTTACAGTAAATGACTGTTCGGCGAGCGAATTCGGCGTACGGCAGAGTGAGGGCTAACAGATATACAGATCATGAATGGGAGAGTGTAAGAGCCGAGAACTGCTGACCGGAGATGTTTTTTTGTGGTGGAACCGGGAGGGTGTGCTATATTTGGACAGGGGTATTGCATGAAGCTGAACCGATCCCTGAGGAACACGTACCTTACGGTCGTGCTTGCGGTATGTGCAGGCATTCTTCTGAGCGGTTGCGCTTCCATCGGGAACGGAAAAGAGGCCGGCCCGAATCAGGAATCGTCACCGCGAATCGATAAACAGGGTACCTCTGTAACAGAGGTGAGCGGGAGCAGCTCTGAGGCGCGCAAAGATCCCGTCGTCAATACAGGCGGTTCCGGTGAAAAAGCGCCCGTTCAGACTGCCGGCCTCACCACCGACAAAGGCATTATCGAGCAAAACACCGCTTTTCTCAAGCAGGCGCTGGACCGAATCCGTTCCACCAAACTGCCTGACCTGAACTGGAACCGTATCGCCACTGTCGTCGTGGGATTGCTCATGATGCTGATGATCTATGGACTCGCCTTTGGGCTGGCCAGGCTGCCCGCCCGCGGGCGGGGGGCCGGTCGTCACCGCGG
>Ga0315553_10001653_pt1 | contig 18335 bp, 12 predicted proteins | sample SalMarSW160140MG_FD_203099 | JGI IMG/M metagenome (GOLD analysis project Ga0315553, IMG submission 203099) | Salt marsh sediment microbial communities from the Plum Island Ecosystem LTER, Massachusetts, United States - Salt Marsh Sediment SW1601-40 ... | reverse complement strand
GTGTTCGCGTCAACCGGTTACGGCAAGGGCAGCATTCTGATCCGGCTCAAGCCCGTCGAGAACGGCATCCAGGCCGAGAAAGTTTGGAGCAGCCGGCTGATGGACAACCATCATGGCGGCGTTGTGTTGATCGGCGGGCACCTCTACGGGGCCGGCCATCAGTCGAGAGGGTGGTTCTGCCTGGACTTCATGACCGGAAAACAGGCCTGGAAAGCAAGAGGCAAAGGATCCCTGACCTACGCCGAGGGCATGCTGTACTGCCTGGATGAGCGGGGGGCGATGTCGCTGGTCGAAGCCACCCCGAAGAAGCACCGGGTCGTCAGTTCCTTCCAAGTGCCGAGGGGCGGGTCCGGGTTGCACTGGGCGCACCCGGTCGTCTGCGACGGCCGGCTCTACGTCCGCCACGCCGACAAGCTGTTCGCATACGACATTCGCGCAAGGTAACCGGCCGCTGACCGGAGGACACAGGGTGAAAACCGCCATCGTTACCTGCCTGCTCAGTTGTGCGCTGGCTTCCGCTTCCGTCGCGGCGGAGACAGTCGTCGCCACGGTCAAGGTCCAGAATCCCTCCGCCGAGCCGATGAAGGGGGTGATCGTCCGCGGGACGCTGCCGGTACCGCGCGACTACGACAAGGACGTGAAGGCGCTGACGCTGCGCGATGGTGACGAAGTGCTGCCGACACAGGTGAGCGTCTTCTCGACCTATCCGGGCAGCGAGAAGGACTTCCCCGTCGGCCGGCCCGAGGTCGTGCAACTCGCGGCCAAGGTCGACCTGCCCGCCAACGCGTTCAAGACGTTCGACGTGGTCGGACTGGACCGAACGCCCGAGTATCCCAAGGCCGCGAGCCGAGACGGCCTCGTGGCATGGCGGGGCCGGAAGGCGCCGTTGGTTGTCGAGGCAACCGACTGCTTCGGCAACCGCTATCGGGCCGCGCCGTTCCGCACAGAGAGCGTCCACTCCTCGCGCGGCTCGCTCGTCGAAGAGACCGTCTGGCAGACCGTGTTGAGAGTCACCGGGACACCGGCTGTGGACACGCCGGCGCTGAAGGCGTTCTTGCACGCGCGCACGTACCTCACGGAGTACGGCGGCGAGGACTTCGCGTCGCTCGCGGTGATGATCCATAACGGCTCGATCGACAACCCGAACGGGCACGTGTACTACCGCAGCATCCGGGTCGGCATCGCCAAGCCGTTGCTCGCGAAGGTGTGGCACAAGGATTTCTCGCCCGCCGCCGAGGGCACGTGGACGGAGGACAAGGACCATCGCTGGCTGACCTGTCCGCCACCGCACAAGGACGGGAAGGTGTTCGTAATGCCGCACGGCTCGGCGGCGGTGCTGCGGGTGACGATCTATGCGCCGGCCGCGCAGAAGCGGGCGCTCCAGTTCCACGAGTTCGCGCCGGTCTTCGTGCCGGTGCCGAGCCAGGAGCTGTGGAGCTGGTCGAACTTCAAGACGGCCTGCTACGACTCGCCCAAGTACCCGATGCCGCTGCGGCTCGACATCGCCGGGCTGGACCAGCACGTGAGGAAGACGCTGGCGAGCCCGACGCTCGGCTGGCCGCTCACATACCTGTGGCAGAAGCCGAAGCCGCCGTACCGCACGCTCGGCCACGCCATGCCGGCCGGCGTCGCATATGGCGGGATGACCGGCGGGCAGGGCATCAACTTCGTGTTCGGCGCCGCGGCCGCGGTCACCGGCCACCAGGGCGCCATCAAGCTGCACGTGCTGATGGCCGACCGCAACTTCGACCGCCAGCGCTCTCACCTCTTCTACGACGACGGAAAACCGTTCACCTACGGCCGGCACGTCGTGACCGTTGGCGGGAAGAAGTACCTGAGTCTTGTCTACAACAACCGCGGCGCGCACGTCCTGCAGATCAAGGACCCGGCCGCGAAGGCGCAGGCTGACCATGTCAAGCAGAACGACCTGCTCTCCGAGCAGGCCCAGCGGCTGCTCAGGTACATGAACCACGACGACCAGCACCTGTCGCGGGTGTTCGACGCCGTCCCCGCCGCGTATCTCGCGTGCGACCCGGTCAACCGCGACCGGCTGGTCACCCTCGGCGCCCAGGCCTGCTGGCGGCGGAACATCCATCCGATCAGGAACATGCCGCGGTTCGGCGGCTGGGGGAGTTTGTTCGGCGCCAAGAAGCACGTCGACGCGAAGCCGCACCAGGGCTTCGGCGCCGGCCGCGAGCACGGCTGGGTGCTGCACGCCCTCGGCTGGGCGCATGCGCTCTCGCAGGACAAGCAGATCCGCGCCGACTGCGTCGAGATCGCCAAGGCCGACGCCTATGTGCTCGAAAAGGCGCAGACGCCCGCCGGCAACGTCACCATGCGAGGGCCGTCGGGCAAAGCGTTCCAGGGGGCATACTGGTTCACGACCGGCTGGGAGGAGGGCGCCATCATCCCCAACGGCGCCCGCGTCGCGATCAATATCCTCTCGAGCCCCGAGGACCAGGCGGTCGCGGATCGGCTCAAGGAAGTCTATAAGAAGGTCGGCAAGTGGGTGATGACGAAGGGCTGGAGCGACCAGATCCGCTCGCCGGGCTTCCACATCGCCCTGATGAAGAAGAGCGAGAAGGCGCCGATGGAACAGCCGCTGGCCAAGGGCGGCTGCGGCTTTTACATGGGCACCCCGGTCACATGGTACTACGAGCTGACCGGCGACAAGTTCTACCTCGATCGGCTGAAAGCGATGGCCGGAAAGATGACGCTCGCACAGCGAGCGCAGCGAGGGTTGAACAACTGGTCCTACGCCCTCTGGTTTGCGCAGGGCGGAAAGATCCCTGACCGCGGACCGCTGAACAAGGGGAAGCGACAATGAAAACGCGGATCATCTGCTGTGTGGTGCTTGTGCTCGCGTCTGCTGCGCATGCTATGGACCTGACAGTGAGAGTTGTGGCCAAGGTGAAGGTGCACAACGCCTCGAACGAGCCGATGAAGGGCACGGTCGTGCGGGGGGCGCTGCCCGTGCCGCGGGACTACAAGAAGGACGTGCGCGGGCTCGCACTGCGCGACGGCGACAATGTGCTGCCAACACAGATGACTGTGTTCGCGACCTATCCCGGCAGTGAGAAGGACTTCCCGGTCGGCCGGCCGGAGGTCATCCAACTCGCGGCGAAGGTCGACCTGCCGGCGAACGGGGTCAAGGCGTTCGACGTGGTCCAACTCCCGTTCGCGCAAGTCCTACATGGCGCTTCCAGGATTGGTGTCGGCGCGTGGTTGCTGGAGAACACGCCGCTGGTGGTGAGGGCCACGGACTGTTTCGGCAACACGTATGAAGCGAAGCCGCTGAACGAGCGCCCACTGATCGACATGCGAACCGGCCCAGCGTTCGACGAATCGCTGTACCAGTCCCCGATGACGCTCGTCGGCAAGGCCGAGCCAGACAAGCCGGCGTTCAAGAAGCTCCTCCGCGTCCGCGCCTACCTAACGTTCTACACCAACGAGCAGTTCGCCTCGTTGGCGCTGATGATCCACAATGGCTCGATCGAGGAGCCGAACGGCCCGGTGTATTACCGCAGCATCCGCGTCGGCATCCGGAAGCCGATGGGCGTGCACGTGTGGGAGCAGAAGTTCAGCCCGGCGGCGGGGACGGCGCCGAAGGTCGAGGGCGACTACACGTGGATCAGTTGCCCGGCGCCACATCCGGGCAAGAGGGTGTTCGTGATGCCGACCCGTGCGGCGGCCGTGCTGCGCACGGTCGTCTATGCCCCGAAGGCGAAAGCGCGGGCGCTGCTGTTCGCGAAGCACCAGCCGTTTTTCGTACCGGTGGCGAGCCAGGAGCTGTGGAGCTGGTCGAACTTCGAGACGGCGCGGTACGGATCGAACAAGTACCCGCTGCCGCTGTCGATTCCAAGGCCGGTGGTCGACAAGTTCATCCGCCGCAGCCTGGGCGCGCCGAACAAGGCAGGCTGGAAACGGTTCGGACACGCCATGCCGGCCGGGGTCCCCTACGGCGGGATGACCGGTGGCTCCGGCATCTACTACGTCTTCGGCATCCCGGCCGCGGTGAGCGGCGACAACACTGCGATCAAGCGGCACATCATCCTGGCCGACCGGCACTGGGACCGCCACCACGGTCACCGTTTCTACGACAAGGACGGGAAGCCGTACATCCACAGCCGGCAGCTCGTTGCCGCGGGCGGCAAGAAGATGCTCGACGTCTCGCTCAACCGCCGCGGCTTTGTCATCGACGTCGGCAAGGACCCGGCGGCGGCCGTCCACGCCAAGCACGTCGCGGACAACAAGCTCCTCGCACCACAGGCGAAGGAGTTCCTCCGCTACATGAACCACGACGACCAGCACCTGGCGCGCGTGTTCGACGCGACGCCGGCGGCGTACCTCGCGTGCGATCCGATCAGCCGCGACCGCCTCATCCTCGCCGGCACCCACGCGTGCGCCGCGCTCAACATCTATCCCTTCCGCAGCAAACCGAAGACGGGCGGGTTCGGCAGCCTGTTCAACGCGAAAAAGGGCGTCGACGCGCGGCCACACAAGGGCGTCGGCTTCGGCCGAGCCCACGGCTGGCTCACCCACGCGCTCGGCTACGCGTTCTGTCTTTCGCAGGACAAGCAGGTCCGGCAGGACTGCGTCGACACGGCGCGCGTGTACATCGACGTCCTCGCCAAGGGGCAGACCCCCGCCGGGCACATCACCATCCACCGGCCGTACTCGAAGTCGCTCAACGGCGAGTACTGGTACGTCAACACCTGGCAGAGCGTCGGGATCATGGCCGACGGCGCGCGGACGCTGGTGGCGATGCTGTCGTCGCCCGAAGAACAGAACCACGCGGACCGGCTGGTCGAGGTGTACAAGCGCGAGGGCAAGTGGTCGGCCACGGTCGCGTGGAACGAGAAGCTGCGCGGGATCGTGCCGAGCGTTGCGCTGCGGAAGAAGGGCGCGAAGGAGCCGCTGCCCAAGCCGTGGTTCCCGCCGGACAAGGTCATGCGGGGCGGGCACTACTTCGGCACGCCGTACGTGTGGTACTACGAGATCAGCGGCGACACGCTGTACCTCGACCGGCTCAAGGCGATGACCGGCGGGGACGTCGCCCGCCACGCCCTCGGCAACTACCGGATGTGGTCCTACGCGCTTTGGTTCGCGCAGGGCGGGAAGATTCCGGGCCGGAAGGGCTTTCCATGATGAACGATCCGCCGGACCTGCCGACAGACAGGCGACAAGTGTGGATCTGGGCGGATTCGCACAACGGCAAGAAGTGGGACGGCAAGGACGGCGGACTGTGGGCCGAGCGGTCGACCGATGAGCTGCTCCGCCACGTCGGCACGCCCGACTACGCGCTCGTTCTCGGCGACGTGAGCCACGCCTATCGCGAATCGGAGTTCCGCCGCTACGCCCGCCTCCGCCGGACAAGCGGCATCGCGCGATGGTACGAGATCGTCGGCAACCACGACTTTCACGGCACCGAGAGCGGGCTGTATCAGAAGATCGTGCGACGCGAGTTCCACTACGTGCTGCTCGACGGGAACCTGTGTTGGATTCTCGTTTCGGCCGAGCGCGGTCGGGCGGCGGGGATTCTGCGGGCGCCAACCCGGCGGTGGCTCAAACAGGCCGTCGCGAAACATCAGGACAAAAACCTCATCGTCTGCTCGCACCAGTTGGTGGTTAACACCGTCCGCCAGACGCACCCGCGGATCAACTTCGAGTGCGTGCTGAACCCGCGGCGGTGGGTGTCGAGCCTGCGGCGATCGTATCGCATCGACGCCTGGCTCGGCGGACACGAGCACGGGCCGAAACGGAGCAAGGATCAGGTCAAGAGAAAGGGACGGACCACGTTCTTCAACGTCGCGTCGTTCAGCCACGCCTACCACACCGAGGCGTGCAATTCCTTCGTCTTCGAAATGAGCATAGGCGGAAAGGAAATCCGCGCGTTGTGCCGGGATCACGACGTGGGCGCATACGTGGAGGAGTTCGAGACCCGCGTCCCGCTGCCCTATCCGTTGAAGTTCGATCCGCAGCCGCGAATCGTTGAGGTTTACTCCGAGCCCAGAAGAAGAGGCCCGGGAAAGGAGGGAACATGAAAACAATGGCAACGGCGCTGACGGCGGCCGTCGTGATGTGGCTGGCTCTCGAGTGCCAGGCAGCCGCGCCCCACAGGCGGGGTTTCGCGGCGGCGACCGAGGGGCGCCCGGCCCGCTTCCCGCACCGCATCTGGGCGTTCTCCGGCTTTGAGGCGCGGCCGGGCAATTTCGGCTGGTTCGGCGACGAGGAGAAGAAAAACATCCCGAAGTATCCGGGCAACCGCACGGCCCGGCGCGGAGCCGGACCGTGGAAGACGTTCGCCGCACTGAAGACCGGGATGAACCCCGTGCCCGGCCCCCGCATGGGCGCCGTCAACAAGCTCTACGTCCGCTACTACATCACGGGGACGGACAAGGCGCTGCTCCAACACTACAGCCTGAGCTCGGCCGACAACTGCAACATCCGTGTCTCCGGTCTCGCGCAAGGCAGGTGGTCGGAGATGGTGCTCGACTTCACGCGGGACTCCCGCCGCAACAACGGCGCGCCCGGCGCCTTCAAGAAGGGCGAGCGGATGGACGACTTGCAGGTCTACGTCGGCAAGCCGGGTGACGGAAAGCAGTACGAGGTCATCATCGACGACCCGATCCTGTTTGCCGAAGAGCCCGGTGCCCCGCCGGAGCCGGAGCCGTTCCCGCGGCGCGTGATGTTTCTGGCCGCGTTCGACACGGGCATCGACCCCAAATCCAGGCAGCGGTACTTCCCGGGCGAGTTCGAGCCGGCCATCCGCGGCGCCAAGGAAACGTTCGGAATCGGCACGGCGGCTCCAGAAGACAGCTACTGGGTCGTCGCCAGGGCCGTCCCGAAGAAGGGCACGAAGGACCTGCACGTTCGTCTGGAAATGAAGCCGCCCCGCCCCGTCGGGCCCAACACCAAGGTCCGCTTCCGCTACTGGGCCCAAGGCGCTGCGAAGGTCAACGTGATCCTGCACGATGCAACGGCGAAGCGAGACCGCGCCGTGGCCGTCGCCGGCTGCAAGCAGGGCAGGTGGGTGACCGAGTATGTCACGTTCAGCAAGGACGAGCAGTCCCTCGGGGGCAAGTTCGCGACCGGCAGCCTGGTCGATTCAATTTCGTTCGTCACGCCGGGCGCCAAAGACGTCGAGCTCTTCGTCGACGAGATTGTGTTGTTCGACGCCGGCGCGCCCTGATGGGCGCGCGAAGCCGCGAGAACGAGCCATATCTGACCAGTGAACAGTCGCTACGGCTTCGGAGGCAGGGCCACGCGGAGCGTCGCCCCCCGGACGGAGAAGCAGTCGTTGCCGGAGAAGACGAGGTGGATGGTCTTGCCGTCCCCGAGCGCCAGGCCGAGCGCGGTGACGCCGATGGACTTGGTCGTCGATTTGAGGTCGTAGCGTCGCTTCTGGTCGCCCCAGGTCATCACGGCGACGCCGCCGCGCGTGATGATGCCCGAGCCGCCGGCGGACAGCGCGTAGGCGCGGGCCTGGTTCAGTTTCGCCTCGTCCATTCCTACGTCCGCGGGCGCCGCCCGCTTCCATTCCGCCATCGGCCAGACCTCCTGTGCGTGCGCCGTGTTCACGGTGATCAGAAGTGCGGCAGTTGCGATCAGACGCTTCATTCGCGGCCACCCCTTCTGCGGATTTCGCGGATAACGGCGGACGTGTCCAGGTCGGCGTCGCCCGCTGCGATGGCCGCGGCCAGAATGTCGAGGTGCGCCTGCGAGAGCGGCAGCTCCTGGCCGTGCTTCGCCGCGTAATTAAGGATGATCGAGACGTCCTTGTGGTGCTGGGCGACGCGCGACTGCGGCGTGAAGTCGCCGGTCAGCATCTTGTCGCCTTTGGCGTCCATCATTACGGAGTAGGCGGGCGTCTGCTTAAGCAATTCGAGGAACGGCGCGAGCTCGAGGCCGAGCGTCTCGGCAAAAACGAGGCCCTCTGCCAGCGCGGCGCGGTTCAGGCCGAGGATGAGGTTGCTGGCGAGTTTGGCCTTGGCCCCGCTTCCCGGCGGGCCGAGATAGAACGCTTTGTCTGTGACGGCGCCAAACAGGTCACGACAGGCCTCGAATGCCGCCCGCTCGCCGCCGACCATCAACACACCGCGCCGCTCGCGGATTTGCTGGCTCGAGCCGGAGAGGGTCGCGTCAAGGTAGGCGACGCCGCGCTCGGCCAGCCGTGCGGCCAGCGCGGCCGTCTGATTCGGGTCGCCCGTGGTCGTGTCGATAATGTGCGTCGGCGGCGGGTCGGCGTCGAGCAGCCCGCCGGGGCCTTCGACGACCTCGCGCACAATCTCGGTGGTCATCAGGGAAAGGAGGATGCGGCGGCACTGCCGGGCCACATCGGCAGGTCCGTCCGCGGCGCGCCCGCCGAGCTCCTCCAGATGCTCACGTTTCCCGGGCAAGATGTCGTAGCCGACGACGCGGAACCCGGCGGCGAGCAGGTTCTCTGCCAGCGCGGTGCCGACGAGGCCGATGCCGATGAGGCCGACATTCTCCTTCGCCGTCACACCAGCCATAGCTTCGCCCGCTCCTCGGTCAGTGGCCCGTCATATGCGACGACGCGGAGGCCGACGGCCCACGACCCGCCCTCCGGCGTCGAGATCGACCGCGTCCACGTGGGGTTGTACATCGCCATGCCGTAGTCGCGGATGAACCACGGACCGCGGACGCCCACGTCGAGGATATGCAGCAGGACCCCGAAGCCGTCGTTCTCGTAGGCGACGAAATCCGATTCGCCCTCGTGGGTGACCGCCGCGTTCCCGCGCCGGTCTCCGTCGGCGATCACCACGCCGCCCAGAGGCGGCAAGAGGCGCGGCTCGACCCGGACGCCGATGCTGCCGAACTTCGTTTGCGGATACTCGACCGCGCCCTGCGACGCGATCTTCTCGCTGGTCATGTCGCACAGGGTCGCGTCATCCGCCGCCCGGAACGTCACGGTGCGGACCTCATCGAGTAGCGGATCTTCGTTCTCATCACGCCAGACGTTCTTGAACGTGAAGCGGACGGCGTCGTCGGTGATCTCGGTCTCCGGCTCGCGGGGCGCGTCCACGCGGCCGACGTTGACGAAGATGTGATCGTCCGGTCCGCGTCGCGGCGGATGCGCCCAGAAGTTCCCCACGCGGTCCCCTACGTTCAGCGGGTGCTGCCCCACGAAGAAGCCGTTGTGAAACGGATGGTCGAACGGGAACTCGCGGATCACCGTCCGCCCGGCCGGCGTGTAGAGCGGGAAGACCCACACGTCGTAGAAGTTCGCGCCCGCGGCGCCGAGGTGGCGGCCGGTGGCGCGTTCGATCACCATGTTGGTTCGTTCGTTGACCTTCACCTCGCAGCGCCCGTCGCTCATCGTATCACCTCCGCTCCGGCTCGCCCAAAGGGCCTCATCCGCGGCATATCGCATTTCACGAATTCAGCAATTCAGCAATTCACAAATTCAGCAATTCGTGAACTATGATATCTGCTCGGTCGAACATCGAGCGGCGCGCCGGCGAGCGGAACGCCGCGGCGTCAAACTCCGGACGCGTCGGCGAAGGCCGCCCGGTAGCGCGGGTTGTCCGCGATGTCGACGGGGCCGCCGGTTTCCACCGACTCGATCGCGGCGCAGACCATCGCCATTACCTTCAGGTTGTTGCGTCCGCTGAAGGGTGGCCCTTCGACACGCTCAGGGCCTGACGGCTCGGCGCCGTCGAGCACATAGTCGTGCCAGGCGTCGAGGAACAGGACCCATGGGTTGAGCAGCGGAACGTCCTTGTCGATCTCGGCGGCTTCGAAGTGGCCGAGCGCCTCGGCGAATTCGTAGCTCATCAGATCGTTCGACATGTGCAGCCCGCGGCAGCGCAGGGCGCCCGCCGCGCCCTCGACGCGGAACTCATACATCGGCGCCCGCGACGAGAACCCGCCGTGGTACGATACGTGCAGGTTGCCGCTGAATCGGATCAATGCGTTGACCATGCACGGCCCCGCATAGGGCGACCACGACGGGATGAACCCGTCGCACGAAATCCATTCCGGCACATGTCCGGGGAACACCGCGAGCAGCGAGTCGAAGTGGTGGCAGGCGTTCTCGTACAGCGCCGGCTGGTCCATGGTTGCGAGGTTCGCCGGCTCGGGCCGCGGCTTGCTGTTCATGAGCCACGCCGCTTCGACGTCGCCCAGCGCGCCGGACTCGACGAAGCGCCGCACCGCGGTGTAGTGACGGTTGTAGCGGACCTGCTGACCCACGCTGAGCGTCCGCCCCGCCGACTCGGCGAGCTCGACGAGCTCCACGGCCTGGCCGAACTCGTTGGTGATCGGCTTGGCGACGAGGACGTGCGCGCCGGCCTTGAGCGCCGCCTTCGATTGCTCGTAGTGCAGTTCCGACGGCGTGTTGATGATCGCGGCATCGGGCGAGGTCGCGCTGAGCGCGGCGTCGAGGTCCTTGAACAGCGCCTCGTCGGACAGGTGGAGCGCGGTCTGTGCCTCGGCCAGGGCCTCCTCGCGCAGGTCGACGGCGCCGACGGGCTCGAACCACGGCTTCTGTTCGAGGAAACGGACCAGGCCCCGGCCCATCGAGCCGAGCCCGACGAGCAGACAATGCGTTCGCTCTTCGCTCACTTCGTCAGCACCTTCGTGTAGATCTCGTACCACATCTTGAGCGTCAGATAGTTGCGCAGGCCGAGGCCGCACGACTTCAAGCCTTCCTCGGACCAGTCGTGCTGCCACTTTTTCGGGAACGACGGATGGATGCCGTCGCGGGCGATCATCGTCGGCACGTTGTAGCCTTTCCATCCGCCCTCGTCAAACTTCTTGAGCTTGCCGTCCCAGTCGTCCGGCCGGCGCGTCACCATCTCCTTGTAGAGGTCAATCAGCGGCAGCTTGTTGGCACGGGCGACGGCGAGGTGGGCGAGTCGCAGGTTGTGAACAATCAGAAACATCCCGATGCCGCCGCGCTGGCGGCTGAACGGGGGCAGCGTGGTGATGATCGGCACCGTCCCGTCCGCGAGCATGCGGTTGATGACGGCCGCGTACTTCTCGAGGTGGTGGATGCCGTGTGGGCCGTAGGCGGCGTCGTTGGTACCCCACAGGACGACGGCCGCCTCGGGGCTCATCCGCTTTTGCCAACCGTCGATGTTGGCGAAGGCCCACGAGATGGTGGTGCTGCCGGCGCAGCCGTACTTGCCGCTCTTCCAGTTCCGCCAGCACGGCTTGTGGACGTACTTCTTCGCCGCGGCGAGAGCGTCCTGCATCTCCTTCGGGCCGCCGGTGTACGTTCCGTACAGGAGCGGCGTCCAGAACGCCATCGTTACCGTGATGCTGTCGCCGTACTGGGTGAACGTGCCCGGGGTGCCCTTCCACCGGGCGTGGACCTTCTTCATCGGCTCGATCCAGTCGCCCGCGGGCGCGGGCGGGTCGGGCTTAAACGGGCCGTCGCCCTTGAAGGGGCCGCCGCCGACGAGTGTGACCTCCAGGTACGGGCGGCGGTCGGCGTCGACCCAGTCGTCGGAGTAGACGACCATGTGCCCGCCCATCAAGCGGTGGTCGAGGACGAGGCCGTTGTTGGGGATCTTGCCCTGGACCCAGGCTCGGACCATGCCGGTCACGTCCCACTTGATCCAGGTCTCGGGGAACGCATCCTTCTTCTTGAGCTCGCCCGCCCACTGTTTGCCGAGGTCGGCGATAGCGACGGGGGCCGGCTCCGCCCACTTCCGCGCGGCGGGGCCGCGCCCGTCCGCGCCCGCATAGACGCCGAAGCTGTACTTGGCGAGTTCGCGCGCCGCGCCCATCGACGCGCGGAGGCGCCCCTGCCGCTCCTTGGCCGTCTCCTTGGGCACCTGGCCGAACGCGGTCTTCTGATCGGGCAGGCGCTGATTGCCGGCCTCGGCGAAGACCTTGAACGTGGCTTTCGCGACAACGGCGTCCTTCGGAATCGCCGACAGGTCGAAGCGGAAGAGCCCGTGGTTGAAGTCGCCCGCCGTGCCGCCGATGCGGATCCACGGCGTCCAGCTCCAGTCGCCGGGGAAGCGCGGGTCCTCTTTGGCGTACCCGGCCATGTGGCCCTTGCGCCAGCGGCAACTGGAGTTCTTGCCAAAGCGCATGACCGTCGACTTGCTGTGCCCGAACAGCCGCGCCTTGCCCAGCGGCGAGAGCTTCGCCTGGGGACCCGGCGCCGCGGGCAGGGTCACCGGCGCCTTCGGGTCCGGTTTCTCGTTCGCCGCGTAGTGCTCGACCGCGAGGGTTGGCCGGAACGCCGCCATCGGCCATTCGGACGTGCAGAACTTCGCGCCCGAGTAGCGCTCCTTGCTGATGAAGAACCCGTGGTTGGGCCGCACCCCCGCGACCCACTCGGTCACGAGCTTGGTCACGTCGAACTCGATGTAGTGCCCCATTGGCCCGCTCTTGACGACCGAGCGCGCGATGAGGCCGGGCTGCGGCTTGCCCCGTGCGTCCTTGAACCCGTAGTCGATGGTACGGTCGAGGTCGCCGCCGGGCTTTGTCCAGTTGTTCTGCGGCGACTTCGCGCCGTCGAGGTCCTTCCACTCGATCCACGTGGCGGTCTCATCCCAGTCGCGGGCCATGGTGTAGACGGGGACGGGCGTGCCGGTGCGCGGGATCTCGGCGAGGAAGAGGCGCAGGACGGCGCGGTGCACCGTGCGGCCCTTCCCGATCCCGGCCAGCTCGAACTTCAGCAGGCCGTAGCGGCTGCCCGGCGTCCAGAAGATGGTGTCCTTGTTCCGCGGCCGGGTCTTGCCGTAGCCTTCGAGGCACGTGTCGACGCAGCCCGTGTACTCGGCGGTCGGCGACACGCCGTTCTGAAGCGTCGTCACCTCTGCCTCAACCGCGCCGGCGCAAACCGCCAGCACGGTCACGCACAGGGCCAATACTCCGGCCAGGCCCGTGGGCCGTCTCTCGCTTCGCTCGTCGCGCTTCATCTCGCCTCCTTTCTCGTTCGGCGGTCAGCTATGACGCGCACGCCTTCGGGCACGACTCAGCTTCACGACCAGGACTTCTTCGGCCGGGATGTGTGTGACAAAGCATCCCTTGACCTTGGTGAATCTCAGCTTCAGGTCTGTCAGTTCGGAGATGTTCTGCAAGCCCCGCGCGCGGATCGCGACTCGTTCTCGTTTCTTTCGGTGATTGAAGATGAAGACGATTTCGGAACCGTCTTTTCTCACCAGGCGTCGGACGCGGACGTCCTCCTTGCGCGTGTCCAGTAGTTTCTCGATTGCGACCTTTTCGTGTCGGAGTATCCCGCTGATCCAGTCGAGGACGGCGCTCTGCCGCGTGCGGAAGTAGACCTCCCCCAGCGGCGCGCCCAGCAGCACGGTGCGCCCTTTCCCGCGTGCGTGGGAGACGATGGCCGCGCCGTCGTCCCATCGGCCGATGGCCTTCGGCTGGGTTCCCTTGCGCTCCAGCGTGGCCAGGAACACATCGGGCGGGCAGACGATCTTTCTGCTTCCGACGGTCAGGACCTTGTCTTCCTGTGTCAGGACCCGCCGGACCTCCCGGCAGCCGAACAGCTCATCGAGCGGGTGGGGTGGAACGTCCGGGCTGACCCAGCCGTTGGGATCACGCATGCCCGGTGACGGCTCGCTGATCAGCAGGCCGCCCCTCTCGACGAACTTCGCCAGGACCTTTGCCTGCTCGTCCGGGATCATCCTGGGGCAGGGCAGGTACGCGACGCGATATCCCAGGAGCCTTTCGATCTCCTCCGACGGCACGACGTCCGCCTGCACGTCGAGTTCCCACAGCGCGAGATGGATGCCGCGGAGCGACATCTTGTACGGATAGTCTTCACGCCACCCCTGCTCGACCTGGACCGGGCCGGGCGCCGCGGCGGCGATGCGGCTGATGAGGTCCGACGAGAAGTCATACAGGATGCCGACCGCGCCCCGAGGCGGGACCGCAGGGCCGAGTTCGTTCTGATGCTTTCGGAGGACGCGGACCACGCGCTCCACTTCGCGGCTCCGGTCGGTCGGGCCGCCGTTGATGTGCGTCAGCCCGGCGTCGTTGCTCTCGTTGGCCAGCCGCTCGCTCCGGTATTGCCAGTAGACGATCCCTTTCGCGCCGCCGGCGACCGCGTGATAGGTCGTCTGTCTCAGGTATGCGGGCGTCAGCGGCTCGACGTACATCCCGCGGTTGCCGTAGATCTCGTTGATCCAGAACGGATCGCTGACCCCGCGCAGCCGCGAGCAGATCAGATCGAGCGTTGCCGCCTGGTACGCCTCGGGTTGGTGCTCCAGCAGCGGGAGGTCGTCCGGCCGGTTAGGGCAACTTGACCCGAAGAGATCGAACGGCTGCGCGTTCAGGTAGTCGTGGCTGGTGTCCTCCAGCACGTCTTGCAGCGCCGAGCAGAAGCCGACGTGGCACATGACGACGTGGGCTTCGTCGATCTCTCGGATTTCGCCGGCGACCCACTTGAGACGGTCAGCGATCATCTCCGCCCGCCACGTCCGGAACAGGAGCCATCCGACGTAGTCGTGATAGGACGTCGGCGCCTTGACGCCGCTGAAGTCCGCGCCCTTGCCCGACACGGCGAGACCGGCGAACCGGTTGAACTTCTCGATCGTGCCGAAACGCCGCTTCAGCCAGGCGCGGTACTTCTTCATCGAGTCTTCGCACGCGCAATCCGCCGCCGGTCGGGAACGCGGTTCGTTCCACGCGTTCCAGGCCAGCAGGTTCGGTCGGTCCTTGTAGCGCCGGACCGCCGCGCGGATGAAGGGGGTCGCCTTCTTGCGGACGAGGTCCTTGTCGAAGCACGGCATCAGGCCACCCACATAGACCGATCCGCATGTGATGGGCTGGATGATCTCGCCGGTCGGCGTCCTGCGGTAGGCGTCGTAATTGTCGAACAGCCACTGCGGCCCGGCGGGGAGGTAGAACTTGAAGAGCACCTTGAGGCCGTGCCGCTCGGCGAGGTCAAAGAGCCGGTCGATGTCATCGAAGTTCAGCTCGCCCTCGTTCCGCTCGTGCCAGCGCCACTGAGGACGGAGCTGGATGATCTCTATCCCCATCTTCTTGATGTTGGCGAGGTCTCTGTCCCATTCCTCAGGCAAGGGGGTCGGCTGGCGGTAGTATTGGACCGCCACCGCGAGGTCAGGCAGTTGCTTCATTCGCATCCTCGATACCAAGCCGTTTCGCGCGGTTGCGGCGCATTTCTTCGAGCACTTCCTCGCGGACGGGATGAAACACGTCGACGAAGACGACCGGTTCGTCGCCGACGAGCTTCCCGCCGTGGACGACGTTGGGCGGCGCGTGCCAGATGTCGCCGGGGCGGACCTCCTTCTCTTCATCGCCGACGCGCAGCAGCATCCGGCCCTGGACCATGAAGCTGAACTGCTCGTGGGGGTGCGAGTGGGTCTCGTACTCGCCGCCGGGCTCGAAGCGGGCCCAGATGAGCTGGAGCTTCTCGCCGGTGATCGCTTTGATGCGACAGAGCGACGACGGCAGGCCGTGGTCCTCGGCCTCCAGCTCGTCCCAGTTGTAGAAGACCTTCATCTCCGTCTCCGTTCAGTCGCCCGGCATGCGGAGCGCGAGCTGGGCGTAAACCCGGGCCGTCGCCAGCATGGTGGGGATGTAAGTGTATTCCAGGTCGGCGTGGGCGCCGCTACCGGTGGTCCCATACATCAACGCCGGAATGCCCAGGTTCTCGGTCAGCCAGTGCATGTCGGTGAAGCCGGGTGTCATGCGAAAGCGCGGGTTCGTTCCGGTGACGGCCCGGCAGGCGGTCTTTGCGATCTTGCAGAGGTCCGCGTTCAGGTCGGTCCAACCGGGCGGAACGTAGAGCAATTGCCGGACGGTCACCTTCAGCTTGCGCTTCCGCCGCTGCGCCCTGCGGATGACGCCCATGATCTCGGCCTTGACTCGGGCGAGCTTCTCGTCGGGACTGATGCGGCGGTCGACGGTGAAGTGGAACCGGTCCGGGATCGTGTTGACCTTGCCGCCGCCGCCGGAGATGCCGCCGATCATCAGCGTGGGGCGCTTGACCTCAGCCCCGTCGATCCGGAACGACGTGGTGCGAGTGGCGAAGGTCTTTCTCAGCGTCTTGAGCGCGCGAATCAGCCCGCATGCCATTTCCAGCGCGTTGACGCCGCGGGAGGGCATGCAGGCGTGGCCCGGTACGCCGATCACGGTGACGTCGAGCCACAAGACACCCTTGTGCGCGTATCCGATGTCCCGGCCGCTCCCGCCCTCGCACAGCACCGCGGCGTCCGGCTTGATCTTGCGGGACTTGACCAGCCAGCCGAGGCCCAGCTCGCCGCCCGTTTCCTCATCCGGCGTGAATGACAGCTCGATGTTCCACGGCGGCCGAACACCCGCTTCCATCAGCGCCTGCGCGGCGAAGATGGCGCAGGTGTTCGAGCATTTCATGTCGTCGGTCCCGCGGCCGATCAGGCGCGCGCCCTTCACGATGGGCTTGAAAGGATCGGTCTTCCAGCCCGCGGTCGGGGGGACCACGTCGTAGTGCCCGGTGAAGTGCAGCGTCTTCTTCGCTCCGACGTCCCACCGTCCGATGACGCTCGGCCGGGGATAGGCGTCATAGCCCGGCAACACCTTGGCCTGGACCGCCTTCGGCGGACGCACTACCCGCGTCCTCAGCCCCATGCTGCGGAACTTCTTCGCGAGGAACGCAACGCACTCCGCGTAGCGGTCGCCCGGCGGATTCACCGTCGCGATGGAACAGAATCTCTTCGCGAACGCGACCATCCGCCGCTGCAGCGCCTTCAGCCGGGCCACTACCTTCGTTCGATCTGCGCTCTCGGCTCTCATGCTCCCTCAGCCTCCGTTGCTCAACATCTCGCCCGCCTCGATGCGGGCGGCGTCCCATGCCTCGGGGTCGTTCTTCCAGATTTCGACGTTGCCCACGCACGCCCGGCCGAACGGCACAGCGTGGACCACGTCATTCACGATGCGGTCGGCGTCGTCGCCCCGGCCGGCCTCGCGGAGCAGCCGGAAGTACTCGTAGTCCTGCATCCCGCGGCGATGGTTCTTCAGCCGGATGCTGGGCGCCGGGCCGGGCAGGCCCATCGGCCCGCCGCGATAGATCATCAGCCCGCTGCCGTTGAAGGCGCGGTCGCCGCTCCGATAGTTGACCGCGTCGGTCCAGTTGCGGTCGGGATCGAACACCTTGTTAACGCCGTCCCAGTACGCGTCGAACTCCCACTCGCAGTAGCCGCACTGGTGTTTCCACGCGGCCCAGCCGACGCCGCGACAGGTCAACAGGTCAAGGTCGGTGAACGCGTTCGACCCGCACGCCGAGTTCTCCTCGCGTTCGTAAATCATCGGGCCGTAGAACCACGACTCGACGCCCCTCTCGCGGAAGTGGGCCATCTTCTCCGCGTCGAAGCCGATGGTGTGGCAGACCCAGAGGTCGACGTACGGGCGGAGCTTTTCCATCGCCTCGTGCGAGTAGCCGCCGTCGATGCGGTACTTGAACCATCCCTCGCCGAAGCCGCGCCGGAGCAGGTCGCAGTAGTAAATCATCTTCTTGTAGGCGGCATCGTTGTACGACTCGTCCAGCCCCTCGATGAACATAATCTTCTCGACGCGGCGCCAGGTGGGGTCGGCGTCGAAGTGTTCGCGGAACTGCCGCGCCGTCTCGATCCACACGGCCTCGAACTCAGGGGTCGGCGCGTCCGCGAGCAGGGGGACGGGCCAGGCCCCCTCGGGCCGCCCCGTCTTGCCGCAGTCGAGCGGGAGCTGGACGTGACCGATCGGCACGCCCTCGCCGGGGCCCCAGTAGCCGACCTCGGGGGTGAACGCCGAGCCGTCGAAGTAGCGCCGCAGCCGCGCGTCGTAACTCGTCCAGTCGATGCGGACCTCGGTCCCGTCGACCTCGATGTCCGGGCGGCAGCGGGCGACGCCCGGCTGGAAGCGGTGGCGGTGGGTCATCTGGTACCAGGCCAGTTCATCGTCGAGCGACATGTCCTTGAGCGAGCCGTTCCAGATGTCGCCGCGGCAGTGAATCTCGTCGGGCAGTGCGAAGTCCCAGACGGTCAGTTCGACGCCGATGCGCCGCTCGTCGCCGCCGGCGGAGACGGCCAGCTCGCCCGCGTAGGCGCCGGCCGGCGCGTCGCGGGGCACGTACACGTCGACCCACACGCTCTGGTTCTTCTGCGTCGGGCCGATGCCGTTCCGCGCGTCGGGGAGGTCGAACGTGAGCGGCTCACCCGCCGGCGTCGGGATCAGGGCATCGGGGTACCACGCCGGGCCGAGCGAGAGGTCGGGGTATCCGCTCGACGCCTGGGTGACGTGGACGTACCACGCCCTGAACAGCGCGACGTTCCGCCCGGCGATCTCGGCGCCGTCCGGGCCGGTCAGGCGGTCGAGCCGCACGCTCACCCCCGACACCGGGCCGTCCGTCT
>Ga0315553_10001652_pt1 | contig 18341 bp, 14 predicted proteins | sample SalMarSW160140MG_FD_203099 | JGI IMG/M metagenome (GOLD analysis project Ga0315553, IMG submission 203099) | Salt marsh sediment microbial communities from the Plum Island Ecosystem LTER, Massachusetts, United States - Salt Marsh Sediment SW1601-40 ... | reverse complement strand
CGATCAACTGCAGGACGGTCATTAACCCCTGCCCCATATCCGCCGAGGAGGTGCGTACCTGCGCCGTTCCATCGGGATAGAGTTCCACCTCTGCTGATGATTTATCAGGCGCCCCGCCGCCAAGCCCCGTATTTTTAAAGGCTGCGGCGATACCCCAGGCGCGGCGGCGGTTGGGATGTCTTGAACCGATTTTCACCTCGAATGGATTGCCTTCGGGAGAGATTCTGTGAAGCTCGTCTTCAACGCGGTCGATGCACTCCAGCAATCCAACACTTTCACCCAGCAATTGGCCGGTATTAGTGACATGACCCACTTGTAGTGCGTTCTTGCGCCGAAGTTCGAAAGGATCGATCTCAAGTGCACTCGCCAGCTCATCCATGAGCGACTCAACTGCAAAGCATGATTGCGTTACACCAAAACCCCGGAATGCGCCTGCTGGGGGGTTATTGGTGTACATGGCGAAGCAATCTGCCCGAACATGGGGGATATTATATGGACCTGTAGAGTGAGTTGTCGCTCGGGTCATTACTTTCTCCCCGAGGGAGGCATATGCACCTGTATCTCCGAATAACTCGGTCTCTACTGCCGTTAACGTACCGTCCTGTCGGGCCCCAATATGTACACGAATCTGTGTCGCGTGTCGTTTGGGATGCACAAGAAGACTTTCCTGCCGGTCAAAAAGGATCTTCACGGGTCGTTTACAAGCTTTCGCAAGTAAGGCAGCATGAATTTGCCCGGCGATGTCCTCCTTGCCTCCGAACCCACCCCCTATCGGTGTCCCGATCACACGCACATGATCATCCAGCACCCCCAAGCTACGAGCCACCTGTTCTCGGTCGGCATAGGGAATCTGTGAACCGACATAAATTTCCATACGTTCGTCTGGGCAGGGAACAGCGATACTGCATTCAGGCTCAAGGAAGACGTGATCGGTGGGGGGGGTGTGAAATACACCTTCGAGGCTGAGATCCGCGCCTTCAAACCCAATGTCCACATCACCCTTCCGAACCTTGATATGTTTTAACAGATTGCCGCCATCATGGACTTTCTCCCCTGAGGCTTCATATGCAGAGACCGGATCCACTACGACCGGCAGCGGATCAAAATCCATCTCGATCAATGACAAAGCCCTCTCTGCATCCTCAGATGTCTCCGCGGCGATGAGCGCCACAGCGTCACCAACATAGCGCACCCTCTCACCCACACCGACGAGGATGGGCCAATCCTTAATAACCAGGCCATGATTGCGTTCGCCAGGGATGTCCTCCGCAACGAGTACGGCCACAACACCTGTACTGTCGATCGCCGCCTGGATGTCTATCCGTTTTAGGATTGCATGAGGAACTCCCGCCCGTACTACTCGTCCAACAAGCATGCCTGGGAATTGAAGGTCATCGGCAAATAGAGCAGTTCCGGTAACCTTCTCCAGGGAATCCGGTCGCGGCTGTATATGACCGACCGCATTTGTTCCCTCTGATTCTTTCAACCCCAAGGGAGCGATAGGATTACCCGTGCTTATCGTTCTGGCGGCTGCCTGGACGGCTTTGATTATCGTCGGGTACCCAGCGCAACGGCAGAGAGTATCCTTCAAAGCCTCTCTGATTTCCATTTCACCGGGGTTCGGGTTCTTCTTTAGAAGAGCCGCAGCGGTCATGATCTGTCCCGGGATGCAGAAGCCGCACTGCAAGACGCCATATTGGATGAAAGCCTCCTGCAGCGGGTGCAAATGACCATCCTGCGCCAATCCTTCGATCGTCAAGATCTTACGTCCAGCCGCCCTGGCTGCTGGATAAACACAGGAGAGAATCGGGGCATCGTCGATTAATACCGTACAGGCACCACACTCCGCTTCGCCGCACCCGATCTTCGTGCCAGTCATCCCGAGCCGGGTCCGGAGAAGGTCAGAGAGCATCTCCCCGGGGAGAACATCGATCTCCTTCTCTACTCCGTTTAACCAGAACCTCATTGTGATACTTTCTCAGACCTGATCCAATACATAGGTTCCCTTCTCATATACTCACTGCTCGTTCCCATGCTTCCATTATTGTGCGATTGAACAGCGTCGGTAGGATATGTTCCCGATATGCCTTCGTCGATCTGTGTGGGCTGGTTCGTAATTTCACTTCTTGCAGTAGCTGTTGAATCGCTCGCTGATTGTTAGCCGAATCGAAACATTGACCGCGCAAGACCGCCTCCGTCTTCAATGTCCTCAGCGGCCGCGGTCCGGCAGGTCCAATGGCAATTTGAAGATCATCAACTTTGCCGCCACTTCCTCGGCGCAGCCAGATCCCCATGTTCAATATCGCGATAGCTACACCCTGAGGGCGCATCACTCGTCTAAATGCCGAGCCCTCTCCGTCGCCGCGCAGCGGCAAGCGAAAAGCAACGATAATCTTTCTAGAGCGATCGAAGCTCGGTTGGCCTAGTCCCTCGAAGAGCGTCTCAACTGGAACCCACCTTCGCCCCTCCGCAGAAGCGAGCTGGGCTTCCGCCCGAACGCTGATGAGTGCAATCGTCCCATCTCCAGCCGGAAGCGCATGTCCAACATTGCCTCCAAGCGTTGCCGCATTACGGACCTGGGGTCCTCCGATCAGCCCACACGCTTCAATGAGTCCTTGAGCGTGATTCTGGATGCTGGCATCCTGAACGATTTCATGAAGCGGTACAGCTGCGCCGATGTGAAGGAAATCATCCTGCTTCCAAATCGCCGTCATTTCAGGGATTTGGGTTATATCGACCAAGGTATTGATTGGTGAATTCCGTTCATGCTGTAGATCGAGCAAAAGATCTGTGCCGCCGGCGATAACCGCGGAGTGATTGGGTTCTACACCCAGCGCTCCTAATGCATCTTCGACGGTTGATGGTTGCAGATACTGCTTCCAAAGAGCCATATTCGCTTCTACTGAGAGGGTCGAGGATCCGGTGGCACTTTACGGTTAGCGAGGATGCCCAACGCCGGTCACAGATACCCCCTGTGAACGACCACCAATCCGAGGTGTAACGATTCTAGCATCGGGGAGATTGCGTTTCAAGACCCTTATAGAATCTCACCACCCCGACGGCGATGGAGATAACGCCCCATCCCTGCCTTACCCTGCCATTTGCCTTCATCTACGATTAGTTGTCCACGCAGGAACACTTTCTCCGGGTACCCCTTCAATTGCCATCCTTCGTAGAGATTGTAGTCCGTACGATGCCGGGCGAATTCCACACCGTAGGTTAATTCACACGCCGGGTCCCAGACTACGAGGTCAGCATCCGAGCCAGGCAATAGTGCGCCTTTCTGCGGATATAGCCCGAAGATTTTCGCTGCGTTCGTGCTTGTTAACGCGACAAATTGGTTGGGGGTTATCTTCCCTTGCCCAACCCCATACGACCAGAGGATCGGCATCCGATCTCCAACGCCGGGAAGTCCATTTGGGATTTTTGTAAAATCATTTGCGCCGAGTTCCTTCCCAGGGATCTTAACGCTCTTCCCCTCGTACTCAATTGGCTTGGTCCCATCATAGAAGAAAGGACAATGATCCGTCCCGATGGTTTGCAAGCCTCCATCCGAAAGGCCGCTCCATAGAGCTGCATTGTCTTGCTTTGTCCGCATAGGAGGCGAACAGATCCACTTCGAACCCTCCGCCCCCCGTAGATTCTCTATGGTGAAGAAGAGATATGGAGGGCAGGTCTCCCCCATCACCGGCAAGCCGCGGTGGCGTGCGTAGCGAATCTGATCCAGTCCACCGGCCGTATTTACATGAACGATATAGAGAGGCGATCCGGCTTGTTCAGCCAGCGCGATCCCCCGCAAGACCGATTCAATAGCGCCCCAAGATGGTCGGGTGAGCGCGTGCCATTCAGGCGAGGTATGTCCTGCCGCAAGCGCCTCACCAGTCAGGATCTCGATCACATCCCCGTTCTCGGCATGCAGCATCGTAAGCATCCCCTGCTCTGCCCCCAGCCGCATAACTCGGAAGATCTCTCCATCATGGAGTCTGAGACGCCCGTTATAGGCCGTGAACACCTTTAATGTCGTAATTCCCTCGTCGAGTAGAGCAGGGATTTCTGCCATGACGTCATCATTCAATCTTGTGATGTTCATGTGGAAACCGAAATCGATCGCTGCCTTCCCGTCCGCTTTGCGATGCCAATTATCGATTGCCTGGCGCAGCGTAGGCTGATCCTGCGGCACAAAATCCATCACAGTTGTCGTCCCTCCGAATGCGGCCGCCTTATGCCCTGTGTAGTGATCATCGGAGGAAACCGTACCGAACATCGGTAGGTCGAGATGTGTATGTGGGTCAACTCCACCAGGAAAAATGAGCTTTCCTTCCGCGTCGATGATTTCGGCATCATCTGCGGTGATGTCTTCCCCAATTGCTGCGATCTGTCCATCGCGGATGAGCAGATCCGCTCGAATTACTTCGCTGGCTGTGACCAACGTTCCAGACCGAATGATTATCGCCGTCATTCCTCTTCCTCTCTGGTCTTATGTAGCTGACTCAAGGTTTGTGGCATTCTGATTGAGTTGATTTAATTTCCATTATCCTCTTGCAAAGTTGAGGTGGAGAAACCACCATCATTCCCCGATCGCTCCCGGATGAGCTTCCATAAACGATCACGCGCAGCGGACGGCGGAACCCGTAAATCACGAACATCGTTGGCCTTCGTCAAGCGCTCGCCGGTCGTGTAAAGGAATGTAAAACGACGCCATTTTTCTGCCGGGATTGGTTCTGGCAGTTCGAGCAGCGGGCCCAACAATATCTTGAAGTAGGGTTCATCTGCTCTGAGATGATCACTTTCTTCCCGGAGAAGTTCACCTCTCGTCAACAACTCATGCCCCAAGACCTTCGCGATGTATCGCACAGACCATCTCTTCTCGCCAAATGCCGAGGTGAGAAAGAAGGCAATCCAATCGACACGTACGGTTTTTGGTGAGGTTTGAACTGGAATACGGTACCAACCCAAGACCCTGGCGATTTCCAGATCACGAGGTTCCTTCATTACCGCTACCAGGATGAGATCCTCTGGATAGATTTCTTCCATCATGCCCAACTTGGGTAAGGAAACGGACCGTCTTCAAGATAGCAGGAAAATATCACAACCATTCGTGCTCGGGCAAAAACAGGCGGATGTTCCGCACTCCGTTTAAACGATGGAATGGGCCATCCGCCTTCCTTCATGACAAGGGTCCCCTTTAAATAAGTGTCCTTATATCAATCCAACTCGCTCGTTGAACTCAACAATCAATTGATCTATCTTTGGCAGAAGCGCCTGAATCGAGGTCCAGTACTCCCGATCGTACCACTGAGCGATGATCTCCTCGTAGGTCCGACCCTGCTGCTCGACCCAAGTATAGTATTTTAAGTTATGGATACTGCGTCGATCCGTGTATCGAGTCTCGAGCAAGTGGTCGGTTTTTAGCCCATGCAAATCATTAGCGAAGTGAGCTACGGCGTCTATCTCCTGATATCCACCATGTTCCTCATGCATCTCTTTCAAGCGGCTCTGATAAAGCTCCATAGAATCAGTAAATACCGTGAGCACGATGTCGTTTTCGCCCAGTTCATAGTATTTAGCGAACTTAATCGCCATGACAAGATTTGCGATGCTGGAAAAGCCAAGCAGTTCCAAGTTCTCAATGAAAGCCTTGGGCACACCTTTTTTAACAAGGTACTTATGCCCTTCAGGTTCGTTGAAGAGACGAGCTAGGTTGACAATCACATTGTCGTCAAGTGAGATGATCATATCGGTATTTTTCACGTTGTGGATCCAGGGGACGTGTTTATCACCGATGCCCTCAATGCGATGTTCTCCAAAACCATTTTCGAGCAAGGTCGGGCACTGCCATGCTTCACCGGCAGCGATCTTGCTCTTCGGGAAGACCTGCTTCAAGTAATCCCCACAGGCTAATGTCCCTGCTGACCCTGTCGTCAGCACAACCCCGGCGTAGTTATCATTCGGGCGAAGTTCCTTTCGAAGCACTTCCTCCATCGCATGTCCGGTGATGTCATAGTGCCAGAGGTAATTCCCAAATTCGTCAAACTGGTTGAAGATGACCACATCGTCGCGTGTCTCGCGAAGTTCCCATGTCTTATCGAAGATCTCTTTCACGTTCGACTCGCTGCCAGGCGTCGCAATCACCTCACCGGCTACCTGCGCCAACCAATCGAAGCGCTCCTGACTCATACCCTCGGGAAGAATGGCGATTGATTCACAGGCCAGTAGTGATGCATCATACGCTCCGCCACGACAGTAATTCCCCGTCGATGGCCAAACTGCTTTGTCCTTAACGGGATCGAATTGACCAGTGACTAACCGCGGGACCAAGCATCCAAATGTTGCCCCGACTTTATGCGATCCCGTCGGCATCCATTTTCCAACCAGGGCGATGATCCGAGCGTCCACACCGGTTAGGGAACTCGGAATCTCTAGATAATTCACCCCTCCGTAACCGCCCCCTTTCGGAGTGGGCTCGTTCTTCCAGGTAATACGAAAGAGATTCTCCGGCGTCACATCCCAAAGCCCAAGCGAACCTAGCTTTTCCTTAATTGAATCCGGGATCAGACTTGGGTCTTTCATCTGCGCAAAAGTCGGGATGATGAAATTTCGCTCCCGTACTCTCTCGATGGTTTTCTCCAGCTTTCCCTCATTAATTGTGAGATCGATCATAATGTTTCCAGTTACCTTCCTTCGGATGAATTTTTATTATCTGAATTAATGGATTTCCGCAGAATATAGAGAGGTCGGCCTTTAGCTTCATCATAAATCCGACCTATGTATTCCCCGAGGATCCCCAGAGAGATTAACTGTACGCCTCCAAGAAATAATACCGCGATCAAGGTTGTTGCCTGTCCTAGAAACGCCGGGCTTCCAACCAGCCTGAACGCAATCACGATGGGTATGGCGATAATACTCACGCCCGCGGCGAAAAAGCCGAGGTAGGTCGCGATCTGCAACGGAAAGTAAGAAAAACCCGTGACGGCATTGAGCGCCAGGCGCAGCATTTTGCGAAACGGATATTTCGTTTCGCCAGCGAATCTCGCCGCTCGTTTGTACGGCACACCGGTCTGGCGGAAGCCAACCCATGCAGCCATGGCTCTAGGGAAACGATGCCTCTCGCGCATAAGCGTTAACGCACCGATCGCCTGCCGGTCCATCAGTCGGAAATCCCCGGTATCCAGTGGAATCTCAACTTCGGTGATACGGTTGATCACGCGGTAAAACAAGGCTGCTGTGGACTTTTTAAACCAGGTTTCGCCCTCACGTTCTGTGCGCACGGCATACACGATTTCATAGCCCTCGCGCCATTTCTCAACCAGATCGGAGATGACCTCAGGCGGGTCTTGCAGATCCGCGTCCATGATTATCACGGCACGGCCTTGGCTGAAGTCCATCCCCGCGGTCACGGCGATTTGATGCCCAAAATTCCGAGCGAATATCAAAGGTTTCACACGTGGATCTTCTTTGCTTATCGCTTCGATCCACTCTGAGGAACCATCCGTCGATCCATCGTCGATGAGAATCAGCTCCCATGGCTCACCCAGATTATCTAAGACCGCTTTCACCCGATCATAGAGTTCCTGGAGCGACTCGATTTCGTTATAAACCGGCACTGCGACAGAAATAGCAATCTCGTTTTCCGTCATCCTATTCACCCTCCGCCGTTCTACTTCAGCTCGGCATTTAAAGCACTTTGGAGTGCTTCGAGTGTCGGTTCTATCACAAGCGGCTCGCCAGCGGCATCCATCGCTCGCGCCACATCTTTCAATCCATTACCGGTATTCAGCACAACGACACGGTCTCCCTCCGTAAGAAGGTTCTTCTCAACTGCGGTCAACAGCCCGGCATAGGCTGCCGCTCCTGCGGGTTCGGCGAATACGGCCGTATCTCGGCCAAGCTCTGCAATCGCGCCTAAAATGGCGGAATCTGGAACTGCTACGTAAGCTCCACCGGTTTCCGTTGCGGCTCGCACTGCGCGTAAACCATCACGCGGCAGATCCACTGAGATGCTATCTGCCAGGGTATTTGCACTCACCGGTTGGATATCCTCCGAACCAGCCTTGAAGGCGTTATAAATCGCAGCCGATCCTTCAGATTGGATTCCATAGAGCCTCGGTATCCTGTCGATCCAACCTAATTCAAGCAAATCCTTAAAGCCTTTATGCAGACCGGAGATGATGTTCCCATCACCAACGGATACGAAAACAGCATCCGGCGTGAGCCATCGCTCCTTTGCAGAGCTCTTTTCACCACTCGCAATCGATAATTGCTCACATATTTCGAAAGCTGCAGTCTTCTTCCCCTCCGCCGTGAATGGGTTGAAGCCCGTATTTCGGCAATACCAGCCGAACTGCTCCGCCGCCTGAATGGTGAGATCAAAGGCGTCATCATAGGTGCCTTCGACGAGAACCACCCGCGCACCAAAAATCAGGATCTGCGCGATCTTTGCCGGTGGAGCAGTCTTCGGGGCGAGTATTACAGCGGGCATCTTCGCCGCTCCGGCCATACCTGCCAGCGCCGCGCCGGCATTGCCGGTCGAAGCTGTTACGATCATCTCTGCGCCGATCTCCTGCGCCCTTGCGACGGTAACGGCGCTGGCGCGGTCTTTAAAGGAAGCGGTTGGGTTTCGCCCATCATCCTTCAACCAGAGCTTCTCAAGTCTCAATCTCCCGGCGATTGGCTGCACATCAAAAAGCGGCGTCCAGCCTACAGCCCTCAATGGTGTTCGATAGTGCCCCGGGTCTTGTACCGGGAGGAGAGGCAAATATCGCCATATGGAAGTGTCCGGCGAACGTCTGAGGTCGCCAGGGGATATACCACGACGAATCCTGTCGTAATCCAGGATCACATCGAGATTCCCGCCGTCACGCGGGCAGGTATATTGGGCATCGTCTGGCCCGAATTCCTGACCGCAGATAGAACAGCGATAGCCTGCAAACCCCGCCATCTTATAGCCCTCGTTCACCGCGGATATACGGCAAACCCAGCGCCGCCGGTGCGGCCAAGCGCTTGCGCATAGCTTCGCGTGAGCCAATCACCAACACAACGATGGTAAATGCATAGGGCAACATTTGAAGGAAGAAACCCAAATAAGGGTTGTAATAGAACGGGTTACGGAGACGGAAGATTTTCAACGGTCCTTGGACATCAAGGATCATTCGGCGGAGAGCGCCAAAAGCGTATGACCCGGCGGCTGCGCGAATCGGATCCCACTGAGCGAAGATCACAAGACCGATGGCAATCCACCCCTGGCCAGATGTCGTGAGGTGGCTGAACCACCCCGGTGAAACAGCCAGGCTGATCGTCGCCCCGGCAACACCTGCGAGCATCCCGCCGACCAATACATAGAAATAGCGCAAGCGGTTTACATTGATACCCAATGCATCCGCGGCTGCCGGATATTCACCAACCGCTCGCAGGTGCATCCCCGGTCGAGTACGGTTTATGTAGTACCAGACAAGAGGGATCATCAGATATCCTAGATAAACCATCGCACTTTGATTTTCAAACAGAATTGGACCGATAAAAGGTATGCTCGCCAGACCTGGAATGCTAAATGAAGGTAAAAGAGAGACTGCCCCAGCCTTGCTTAAGCCTTCACCGAACACCAGACTTAGACCGGTACCCAGGAAGGTCAGCGCCAGGCCGCTTACAACCTGGTCAGCTTGAAACTGGATCGTGATTAGTGCATGAACCTGACTCAGCAGACCAGCGAAGAGCATTCCGACGAGCATTCCAAGCCAGGGATTGCCTGTCGACAAAGCTGTTTTATAGGCACTCATGGCACCAATGAGCATCATCCCCTCAAGACCAAGATTTAATATCCCAGACCTCTCGGTGAAGATCTCACCTATGGTAGCGAATAGAAGAACCGTTCCGGAGGCAACGCCAGCTTGCAGGATGATGATAGGATCCATGCTTATGCCTCCTGTCCTACTCGTATGAGTTGAATCCGATTGCGGAACAAGAAATCACTGGCAATCAGACAGACCAGGATGATCCCCTGGATGAGCATCGGAATACCGGATGGTTGGATCTCCCGCCCGGCCAGGATTAGGCCACCGAAGAGAATCGAGATAGGAATAACCAGGATCGGGTTGAGCTTTGCCAACCAGGCGATGATGATCCCGGTGAAGCCGTAACCGGGTGAAATCGCACCCTGAAGGCGGTGTACAACTCCTGAGATCTCAAGCATTCCACCTAACCCCGCCAAAGCGCCAGAAAGCATCATTACCAAAATTGTGTTCCTCACGATGTTAATTCCTGCATAGCGTGCGGCGCGCGGATTGTCTCCGATCAATCGAATCTCATACCCCCACCGGCTGCGGTACAGAATCCACCACACCACCCCGGCGGCAATTATGCCTATGACCAATCCTAGATGGATGGTAAGTCCCCGAAACGCTGGAACCTGGGCCGCGTAATCCGTCAGTCGCGGCAGCCAGGCCGTTCTGGGAAATTGAGGGCTCATCTGAAAGCCACCTTCGGACCATAAATCAAAGATGAAATAATTGTTCCACGCCACAGCGATATAGTTCATCATGAGCGTCGAAATAATCTCATTAACGTTATATTTCGCTCTCAAGTAGCCAGGAATAAATCCCCACAATGCCCCCGCTAGCGCTCCGACAACAATCATCGCCGGGATCATCAGCCATGGGGACGTCTCTGCCGGAAGCATAGGGGTAAGCACGACGGCACTTGCCCCGAAGGCACCTAAGTAGAATTGACCTTCGGCGCCAATATTCCACAAACGCATCCTGAATGCGACAACCGCCGCCAGACTGACTAGGATGAGCGGAGTAGCTTTGACCAAGGTGTCGGAAAACACGCCGATGTTACCGAAAGCAGCCTTGACCATGAAGGCATAGGCGCGGATGGGATCTCCTCCCACAAGCCGTAGGATGACGCCTCCGAAAAACAAAGCAATGGCCACAGCACCCAGGGTGATAATCAAGCTCAGCCATGCCGGTTGTTCCATCCGGGGCTCGACCCGAATTCGGAACCGATTTCGAGTTCGATCTTTTGTAATGGATGAGGGATTTGTCGTCATTGACGCACCTACCCCGTCAGGTTAAGTTCAGTCTTCCGCGACCCGGTCATCATCAAGCCGATCGTTTCAGGGGTGGCTTTTGTAACTTCACCCATGATTTCACCCTCATAGATAACGTAGATGCGGTCTGAAAGCGAAATGAGTTCTTCCAATTCCTCCGAGATAAGAAGGATCGCAGCACCGTTCTCGCGCTGCTGGAGCAATAAGCGTTGAATTGATTCGATCGCCCCGACATCCAGGCCGCGCGTTGGCTGCATAGCAATCATCAACTTAGGCTCACAAGAGATCTCGCGCGCTAGGATCAAACGTTGGAGATTTCCTCCAGAGAGCAAGCGTGCGGGTGTATCCACTGTAGGCACCATGATGTCATAGGCTTCACGAAGCGTTTCGGCTCGTGTTCTTGCAGAGATACGGTCAATGGACCACCCTCTAGCGATTGGAGGTTCCCGATAGCTCTTCATGATCAGGTTGTCAGTGATGTTGAGATTCGGGGCTGTACCGACATGGGTCCGGTCTCCAGGAATGTGTGAAACGCCCGCATCGATTACCTGTTTTACATGTCTCGATGCGCGTTGCCCGGACATATTTCCTTCGATGAGCGTCTGACCGTGCACATCCACTTTCCCTTTTGTGATCGGACGAAGACCTGTAATAGCTTCAGCTATCTCGGATTGCCCGTTCCCGGCCACGCCGGCCAAGCCGACAATCTCGCCAGCCCTCACGTTGAGTGAGACGCCTCGCAAAGCCTGAAGACCTTTATCATTCAAAGCCTCAAGCTCTTCCACAGAGAGAACAATCTCTCCGGGAACTTGATCAATCTTGTCTAGCTGAAAGAGCACCTCCCGGCCTACCATCTCGTGCGCTAGGTCTTGCTTCGTGACCTCTTTCGCAAGCAAGCCCTCTGCGCTGACCCTTCCTTTTCTCAAAACTGTAATTCGATCTGCTATCGCCATGACTTCATCGAGCTTGTGGCTGATGAAGATGATTGATTTCCCTTCTGAGATCATCGACCGAAGTGTGGCGAACAGCTCTTCAATCTCCTGCGGAGCTAAGACTGCTGTAGGCTCGTCCATAATGAGCACATTAACCCCGCGGTAGAGCATCTTTAAAATCTCCACACGCTGCTGTTCACCAACGGACAATTGCCAGATTTTTGCGCGCGGATCGACATGGAGACCATACTGCTCCCCAAGGTCGGAGATGCTTTGATCATAATGAGATAAATTCATATGGAATCGTGGCTTATCAAGGCCCAGGAGGATATTTTCCGTCACGGTTTGAGTGGGCACGAGCATAAAATGCTGATGGACCATGCCAATACCGTAGTTAATGGCATCTCGAGGGGAGCGCAGTTCGACATATTCACCATCAACCCAGATCGTACCCTCGTCGGGCCTATACAATCCTGTGAGGATATTCACCAAGGTGCTCTTGCCTGCACCGTTTTCGCCTAGCAAGGCATGGATCTCACTAGATCGTAAGGTGAAATCAACCCGGTCATTCGCCAAGACACTGGGAAACTGTTTGGATATACCTTTTAACTCAACGACATTGAGATGGCCATCCATACTCGGCTCCGATTTCCATTCCTAACACAATTCTCGAAGATGATGAGTCGACGCCTGATGAGGGCGCCGACTCATCTTATTTATGTGGACTACTCCGGCAATTCCGCAGTAACGCCCTCAGCCCACCACTTCATGCAGTACTCACAACCTAATCCATACTCAGGGAAGGCATCCAGATCAACTTGCTCAAGTGCTTCACCCTCAGGAACTATCAAGGTGCCCTGATTGTCATAGATCGGGCCTGAGAAAACCGAGAAGCGAGTGAATTCGCCCGCCAGGGTTGCGGCCACCAGGTCGCGAACGTCCTGGATCACATCTGCCGGAAGCTCAGCAACGCCGGGGGTCAATTCCTCACCTTCCATGAAGCCGTACAGACCGAGCGCTCCGGTATCGGCATCAAAGTAATCCCAGCCAGGTACATAGGTTCCCGCGATAATACCCTCAGTGATATCTGCGTATACTGGTCCCCAAACCCAGTAGGGTGCAGTCAAGCAGGCATCCACTTTACAGGAGCCGTACCAGTCATAGGTTACGCCCCACTTGCCCTTTTCTTGGGCGACATCGGCGACAGCAGGTGTATCCGCACCCGTGAACACTACCTGAGCACCTGCATCGAATAAGGAAGCTGCGGCGTCTTTCTCGATGATCGGGTCATGCCAGGTGTTGATCCAGCGCACGTCCAGCGTGCATTCTGGACAGGTCTGCTTCATCCCCAGAGCGATCGCATTGCCGAGCCGAATTTCCTCAGGAATCGGGAACGTCGCCATGTAACCCAGCTTCGGGTTTCCATCCATTTTGGCACGGGCACCGGCGAGCATTCCTGCCATGTATTTCATGTTTTCCATCGCGCCCATCAGGTTACCAAAGTTGGTCATGTTGGACTTGATGCCTGTCAGGTGGATGTACATGACATCCGGGAACTCCTCGGCGACGATTTCCATGGGATCCATGTAGCCGAAAGAAGTACCGAAGATCAGGTCAAAGCCCTTCCGCGAGAGGCTGCGGAAGATCTGCTCTGAGTCGGCTCCCTCAGGAACGTTCTCGATATAGGCTATGTGAACATTCGGGACGTTCTCTTCAATATAGACCAAGCCTTCATAGTGCGCTTGGGACCAGCCACCATCGTCGTGAGGGCCTATCAGGACCGCGGCGACGTTGAACTTGCCTTCTTCCACAGCGGGGATCTCAAAACCACCCACTGCTGGTTCTTCGGCTGCCGGCTCTTCAACTGCCGGCTCTTCAGCCGCAGGCTGGGCGCCACCACAAGCAGCGAGTGTCATAGTTAGTATTACCAAGATGGCAATAATCCGCCAAGTTTTGTTATGAAACATTTCTAACTCCTCCTATTAGAGTCGTACTGATTGATTTTCCTTATTAATTAACATTACCCGTTTCGTCCCGAAGCATCACCTCCTTATACTCATGCCGCAAGGCGCGGTTTACGAAATGACAATTCGAGTGCCTGTCTTCCCCTCTAACGCCTGCTCAATGTTCACAGGATCTGTGATCAGGGCTTCCTTACCCCCACGCTCTAGAAAGCCAACAATGGCCCGGATCTTGGGTTCCATACTTCCTTTCCCAAATTGACCATCGGCGAGATGCTTTTTCGCCTCATATAAAGTCATTCGATCGATCCATTGCTGATCCGGTTGATTGAAATTCAGCGCTACCTTCTCTACGGCTGTCGAGATCAGAAGCAGATCCGCCTGTATGCTATTTGCCAATAATGCTGAGGCGAAATCCTTATCGATCACCGCCTCGATCCCGACGAGGTCGCCATTCTCATCTTCAACGACGGGAATACCACCCCCGCCCACACCGATCACCACAAAACCATCATTGATCAACGACTGGATCGCACCCTGCTCGATGATGCGGACCGGCAGAGGCGAAGGTACGACGCGCCGCCAACCTCGTCCGGCATCTTCCACGACCGCCCAGCCTTCCTGCTTGCTCCGTTCGGATGCGGTCCCCTCATCCATGAAGGAACCAATCGGCTTAGAAGGATTCTGGAAGGCGGGATCGTTTTTGTCGACCAAGACCTGCGTCACAACGGTTGCAGATTTCTTGTCGATCCCACGTTGGTGGAATTCGTTGTAAAGTGCTCGCTGGAACATATAGCCGATTGCCCCTTGCGTGTCAGCACCACACGAATCCAGGGGGACGGGGTGAAGCTCATGCAACGCAAGTTCAGCTCTGCGCAGGATGAAGCCCACCTGCGGCCCATTGCCATGTGTGATTACGACATCCCAACCCGCTTCGATCATGCCGGCGATGTGAGTCATAGATTCACACGCCGCAGCATATTGATCAGGAATGGTCCTTAGTTCCTTATTTTTGATTAATGAGTTGCCCCCGACGGCGACTACGGCGACTTTTCTTTTATCTGATTTATTCACGCCTTGCTCCAATCTAACGCATCGTTAAGGCCATAACGGCTTTTTGCGCATGCAGACGATTCTCTGCCTCGTCGAACACGACACTATGCGGCCCGTCGATAACACCATCGGTGACTTCGATGTTGCGATCGGCTGGGAGAGGGTGCATATAAATTGAATCGGCTTTAGCCAGACCCATTTTCTTCTCATCCGCGATCCAGTCTTTATACTTATCCTGGATCTCCTTCCCTTCCTCGGGATCTGTCGTCGTCAGTAAAGGTCCCCAAGACTTGGCATAGACGATGTCAGCGTCCTTTACCGCCTCATTCATATCATCAACGACTTCAAATCCTGTGCCAAATTTCTTCGCCTGCGTCTTCGCTTGATCCATGATCTCCGGCATCAACTTGAATTCCGGAGGGTGGGCTAAGACAACGTCGAGGCCAAAGCGGGGCATTTGTAAGATAAGTGACTGCGGCACCGAGATGGGTTTCAAGTACGAAGATGCATATGCCCAAGAAACTACCATCTTCTTTCTCCGTAAATCCCTGCCTTTTTTCTCAATGATCGTCATGAGATCAGCCAGGATCTGGAATGGATGGTAGAACTCGCATTGCATGTTGAGGACAGGCTCACGCGAGGCCTCAGCTACCAGGTTTAGATACCGATTCCCGATCCCCCAATCGACGTGCCGGATCGCTATACCATCGAAATAACGGCCAAAGATCTCCCCCATTTCCTTCTCAGTGTCTCCATGAGAGATTTGGGTTGTCCGTGATTCGATAAATGCAGCATGACCTCCCAACTGAGCCATCCCCGCCTCAAACGAACCGCGTGTGCGGGTGCTCGAGAAGAAGAACAGCATCGCTAGGACTTTATCTCGTAAGTAAGGATGGGGTTCTCCAAGTGAGCGCTTGCGCTTGAGATCAAATGCTACATCCAGGACGGTTTCGACTTCCTCACGGGAAAAATCGAGATCGCCAATGAGGTCCCTTCCACGTAGATCTGTTTGCATGAATACTTCATCTCCTATCTTTTAATTATGGGGTTATTCTTCCCATAGTTCAGATGGGCGAAGAGATCAGTGTATCAGCGAGTCTGCCAGCCTGAAGGTTGTAAGAGATCACCTCTCGAAACACCATCTTCACCACTCATTCGACTCAATTCTTGTGTTCCCCTTGCTCCAGTGAATCGGCTTTCTCACTCCATTGCGCCGAGGACGGATGCCAGCAACCCCATGCGCATGACCACACCATTGAACGCTTCCAGCCAGTAGCGAGACCAACGTGTGCTATCAACATCGGGGGGAATCTCATCCATCCGTGGCAGGGAATGCAATAGGATTGCATCTGACTTTGCTTTACTGGATAACAATTCACGCGTGATTTTGTAATTTGCAGGGGTCAAGCTGACATCCCCATCCCGTTCATCGCGGGATTTAGTGTAATCCGGTTGGACTACCGGCTCGACCAAGATTACATCGGCTTCACTTATAGCTTGCTCCACATGCTCTGCCTCAGTGAAATCGAGATTGAATTGTTTAAGCTCATCTTTAAAATCATCCGTGAGAGACATGTCGGGAGGGGATACGAAGGTGATCGGACAATCAAATTGGGTCAGACCATAGGCTAATGAGTGCATAGTGCGCATGCGCATATCGCCAACCGCCAGCCAGCGGAGGCCATCGAGGCGGCCTTTCTCCTGATGAACGGTGTAAAGGTCGGTGAGAATCTGAGTCGGGTGTTCCCCCCAGCCGTCACCGCCATTGATAATCGGAATAGACGCCCATTTCGCGGCCTCATGCGGTGCACCCTGCGAGAAATGCCGCATCACGATCACATCGCCATAGAACTCCAGCATTTTTACAGTGTCCTTGATGGACTCTTGATAAAAATCCCCTGCACGAGTCATCTTTGCGTCGGCAAAACCCGTCACTTGCCCCCCCAGGCGGATCATTGCTGCTTCATGAGCTAGACGGGTTCGAGTGCTGGGTTGATAGAACGCGGTAACAAGTGTCTTCTCTGAAAGCAGATCTGTATTTCGTCTATCTCGCGCAAATGGTGCTAGGCGGTCACACACTTCGAAAATTCGGTAATACTCTTCCCGCTCAAATCCTTTAAGGGAAAGTATGTCTCGTCCTGAAAAGCTGCGCATTAATCTACTCCTCCATTTCGGTTATTTGAATTAGCCGGTTATGAGCCCTATACTTGAGAAACCCAAGTGCGTTAATCTCAGGGCAACCGACGGTTTATATGAAAACGAAAAGTACCAGGTAAAAAATAGCTGTACGTATGGTCAATAACTTCGCCTTCTTTTGAATAAAGCCTGGCTTCAAAAAATAGCAGGGCATCCCCGCGCTGAATTTTCAGATAACGGGCAACCTCCTGGGAGGCCGGTAGTGCAGTGATGTCTGTGAGGCATTGACGGAGCTCAGGTTCTTCTCGCATAAGCAGGACCTCGAGGATCGAACCTCGGAATTTCCCTGCAATGATGTCCGCAGGCAGATGTTCTTCCGGGAGAATGTCGATAAGGAAGGCGACAGGCCTGCCTTCCGCAAGGATTACCCGCGAGATCTCGATCAATGGCAGGTCTTTTTTCCATTTAAATCGCCGCTGTTCTTCCTCTGTCGACGTCCGTTTACGGATTTCAAGGTCCCCCGTCTGGACCGGAAGTCCGATTCGATCTGCTAGTCGCTCGATACTCTCCAGGGTTTCGATCCCGGTATCGATCACATGAGGCAGTTGAGTTACATAAGTGCCCACACCTTGGCGACGTACGATCCTCCCCCTCCGTTCGAAGATTCGCATCGCCTCGCGCAAAGTGGCGCGTGAAACCCCAAGGCTGCGGGCTAATTTAGGTTCCGACGGCAGGTACGTCCCTGGCTCGACGCTCTCAAGGATCTCAGAAAGCGCTTCAGCCGTTCTTTGGTAAAGAGGCCGGCGTTTCGTCTCTGTGTGAATTTCCATTTGACTCATTTCTTCACTCGCGGTGTCAGCTTCGTGAGATCGTCCTACGGAGAACTTACACCTCGGTTTCCACAACAGGAATGACCTCAAAACGGTTGACATCGACGAGGCCTTTATCGGAGATACGCAGGTCGGGTATAACAACGAGTGCCAGAAGGCTGAGCTGCATATTGGCATTATTCAATTTGCAGCCACAGTCTTTGAAAGCATCGAGAACGCGCTCAGCCTTCTCAGCCACGATCTCTGCTCGTTCATCCGACATCAAGCCCGCAATCGGCAGCTCCACCAATGCGGCAGTTTTCCCCTCGCGAACAACGATCTGGCCACCGCCTACTTCCGCGAGCCGATTGGCGGCCAGAGCCATGTCAGCCTCATCTGTCCCAAC
>Ga0315553_10001651_pt1 | contig 18348 bp, 9 predicted proteins | sample SalMarSW160140MG_FD_203099 | JGI IMG/M metagenome (GOLD analysis project Ga0315553, IMG submission 203099) | Salt marsh sediment microbial communities from the Plum Island Ecosystem LTER, Massachusetts, United States - Salt Marsh Sediment SW1601-40 ... | reverse complement strand
GGTCGCTCCTGGTCGAGCTGGATAGCCAGACGCCTGGCTGGACGCTGTGCGGCGAGATCCTTCGAGGATGGGTGGACGAACGAGCGACCCAGGGGGGCAGTGCAGGTTGCACCGGATGGCGCCACCCTGTTGGGGTATCACCTCACAGTGTGACCTAGTCGTGAGGCAGAGCGGTTGGTCTCCTGGCATAGATGCCCGTCATGGCAAACTGCGGTTGCAGCAACCGCAGTTTGCCATGACGGGCATCTGGTTACAGAGCGCTACCGAGCCTACTCGCCGTGGGGATCGAGGAAGGTTCCCTCCACCACCATGACGTTGTGGTCGCCCGGAACGAGGTCATAGAGATATCCGCGCCCCGTTATTGGCCTCGTTTCACCGACGCCATGGCAAATGCCCCACCCCTCAAAGAAGGCATCGGGACCCGTGTACGTTCCGTGCCAGGTGCAGTCGAATAACCCATGCTGGTCGTCCCAGCTCACGTCATAGGTCCATTTGCCCCGCCCTACACCATTGAGTGTCACCGCGTCCACATCGATGTTGACCATGATCACCATGGTGCCGACCATGCCGCCTGCGATGGTCTTGACTTGCCTCAGACCCCGGATGTGCAGGATGCCGGCCTCATCGATCCACTGCTTCTCGGGCCCGGTGACCTCGATCAGCGTCGCGATCCCAGTGTAGTCGTTCTTGGTCGCCTTGGCAGTGACCGGTATTGTGCCAGCAGCGAGCACAGCAGCGATGGCGAATGCCACCCAGATCACACGTCGTAGCTTCTTCACCTTTGTCTCCCTTCCCGTGAGGATCCGCTTCACGAACACGACTGACGGTCGCAACGCACCACCTCCTTTCCGGAAAAGCCTTGTCGCTAGGTGGACACTAAGCCTTGACGACTGCTGTATCCAGTATATCACGCAGGCGTGACGAGATCGCGAAGAGAACGTCAAGTGAACGCACCGATCGTGGGTGCGTCCCTCGCGAAATGTGGTATAATAGGGATAGCGACGTGCTATCCTTCTCCTGGTACCATCCTCCTCACGCCTGCACGAAAGGACGCACGATGGCCCGTTTGTCACTCTCCCTGCTGGGACCCCTTCGAGCTATCCTCGACGGGGAGCCGATCACGGGCTTTGCCTCGAACAAGGTTCGGGCCCTATTGGCCTACCTTGCTGTAGAGGTCGCGCAGCCTCACCCTCGCTCCTACCTCGCTGGGCTGCTGTGGCCCGACAGCCCTGAGCGCTATGCCTTGTCCAGCGTGCGCAGTGCGCTGGCCAACCTGCGCACGGCGATCGGCGACCGCGATGCATCCCCGCCCTTCCTGCTCATCACCCGTGAGACGATCCAGCTGAATCCCACCAGTGACCACTGGGTCGATGCCGTGGCGTTCAGCCAGCTCGTGCAGGCAGGTGCGGCCACAAGCGACGGGCTGGAGCAGGCGATCGCCCTCTACCGGGGACCCTTTATGGAGAGTTTCTCAGTAGGCGCCAGCGCCACCTATGAAGACTGGGTTTCGCTGACACGGGAGCGGCTGCAACGACGGGTCCTGGCAGCGTTCCAGCGGCTCGTTGAACATCTCGAGGGGCAGAGTGAGTACCAGCGAGCGTGCGAGGTAGCCTGGCGCTGGGTGGAACTGGCGCCGTGGCAGGAGAGAGCACACCAGGCACTCATGCGTGCCATGGCGCTGAATGGAGAGCGCGCCTCCGCGTTGGCGCAGTACGAGGCATGCACGCGCGCCCTGAAGGAGGAGCTGGATGTCACGCCCAGTGATGAGACGAAAGCGCTCTACGAGCGCATTCGCGACGGCGACCTGGGGCCAAAAGAAGCCAGCCGACGGCGACCAGATGAGGTGACGCACGATCCCGCGGCAGGGGCGGCTGCGCTTGTCCCTGCCGCGCTTGCAGGAGAGCACCGCTGGGTCACCGTCCTGCATTGTGAGCTGACCCGGGTCGGAGCCCTGCTAGACGAGATTGGCCCTGAGACATGGGCCAAAGCCATGGCGCACACGCTCCATATTGTGGAAGAGGAGATCCGCCGCTACGGCGGTGAGGTGCTGGAGCGCCGTAGCGAGGGTGCTGTTGCGCTGTTCGGTGTCCCCACCGCACACGAAGATGACGCCGAACGCGCGGTGCTGGCTGCGCTGGGAATGCAGGAGCGGATAGAGAGTGCACCGGGGCTGCAGGTCGGCGTGGACTCGGGCGAGGTGTTCGTCGCCGTGGCGGGCGAGCATCGCCAGGTTGTTGGGCACGCGCTGGCACTGGCCCAGCGTACCAGCGCCACGGCTGCTCCAGGCACGGTAGCCCTCGGAGAGAATGCCTACCGTCTCGTGCAGCAGCTGTTCCATTGGGATGACACTACAGGCACCATCCAAGGTGTTCACCGTCCGTTGCGCCGGAAGGTGGAGGTGGGCAAGGCGAGGGGCGTTCCTGGCCTGTACGCTCCGCTGGTGGGACGCGACGAGGAGCTTGGTGCGCTGCAGGGTGCGGTCGACCGCCTGCATGCCGGTATCGGCGGCATCGTGACGGTGGTCGGCGAGGCAGGGATCGGCAAGTCGCGCTTGGTGGCAGAGATAAGGAAGCATAACCTTGCAAAGGTTTCCGAACCTTTGCAAGGTTGGGATGTGAGTTGGGTCGAAGGGCGTTGCCAGTCCTACGGGGGTTCGATCGCCTACTCGCTGTGGCTAGACATGCTGCGGAGCGTGCTTGGCGTCCCCCGAGACGCCGCGCCAACCGTTGTCCGCGACACGCTGCGCGCACGGGTGCAGGCGCTGTGCCCACATGACCTTGACGCGGTCTACCCCTACTTATGCCGCCTGCTGTCCTTGCCGCTGGAGCAGCGGTACGAGTCCATTCGCGACCTGCAAGGCGAAAGCTTGCAGGCCGAAGTGTTCTGGTCCGTGCAGACACTGGTGGCGAGCGCAGCGCGACAGCGCCCGGTGGCCATGGTTTGCGAGGACCTGCACTGGGCCGATGCCACGTCGCTGGCCCTGCTGGAACGCATTCTGGCCCTGACCGATCGGTCGGCGCTGCTCGTGATCTGCATCCTACGTCCAGAGGTAGCACACGGCTGCTGGCAACTCAGGGAAACCGCCGCGCGGCGGTACCGGCATCGCCACACCGGCCTGTGGCTGGATGCGCTTACGACGGAGGAAAGTCGGGCCTTGGTCGGGCATCTGCTGCGGATCGAGGACTTGCCCGGGGCGCTGCGGGCCAAGATCCTCGAACATGCGGAGGGCAACCCGTTCTACGTGGAAGAGATCCTCCGTGCCTTGATCGATGCTGAACTGATCACCCGAGATGAGGCAGGGCACTGGCGTGCCACGTGCGCGATCGAAGCGATCCCTATCCCAGACACGCTGCACAGCGTACTGAGCGCGCGCATCGACCGGCTGGAGACAGAGACCCTCCGCGTGTTGAGGCTAGCCTCCGTGATCGGGAGAGAGTTCCCCTACCGTGTCCTCGCCGAGATAGTGCGAGACGATGACCCTCGCCCGCCGGAAGAGCCACATCATTCACGTGAGACACAGGTAGGGGCGCTAGAGACACATCTCCTGGTCTTGCAGCAACAGCAGCTGATCCGTGAGCGATCCCGCGTGCCAGAGGTGGAGTACGTTTTCCAGCACGAGCTGACGCGAGAGGCAGCCTATCATGGGCTGCTCAGACGGGAACATCTCGGCTACCACCGCCGGGTAGCCGAGACACTGGTACGGCTCTACCCGGAGCAGATTGGGGAGCAGGCCGGGCTGCTGGCTTATCACTGGGAGCGGGCGGAAGACGCGGTGAAGGCGGTGGAGTATCTCCTGCAGGCAGGCGAGCAGGCCCGCCTGGCTTATGCCAATGACGAGGCGATCGATTACTTCCAGCGCGCGCTGGCATGGATGGATCGCCCCCCATCCGAAACCTATCCGCCAGATTGGCGCCTGACCGCCCTGGGTGGCTTGGGCAAGGGCCGTTTCTTTGCAGGACAGGTGAGCGCTGCCGAGGCCCCGCTGCGGGAGGCAGTTGGGTTAGCAGAATCGATGGGCCTGTCCGTGCGGGAGCGCCTGCGCCTTTCCTGGTGGTTGGGAGAAGTGCTGCAGTGGATGGAACGGTGGGAGGAGCTCCTGCATCTGGGTCAAGAAGGGCTGTCCCTGCTGCCCGAAGAAGAAGAGACGCTCGAAGCAGCATTGGTGAACTACCATATCGCCCAGGGAACCAGCGATCATGCGGTGTATCTCGAGTGCATCCGGCGCACGGCCTGCTTCCTAGAAGGTTTGCCCTATGTCGAGGAGCTGCGGGCAGTCTATGCCCAGGTTGTCTATTGGTGTCTCAACACAAGGCGGGTCGAGGATGCGCAGCGGTGGCTCAGTACCTTCCAGGCGAAGGCAAGTCGCACCCACGATTTGCGAGCCATGGCCGACATTAGCGCCATCAACGGTGACCTATCCTTTTCCACTGGGGACCTGCAGCGTGCACTGCCCCACTACCACCAGGCCGTCGAGTTGTATGCGCGGGTCAACGACGCCAAGATGGAATCACGATATATGCGCGATCTTGCCGAGACGTACCTCGTTCAGGGCCAGATTCAGGACGCGCGACGGCTTGCGGAGCGCGCTGTTGCACTGGTCAGGGACGAAGATTCCGAGGGCCTGCGTGCGTGGGTGTATGGTACGGCGGGAGTTGCCGCGATGTGTGGGCGCCGCTGGGATGAGGCACGGCGCATCTTTGAGGAAGCATGCCAGGCTGCGCAGAATGTGGGCAACGTTGCTAACCAGATCAGCCTCAGGGTGTGCCAGGCATGCGTGTGCTTGGCCCAGGGCAAGCGCAAGGAGGCCAGCGATCTGATCGAGGCGGCTATGGAGATGCACCCGCCAGAGTGGTGGCCGGATCTGCCTATTATCCACATTTACGAAGCATGGACGCTGTCTCGACTGGAGCAGGCATACCAGGACCCGCAGCGTTACCGGGATTTCTGTGAACGTTGCCGCCGTGACTATCCGCAATCGCAGAAGTCCGTCTTTCGACAGTGGCACCTGGTGCCAGCAACGGCGCCGTCGCTCAGCGAGCCTCGCATCGCGGAGGTGTTTGCTGGCTCACTCTTGCCAGGCTGGGCCTGGAAGGACCCGTTCGGCGACTGCTCCTACGAGTTACACGATGGCCTAAGCATCCGCGCAGCAAACGAACGAGACGTGTGGGTGATCAACTGGAGCGCGCCGCGCCTGCTGCGACCCGTATCGGGAGACTGGGCTGTGCAGACTGCCTGCGTTCCGGCGATGGACGACCGGCCGGCCATTGGCGGCTTGCTCTTGTGGAAGGACGAACATCACTACTTGTCCCTCATCCGCGGCGCTTTTGGCGATCGGGAGGCCACGTTGATGGGCTGTCTGGGGGACAGCGACGTCATCTTTGGACAGGGCTGCCTGTACAATGCGTCTGAACGCCTCCTCCTGCGCCTGGATCGCGCGGGGGACCAGGTGAACGCTTACTGTAGCGCCGACGGGATCCGGTGGTATGCCGTCGGAGAAACGATTTTCCCGGCCGAGGATCCACTGCAGGTTGGCTTGGTGGCCATCGGTCACATCAACCGGCGAATCTATCCCGGCGCCCATCCCCACGGCACGGCGATCTGCTTCGAGTCCTTTCAGCTGTGGCAGCAAGACGAGCCACACCCGGCCTGACGTGCCGAACAACCTGCAGCATCCAGCCTACGACGATACGGCCCGGTTCCACACCGGGCCGCGTATCACGCCACATTTACGACATATGAGGAGAAGGTATGATCGACATCCACGCACACATGGGAAGGCTGGACCGCGAGGGTTACCCGCAGCGAGCACCGCTCTCGGTGCACCAGCTCATCGACCGCATGGACCGCGAAGGGATCGATCAGGCGGTCCTGCTGCCGCTCGAAAGCCCCGAGGGAGGATGGGGCTACTTGCTGACCGAGGAGGCGGTCGAGGCGCGCAATATGTACCCCGAGCGGCTGGTCGCCTTCGTCTGCGTCGACCCCCGCTACCCCAAGGCGGAGCAGTTCATCGACTATTTCGTGCAGCGTCACGGCTGCCTTGGGTTCGGCGAGCACGTCAACGGGCTGGCCTTTGACGATCCACGCAACATGGTCCTCTATGCCAGGTGTAACGACTATGGTCTGCCGCTGATCTTTGAGCTCAACCACGAGGGCCTGTGTCACGACGAAGCGGGCCTGCCGCGCCTGGAGCGCTGCCTCCAGACCTTCCGCGAGGTCAAGTGGTGCGGGCACGGGCCGGGTTTCTGGGCCGCGATCTCAGGGGACGACGATGGAGCACCAGGATACCCCGAGGGGCCGGTCGCGCCTGGCGGTGCCCTGGACCGGCTCCTCGAGCGCTACGACAACCTCTACCTCGACCTATCCGCGCGTTCGGGCTATAATGCACTGGTGCGCGATCCCGCGTTCACAGAGGGTTTCGTCGCGCGCCACTGGCGGCGGATGCTCTTTGGCACGGATATCGTCTTCCCCGGTGACCCGCTGCCGATCGTGGCTTGGCTGAGAGACCTGGACGTGTCCGAAGAGGTGCGGCATGCCATCGCCGAGGGGAACGCCCGGAAAGTGCTGGAGCTGGGTCACCTCGTCTAGATGGGACGCTCGACGAGGTTCGCTGCAGCCTCCGTCTCGGCGCGGTCCTCGATGTACAGCACGGAGGGAATGAGCGCGCGCACCAGGGCGACGGCGATGCACGAGAGCGCGGCGAGCAGGAACCAGAGGCGCACGCCAAACGCGTCGGCGAGCGGACCGCTGATCCCCAAGCCCAGCGGAGCCATGGCCTGGTGCACGCTGTCGCTCAAGGTAAAGAACCGGCCCTGCATCTCCGGTGGGACGAGGGACTGGCAGATCGCCTGCCGGGGCCCGCCGTTGAGCGGCACCATGAACCCGGCGAGTGCAATGCCGGCGAGGGCGAGCCAAAACGCCGTCGCCGACGCAGCCCCCACAACCAGCAACCCCAGCCCCGCCCCGACCAGCCCGACCAGGCTGGTCACCATGCGCCGCCGGAAACCACCCCACCCGCTCAGCAGCAGACCCCCGGCAACCACGCCGATCCCATAGGCGGAGCCCATCCACGCGTACTGCGTCGCGCCCATCCGAAAGTGCTCGCGTACCAGCAGCGGGATCAGCGCCGCCGCTGGGGCGACGGCGAACGTGATCAGCGCCGATGTCGCGACCAAGAGGGACAACCCGCGCCGCCCCCACAGGTAGCGGGCCCCTTCCGCCATCTCGCGCAGGGCCGAAGGCCGTTCGCCGTGCTGGGTCGCGGCGATCTCTGGCTGGGGGATGCGCACGAACAGGAGGGGCGCAATCGCTAGCGCCGCCGTGACCATGTCGAGCCACAGGATGCGCTGGATCGGCCACACGGCCAAGAGCAGCGCGCCCAGCGGGGGCGCTGCGATGGCCACAACCCCGCTCAAGGCCTGGTTCATGCCGGCGACGCGGGCCAGGCGCGCATCAGGGACCATCAACGGGGTGGAGGCACGCATGGTCGGGCTCTGAAAGGTGTCGCCCAGCGCCCGCAAAAAGAGGATGGCATAGACATGCCACACGCGCACGATGCCGAGCCAGTACAGAGCCGCCAAGAGCGCCGTGAAGAGGGCGATCAACGCGTCCGAGACGATCAGCACCCAGCGGCGGTCCCAGCGGTCGATCAGCGCCCCGGCAAAAGGGCCGAGGGCGATCGCCGGTACCCTCGACACGGCGGCGGCGATGGCCAGGGTCGTTGCTGAGGCGGTGCGCTCGGTCAACCACCAGATCAGGGCAAAGCGCACCAGCTCGCTGCCGACGAGCGAGAACGCCTGGCCCGACCACACGGCCAGGAACGAGACCTTCCACCGCGTCGAATGCGCATAGGCGGCGACGTGCCAGCGCTGGGACGGGGAGCCGCTCTGCACAGGCGGCTGCTCGCCGGTGTGCATGCTTGCAGGCTCGCTTCCGGGTACTGTGCTCACCGCTCGCTACGACCGGGGCAGCGGCAGGAAGCGCTTTAGTTTGCCCGTCCCCTGCCGCTGAAAGCCGTCGACGCGAGCGATCGTCAGATCCGGGTCCTCGATGCCCAGCGCTGCCAGTCCACCCGCGATCTTATTAAGGAGCTTGGGCACGTCGACCTCTCCCATGCAGCGGATCGAGATCGCAGCGCCGCGCGGCGTCTGGCGGACCTGGTACTCGAGGATGTCCCGCTCCTCCCCCAGCGCCGAGCGAAAGAGGTGCGGGTGGACCTGGATCCCGCAGGCGTAGGTAAAGATGTCGTCCAGGCGCCCCTGTACATCCTCGATCCGGCGGTGTGCCGAGCCGCAGGGACACGGTTCGTCGATCAGCGTCATCTCGTCCGTGATCTCGTAGCGGATGAGCGGCAGGGTGTGGTTGTACAGGTTGGTGAGATAGATCTTGGCCGAGCGGACGCCGGGAGGCACTGGCTTTCCCTGTGCGTCGACCAGCTCGACGATGGTCAGGTCATCAGCCAGGTGCATCCCGCGCCCCTGTCCGCACGACCTGGCCACACCCCCCTCGGAGCAGCACCACATATTGGCGACGGGCACGCCCCATACCTCTCGCAGCGCGTCGCGGATTTCGGGGAGGAGAGGTTCGGCGGTCGTACCCACGAAACGCGGCGATATATGTAGCCTGCCAGCGCGGGCTTCGTTGGCCAGCAGGCAGAGGGCAGATGGGTATCCCGTCAGATCAGTAGGTTGAACTCTGTTCAATCCCTCAACGATCTCATGGATCGGCATCGTAACCGGAAAGCGATGGTCGTTCGAGGGATCGGCAAAGGTCTGGATGATCGCGCTGGAGAGGTGAGTAGCCCTAGCCGCAAAGACGCTGGCGGCGACATTGGGCCTCCCGTCCGGTTCTGGATCATCCGCTGACCTCGCAGCTGTGTCACGCCCGATCAGGACAGCGAGAAGGGTCCACGAGGTCCAGTCGTAGACATAGACTCCCCTGGTCCCGGTCGATCCCCCCGACGCAATGGCGTGGTAGTGGTCGAACAGGTAGCGGTCACTGTCCAGCGTCTCCAGGTGGTCGTTGGCCAGATCGAGGTTCAGGCGCGGATCGGTCACGATCTCGTTCCAGTGCGCCATCAGGTCGGCCTTGGTCATCGGCAAGATATGCTCCAGGTCCTCTTCGGTGAGACAGGACAGATCGATCCCGGCCAAGCGCTGGCGGTGCCAGGGAGATCGCTCCACAGCCAGACGTACGAGCGCGCGCAGCCGCTCCTCACGCTCCCGGCGGAGCTGGTCTGCTGACCACGAGACTCGATCCGCGTATTCGGGAAAGACCTCTTTGCATTCGACACGGTGCTTCTCGCAGAGTTCCTGATACGCGGCCATATTCGCTGCTCCTTACAACGTGCCAGTTGCCAAGACGGCGTCGCACCCTGACAGTGCGCACTCAGTCCACAGTGTAGCCCAGCTCGACGGCGACATCCTTCGTAAACGGGCTCAGCCGCTGCGGCGGAGGATTCTTCTCCCACGCGGTCGCCAGTGCAGGATCTATGCCTGCATGAGCTAGTAGGTTCGGATCGCCGAGCTCAAAGGTCGCACTGATGCCCTGGTATGGGTGCAGGACTGCATCGTCAAAGGGGATGCTGAGGAAGCCACAGACCCGTTGCATCGTTGCCCGGGGATCGGTGACCAGATCCTCATACTGCACCCACTGTTGCCGCTGAGGCGGTATACTGCCGAGAAAGTCGATTGCATGGCGGTTGTTTGCTGCCCAGCACTTTTCCGCAAAGAGCCACGGGTTCGGATTCCACACTCCAAAGTGATCCCCGAGTAGCCAGTGAAAGCGCATGCGAACGAACGACTCGATCGACGCACACGGATGGCGGGTCAGGTACAAGTACTTGGGCTCCTCAAACAGGTCTTCTGCGCGTGTGAGATATGCTGGATGAAAGGTCGACGACGGTGACTTGTCGACGAGCAGGCGATCACCGATCTGTCCCTGTAGCAGACGATAGACCTCCTCGATGGACACGTCACCTTGCACAAGCTGCGCCGCACGTTGCTTTGCTTGCTCGGCCCCCTGGGGCGCCAGGGCAGCCAAGGTCTGTTCCAGCCCCCACTCCATCCACGGGTAGCCCAGTCGAGTGAGCAGGCGATGTCGCCGTGCCATACGCTCAAAGGGTAGCAGGTGAAGTTCTGGCCCGCAAGAGAGACCGGGATGGCGGGCCAGCATTACGCGCAGCAGGGTCGAGCCAGACCTGGGTCCGGCGAGGACAAAGGCCGCTGGGCGGTTCTTCGAGGCGCCGTTCGGTCGCGGCGCAGGCAGACCCCACGACCAGGTGCCGCCCTGGTAGGGATCGGTGTAGGTCGATTCCGGAGCCGGGATCGCCATTTCCCTGCTCAAGTGCTCGGCCAACTGCCGAATCGAGCGGATCGGCCCCGCGCGATGCGGCAACCGCCAGAACTCATAGCTATGGAAGGGCCTCGCGATCAGTTCCTGGATCGGGCCGCTCAGCGAAGCATAGACCTGTCCGGGGTCTGCCCATGCCGCATGCAGCTGGGAGAAAGGAGTGTCGGGTAGGATCTCTTGCTCGACAACGCCCAGTACCTCAGCGACGATGGATAAGAGTCGGTGTGAGAGCTGCGCGACGCGTACGTCATCTGGAAGGGACAACAGCTCCTCGACTGTCGTGCACCTCTCGGTCTGCACGAGTCCGGATGCAGTTTGGTTCGACATCGACCCTCCTCAAATACCGGCATGCCGGTTGGTTCTCGGCCGGAACGGGCCTGGTGGGATCCGGCGGCCTACCTGCTCTATTCCTGGCTCCACTATACCACGCCACCGTTAGGAGATCGTCAAGAGAACGCCAAGCGATCGCATGGAACGAAGAAATGCGCCACTCGCATGGAAATGTGGTATAATAGGTCCAACGACGCGCTGTCCTTCTCCTGGTACCGTCCTCCCCACGTCTGCGCGAAAGGACGAACGATGGCCCGTTTGTCACTCTCCCTGCTGGGACCCTTTAGCGCCACCTTGGACAGAGAGCCGGTCACCGGCTTTGATTCGAACAAGGTCCGGGCGCTGCTGGCCTACCTTGCCGTCGAGCTCGCGCGGCCGCACCCTCGCTCCTACCTCGCCGGGCTGCTGTGGCCTGACTGGCCGGAGCGCTCGGCGCTGGCCAACCTGCGCGGTGCCTTGGCCAACCTGCGGACGGCGATCGGCGACCGCGAAGCTTCCCCGCCCTTTCTGCTCATCAGCCGAGAAACGATCCAGCTGAACCCGGTCAGTGACCACTGGGTCGATGCCGTGGCGTTCAGCCAGCTCGTGCAGGCAGATGCGGCGACAAGCGACGGGCTGGAACAGGCGATCGCCCTCTACCGGGGACCCTTTATGGAGGGTTTCTCCGTAGACGACAGTGCCACCTATGAGGACTGGGCGTCGCTGACACGGGAGCGGCTGCAGCGGCAGGTCCTTACAGCGTTCCAGCGGCTGGTCGAGAATCGCGAGGGGAAGGGTGACTATGGGCGCGCCTGCGAGGTTGCCTGGCACTGGGTGGAGCTGGCGCCTTGGCAAGAGGGGGCACACCAGGCAACCATGCGCCTGCTGGCACTGAGCGGCCAGCGCGGAGCCGCCCTCGCCCAATACGAGGCCTGTCGCCGTGCGCTGCACGAGGAACTGGACGTCGAGCCAGGGGAAGAGACCAGACAGCTATACGAGTGCATCCGAGACGGCGAGCTGGGCCCGACGCCAGCACCCATCCAGGACCCTATGGGAAGCAGGAGAGCGGTACAGGATACTGCTTCTGGTCTGAACCCTTTGGGTCCTCGAGAGGCACCCGCATCCCGCGAGATCATGACCAGCCCCCGCCGGCCCGCTCTGCCCTCCGGGCCGGCGCAACCCACATCTTCGTCCCAGCGTCCACCAGAGGGCCAGAGGCGAGTCGTCACGGCGCTCGTCGCTGACCTCCAGGGGCGCGATGCCCGGGGCGAGCGGATCGACGCCGAGGACTGGGTCGTGATCGTGGATCGTGCCTTCCAGACTTTGGGCACCGCGATCTATCGCTACGGCGGTGAGATCCAGCACTATCGGAGCAATGGCCTGGTGGCCATCTTTGGCTTGACAGCCGCGCACGAGGATGACCCCGAGCGCGCGGTGTTAGCCGCCCTGGCGATCCAACATGCGGCCAAACGATACGTCGCAGAGTTGAGGGAACGCGAGCGGATCGAGCTGCTGCTCCGCATCGGGATCGACACCGGGCAGGTGATCGCCGCCACCGTGGGCGAGAGCCACCACAGGGAAGAGATGGCTATGGGACGCACCGTTGCAGCCGCGGCACGCATCGCGACCGCAGCCGAACCGGACACGGTGCTCGCTACGGAAGAGACGCACCGCCTGCTGGCACAGCTTTTCGAGTGGCAAGCATCAGGCGAGATCATGGTCGAGGGCTCTAGCAGGCCACTCCCTCTCTATCGCCCGCTGGCCCCCCGCACAAGGGCCGGCAAGGGACGAGGCATCGCCGGGCTGGAGTCGCCGCTGGTGGGCCGCGACGCCGAAGCGCGCGCATTGAGGGATGCGATCGATCGCCTGCGGGCCGGTGTGGGGGGCATCGTCACCGTGATCGGGGAGGCCGGGATCGGCAAGTCGCGGTTGGTGGCCGAGGTGTGCAGGCAAGAACTGGGCATCACAGGCGGGTGGGAAGAGACAAGGGCGATAGCCCAAGGCCCCACCCCACCCTCCGGCTTGGGGTGGGTCGAGGGGCGCTGCGTGTCCTATGCCAGCGGTGTTGCCTACCAGATGTGGCTGGACACGCTGTACGGACTGTTGGGGGTTTCCTCCGATGCACCTCCGAGCGCCGTCCGCCAGGCGATGCAGGCATGGGTCCGGGCAATGTGCCCCCAGCGCTACGATGAGGTCTATCCTTACCTGGCGCACCTGGCCTCGCTGCCCCCGGAAGAGGAATCGGAAGCCGCGCTGCACGGCCTGGACGCGCAGGGGATCAAGGCGTTTTCTTTCCGGGCGGTAGAGGCCCTGATCGAGAGCGCGGCCCGGCAGCGCCCGCAAGTCATCGTCTGCGAAGACCTCCACTGGGCCGACCCGACCTCGCTGGAACTGTTGGAGCGGCTGCTCTCCTTGACCGACCGCGCCCCCCTGCTCCTGATCTGCGTCTTGCGCCCGCAGATGGGACACGACTGCTGGCGCATCATCGAGACCGCCGCCCGCGATTTCCCGCATCGCCACACCGACCTCCGCCTTGTCCCCCTCTCCCCGGCCGAGAGCGAGACGCTGGTAGGAAACATGCTCGGTGCCGGCGCGTTACCTGCCGAATTCAGCGAGCGGATTCTCGAGCACGCCGAAGGCAACCCGTTCTACGTCGAAGAGATCCTGCGCTCGCTGATGGCCAGCGGGACCATTGTCTATGAGGACGACCCAGGCCGTTGGCGAGCAGAGAGGGATCTGGCGGACATTGCCATTCCGGACACGCTGCGCGGGGTGCTGGCGGCACGTATCGACCGGCTTGAGCCGGGGGCCAGGCACGTCCTGCAGCGGGCCGCCGTCATCGGCCGCGTCTTTACCTACCGCGTGCTGTCCGCGATCATCGCAGATGCCCCCTTCTCTGAAGAAGGGCTGTATGGGGAGGCGCTCGAAGCCCACCTGATCGCCCTGCAGCGCGCGCAGTTGATCCGCGAGCGGGCGCGCTTGCCCGAACTGGAGTACACCTTCAAGCATCACCTGACCCAGGAGGCCGCCTACGAAGGCCTGCTCAAGCAGGAACGGCGCATATGCCACCGTCAAGTGGCCGAGCTTCTGGAACACACTTCCGACCGGGTCGAGGAACAACTCGGCCTGCTGGCCCACCACTGGGAGCAAGCCGGCGAGGCGGAACGAGCGGCCGGTTACCTGCGCCGGGCGGGGGAACAGGCGGCAGGGCGCTTTGCCAACGCCGAAGCGGCAGGCGATTTTGGCCGCGCCCTGGAGCTGACTCCAGAGGATCGCCTGGCGGAGCGCTGCGCGCTCTTGTTGGCCCGCGAAGAGACGTACCGCTTGCAGGGTATGCGCAAGGCGCAGGCCCGAGACCTTGCCGAGCTCGAGCGAGTGGCTACAGTCCTGGACGACCCGCGCTCACAGGCTCAAGTGGCACTCCGCCAGGCTCACTATGCGATGCGGCTCACCGAGTACCCGGCGGCAAGCGCTTACGCCGAAGCCGCCGTCGAACTCGCACGGGCTGCCGACGACGTAGGCAGCCAGCTGATGGGCTACCGGCTGCAGATGAATATCCTTCACCTCCAGGGAAAGAACGAGGCGGCCAAGCCGCTGGGCGAGCGGGCCCTCGCCCTAGCGCAGAAGGAAGGGGCACGCCTGATGGAGGGCACTCTCCTACGCAACCTTGGTTCCATTGCGCGCATGCAGGGCGACTATGCTCAGGCCAAGGCCTATGGCGAGATGGCCCTGCAGACGATACGTGTGGCTGGCGACCGGTGGCATGAAGGCAGCGCGCTCAACCTCCTCACTTTCGCATTCACACAGATGGGACACTTTGCCGAGGCCAAGGCGTGCGCCGAGCGGGCGCTGCATATCTTTCGCGAGATCGGTGACCCATGGGGCGAGGGGAGCGTGCTCGGTGCATTCGGCCAAGTGCAGGCTAACCAGGGCAGCTATGTCGAGGCAAAGCGCTGCTGTGAGCAGGCGCTAATCGTCTCGCGCGCGACGGGTGACCGCTACTTCAAGTGTGAGGCGCTGTCCTGCCTCGGGATCATTGCCTGCCGGAGGGGATGTTATGATGAGGCTCAAGATCATCTCGAAGAGGAAATCCGCACCGCACGGGAGACCGGTGAGGGCTGGGACGTCTTGGCCATCAGCCACCTCGGCCTCGTCGCGCACCTTATGGGCAACGATCAAGCGGCTCGCGAATACGGCGAGCAGGCGCTGCACCTTGCAGAAGAGCTCCCCTACCCGCACTACAAAGGATACGCCCTCACCGTCCTAGGGCATGCTCTGTTGGGGTTGGGTTGCTCAGCAGAGGCCGCCGACGCCTACCGGCAAGCGTTGACCCTGCGACGCGAGTTGGGCCAACACCACCTCGCGCCAGAGCCGCTGGCCGGCCTGGCCCGCGTGGCCATGGCCCAGGGAGACCTGCCGCAAGCCCTGGCCCATGTGGATGAGATCCTGCGCTACCTTGAGGCACACCCGGCGCTCCAGGGCACGGACGAGCCGATCCGGGTCTACATGACCTGCTACCGGGTGCTGCGAGCCGGTGGCGATCCCCGCGCGGAGGGGATCCTGGACGCAGCATACCACCTGCTCCAGGAGCGGGCATCCCAGTTCGAGGACGAGGCTGAGCGACGATCGTTCCTGGAGAACGTGGCTGCCCACCGGGAGCTGGCCCAGGAATGGTCAAATGCCCAAGCGGGCAAAGGCAGCAGGAGCTAGCTCTGCCCCAGGCGAACTAGGTCACCCCTGCAAGAAAACCGCGCACGATATCCATGTAGCGACCAAACTGCTCGTACCGCACGCAGTGGCCCGCCCCTGCAATCGTGATCACGCGCAGTTGCGGCACAAAGGACTGGAATACCGCCGCGCTCTCGGCGCCGATCATTCCCCCGTGCTCGGGGTCGGCGGCGATCAGTAGGGCCGGACAGGTAACGCGCTTCAGCACCACCGGCCAGTCGACGGCTGTGGTCGGGTCAAAGCTGGCGACCTTGGGGCTGAGGCGAAGGTGAGCATCGGCCCACAGTCCGAGCACATCGTCCGACCAGGCAGGTGCGGCCGCGCGCTGCTGGGCGATCAGCTCCTCGCGGGACATGCTCTGCCAACTCGCGATCCTCTCCATCATCCGCGCATGTCGATCTGGATCGTGCGGCATGCGCATGGCCGCCAATCCTAGCGGCGCTGCGTCTTCCAGCAAGATCGCCCCGGGTACATCAGGGTAGAGGCAAGCCAATGCCAACGCTGTCCCACCGCCCATCGAGTGGCCCACCACCGGTGGCCGATGCAGGCCCAGTTCCGTGATCACACCGACCAGGTCGCCGGCCATATCTGCCATGTTGTAGCCACACTCCGGCGCATCCGACCGCCCGTGGCCGCGGGCATCGACCATTATCACGTCATAGTCCGGTTCCAGCACCTCCGCCACCGGCGTCCAGCACAGGCCGTCATCCGAAAACCCATGCGCCAGCACGACCGGCGGCTTGGCGCCGCCTGTGCGTGTGTAGTGCAGTCGCAGATCGTTCACCAGTACGTCGCCAGATTGCCACGTCGCCACGAGAGGACTCCTCTCTCTGTTTGCCAGCTCAGGCCGCTCGAGCGCCCTGCCCCGTGAGGGCCGGTTCCCCACAGAGCGACTGGCCTACTCGCTCGCAGAGCTGCCATAGGACATCGTCCAGCGCCCGCGTGCTGTGACGCTCAAGCCATCGCCCGCAGCGCCTCGCCCAGCCGTTGGATCTCTTCCACCGTGTTATAGTGCACCGCGCCGACGCGCACCATCCCGCCACTGTCTTCCAGGCCGAGGCGCTCGGTCACGGCCAGCGCATAGTAGTTCCCGTCCCAGACATAGATGCCTTGATCACCAAGCGCCATGGCAATTTCTCGCGGGTGGCGGCCCTCCCAGGTGAACGATACTGTCGGCACGCGCTCGCGGAGACGGTTCCGGTCGGTGACGCCGTGGATGTGCACGCCTTCCAGCGTCTCGAGCTCGTCCAGGATCGCCGCGCTCAGCGCGTGGTCGTAGGCGCGCAGTACCGAGATCCCTGTCTTCAGGTGGAGCCGCCGGCCCGACAGCGCGGGGAAATAGCGCTCGTAGGAGGTGCCAAAGCGCTCGCCGATGCTCGCCAGGTACTCTACTGCTGCCAGCGTGCCGGCGATCCCCTCGTGGTTCTGCGTCCCCGTCTCGAACTTGCCCGGCGGGTCGTCGGGCGCGGGGCGCACCTTGTAGGCGCGCAGGCGGTCCAGCAGGTCGTACCTGCCGTACAAGGCACCCATATGCGGGCCGTAGAACTTGTAGGGGGACGAAACCAAAAGGTCGCACCCCAGCGCCTGCACGTCGATTGGCCCGTGCGGCGCATACTGCACCGCGTCGACGTAGGCCAGCGCACCAACCTCGTGCGCCCACTCGACGATCGTCCGCACGTCGTTCACCGTGCCCAGCGCGTTCGAAGCATAGCCGACCGCCACGATCTTGGTCCGCTCGTTGATCAGGCCGTGCAGGCCCTCCATGTCCAGCGTATAGTCCTCGACGTCGAAATCGGCCCAGCGCACCGTCGCACCCCGGTCCTCGGCAGCCAGCAGCCAGGGCGAGATGTTGCCGTCATGATCCATCCGCGTGACCACGACCTCGTCGCCCGGCCCAAGGTCGCGCGCCAGCGCGCGGCTGACGCTCAAGGTGAGCGTCGTCATGTTCGGGCCAAAGACGATCTCGTCCGGCGAGGCGGCGTTGTACATGTCCGCCATCGCCGCGTGTGCCTCGTGCAGGATCGCGTCGCTGCGCTCGCTCGTCGCAAACGCGCCGCCGTGGTTGGCATTGCTGTGCACGAGGTAATCGCTCATCGCGTCGACGACCGATTGCGGGACCTGCGTCCCGCCGGGGTTGTCCAGGAACACGACCGGCCTGCCATCGTGCGTTTGCGCCAAGGCCGGGAACTGGCTACGGAGTGCGGCAACGTCGAATGTGTCCATCATGACTTCTTCCCCTCATCTTCCTTCGCTAGCTATAGGTCAGGTTGCGTCCGGGACGCGCGCCCGTGTGTTCGCTGTCCACCACGACCGGCACGCCATTGACCAGCACGTGCTCGACGCCTTTGCAGTACGCCAGCGGCTGCTCGATCGTGGACACGTCGTCCAGCTCGCCGTAGTCGAACACGACCACGTCTGCATAGGACCCGGCACGGATCATGCCGCGGCCTTTCAGGCCAAAGCGGAGCGCCGGCATACTGGTCATCTTGCGGATCGCTTCTTCCAGGCGCAGGACCTCCTTCTCACGCACCCAATAGGTCAAATAGTGCACCATGCCGGCAAAAGGCAGCGGGTGCATGTACGAGTTGCGCAGCGGCCCCTCCAGTGAGACGGTACGCGCGTCCACGGCGAGGTTGATCAGCGGGTGCTGGACCTGCTGCCGTACGTCGTCGTATCGGAACAGGTGCCCGACATAGCTGACCCTGTCCTCTCCCCGGTAGGCAGCGACGAGCAGGTTCAAGAGCACGTCCCACGGGTGCTTGCCCCACATCTCGCCGATCTGGACCAGGTTCTTGCCCATGATCTCGGGGTGCGCCTCGCTACGCGAAATACGCACCCGGTGGAAATCGCCACGATAGATAAAGGCCCAGTAACGGTCGCTGTCCTCGCGTACCTGCGCCCGCACCTCCGGGTCCTCAAGTAGCTGTGCCGCACGTTCCGGCCCGTCGACGGTCACCCAGTCCG
>Ga0315553_10001649_pt1 | contig 18356 bp, 17 predicted proteins | sample SalMarSW160140MG_FD_203099 | JGI IMG/M metagenome (GOLD analysis project Ga0315553, IMG submission 203099) | Salt marsh sediment microbial communities from the Plum Island Ecosystem LTER, Massachusetts, United States - Salt Marsh Sediment SW1601-40 ... | reverse complement strand
GTCCTAATTGCCCCGGAGTTATGTCCCCGGGTAAATGTAAGGCCGGGATTATGGTGGGGGAAATCCATCTTCCCGGCAGCGTGGGGGTAATCTCCCGCAGCGGCACCCTGACTTATGATGTCGTATCTCAGCTCACCAGCCTGGGAATCGGGCAATCCACCTGTGTTGGCATCGGCGGTGATGCCCTGCCCGGCAGCACCTTTGTCAATATCTTAGAATTATTTGAAGAGGACCAGGATACCAAGGCTGTGGTTCTTATTGGTGAAATTGGTGGCACTATGGAGCAAGAAGCTGCTGAATTTATTAATCACAAGATGACTAAACCTGTGGTCGTTTTTATCGCTGGTAGTACTGCCCCGCCGGGGAAAAGAATGGGACACGCTGGAGCTATCATTACCGGCAGTACTGGTAAGGCTTCAGAGAAGATAAAGGCACTATCACAGGCCGGAGCCACTATAGCCCCCAACCCATCTGAAGTTGGCCTCAACACCAAGCAAGTGTTAGAAACTTTGTAGGTATTGCTTATAAAGTGATTAAGAATCGCTATCCATTAATCGAAGAGGTCTTTACCTCTTTGACCGCCCCTGAGCTTTTTGAGCAAATCAAGGATAGACCTTATAGCTTTTTTTTGGACAGCGGCATGGACACCCAAAGACTGGGGCGATATTCCTTTTTGGGTGGTGAGCCTTTTCTGGTGATGAACAGTCAAGGCTCTGAAATCACCCTTATTCGTGGGCAGGAGCACGAAGTGCAGCATGGTAACCCTCTTGATACTATAGGCAAGCTGCTGGAGTTATATAAATTAGACTATTGCCCGGCACCTGTGCCTTTCGTTGGTGGAGCGGTTGGCTATTTTGGCTATGACCTGTGCCACTTCATCGAACACCTCCCATCTACAGCTATAGATGACCTTAATCTACCCGAGTGTTACTTTGCCTTCTATGATACTGTCTTCGCATTTGACCACCTAGAAGGAAAGGCTTACCTTGTTGCCACAGGTTTTCCCGAACTAGAGGAAGGGCAAAGGTTAAAGCGGGCCAGGATGAGACTTGAACAGATGAAGAAATGGCTTTATCCTTGCTATTCAGTCATTGCGGGGAGCCGAAGCCCTGCACAAAACGAAGAAATTACGCTTGAGTCTAATTTTACCACTGAGGAATACATCAAAGCTGTAAACAGGGTGCGGGAGTATATCGCCGCTGGTGATGTCTTTCAGGTCAATCTTTCTCAGAGGTTTGGGGCTGATTTAAAAATACCGCCATACGAACTTTGTAAAAGACTAAGAATAGTTAATCCCGCTCCTTTTGCCGCCTATCTCAATCTTAAGGGAGTAACCGTCGTTAGTGCCTCTCCGGAAAGGTTCCTTAAAGTCCAGGGTGACCTGGTAGAGACGCGACCAATAAAGGGTACGAGGCCGCGAGGCAAAGACCCTGTTGAAGACCACAGACTGGCTCAAGAGTTGATCCACAGCATCAAGGACCACGCGGAAAATATGATGATTGTTGATTTGGAGAGAAATGATTTAGGACGAATTTGTCGCTATGGCACGATAAAAGTCACCGAATTAGCTATCCTGGAGACCTTCCCCACTGTATTCCATCTCACCTCCACCATTGTGGGCAGGTTACATCGGGGCAAGAGCGATATTGACCTGCTTAAAGCTACTTTCCCTGGTGGCTCTATTACCGGCGCTCCCAAGGTGCGGGCTATGGAAATTATCGATGAACTGGAACCGACCAAGAGGAGCGTCTATACGGGCTCCATAGGTTATCTAAGTTTCAATGGGGACCTGGATATCAACATCGTTATCCGTACTTTTATAATCAAAGAAGGGAGAGCTTACTTTCAAGCAGGAGGTGGAATTATCTATGATTCCGATTCGGAAGCTGAATATATAGAAACCTTGGATAAAGCCAAGGCTCTAATTCAAGCTTTGCAATTAGCACCAGAAGTGGTTATAGGATCAAAATAAATGGCGTTGATAAATCACCAATTTCTTGAGGAAAAAAATGAGCTTTGTTTCAAAGTTGCATCTAAACCTATGGAAGCTACACGAGGATCCTCGCAGCAGGTTGAGGAAAGCCTCACGACATATTTTCTGGATTGCCAGTGCTACAATAGTATCCACCGAGGTTCTGCCTCCCAATTCTCAGTTCTGAGTCGAGTATTGAAAAGCTGGCGATTATGCCGTATGATAGCGGGGTTAGGCAACAGGTCATCGCTTTGCACGACATCTCTCTTTGGAAGTAACAGGAACTATAAAAGCCTCTCTGAATCATAATCATAAAGGGGGTTTAATTTATGACTGATGAGTCTAGTAAGAATTTTGGTAAGTTAAAGGAACTGAAGAGAAGGCAAGAAGATATCCTGCAAATGGGAGGGCCAAAGGCGATTGAAGCTCGACATAAGAAAAGGCAGATGTCGGCTCGGGAGAGGATAGATTATTTCTTCGACCCCGGAACCTTTACAGAAATAGGACTGTTTGTTACGCATAGGACGACTGCCTTTGGCATGGATAAAAGGGAAGTGCCCGCTGAAGGAGTGATTACTGGCTTTGGTAAAGTTAATGGCCGGCATGTTGTTGTTGCTGCCGAGGATTTTACTGCAATGGCGGGGACCTTCGGCGAATATCATGGCAAGAAATTCGTTCGCGCTTTAGATTTCGCCAAGGATAATGGATGGCCATTTGTAGGCATGAATGACTCCGGAGGCGCTCGACTGCAGGAGGGGATCGATACATTGGAGAGTTACGGATGGTTGTTTAGGGCTCAAATACTTGCATCTGGGATAATACCCCAGATAGCCCTGCTTATGGGCCCTTGTTTGGGAGGACAGGCATATCACCCTGTAATGCAAGATTTCCTAATTCAGACAAAGCACACAGGATTCATGGGCATTGCTGGTCCGGCTTTTGTTAAAACGCAAACCGGGGAAGAAATTAGCCTAGAGGAACTTTCCGGCTATAAAGCCCATGCTATTAAATCAGGGCAAACACACATCGTGGCAGAAGACGACGCGGATTGTCTAGATAAATGCAAGGAACTCTTGTCATTATTGCCTTCTAACAATAAAGAGAAACCACCTCATATCTCAACGGATGATAACCGGGAAAGGAAAGAGGATTTGCTTAGCCTGTTACCAGAACATCCATACGAACCTTTCGATATGTACGAAGTTATCAGAAAAATAGTTGATCAGGGTTATTTCTTTGAGACTCTGGGATTCCACGCCCGGAATATGATCACAGGTTTTGCCCGCTTTAATGGCCGTACTGTGGGAATAGTAGCTACCCAGCCGAAGTGGATGGCTGGTTGCATAGATATTGATGCTGCCGACAAAGGGGCTAGATTCGTCAGGTTTTGCGACCTGTTCAATATTCCCTTGATCACCCTTCATGATTCTCCGGGGTATCTGATAGGTTCTCAGCAAGATTGGGGTGGAATTCTGCGCCACGGTGCCAAGCTGCTCTTTGCCTGGGCTGATGCCACTGTGCCACTGATTGCAGTCATAATTAGAAAGTCTTATGCCGGCGCTCACTATGGCATGCTGGACAAAGCTATTGGGGCTGATTTTGTCTTTGCTTGGCCTACAGCCCAGGTTACCATTGTCGGCGCTGAAACAGCTGCCAGCGTTATCTTCGCCAGAGAGATAAGAGAGTCAGATAGGCCTGAACAAGTTCAAGCACAAAGGATAAAGGAATTCTCAGAAATGTACGAAAACCCTTACCGCGCTGCAGAGAGAGGTTATGTTGATGATGTAATAGACCCCTCAGATACCAGAAAGGTCATAAACAGTGCACTGGATTTTCTGGAAGATAAATGCGTGGCAAGACCGTGGAGGAAATATTCCAATATCAATCTCTGAGAAAGGAGCGAAAAGGTGGATTTCGGCTTCACTGAAGAACAAAATAAATTTAGACTGGAAGTGCGGGACTTTTTAAAAGAGGAGATAGAGAAGGAGTATTGGAAACCTGCCTGCGATGCCTGGATACAAAGCTTCAACCCTGAATTTACCAAACGGGTCGCGCAGAAAGGTTGGATAGGTCTGACCTGGCCTAAAGAGTATGGAGGTCAGGAGCGCAGCCATATAGACAGACTTATCCTTACCGAAGAAATGCTCCGCTATGGGGCACCAGCAGCCTGTCACTGGTTTGGCGACCGTCAGGTCGGAGGTGCCATTCTCTCATTTGGTTCAGAAGACTTGAAGAAGGAATTTCTGCCCGAGATTGTCAAGGGAGAGGCTTATTTCGGTCTAGGAATGAGCGAACCGGGAGCTGGTTCAGACCTGGCCTCGCTACAAACCAGGGCGGTAGAAGACGGTGACTATTATGTAATTAACGGTCAGAAGACCTGGGCTAGTTGCGCCTCATTTGCCGAGTATTTCGATGTGTATGTCCGAACAGACTCAGAGGCACCTAGGCATAGGGGTATCAGCGAGTTTATCGTGGATGCACAATCGCCAGGCCTCAGTCGCATCCCCATGACTGATATCACCGGCACTGAAGCCTGGAATGACGTGTTCTTTGATAATGTGCGCGTGCACAAGAGGTATTTAGTGGGCGAGAAAAATCGTGGCTTCTATCAGGTCCTCCACCAGCTCGATTACGAGAGGAGCGGCATGGAACGCCTGATGGGCAATTATGCTCTCTTCGACGCCCTCATACAGTTTGCCAAGGACAATAAATTATCTCAGGAGCCTGTAATTCGCAACAAGTTGGCACAATTACAGATTGAATTTGAGGTAGGACGTTTGCTTATTTATAGAGTGGCATGGGTTATGGAAGAAGGGCGAGCTCCTAATTGGGAATCGGCTATGTCCAAAGCTTATTCCACTGAATTTGAGAAACACCTGGCCGGTGTAGCTATGGAGGTCCTGGGGCCCTATGGACAGTTGACATCAAATTCCAAGTTAGTCCCTCTGCGGGGTATGGCTTTACATTCATACTTAGCCTCTAAAGGTTACAGCCTTCAAGCCGGCACAACAGAGATTCTAAAGAACATCCTGGCTGTGCGGGGATTGGGACTACCCAGCTCATAAAGGCACCTGAGATGTCTTGATACAGGAGGATAGATATGAAGTTAACTCTTACTGAAGAGCAAGAAATGTTAAAAAAGACAGCTCGCGACTTCCTAGCCGATAAGTGCTCGAAAAAATTCATCAAACAAATGGAAGAGAGCGAAACTGGCTATTCCAGAGAACTATGGCAAGAGATAGCTGAACTGGGCTGGATAGGCTTGGCTTTCCCCGGGAAATATGGTGGTGGTGATATGAGTTTCCTCGATCTAGCAGTATTATTGGAGGAAATGGGACGGGCTTGCTTACCCAGTCCGTTTTTCTCCACAGTAGTTCTGGGAGGACTGTCCATCTTAGATGTTGGGAGCGACGAGCAAAAACAAGAATACTTGCCTAAGATAATCGGGGGCGAGAAAATCCTTACCTTAGCACTCACCGAACCAGGCTATGATAATTACGATGCATCTTCAGTCACGGTCGCGGCTGCTCACGATAATAGCAGCTATATAATTAGCGGCACAAAATTGTTTGTTACTGATGCTCATATTGCTGACTACCTGCTATGCGTCGCCAAAACCAAACCTGAGAATGGAACCACTATATTTTTGGCCGATGCCAAGAATCCCAGGATAAAGCACACAATTTTAAAGACCATCGCTGGTGATAAGCTATGCGAGGTGATATTTGACCGGATGTCAGTACCTGAAGCCAATATTTTGGGCCGATTAAACCAAGGATGGAGCACAGTACAGAAGATAATAGAGCGGGCAGCGGTGGGAAAATGTTGTGAGATGGTCGGCAATATTCAGCGGGTATTGGAGATGACCGTGGATTATGCCAAAGAAAGAAAGCAGTTCGACCGTCCCATTGGCAGCTTTCAAGCCATACAACACTATTGTGCCGACATGGCAACCGATGTTGACGGTGCCAGGTTTAGTACATATCAGGCAGCCTGGATGTTAAGTGAAGGACTTCCCTGTACCAAAGAGGTAGCCATAGCCAAAGCCTGGATAGGCGAGGCATCTCAGCGCGTCTTTGCCCTGGCACATCAAATTCACGGGGCTATTGGAGCTACTATAGAACATGACCTCCATTATTACACCAGGCGTGCCAAGGCTGCAGAGCTTGCTTTTGGCGATGTCGATTTCTATCGAGAAATGGTAGCCAGAGAGATGGGATTGTGATGGTTAAGTTAACACTAAGTTGGGACAGAGCCCAAACGATTAGTTTGCTTATCAGTGTCGAGTATAGTGGTAGCAGTCTGGCAGTACGAAAGGAGTTACTACTATGGAAATCCATAAAGTAGGTGTAGTTGGCTGTGGGTTTATGGGCGCTGGGATTGTCCAGGTCTGTGCTCAGTCTGGGTATGAGGTGACAGTTACAGAAATCAACGAACAGATTCTCAGCAAGGGTATATTAACAATAGAATACTACCTGGGTCGCGGTGTGGAGAAGGGCAGGATATCTCAGCAGGATAAGGACTCTACTCAGTCTCGTATTAAGGGGAGTATCTCTCTGGAGGACCTAAGTGACCGCGATTTAGTTATAGAAGCTGTCCCAGAGGATATGAAACTCAAGAAAAGGATTTTTACGGAACTGGATCGAATCTGTCCCAGACATACAATCCTCTGTTCCAACACATCCTGTCTATCTGTTACAAAGCTTGCTAAAGCAACTAATCGTCCCGATAGAGTAATCGGGACACACTTTCTCTCTCCCGTGCCGTCCAGCAAACTACTCGAGATTGTTAGGGCAGACACAACTAACAGGGAGACACTGGAGACAGTAAAGAAGTTTGGTCTCTCACTTGGAAAGGAAATCCTTGTCGCCAAGGATACTCCCGGGTTCATTTTCAATTACCTGCTATTAGCCTTGACGGGAGCCGCCGTGCGCCTACTGGAGAATGGAGTAGCCAGCGCAGAGGATATTGACAAAAGCATGACCTTGGGGCTGGGTCATCCCATAGGTCCACTGGCCCTAGCCGACTTCAACGGTCTGGACATTGGTTATATGGTAAGCTGTGCCATGTATGAAAGGGCTCAGGACCCCTGCCTAGCCCCCTCTACTATCATGAGAGAGTTGGTCGATTCTGGCCGTCTGGGACGCAAAACGGGTGAAGGGTTCTACAAGTACGAAAAAGAAAAGTAGTCCACTGGAAAAGATTAGTCAAGGTTGTCAAGTTTCTTTTCCAGATTTTTTTGCCTTAGGGATACTGTTAAATCTCCCCGAGTTCTTTCTATAATGGCTCGCATAGTGTCGGTGGTTCGTCTCAAGCCGTGTGCAAGCAATTCCGGGAAGTCCATGGTTATTAAAATTCCGTAGATTTCATCCATTATAGTAAGTAAATCCTCGCAGCGTGAGAAGTCCTCTCGCCTTAGACTATCTAATATATATCTCCGTAATTCCCCTACGGATTCACCCAAACCATCAAGGTAGGCAGCATTGCTTATGCACAGCGTTTCCGGCTTCGGCAACTCTTCCCCAGCAATCAAAGCCGAGGTTATACATCCCTCAGCGAACTCCTTTTGAGCGTCGTGGATGAAACTTGCGTGAAGTAGCTTTCCGTGTCCGGCCAGGTCGTCGTTTAGTTCTAGAACTAATTCGTGCGCTGAGTCGAGGAGTTGCCTTGCCTTATCGTGCTCTTGGCGATGCACTGCACGTATAGCACTAGCGCTGTAGCGGATAACCTGACGGCAACTCCGCAAGGCTTTCTCTCTCGCCTCATCCTCAGCCGCAAAATAGGGGCGAAGCTTCGCAGCGATAATCTCTAAATCTTCTACTGGCTTTGACATTGCTCTTTCCTTAAGTCTATTTTTGCGACCAGTTTCTGCACAGCTCCTTTAACATTCTTCCCGCCTAAAACAGCACTGATCACAGCTATAGCATCAGCGCCAGCAGCCACTACTTCATCAACATTATTCTGGTTAATGCCACCAATGGCTACTACAGGAGTAGATAATGTTCGCTTAAGTTCTTTGAGCATATCCACTCCCACCACAGTGGCTTCCCTTTTCGTTGTCGTGGGAAATATAGATCCTACAGCAATATAGTCCGCTCCTTCAGTTTGGGCTTTTTTTGCTTGCGATAGAGTCTTGACGGAGCAGCCAACTATTCTATCTATAGGCAATTCCTTTCTGATTATAGACAAGGGCAGGTCTTCTTGGCCAACATGAAGTCCATCAGCATCAACAGCCATAGCCAGATCAAGGTAATCATTTATTATAAATATAACACCAGTTTGACTACATAGCTCCCTGAGCCTCTGCGCTACAAGTAGCAGTTCTCCCTTTTTGCTTTGCTTATCGCGCAGTTGAATTACCCTGGCACCACTCTCAATAATTTGCCTGGCGACGTCTACCTCATCTCTGCCCACTAGAAATTTTCTATCTAGAACGACGTAAAGCCCGGATATCCTTTCTATTCTATCCCGGCGTGATATTCGTGAGATCAAATCCCGCTCTAAGGTATAAAGGGTAAACCTCGTCTGTTCAAAGCTGGGTGAATTCAGCTTTGAATCTATCTCCGGCAATTTAGCCAGCTCCTCTATAACGCGAAGAGACTCTTCCACTCTTTTAGCATTGGCTGTAACTAAATCTAGCAGGCCCTGCAATGAGGCCGTTTTCATAGTAGATTCCTTCCACCCTAGAGGGATATGGTAAAGGTGACCGACATCATATTCGGCATTTCTTTGAGATAGGAGCCCTACACGCAGTGCTCTAGTCTCTTGGGCCAAATCATGACGTAGAGTCCTTAACCGCTGGCAAAGCTCGGCATCGTTAAGAAGAAAGCGCGCGACATCTTCAAGAACCCGCAAGCCTTCACTGGAGCGGTTCAGATTGGCATCAATCATACGTAGCGGTTGGTGAGACACTCCCTAGGTCCTTCAGCGGTTCAGGCAACACACCTTCCCTGGCTGCTTGTATCTTTTTCTTAATCTGTGATGGTATCTCCTGGCCCATATCCTGAAACTTATTTTCCATCCAGCGACCGATATTCCGGGGATCTCTGTAATAATCATCACCAGGATGCATTGTAGGCTCGCCGCTCTCTTCCCATACGGTCTTCAATGATTTATGGTAGGCGAAGCCAGAAATGACACGAGATAAGTCGTTACTACCACAGAATGAGCACTTTGAAACAAAAGGAGCAGAAATATCTCTTATGAGGAATGATAGTCTTCTATGACAGTTTTGACAAGCAAATTCGTAAATAGGCATTAGACATCCTCTTGTTCAATCAATCGCGGCTTTGCTTTCCCCTTGACCAGTAAATTCTCTCCTTTTTTCTTCTATCTGTGCTACGGGCCACTCACCTTTCTCCATTCTCTCAGTTATTTCCTCATATTCAGGAGGCGGTTTTTCCCCGCTACTCATTTTCTTATTCCACTCGGCTATTGCTCTGGGATCATCACGCATCATGCCCTGGGTTAACTCACGGTCCGAAAGTATATCTTCATAAACATCCCTGTATGTTTTCTGTACGGAAAAGGTGGAAAATACACGCTTAAGCTCGCTTTTACCACAAAGAGGGCAGGCTGGTGAGGGCATAGAAAAGCTCTGCCGATATGAGCTAACAACTTGGTGACAGGAATCACACCAATACTCATAAATAGGCATTTTCTCTTAGTAAAGAAATTCTAACACAACTCATTCCTTCTACCAAACCGCGACGGGAAAATATAACTCGGCTTAATTTTCCTGAAAAAGTTATGAGACAGCTAGATTTGGTTAAGGATAACCTGGCTCACTGCCCAGAACAGCCACCGCAGCTACTTGAGGGGGACCACCGAAGGTTTGTGATATACCAAGCTTGGCATCCTTTAGTTGACGCTCAGCCGATTGAGCCTTTCCCTGGAGTTGTTTGTAAACCTCGTAAGTCATCCGGAGTCCACTAGCACCTACCGGGTGTCCAAAGCATTTCAGTCCACCATCGCTATTTACAGGCAAGCCACCACCTAGCTCAAAGAAGCCAGAGTCAATGTCCTCCTTGGCTTTACCTTCCGGGCTAAAGCCAAGGAGTTCGTAGAGAAGTAATTCTGTGCTGGTAAAGCAATCATGAACTTCAGCAATATCGATTTGCTCTCGGGGATTCCTTATTCCAGCTTGTTCGTAAGCTTGACGAGAGGAATTCATCACTTCCTCAAAATGTAGCCAGTCAAAAGCCGGGCGGTTCTGTGGAAGCAGAGCAGAATGAGCCGCACCTAGCCCCTTTATATAAATAGGGTCATTCCGGTATTTTCTAGCCTGACTAGCGGGAACCAAGAGGGCTGCGGCACCACCGTCACTATTGCCGCAACAATCAAAAAGCCCCAGAGGCCAGGCGATAATAGGAGCATTCATCACCTGTTCCAGAGTTACCTGGTTGCGGAAATGAGCCTTCGGGCAAAGGCTGCCGTTGTAATGGTTCTTAACCGCAATTTTGCCTATGGTGCGCTTACCTTCTTCGGGGCTCAATCCGTAAGCGTAGAAATATCGAGTGGCGATCATGCCAAACGAGCCCGGTGCAGTGCGACGTGCCTCCAGTACTGTGCTCATACCCCGTCCAGTTCCCAAGCCAGGGAAACCAGTATCCTTGAGCTTCTCTACACCCAGCGCTAAAACTAAATCATACATACCACAAGCAACACCAAAGCAGGCATTCCTTAGAGCCTCGTGTCCCGTGGTGCACCAATTCTCCACCCGGCTCATCGGTATGCCATGGAGCTTCAATGGTCCCGCCAGATGAGTACAGCCAATGCCGACCACTGGTTGGGTGACACTTCCATACCAACAAGCCTGAATATCCTCAGGATCGATCCCTGCATCTTCGTAAGCCTCATAAGCGGCTTCTATAGCCAGGTCATCAAGCCCAGCGTCCCATCTCTCGCCAAACTTAGTGCAACCCATGCCAATAATGGCAACCTTATCCTTGATACTCTCCATTTATTTACCCTCACTTGGTTATTAGCTCACGACTCTCCCTTTTCTTCACACTCATGAACTGTTGGAAATACTTCTTTCCTCCTAAATCTTTGCCAGTCTGGCTTCTTTTTCTGCCAGAACGCGTTCTTCCAGTGTTCAGCTTCTTCCGAAGCGTAATATTTCCAGAGATACTGTGCCGAAACTGCCTCGATGCCCCGCATATAGGTAGTGGAGGCATTGAAGCACGCTTTGATGCCAGCTATGGCTCCAGGACTTTTTTCCAATATCTCCTCGCACCACTTATCCACTTCTTCTTCCAATTTATCTGCCGGCACGACCTTGTTCACCAGTCCCATCTCCAAGGCTTCTTTAGCAGTATATCTGCGGCAGAGATACCAAATTTCCCTTGCTTTCTTCTCCCCCACTACCATCATTAAATCAATAACGCCTACACCCGGGTCAAAACTTCCCACCACGGGACCGACTTGGCCAAAAACAGCATTTTCTGAAGCTATAGAGAGGTCACAAATCTGCTGGTAGACTTGCCCCCCACCTATGGCATAACCATTCACCGCTGCGATAACCGGTTTGGGCATCTCCCGTATCAGGGTTTTAACCATTAAATCCTTCTCTAACATTCCCTTCCGATAGCCAGCCTTTGCTTCCTTGGCATCACCGCCGGTACAAAACGCCTTGTCACCAGCGCCAGTAAACACTACCACCCCTACAGTAGAATCTTTTGCCGCATCATCGAAAGCATTCATCAATTCATCCTGAGTGAAGGTAGTAAAAGCGTTGTATGCCTTGGGTCTGTTTATGGTTACCCTGGCTACTCCGGGCTTTTTTTCATAGATGATATCTTTGAAATCAAACCCTGCTACATTTTTCCATTTTCGCTCTGCCATTGTTCATCCTTTCATTTCGATACTTCACCTTATAGGTCGGCATTTCCAAAAATAATTATACATGCCCGCACCTTCATATAGCCTCCTGAAAGTCATCTCTACTGGCATATCCACTATTACCTCGCTGGGGTCGCAATCCGTCATGGGAAGATAACTTCTTGTATTTTGGTAGTCAAACTCTACCCCTACCTGTGGTATTGTGGGGTCATCGCTTCTGCCAGCCAGGTTATCAAGGGTGAAAGTAAACACCCTGGCCTTTGAATCCGAGAGCCTGACTTCCTCAAAATTGTCCTTGCTTCGGCATTTATAGCAGACCCTCTCTATAGGAAAGGTGACGGTACCGCAATTCTTGCACTTGCTACTGTGCATGCGAATTGCCCAGTTACGCTCCCTCCAACTAGTGGTCGCTGCCGGAAATAGCCTAAACGGTTCACCAGGTTGAGGATCTAATAATCCTCTATAGCTAAGATATTTTGCATAGCTGGGAAGAGGTCTCTTGGAATCTAAGAATCCCTTTACTCCTCTTTTGTTATCTTTAACCTTTTCAATTTCTTCCGTCACGCTTAACAGAAAGGCGTCACAACCACTACCATAGCTAGCAGCTAAAATCTTGTCACCAGCCTTGGCTTCCTCCAGAGCGGCTACAAGCATAAGCAATGCATGCGCACAACCCGTAATACCTACATTGCTGATAAGCAAATCTTGAAGCTGCATATTAACATCAAAACCTAAACGGCGCGCTAGCTTCTGTTGCGCTCTCAACGTGGGAGCATAAAGCACAGCTTTGTTGATATCTTGGACAGAGAGAGCTTTCTTTTGTAATAATCCTGCAATTGCTTTTTCCATGTTCTCTGTATAGCCGTGCTCAATGATGAAGCGATCTTCCCAAGATTGGACATAGATATCTTTGTCTAACCTCCATACATCATATAGTTCGTTGGATAGGGAATAGCTGCCTTCCACTATAACAGCGGGTTTGTCAGTATTACTGATCAGTAGAGCTGCTGCTGCATCACCAAAGGTCTGTTCATAGTTTGACCGGGGATAACCTATGCGGCAATCTGAGGCGGTAATCAAAACTTGGCTGGCAGAGTCACTGACTACAGCATCTATCGCTGCCCTGAATGCCGCAGTCCCTGCCCTCAGACTGTTGGCAAAGTCAGCGGTGACAATCTCCGGTCTCAAGTCGGCAGCCATGGCCACCAAGGTAGAGCATTCCTTTTCCTTATACGGCGAGGTAGTGGAGGCAAAATATAGACCATCTATTTCTTCTCGTTTCAATCCAGCTAAACAATCAATTGCAGCCTCACTTGCCATGGTGATAGTGTCTTCATCGTTGTTGGCTACACTCCTTTCACCTCTAATTGAGCCGCTTCCCCAAGCCTCTGCGATAGCATCTCGAGCGAGCCGCCATAATGGTATGTAGGCACCGTATGAAATAATGCCAGCCATAAGTTGAGACCTCCTTCATTTGAATTCCTCGAATTCCCGTTCCACCCTCTTGTCAAAATGCCCATCTCCGGCTTCTGACATCCAAATGATAATATACCTTAGCCTGCATATAGATTATGCCCCTTACACGGGGTTGTCAATGGTGGAGGTCTGCCCGTATTTCCTGCGCTGTACTATAAGGCTTTTTTACCTACAATAGATTTGAGTAACAACTGATTGGGGTGTCTAGGAATGTTATGACACGAATACGATTCTGTATAGGCTACTCCAGGTAGAGTATCCTGCTGCAGCTATTGCACTGGATTAGATCTCCGGCTTTAATCTTTTGCCATTGGCTCGTGGGAACGGCGATGTGGCATCCTTGACATTTTCCTCTCTCCACTTTTGTTACAGCTTGTCCCCTTGATAGCCTAATTCGCTCATAAGTATTAAGGACTTCAGAGTCAAGTTGCTGTGCTAACGCAACACGGTCTTCTTTGAGTTTGACAAGTAGAGTTTCAATCTCGCTTTTCCTTTGCCCAAGAGCTTCTTGCTTCTGGTCCCACTCTCGTTTCAATCTTTCAGTTTCTTCGATGGTACTCTTTACATTGGCTTCCGTCTCTTCCATTTGGCTCATTAATCCCAGGAGGGCATCTTCTTTGGGCCTAATTTGGCTCTTGAGACCCTTGACTTCTTTCTCAAGGTTAACCAATTCCTTGGGATCCTTGGTTGTGCCACTATAAAGTTTGCTATCAATCTGCCGGATTTTCTCTTGAAGGTCCTCCAGTTCCCATTCAGAATTCTTTTGCTGTTTGCTAACATCTTCCAGTTGCTCCCTATGCGAAGAAAGCTTGGATTCTGCGGCAACCAAGGCTGTATTGTCACTTAATTCATGGTTAACTTCACTTAACTCTTGTAGCTTCTTTTGAAGCTCTAGGTCAAGCTGTTGCAACTTGTAAAGTCGCCCTGTCAAACTCATTGTCAAAAATGCAGGCGGCTTCTAGGGGAACAGAAAGCTAGACTTCCACAATCCTGGGGTTTACGCGGCGTTTTTCGGCGGCAACAATAGCACCTATCTGGAATACAACTTCATTAACCCTATTTTGGTGGCTTGTTATAACATAATCGAAAAGCGGCAGGCTCTTTATTTCCTCTTTAGCCTTTTCCAACCTCAGAGCCAAACCTGTTGTGGACTCGCTATGCCGCCTTCTCAACCGCCTCTCTAGTTCTTCTAATGAAGGAGGCATCAGGAAAATAAATACTGCTTGGGGTAGGATTTCCTTAATAGTAGCGGCACCCTGAACATCTACTTTGACTATTACGTCTACACCTTTGCATAAAGCTACGGTTATTTCGTTTTTTGGCACACCATAGTAGTTGTCGTAGACATTGGCCCACTCCAGGAATTGGTGTTTATTTATCATTTGCTGAAATTCTTTTCGGGCAAGAAAATGATAATCAACTCCATTCTTCTCCCTGGCACGCTTAGGACGTGTAGTAGCGGTAACGACATAGTGAAAGGGACGCCCCAATTTTTTCATCTTGGTAAGCACGGCATCCTTACCTACTCCCGAAGGTCCAGAAAGAACGACGAGGAGAGGAAAAGGACTTCCGTCGTCTCTTTTCTTTGTTTGAAGCTTCGACTCAATGCTTTGGTCAGGCACTTCACAGCTCAACTTTTTCCTCAGACAGCATGGATGCAGTTGTTAATCTATGAGCAATGGTCTCCGCTGTCACAGCAGCCAACATCATGTGACCAGTTTCAAAAAGAATGACAGTTTTAGCTTTCCTGCCGTGCGTAGCATCAATTAAACGTTCTTTTTCCCTTGCTTCTCGAATAAGTCGCTTGACTGGTTGTTGGTTTATGGACAGGAGAGCAATGACCTTATTTACAGCGATAACGTTGCCAAAACCGACATGAACTAATTCTGTACACATGCTGTCCTCCTAACTTCAGTGCTTCAACGCTGGTCAGTAATTCAGTAATTGGTCCACGGTTTGCCAGAAGGCAGGATAGGATACCTGTGCTGCCTGGGCATGTTTGATAGTTGTTTCACCTTTAGCTATCAAACCAGCTACTGCTAGGCTCATTGCTAATCGGTGATCGAAATGGCTATCAACCTCTGTGCCTGACAAAGGTCTGCCGCCATAGATAACCATGCCATCCGGCAAAGGTTCAATTCTAGCCCCTAGACGGGAAAGCTCACTTGCTACAGTAGCAATCCTGTCTGATTCCTTTACCCTTAGCTCTCCAGCATCTCTAATAATAGTCTTCCCTCTAGCAACACAGCCGGCCACAGCTAACACGGGAATCTCGTCAATAAGGCGAGGGATAATATCGCCACCTATTTCTATTCCTTTTAACTCGCTAGATTCTACCATAATATCGGCCAAGGCTTCACTATCTTCCAGTCGCTTGTTAGTTATTTTCAGCCTAGCTCCCATAGCCAGGAGAATGTCTATAATTCCTGTTCTTGTCGGGTTGATTCCACTATCCCTTATCGTTATCCTAGCGTTCGGGTGAATGGCTCCAGCGACCAGAAAGTAGGCTGCTGAGCTGATATCACCGGGGACGCGAAGATCAATAGATACTAAGGGGCTGCTCAACGGCAGCAAGGAAATCGAATTTCCCTGTATTTCCAAACTGGCTCCCATCCGTTTAAGCATCCTTTCTGTATGATCCCGAGAAGGAATTATCTGGTGCAAGACGGTATTCCCATGGGCAAAAAGACTGGCTAGTAGCACAGCTGATTTAATTTGAGCACTGGGAACAGGCAATGTGAAGTCTATACCATGTAGCTTTTTCCCCATAATGACCAGAGGGGCAAAGAAATCTCGTCCCCTGCCCCGGATCTCAGCGCCCATCAATCTCAGTGGTTCAATCAACCTGCCCATGGGACGTTTACGAAGAGAGGCATCTCCCGTAATAATAGATAGGAAAGACTGGCTGGCAAGAAGTCCGCCCAGAAGGCGCATCGTAGTGGCGCTATTCTGGGCATTAAGCACATTGTTGGCTTCCTTAAGCCCATCTTCTCCAGTTCCCCAAACTAATAGAGTAGGTGAATCCAGCGACCCTTTTCTGTCAATTTTCACTCCCAGGGCCCTCAAACACTTAACTGTAGCCAGACAATCTCCCCCTGGAGCAAAATTATTAATCTCGACCTTACCTTTGGCTAAACTATTCAAGATGACAGAACGGTGAGAAATAGACTTATCACCTGGTAGGACTACCTCACCTTCTAACCTGAGACAAGGTTTGATCGTTCTTGTCCCGGCTCTCGGCAAAGACGACCTTAAGTCGACAAACTGTTCAGCCATTCTTGTCTTGCCTTTTTGGCCTCAGTCAAGGCCTGTTCCAGCTGTACATCCCCCTCAGCCACCAGCTGGCGATACCTCTCCAATTCCTGACTGAATTTATCCGCCCAGTTAACTATAGCTTCCTTGTTACTTAGGCAGATATGCGAATTCACCTCGGGATTCCCTGAAGCCAGGCGAGTAAGGTCGCGATAGCCGGAGGCCGCAAGTTTAGACATTTTCAGCCAAGAAGGATCCTTGGTAGTCAGCGATACCAGGGCTGCCGAGAGCAATATAGGCAGATGGCTAATGCCAGCCACCAGGTTGTCATGCTCCTGAGCATCAATGAAAAAAGGTATAGCCCCCAGCGTCTTGACCATGCTTGTCATTATATCTATCGATTTCGGCGAAGCTTTCTCTGATGAGGTGAGACAATAAGTGCAGCCACGAAATAATTCAGCTTCAGCAGCCTGGATGCCATAACTTTCCTTCCCAGCCATAGGATGTCCGCCAATGAAGTCCACGTTTGGCGGCAGTATTTCTTCGGCCCATTTCATAACCTGGACTTTTGTGCTGGCAGTATCCGTCACAGTGCAACCTGAGGAAAGATATGGAGCTATTTTGGAGAAGATTTCCCTTACCGTGAGAACTGGCGTGGCGATGATAACAAGATCAGCTTGCTTTACTGCATTCTCCAGGTTGGCTTCGCTCCGCTCAATGGCGCCTGAGCTTAAGGCATTGGCTACAGTTTCCTGACTACGGCTATAACCAACTATTTCCCATCCAAGCTCATTCCCCTGTCTTAAAGCTAATCCAATTGACCCGCCGATTAATCCTAAACCGATGATGGTAACCAGCACATTATCATTATAGCAGTGTAGGTCTCATAAGTCATAGTAAGCGTTCCTGCTTCTGTTGGTCCAAACCACGACCTATGCCAGCAGAAAATCTCAACTTCACTCAGGATAGATTCCTCGTGGCAATCTCATCAGAGCCTCTTATGTACTCCCCTGAATCAAGACGACATAGGCTTCTACACTACGAAAGTACGGGTACAAATGGGTGATTGACGAGCAAGTGAATGGGTCTTAGACTATATTCAGCTATTATTGGGAGGTTTTGATATGACTGTAGAAATGAAGAGCAATATGAGTAAAACGAAATGGCATAGCAAGGGCAAGGTAATTCATTTAGTAGTTGCTATGGCGCTTGTGCTGAGCTTCAGTCTGGCGACGGCGGTGCCGGTGCTGGCAGCGCCAGTAGTGGCCTCAGTAACAGAAACAGCATTCGCTACTGATACAACAGACCACTATGTCGATATGCCAGCAACGGTTAATGCGGGCGATTTGCTAATTGTCCTTTTCACCAATGACGGGGACGAAACAGTAACTACACCCGGTGGATGGAGTTTACTGGCGTCAGCTGCAAGTGGGCCACAAGTCAGGTTATCTGTCTATTACAAGATAGCCGCAGGGACAGAGGGCGGCATAACGGTCAATTTTGTAACCTCCGCCAATCAGCAGGCGGCAGCGCAGGTCTACAGGATTACAGACTGGCAGGGCACAACCCCGCCAGAAATTTCAGCAGCTGCAACCGAAACAAGCACGGCGCCAGACCCGGCTTTTCTTGACCCAGCCGGATGGGGTGTATCAAACACCCTCTGGCTAGCTGTGGCAGGGCAGGACCGGGGAGACCAGTCGGGAACTCTGACTTACCCAATTAGTTATACAGAGGGGATAAGTACACTGTCTTCTGACACGAACTTGAGTTGCCGAACGCACTCAGCCCGCAGGGTGCTTCTTACTGCTACCTC
>Ga0315553_10001647_pt1 | contig 18362 bp, 15 predicted proteins | sample SalMarSW160140MG_FD_203099 | JGI IMG/M metagenome (GOLD analysis project Ga0315553, IMG submission 203099) | Salt marsh sediment microbial communities from the Plum Island Ecosystem LTER, Massachusetts, United States - Salt Marsh Sediment SW1601-40 ... | reverse complement strand
TCGTATGAATGAGCAATTCCTTGAACCGCTCGGATGTCAAAGCCGCATCCTCTTTCCAATCTCCGGTCTGGCGCATTCGCTGCTCGAGGTGGGAGAGGTGCAGCTCGGGATGGTGGGCGGCATACCACACGAGATCGTACCAGTCTCGTCCCTTAACCCTGCCTTTCCATCTACGGCAGAGAACGGCATGCATCTTACCCGCGAATAGGCCCGGAAGCACGAAGGCACGCACCGAAAAGGGAATGGGCCGGCATAGTATGTCGAGGAAATTTCGACATACTATGTAAAAATATGGTGATACAGGAATTATGTGACGGCGGTGAATACAATGCCATGCAAGAATGATCATGAGACGAGCACTGAGAGCAACAGACTTTATTTTCAGTTGCCCGCCTCATGGGAACGTAGTATGTAACCATTTCATGGCATCTTCTCCCGTTATAAAAGGCGCTCGCCTTAAGCCGAACCAGACGGTGGGCATTATCGCCCCATCGAGCCCTTTTGAGCAATCCGAGATATCAGAGGGCCTACGGCTTCTTACCTCCTTTCCTCTCAAGGTGCGGCAGGGCGAGCATCTCTTTGATCGCCAGAGATACCTTGCCGGAAGCGATTATGATCGAGTGTCCGACCTTCACGAGATGTTCTCTGATCCCCAGGTGAAGGCGATCTTCTGCGCACGGGGGGGATATGGATCAGCGAGGCTCCTTCAGAAAATCGACTTTCCCCTCATCCGAAACAATCCCAAGATCTTCGTTGGCTTCAGCGATCTCACCGCGCTCCTGATTGCGCTCTACAAGGAATGCGGGCTGGTTAGCATTCACGGACCAACGCTCACAAACCTCCGCCACGAGAAAAACTGGGAGCACCTGTCACGGCTTATTACCACCTCCCAGGGACTTCGGGTCTCCTTCCACCAGGGAAATGTGATAAACCAGGGCAAGGCCACGGGAATCCTTTTGGGGGGCAACCTCGCAACCCTCTGCTCCCTTTTGGACACCCCGTATGTCCCGTCCTTTGACGGCATGATCCTCTTTGTAGAGGAAAAGGGAGAATCCCCGTACCGGCTGGACCGCATGCTTACCCAACTGATCTTAAGCGGCAGGCTCAAAGGACTGGCCGGCCTCGTCATCGGCCAGATGGTTGATTGCGGGAACAACGAGGAGGTCGGCTCCCTGCTCGATGAGAGGCTCGGCGGACTGCCCGTACCAATAGTTGCTGGTTTGCCTTTCGGGCATGGGGGCGAAACTATCTCCCTTCCGCTCGGCCTCCCTGCGATGCTCGATACCGAGAGGATGGTATTGGAGATAGAGGAAGCGGCTACTTTGTAAATTAGCCACAGACCCACGCTGACAGACACAGATCTTTTGTTTAGCCAAGCCCCGGTGAAACAGAATCTGCATTTCACGGGGCTTGGCTGAACAAAAAATGCACTTGCTTCATAAAAGAACCACACTTTTTGTGAATACTAATGACTTCATGCATGCTTGGGCAAGCTGTTTATGGTTAATGAAATAAAGGACCTCCTTCTCAGCGGGGTAGAGCGAAAGGTGTATCCTGGGGCTGTTCTGATCGTGGCACGGGATAACGAAGTAGTGTTTTTTCATACCATAGGCAACAGGTCGATAATCCCTAAGCCTCTTCCCATGGAAAAGGACACCCTCTTCGATCTGGCCTCTATGACCAAACCGCTCGCTACCACCTTGGCCGTCATGAGGCTCGTTGAGGATGGGCTGCTTGATCTAGACGCCCCGATATCATCGATTATACAGCCCTTTCCCTGGATGGATAAGGCCGGCATAACCCCGCGTCTTCTCTTGAACCACTCATCAGGCCTTGCGGACTGGAAGCCCCTGTATCTGAACCTCATACAGCTCCCTCCTGAGGAGAGAAAACCCACGGCAAGGCGGCTCATCATGGAAGAGCCCTTATCCAGAGAGCCTCGATCAGTTTCGCTTTACAGCGACCTGGGATTCATGCTCCTTGAGTGGATCATCGATAGAGCCTCCGGCCGGGATCTTTCCTCATTCCTCAGTGCCGCCCTGTACCGGCCCTTGGGCCTACAATCCCTTCACTTGGATGCCGTTGACCGCGTACCGGCATATCCACAAGACTCATACGCCGCCACCGAGGACTGCCCGTGGCGAAAGGAGATCATGCAGGGCCACGTCCATGATGAAAATGCCTATGCACTCGGCGGGCATTCGGGTCACGCAGGCCTCTTCGGAACGGCCTCAGATGTCCTCACCCTGGCCGCCATGGTCGTGAACGCCTATCACGGGGACGGCACAGCGCCCATTACCAGGAAAACTGCGAGGAGCTTTCTCTCGCGGCAGGGGCTTGTCCCAAACTCCACCTGGGCCCTCGGATGGGACACCCCCTCTCTGAAGGGATCAAGTTCCGGGAACCTATTCAGCTCATCCAGCGTCGGTCACACGGGATTTACCGGCACCTCAATATGGATCGATCTTGAGAGGAGGGTAGCGGTGGTGTTTCTCACCAACCGGGTCCATCCGACCCGGTCGAACCAAACGATAAAGGGCTTCAGGCCCGAGCTCCACAACCTCATCATGCGAGAATTGGGATATGCCTGAGGATCTTCACAACGTACCGGGAAATGCCCATATTCACCTCATGGGCATCTGCGGTGTGGCCATGTCATCCCTGGCAGGAATGCTCAAGGACAAGGGCTATACCGTCACGGGCTCCGATCGGAACATCTATCCCCCTATCAGCACCTTCTTGGAGCGCCTCTCTATACCGGTTGCCAAGGGCTACTCCCCTCATCATCTTCATCCTCTGCCCGATCTCGTGATCGTGGGGAATGTGATCACCAGAGATAACCCCGAAGCAGTAGAACTGCTCAGGCTTGGGATACCCTACCTCTCCATGCCGCAGGCGCTTCGAAGGTTTGTCATGGAGGGAAAGAAATCCATCGTCATAGCCGGCACCCATGGAAAGACGACCGTATCTGCTCTCACCGCGTGGATCCTCGAGGCAGCCGGCACAAATCCGTCATTTATGATCGGGGGCATAACCAGGAATTTTCACCGTAACTTCCAATTGGGAAACGGCGCGTACTTCGTGATCGAGGGCGACGAATACGACACTGCCTTTTTCGATAAGGGTCCTAAATTCCTTCACTATGGTCCCCACCTTGCTGCGATCACCAACATCGAATTCGACCATGCTGATATCTACAAGGGGATCGAGGACATAGAGGATTCCTTCAAGCGGCTTATCGACCTCGTACCTGAAGAGGGAGCCTTATGCGCGAATCGTGATGATCCGCTCGTACGAAAGCTCATAAACAGGGCACGCTGCCCTCAGGTGAGCTTTGCGATTCAGGGGGATGCCGATTTCACGATAGGCGATAGAATATCTCACAATGGGATGACCACGTTCACCGTAGAAAAAGGAGGCGAGCAGTACCTGAAGGTTGCCACCGATCTCCTGGGAGACCACAACCTATCCAATATGCTCGCTGCAATCGCGATCTCCTCCCTGGCAGGAATACCCCGCGAGACGATCGCCGGTGCTATCGGCACCTTCAAGGGCGTGAAGCGGAGGCTCGAGTTTCTCGGGGACTACCATGGCATAACCGTGATAGATGATTTCGCCCATCACCCAACAGCGGTGCGGGAGACGATAAGGGCGGTGAAAGACCGCTACGGGAACCGCCGGATTATTGCCGTTTTCGAGCCCCGTTCAAATTCGAGCAGGAGAAACATCTTCCAGAATGCCTACGCTGCCTCATTTGAAGGGGCCGGCCTTGTCATGCTCCCGGAGCCTTCCATGATGGAAAAGATTCCGCCCCACGAGCAATTCTCCTCCGCTAAACTCACCCATGACCTCAACGATCATGGTATTGAGGCCCATCACTTTCAGAGCAATGACGATCTTCTGGACGGGATTGTTACCCTCGCAAGGCAGGGCGATGTGATCCTCATCATGTCCAACGGCGCCTTTGATAATATCCAAGAGCGGCTCATCAAGATGCTCCGGGAAAAAGGCGGCTGAGATTCACCCTCCTTGACATGCGTACCTGGAATTTCACCTCGAGGGCTGCATGAATTCCCTTGAATTTGTGGCCCGATCGTTCTATCAATACTCATCACTGAACAACCTTCGTCTACAAGAAGGAGGGTTCTAAAATCTGTTGACTGACATCAAGTATTCTGTCATGCCGGATCCTGGATCAAGTCCAGGACAGGCTCTGATCAGCCTGCACGGCATATAGTCAGCCGGGGGCATCCAGAATCAAAACATATCAGAATCCCTGGATTCCGGCTTCGAGGCCGGAATGACAAGTTGCAGAGCGGCAACACAAACTTGCTTTGCCTAAAGGCAATGAGTTTGCAGTATTCCCGAAAGGGACACTAATTGAAAAGGCACATGAAATCCGAATGCGGCAATCCGATAGGGGTATTTGACTCCGGTGTGGGCGGGCTCACCGTGGTGCGGGCAATTATGGAGGGGCTTCCTTTCGAGGATATCATCTATTTCGGCGACACGGCCAGGGTTCCCTATGGAGTAAAATCCGTTGAGACCATCCGCAGATATGCAGCGCAGATAACCCGGTTCCTGATCCAGCAAGAGGTAAAGGCGCTCATCGTTGCTTGCAATACCATGTCTGCGGTTGCCTATGAGGTGATTGAGGATCTATCCTCGGTTCCACTGCTGGGGGTGGTTGATGCCGGCGCGAGGAGTGCCGTGGCGGTGACGAAAAACAAGCGAGTAGGGATTATCGGCACACTTGCAACCATCATCAGCAACACCTATGTGAAGGCGATCAAGGAATATGATCCTGAGATCGAGATCTTCTCCCAGGCCTGCCCCCTCTTTGTACCGCTCGCCGAGGAGGGATGGCTGGACCACGAGGTCACCAGGCTCACTGCCCAGGAATACCTCAGGCCTATCCTGGCCCACTATATAGACACCATGGTGCTGGGCTGCACCCACTATCCCCTGCTCAAGCCGGTGATCCAGGAAGTCCTCGGAAGCTCCATCCGGCTCGTTGATTCCGCTCAGGCTATTACAGAGCAGGCACGCGAGCTCCTCGATGAACACAATCTGCTCATTCAAGAACCGAGATCCCCTGAATACCGATTCTACGTGACCGATGTCCCTTACAGGTTCAAGGAAATCGGTGAGCGGTTCCTCGGAAGGGCACTGGGCAATGTGACCGTGGTGAAGTGGTGATGCGTGTCGGCCTTTTGAGCACAGCACCGCCGCGGCTAGGCGGGCTGAAATGCCAGGTATGTCTGTCGGTTTTCCGCTTCACCCCAATGTAGGAACTTCACCCTGAGGGGCATCCCGATTGAAATTTCCTCCGGTTTTGCCGCATCCACGCCATCGATGCGTGCATCGACCTTCACCCCCTCCTCCAGTTCAACCACGCCTGAACAGTACGGGTGTTTCCGGTCAAAGCCCTGTTCCATCATAAAGGGCGGCGCCACCGTGATACAGGTGAAGGCGTGGAGCCGTCCCTCACTCTTCATCTCAACCCACTCCATCTCCGAGCTATAGCACTTGATGCAGATCGATCGGGGAGGCACGAAAAGGGCTCCGCATTTCTTGCACCTTGATCCCATGAGTTTCTCTTCCCTAAGATACTGCTCGTATGAAATATCGCTAAAAGGCCTTTGTTCCATGGCGCTATCTCCTTTCAAGAATGGTAAAGGTGCAGGTCCCCCCTGTTCCTCCCAGATTGTGAGCCGCTCCGATCCTGAGATCCTTGTTGGGAATCTGCCGCTCTCCCGCTTCCCCCCTCAGCTGTTTCCACACCTCAAAGAGCTGCCCTATGCCCGTGGCCCCTACCGGGTGTCCCTTGCACTTGAGGCCCCCTGAGGTATTAATCGGCATAGGGCCATCCCGCCTGGTGAGGCCTTCCTCTACGGCCTTGTACCCTTGTCCCGGCTTAAAGAACCCGAGGTCCTCTATGTGGATGAGTTCAGCGATGGAGAAGCAGTCATGGACCTCTGAGAACTGGATGTCCTCCGGCTTTAATCCCGACATGCCATAGGCCTCATCCGCTGCGTTCTTTGTGGCCTCCATGGTGGTGAGATCCGCTGCAGCGTGCAGGCCCTTGCCGCTGCCCTGCCCTATTCCCACGATATAGAGCGGATTATCGGTGAAGTTCTTGGCGATCTCCTCTGCAACCAGGAGCATACAGGCACCCCCATCGCTTATGGGGCAGCAGTCATAAAGATGCATGGGCCAGGCAACAACTGGGTTTGCGCCTGGATCACGCAGAAAGGCCTTTTCATCATCCCAGTGGGGAACGGGTTTTCCCTTCTTCTTGGCGGTCTCTGTTTTCATGGTCATCATGTCCTTGATGGAAAAAGGGAATTGCGCCTTTGGGTTGAGCGAGGCATTGCTGTGGCTCTTGATAGTGACATTCATGAGGTGCTCACGGTTAGCCCCGTATTTGTGAAAATACGCCGTGGCCAAGGCACCGAATACCCCCGGGAAGGTAAACCCCACCCTCCCCTCGTAAGGGACCGTGGCCAAGGCAAGACCCTCGGCAACCTCCTCTGTGGTTCGCTTGGACATCTCCTCTACCCCTCCGACCAGCACGATGTCATAAAAGCCGGAGGCAATCGCGAACACCCCCTCCCTGAAGGCCAGCGCGCTTGAGGCGCACGCCCCTTCGGTTCTGGTGGCCGGCTTGGGGGCAAGCCCAATCAGATCCGAGATGATCGGTCCCCAATGGCCCTGATGAATAAAGAAGTCGTTGGTGAAATTCCCCAGATAGAGGGCCTCGATGTCGTTCGGATCAAAGCCCTTATCAATCGACGCGAGCATCTCCCTGAAGGCCTCTGCGAACAGGTCCTTCGAGTCCTTATCCTTGAACATGCCGAACTTCGACATCCCGGCTCCTACCACCGCGACGCCTCTTGCGAGCTTGTGTTTCTTCTTCATTCGTCACCTCCTGGTATGAAATGCAAACAATAGTACTTGATCACGTAACCAGTCAAAAAACTCTTATAGGAAAAGGGGCGTCTATGTCAATAAAATCGTTACACGATTTTATATAACGCGACGTTTTCAATCCGTATGCCATGTCATGGAATCCTTCTCGCTTGACAGCCATGCCCACGGCCCTTATAGTTTTTACATTATAGCACACATGAATTCTTAGAAATCCCTATCCCCAAATCCTAAAAGGGAGGCCCGCAATGGAAAAGCAACATAAGTTCTCGATCTGGTATGTGCTGATCGCTATCTGGATCGTGCTCATCATCCAGCATTCGATAGCAGAGACCTTTCGGGTTCAACAAATCCCCTATAGTGAGCTCCTAAAGGCCCTTCAGGATGGAAGGGTGACCGAGGTGGCCGTTGCCTAGGATCGAATCCAGGGAAAGATCCAGGCCGAGGAAGCGGGACGAATAGTGGAAAAGGCCTTTTCCACTATTCGCGTGGATCCGAATCTCTCCCAAATGCTCGAGGAGTACGGCATGAGCCTAGAGTTGGGTCACATATACTTCGAAAAGGAACGTGAAAGACAATTCCCCGATCTTGGCATCCCGCGCCAAAACGATTACAGCGAGCAAACGGCACAGGTTATCGATACAGAGATCAAGGCCATACTGGACTCTCAGTATGAGGCGGCAAAGGCTATCCTTACCAAACACAAGAAGGCGCTGGATCAAGGAGCAGCCCTTGTCCTGAAGGAAGAAACCATCGATGGAGAGCGCCTCAAGCAACTCCTCCCCAAGGGATCAAGGGCAGGGAAAAACCAGGGGGTCACGGCGAGGGGAAAAACATCGAGAACAACAAAACCATGACTGAAAGGGAGATCAGTAGAACAGAAAACTCGCCAGCATAAATTGATCCACGACAGCTCTATTCCCACTGCAGCGTTCGGCGAGAAGGGGCACCGCGGTTAGGGGCGGTATCGCGCTCTCGAGCAGAAGGAGCAGGGTAAGATTACTCCACCTCCAGGTCCTGAACGTCGAGCAACTGGGTGAGCTCTGATAAACTGGCGATAATCTGGTTTATCTCTCTTTCAGGGAGCTTCCGAAGGCCATCCACGATCTTATGCTGGATGGGCGGAGGCGCATTTCGGGCCAGCTCCTTGCCGGCTTCAGTCAACTGAATAGTAATCACCCGGCGGTCCGGGGAGTTCCTCAGCCGTCCCACGAAGCCTTTTTGCTCAAGGCGGTCGATGATCCCTGTTACCGTGCTGGATTTTACCATGATGTTTCTGGCAATCTGGGAGGGAGGCAAAGGCCCATGCTCGTAAAGCGCCAGGAGGCAGTGGAGTTGCGGTGAACTCACCTGGTAGGTCTTATTCAGCTCCTTGGTGAAGAGCTCCCCCGCCTGCATGAGCCTCCTGATCTGATAGATAATCTCCCTCACCCGATCGTGGGATGTTTCGAGAGCGGTCTCTGGTACCGAAGGTACGGCCTCATCAGGCATAGTATATCCTTTTAATAAAAACAGTTTGAACTATGATATTCTATATCTTGGTTTTTATCACGAGCTGATGTGAAATGCAACAGTATTTTAGAGTGTTATGCCGGCGACAGTGGATGTAGTCCTATTTTTTTTCTTCTACTCCCACAACCTTGAGGAATCTTTCCGTGACGGCCTCTTCGGCCAGCTTCAACAAAGATTCGTTGTCCTTGGCGCCCCCAAAGAGCCCCAGGTTTATCTTTGCCGCAGCAGCAGTCGGATGGCCTCCTGCCTCGCCGATGTCCCCGAATGCCATCTCCATGGCTTCTCCGAGGTGAATTCGTATGTCCTTGTTTCTGGCTGAAATATGCACCATGTCCTTTGTGAGGCCGTAGACAAGCACCGTTGCTATCCCCTCGAGTTTCAGTATATGATCCGCGGCCTGGGGCAGGGTGTCCCTGTCCCTTATGAAACCTGCATTGGCAAGCAGCAGGCTTCCAACACTCCTTCTATTTTTTATGGCTTCACCCAATACATCAAGTGTTTCAGAGGACATAAGCGGTGTTTCTATTTTTGTTAAGAGTTCCTGAGATGCCTTTGGATAGAGCAAGACCACCGCCTGAAGGTCCTTGGCCGTGGTCCCCCTGGTGAAACCGCCTGTATCGGTTTTGATGCCATAAAGGAGCAGCGTGGCTAATTCCTCGGAAACCTCCAAACCCAGCTCAGTCAAATATTCCGTCATGATCGTAGAGGTTGCGCCGAGTTCAGGCCTTATATCGATATAGTCAGCCGAGATCTTTGCCGGGTCATAGGGGTGGTGATCGATAATGATATCGGGCCGGACCTCCTTGGGAAGGGAGTTGTTTTCCCCGGGAAGGGAGGCCTCGATGAGCGCAACCTTGGAATAGCTTCCGATGTCCCTGATCTTGGAAATGGGCACGGCCTCTATCTCAAGCAGATTGATCAATGCCTTATTCTCCTCATACCCGATCTTTCCTCCATAGATAATATCAGCTGCTTTACCCATTTTTTCTATAATCCGCTTGAGGCTTATGGCGCTCGCAAGAGCATCCGGGTCGGGATTGTCATGCACGACTATGGCTATTGTTTTTTTAGCCTCCTTTATTATAGAGCCCAGACGCTTGAGGTTCCTTTTTGCCTCCAGCCTCTCGAGGCTTTGCACTGCCATTTCGGCAACTGCCAAAGAGGGATAGATGATCTCATCTACCTCGAGGCCCTTGATATCCTCGCTGGCGTCCTGCCTGCCGGCCCTCAAGATGATCGGCACCTCCTTACTTATTTCCCGAAGTTTCCGGGCAACCCTGAGGTTCAATTCCGTATCGGTAGTGAAAACCATGACGCCCTTTGCCTGCCCTATATTGAGTTTGCTCAGGAGGTCTTCTGAGGCAATATCTCCCTCCACCACGTTCTCAAAGCCCATCTCCTTGAGGGATTCCGCCCTCTCTGGGTTGATATCCACCAGGGTACACGGTCTTCCCGTATCCTTAAAGTGTCTCGCGGCTTGGTAGCCTGCCTTTCCACTTCCCAAGATGATATACATACACGCGCACCTCTTAGGGGTTATCTTTTTCCGCCTCCATGCAACGCAGAGCTTTTGACCTGCTTTTAGCTCGAATCCCCAAATCTTCTCAAAACCTTATAAAAAAGGCGGAACATCATGGAATTATAAAACATTTGTAGGAATTGTAAGGAGTGAGTCAATCCCTAAAAAGCCAGACGATCCTAAGAACACTCCGTTTCCTATGATATCGCATCCCTTTTGAGTATATCGTAGTAAGAAAAAATCCTGTTGACATATCGTACCGCTTCTGTGCCTCTGCAGTATCCATTCTTGGTTTTCTTATAGTATTTGGGGTAACGCAGCAGCGGAAGGACCTGCTCAAGCGACGACCAACTGTTGGGGTTGAGATCGCGTTGTCTTGCTATCTCCTGAGCATCACGGATATGTCCATGTCCTACATTGTAGCTGGCCAGGGCGATGAGTATTCTATCTGGTTCTTGCACATCCTTGTATCGATCATAGAGCTTTCTCAAGTACTTCGCTCCTCCCATGATGCTCTGTTTTGGATCGAGCCGATCTGTAATACCCATATCATAGGCCGTCTTAAGTGTGAGCTGCATCATCCCCCTTACACCGGTATAGCTTACCGCCCTCGGATCGAAGTGCGATTCCTGATAGATTGCTGCGGCAATCAATCTCCAATCAAATCCATACATGTGAGCGGCCTCTTTAATGATGTCCTTATACCGTGGAAGTCTCGTATTAAGACGCTGGTGGTACTTTTTCAGATCAACGTAATCGAATATCTCTACATTGGCAAAGTATTTTTCATAGATCTTGGCAAAGGTTCCGTCTTTTTTTATCTCTTTGAAAAATCTATTTATCTCGTGTTGTAGCGATGCTTCCCCTTTTTTTACAGCCCATCCCAACGATTGTGGTTCCTCTATGGGAAAGGCGATCTTCACATCGGGGTAGTAGCGTCGATTCAAAAGGGCAATGTGAGAATCAGCAACGGTGACCTCTATCTCCCTTTCAGCCACCATCCTGATAAGCTCCTCGGTAGGAATATCTGTATGTGGCTCTATGGCAAGGTCTAACCCCTCGTCCTTAAGCTCATGCAGCCTCTCTTCATACGAGGTAGCGCGACGCACATGGACGGCTTTCCCCGCTAAATCCTCGATCCCTTGTATCTCATAATTGTTCTTATGGATAATAGCCTGTTGCTGGATAGGCAGGTATTCATCGGAAAAATCCACCAATTCTCCCCGTGATGGCGTGATTGTCAGGCTGGCTGCAATAAAATCGCCCCCTCCCCTGTTGACCATGTCGAAAAGTCGTTCCCAATGGGCTGTAATTACCTTGAGCTCGACACCCAGGTACTCACTAAATGCCTTGGCTAGGTCATACTCGAACCCCATGGGCTCATCCCGATAGATATAGTAACAATGGGCATTGTTCCTGGTAACCACCGTGATCTGCCCCGCCTCCTTTATCCTCTCGAGGGCGCTCTTCTTTGCGCATGGGCAAAAAAGCGCAATGCTCAAAACCATAAAGATAAAAGCTAGATTTCTCCACTTCTGCCGTCTCATGTCATATTCATCGGTCATATTCATCATGGTCTTTAGGGTTGATCCATCTTTGATGTTTGACTCAGCTTAAACTCCATGGTCGGCGGCTTAATACGTACGATCTCGATCCTATCACTGGGAAGCACAATCTGATTGCGGCTCATCCGGAAAACCCTGTTCCCGGGCCTGGCTGTCGAAAGATCGATCTCCGCATGAACGTTTCTCCTGCTCAAGGTGCTCGCATCCTTTCGAACCCCCTGCACCGTGATCTCCACCTCGGGATTCACCGGCTCCAGGATTTCCATCATCGCCGGGAGGTTTCTCACCTCAAGGGGGACCCTGAGGGTAACCTCAAAGTTCTGCTGCCCAGCGAGCAACAGCCAGACAAGGAAGACCAGGCACAGGGCACCCAGCTTCACAGGCCACCGGTGTATGACGGGGCCCAAGATCCTTTCCTTCCAGCTTGTTGCCTCGGGTTTCGTTGGCGCAAGGGCCTCTTGGACCAGGCGCGCGAGTTGATCCACATCCTTCACCTGGAGCATCCTTCCATCGCTGGCAATGGAGATCTCTCCCCGTTCCTCCGATACGACCACAATCCACGCGTCGCATCGTTCCGAAAGGCCCAAAGCCGCCCGATGTCTGGTACCCCACGCCTTTGGGAGCCTTTCAGCGGAGCTCAGCGGCAGATAGCAGCCCACCTTCGCCACCCTGTCCTTACGGAGCAGCAGTGCGCCATCATGCAGGGGAGAGCCCTTCTGAAAGACACTCATCAACACCTCAAGACTCGGCTCACCCTCCAAGGGTATCCCCCCGGTGGTCAACTCCTCGACAAAGTCCATACGCTCGAGTATGATCAAGGCCCCGATTCTCTTTCCGGCCATTGAGAAAAGGGCATTCGCAAACCCGGGTATCCAGCCAGTTGACCTAATGCCAGGACGAAGCCCTAATACCTGAAGGGGGTTGACCCGTTCTAGAACTTGGCGGATCTCCGATTGAAACAAAATGATGATAAGCACGATCAGGACCTGCCAGAGTATTTGAAACACCCATGTGGTGAGAAATAATCCCCAGAACCGGGCGAGGGTAAACACGACTCCCAAGGCCAGCAGACCTATCAAAGCTTTGAAGGCCTTCGTCCCCCAGAACCACAGGTAGAGATAGTACACGATGACCGTCAAAAACAGGATATCCAGGATATCCTGAAACCGTAGATTGTCTATAATCGAAACGAAATGCATTTCTGTCTCACCGATGCCATGGACATCGCCTGGCTAATTATTATTTCATAAAGGGTTCTAAATTCAAAGTTCAGGGGTGTTTGAACTGGAAACCGCGAGCTTTACAGCGATTAATCTAAATTATAAATGCTAATCTTGCCTTTGTCGATAAAAAAGCTCATCTCAGCACTATGCTTCCTTTGAAGAAGGCAGTCATCCTGGTATGATATTATTATTATTTTATGAACAGGGTTCAATAAGAGAAATTCCTTGACTTGTCGGTCTAGAGCACTATATGTAAAAGGCATTATTGTGTGCCCGCTGAGCCATGACTCCCATACGGCTCCAACCATCTGCGTGGGAACTGTTAAGCTAAGCATAAAGAAAGGGGGTGAAACAGAATACCTTTCGATGAACTCTTTAGTTAGAAACAATTTGTAGCCATCTATAAAAGGAGGGATAGCTATGGGAAAGAGAATTGGTATAAAATTGCTGGCACTTGCAGTACTTGCTGCCTTTGTTACGGTTCTGCCCGGCGGAACGGTACATGCAGCAAAACCCGTTGAACTGATTCTGGCAACGGCTACCACGGGGGGTACTTACTACCCCGTTGGGGTTGCCCTGTCAACCCTCTGGAGCATAAAACTTCGTAATGAAAAACCGGCAGCCATCAAGGTTAATCCCATTACCTCAGCCGGGTCGGGGGAGAATATCAATATGCTCAAGGGAAAAGAGGTGGAGATGGCCATTCTCCAGGGTCTATTCGGGAAAATGGCCTACCATGGGATTGCCGTATACCAGGGCAAGCCCATGAAAGAGCTACGCACCATCACCATGCTGTGGCCTAATGTGGAGCACTTTGTGATCTTTCAGGGCAAGGTCAAATCCGGCACCATCACCGATATCAAGGGTTTAAAATTCTCGATCGGGAGGGCCGGCAGCGGCACTGAGCGATCAGGGCTCACCATCATGAGCGGAGTCGGCATGAGCAGGGACGATGTTCAAGGCGAGTATCTGGGATACTTCGAGTCCTCAAACGCAATGAAGGATAAGAGGGTAGAGGGGGCAAACCTCTGCGCCGGTCCGCCTGTTGCCGCCGTCACTGATCTATTTGCCACACCGGGAATGAAGGTGAAAATCCTCGAGTTCACCGATGAGCAACTTAATGCAATCAATGAAAAATCCGCCTATCCGGGTTACAGATACATCATCCCGGCCAACACCTACCCGGGACAAACTGAACCGGTAAAAACCATCGCTCAACCGAACTTCTTGGGGATCAGGGCAGATGTGGATACCGAAATCGTCTACAAGCTGACCAAAACCATCTATGAAAATCTTCCCTATCTCTATAGCATTCATCAGGCTACCAAACATATGAACCTGGAGTCGGCAATAAGCGGGCTGCCATCCCCTTTACATCCAGGGGCATTGAAATATTACAGAGAAAGAGGAATAGTGATACCTGATAGCCTGGTTCCGCCGAGCTGATGGCTAAATGCCGGATCGCCTCCATGGTGATCCGGCACTCGAATCAGCGTTCAGTAGATGGAAAATCGTACAGAAAAGAAGGACGTGGCTTCAGAGCTTCCCGTATCTTCCCGAAACCCGGATAAGGGACCTGAAGGGGATACCGGGGAGGGAAAATCAGCTGTTCCAACGACACCGGGTGGATGGCAACTATTGATCTATGTCATCGCTATACTCATGTCGGTTTTCCACATCTGGGTGAACACCTTCGGCGTGATGCCCGGGATCTATCGGAACGCCGTACACATGGCTTTTGTGTTGATACTGATCTTTTTCCTCTATCCTTTCTCAAAAGAACGCCCCCGGAGATTCAAAACATTCGACATCATACTTGCCGTGCTGAGCGCTGCGGTAGCCCTCTATATCCTGCTCTTTGAGGAGCAGCTCCATTTAGAGAGGGCCTCTGTTCCCATTATGAGGGATTATGTATTTGCCGTTATCGCGCTTGTCCTGTTGCTTTATGGGACATACCGGGCAGTTGGATGGTTTATCCCCACCCTCTCCCTCACCTTTATCTTCTACGCTCTCTTTCTCGGAACCCTCATACCGGGCACGTTTCACTATCGGGGGGTTGCGCTGACACGCCTTTTGTATCGTATGTATCTCACCGATGAAGGAATCTTCGGCCTCGTCTGCACCGTATCCTCCACCTATGTGGTGCTCTTCATCCTCTTCGGGGCTTTTCTGCTGAAATCCGGCGCCGGTGATTTCATCATCAATCTCGCCCAGGCCGTTGCCGGTCACAGGGTAGGCGGCCCGGCCAAGATAGCGGTCGTTGCGAGCGGGTTTATGGGATCTATCTCAGGAAGTGCGGTCGCCAATGCCGTGGCTACCGGCTCTTTTACCATTCCGCTCATGAAAAAGGTCGGCTATAGACCGCACTTCGCAGCAGCAGTTGAGGCGGCTGCCTCCACCGGAGGGCAGATCATGCCGCCTATCATGGGCGCGGGGGCCTTTATCATGGCACAATGGACGGGTATCTCCTATATCAAGATCATAGCCGTGGCCACCATCCCGGCGATCATGTACTTCGCCTCAGTCGCCTTCTTCGTTCATATCGAGGCCCTTAAGTACGGGATCCTGCCGATGCCGAAGAAAAGCCTCCCGAAGCTCGGTAAGGTCCTCAGACAAGGGATTCACTTCACCATCCCGGTAATCATCCTGATGGTGCTCCTTATAAAAGGCTTCACCCCGACGTATGCTGCCTGCATTGCTATCGGGAGCATTGTCGTGGTGAGTTGGTTCAGAAGGGACACGCGGATGGGCATAAGGGACATCCTAGACGCACTCTATATTGGATCTAGAAATACCATATCAACCGCAGCTATCCTGATCTGTACCGGCATCATCATCGGCGTGGTTGCGATCACCGGGGTGGCGATCACCTTTTCAGGCGTGGTCATGGAACTTTCCGGAGGGATACTCTTCTGGGCAATTATCCTTGTGATGCTGGCATCGCTCATTATGGGAATGGGGCTCCCTGTAACGGCCTCCTACATTATGCTCGCGGTGCTTGCAGGACCCGCCCTAACACAAATGGGGGTCTCCCTTCTCGCAGCACACATGATCATCTTCTGGTACAGCCAGGATGCCAACGTGACCCCTCCCGTATGCCTTGCGGCATTCTCAGCAGCAGGGGTAGCCGGCTCAAAGCCCATGCAAACCGGCTTCACCTCATGGAAGCTCGCAAAGGGCCTCTATATAATCCCTTTTCTCTTCGCCTATACGCCGCTCCTCTTTGAAGGGCCGGTGATGGAAGTGGGTATTGTAGCCGTCACGGGCCTGATTGGGCTGTTCGGGTTTACGGTGTTCTGGGAGGGATATTTCTTGCGGGGCCTCAATATCGGGGAACGGGCAATCGTGTTGCTCGCTACTGTGCTGCTCTTTTGGCCTGATCATCTATACAAGATAGCAGGTTTTGTTATCATGCTCGTGCTCTATATCCTTCAACGGTTGGAGGTAAGGAAAGGGTCATCCTCTGCATACACGCCCGCTTCTTCATAAGGATGTCCTCTTCACAAAGAGATACCCAATAGCTCCTGCGGCGGCCGCCATGAAACAGAGGCCAAAGGCAAAGGAAAATGCCTCAGGAGGAAGTTGCCCTTCCTGAATCGAAAACCTCTCGATGATAACCCCCATTATGTGCTGGAAAAAGCCCGCGCCTGCCATGGTGAAAAAATTCACTGCACTCATTGCGGTCCCGGTTACCGAACTCGGCGATAACTCCTTGATATTCGCGTACAAGACAGGGGTAAAGGAGCTAGCAAAGCCGATCAAAAAGAAACTCACCGCAAGCATGCCGGCTGAAAATGACGGCATGAAACCAACCAAAGGAAACACGCAAAGGGTGTAAAAGAACATTGCTGCTCCTGCCACTGTCCTTCTATCCTTCCACACACGGTCTGAAAGGATGCCGAATATAGGGCTTCCAATGAGGTATCCCATCGGAAAGAACATGAGGATCTTGCCCCTCTCAACAAGGGAGATCCGGTAGATGTGCTCAAGAAATGGACCAGCCCAGAGGCCTGATATAGAGATATAGGTACCGTACCTCACAAACGCAGCGAGAGAGATGAGCCAAAAAGAGGGAAGAAGAAATACCGTTACGATCCCCTTGACCGGCCCGTTGGATCGGCCATTATCGCCCAAGGGTTTTGCATCGGTACTGCGGTGTTCATCAGAGGAGTCCTTTACCGCCTTGAAGATCCACAGGGTAATGGCAAAGTGCACAAGGGCTATCAACAGAAATGTCTTTCTCCAGCCCACTCCGTCCACCGCAAACGCGAGTGGGACCGTGGCTCCGATACTGCCGAGCGTGCCGATCGAAAGGAAGATGCCGGAGATAGTCGTAAAGGCCCTGGGCGGAAACCAAATAGAGATAAGCGTATAGGTACCCATCAATGCGCATGCCATCCCCGCTCCGATGAGAGCCCTCCCCACCATGGCCATCGGAAAGGAGTCGGCAAGGGCAAAGCTTACCACCCCAACCAGACCCACATAGGAGAGGGAAAGCATCACCCTCCTCGCCCCGAAGTGATCAATGGCCATGCCCATGGGGATCTGTACCAGGGCAAAGGCGTAGAAAAACACAGAGCTCAGCAGGCCCAGATCCTGAGGGCTAAGAGAGAGGTCTCGTACGAGCTCAGAGGCGATAACCGCTGAACTCGCCCGGTAAAACATGGACAGAACAAAGAACGAGCTGAGCGGAATAAGCATCAAGATCCTTTTGTCCATCATTGCCTCAATCAGAATTGCTACTGCCTCGCATCGACAGATGCCGTAAACAAACAGATCGATAATACAAAAATTGAAGGATTTGTCAAAGAAGGAGATGGAAAATGATCTCCGCTACTCAGGGTACGTCCCCTCTGCGGTGGTCTTTCTGGGATGCGCCATCAAGACGATGTAGAAGGCTTAGATGGCGCAAGCCATGTTCATGGCTGAAGAAAGCCTGTTTTTAGAGAGAATACCCCAGCTCTCAGACGGCTTATCCTTTCTGCCGGATACGAATCCTAAGCCTAATCAAATGCCGACAGCATAAGACTATACTCCCTTAATCTCTTCCTCCTCATTGCATAATCAGGGATGATGGTCTGAACTTTTTGCCAGAACCGGGCTGAGTGAGCCTGGTGGATGAGATGACAAAGCTCATGAACAAGCACATAATCCAGAATGGATACAGGAGCCATTATGATCTTCCAATTGAACCGGACAACTCCATTACGAGAGCAACTTCCCCATCGACTTTTCTGATCCTTGATCTCGATCCTTTCAGGCCACTTACCTATTTGACGTGCATACAGCTCAACCCTCTCAGGAATCTTTTCCTTTGCCCGTCCAATATACCAATCTATTAAGGCCTCCTTGACAGCCCCTTTTGTTGTTGCATCGCTCAAATCACCATTAATTCCAATAAAAAATCTCCCACCCATGAGCTTGCATCCTTCTGCTTCCTTCGAGGCAGATTTTAAAACCTTTAACTGGTATTGCCTGCCCAGGTAGAAAAAAGACTCTCCGCTCACGAATTCTTTCTCTGAATGCAATTGACTGTGGGTGTTAATAAATTCCTGCTTTGTGATGATCCATTGTGCCCGTTTTCTGAAAATCTCCTTTATCCTCTCTGCTTCT
>Ga0315553_10001646_pt1 | contig 18368 bp, 14 predicted proteins | sample SalMarSW160140MG_FD_203099 | JGI IMG/M metagenome (GOLD analysis project Ga0315553, IMG submission 203099) | Salt marsh sediment microbial communities from the Plum Island Ecosystem LTER, Massachusetts, United States - Salt Marsh Sediment SW1601-40 ... | reverse complement strand
CATGGTTTCGCTCTTGCCGCTGGCGTTAAGAAAGATGGGGTGGATTAACGCGGCAGGCGAAATGGCATTCGCGAAAGTCGCCGCGCGTCAGATGAAGCGCACGTGCACCTTCATTAAAGTCCCTCCACGAGGATTGGTCCCGGCAGCGTTCCACGCGCGGGAAAGGCATTTGCATACACGATCGTCGCCGAAAATCAACCGGAAGATGACCGCTCACGTGTTTTTGTTTCGAAGTGGAAACCGTTCTTTCGGAAGCGCCTTGACAGATCGTTTGTTTTAACGAACAAATTCGGTAAATCGGTCGTATATGGGCCGCAGGAGCAAACGGTTCGCGTTTCGAAGGGCTTCCGAATGTCGGCGATGAACAGCGCAAGACGAAATGGCTCCGCCGGCTTCTCCGTTCTGGAGGGGGGCGGCACTTTGCTGGAGAGGCGAGCGGCCGAACTCGACGACGCCCTGTCCGATGCCGCGCCGCAGGAGATCATCGCGGCCGCCCTGGATGCTGTGGCGCCGGGGCGCTTTGCCATCGTTTCGTCTTTCGGGACGGAATCGGCCGTTTTGCTCGCCATGGCCGCCGAGGTCGATCGGAACATTCCTATCCTGATGATCGACACGGGCTATCTTTTTCCCGAAACCCTCGCCTATCGCGACCGGCTCCAGGAACGGCTTGGCCTCACCGATCTCCGGACGCTCACGCCCGATCAAATCGGAGCGGGCACCGAGGACCCGGAGAATGACCTGTTCCAGCGTGATCCGGATGCGTGCTGCGCGCTTCGAAAGGTGCGCCCCTTAGCCGAGGCACTCGGCGGCTTCGATGGCTGGGCGAATGGCCGCAAGCGCTATCAAGGCGGCGGCAGGGCGTCGATCCCGGTCGTCGAAGTCGACGGGGCGCGGCTGAAGTTCAATCCGCTTGCCGCGTTGACCCGGGGCGACGTCGTTGAGCGCTTCCGTGCGCTCGGTCTGCCGCCCCACCCGCTTGAGAAAATCGGCTTCGCCTCGATCGGCTGCATGCCCTGCACGAGCCGCGTCGCACCGGGCGAAGCCCAGCGCGCCGGGCGCTGGCGCGGCCGCGGAAAGGCCGAGTGCGGGATTCATTCGGGGCCGCTTGCCGCATCCGGCGGAGGGCGCTAGATCAACCCTCGTTCAATTGGAATCACTTGAACGAGGGTTGATCTATATCGATAAGTCAGTGCAACTGTTCCCGCGTCCATCCCCGCTTTCGCGGGGACATGCTTGGACGCGCGTTGCGCGAGCGCACGAACGGTTCGGACGGAAACAACTTCGTCGACTGCGCTAATCACCTCTCCCAGGGGGAGAGGGGGCGACCCATGCAAGCCGGACCGATTCAGCGTAAAATGGTCCTGCGCTAGCGGATAATCTCCCGTGATCGGCACAAGTTGGGCTCGCAACTGACCGCCATGCGAAAAATCTGGGCTTTGCCATAGATCCGTGATCAGGCTCAGATATATTTCCTTCCGTCTTGACCTCGTGCTGATCCGGTCTTAGCAAATCCTATGACTTTTGAAGCTGTTGCAGTCCCGATCCTCGACTCCATTTCCGGCCTCGCGCGGCGCTACGACGCGTGGCTGACCGATATCTGGGGCGTCATGCACAATGGCATGCGCCCGTTTCCGCATGCCGTGGAGGCGTGCCGTCTCTTTCGCGAAGGCGGCGGCACGGTGATCCTGATATCGAATTCGCCGCGCCCGCGGGAGACCGCGGCGGAGCAGCTGCGTGAAATCGGTGTGCCGGCCGATTGCTATGACGGGATGGCCACCTCCGGCGATGTCACGCGGCAATTGATCGCCGGCTATGCGGGGCAGGCGGTCTACCATCTCGGCCCGGACCGCGACCTGCCGATCTTCGACGGGCTCGGCGTCGCCCTTGGCGATATCTGGGACAGCGCAGTGGTCGTCTGCTCCGGTCTTCGGGACGATGAGACGGAAACGCCCGCCGATTACACTGATCTGCTCGCCGAATTCCACGCGCGCGGCCTGCGGATGATCTGCGCCAACCCGGACCTCAAGGTTGAACGGGGTAAAAAGCTGATCTATTGCGCCGGCGCCCTTGCCGAGCTGTATGAGCAGATGGGCGGGGAGGTCGTTTACGCCGGTAAGCCTCACAGGCCCATTTACGACCTTGCCTTGAAGGAAGTCATGGCCAACCGCGGCTCCGCCCTCCAGCGCCACCGCGTTCTCGCGATCGGCGACGGACTGCGCACCGATATTGCCGGAGCGGCGGCGCAGAATATCGACAGCGTGTTCATCGCAAGCGCCGTCCACGTCGCCGGCGGACTCGAGGCCGGCCTCGACTCCGCAACGGTTGCCCGATTGTTCAACGGGAACGGGGCGCGGCCCATCGCGGCCCTCAGCCAGCTCATCTGGTGATCTCAGTCACTGTTACCGCATCGTTAATTCCCTGCCCGTAAGCGGTGCTGCCCAGGCATATCTGTATCAATATTACTGGGACTTTTTGCTGTGCAAAAAACATTGTGCTATGCAAAATGCGTGGGCAAATCCAATGGGGAGCGGAACGTATGGTCGCAGATCGCGGTGATGAGAAGTTCTTCGAGGACTTACATATCGGGATGACCGCGAGCTATGTCCGGTGCGTCAAGGAACAAGATCTTTACCAGTTTGCCGACCTGACAGGGGACACGAACCCGATCCATCTCGATGAGGATTATGCGGGCGCGACGGCGTTCAAAACCCGCATTGCGCACGGCGCGCTGACGGCGAGCTACATTTCGACCGTGCTGGGCACAATTCTGCCCGGACCGGGCGCGGTCTATGTCTCGCAGACCCTCAATTTTCGCCGGCCGGTCCGCATTGGAGACGAGGTCAGAGCCACCGCCCGTATTGTCGATCTGATCCCCGAGAGAAAACGCATCATCATGAGTTGCGATTGCTCGGTGGATGGCAAAACAGTATTGGAAGGCGAGGCTCTCCTGACGATGCCCTCACGCGAAGGCTGAACAAGAGCAAAGGGCTGAAGCTCCGATGGATGTCTTTCACGGCTGGCAGGACGTTCCGGAAGCGCTGAAAGGCGCTTCTCTCGCGATCGGCAATTTCGACGGCGTCCATCGCGGCCATCGCGCCGTTCTGGAGAAGGCAAAAAGCATTGCGGCGCCAGCCGCGCCGGCCGGAGCGATGATCTTCGAACCGCATCCGCGCAGGTTTTTTCAGCCCGACAAACCGCTTTTTCAGCTTACGTCCTTGAGCCGCAAGCTCGAACTCTTGGCCGACTGGGGTCTCGACCTGGTCGCCGTGCTGCATTTTGATGCCGAACTTGCAGGGCTCAGCGCCGAAGGCTTCGCGCACGACGTTCTGGTGGAAGGCTTCGCGATCCGGCATGCGACCATCGGCTATAATTTCTTCTTCGGGAAAGGCCGTCAGGGCAACCCGGCCATATTGCGTGCGCTTGGCGAGAAATACGGCTTCGGCGTGACGGTCGTCGAGCCGATCGGCAGCTCGGGCGAGATCTTCTCATCGACGCGCGTCCGGGAAATGCTGGCCGAAGGCGATGTCGCTGGCGCGGCCGACATGCTCGGGGCCTGGTGGCAGGTCGAAGGCGAGGTGGAATCGGGCGCGGGACGCGGGACGGGGCTCGGCTTTCCGACCGCCAATATCCGGCTCAGCGAAGGCCAGTCTCTCGGCCACGGCATTTATGCCGTCCGCGTAGCGGTGAACGGACATTGGTATGACGGCGCCGCCTATCTCGGCACGCGGCCGACCTTCGACGCCGGGCCGCCGCTGCTTGAGACCTTTCTCTTCGATTTCGACGGCAATCTCTATGGACGCCGGATCAAGGTCCAGTTCATCGACTTCGTCCGCGCGGATGCAAAATTCCGCTCCGGCATCGATCTCGCCGCACAGATGCAGACGGATTGCGAGAAGGCGAAGCAGATATTGAAGACGATCGGCACAGCCGGGCGGTCGGGCGTTGAGTAAGTCCGTCGGCGCGCGATGTGCGGACGGATGCCCTGGTGTCCCGATTCCGAAGTTCGCCCTCTCGTCTCGGCACCCTCCTTAGCGAACTTCGGAATCTCAAGGGACACGAGCCTTATTGATATTGCGAGTGTGATTCAGATCCAGAAGTTCGTTCGGCGCTTGCTGCGAGGGATGATGAACTTCTGGATCATCACACTAGATTGTCATTCCTGCTGCCCGATTATTGCAGCCCTGATATGACGCATCGTATGGCTCCGCACGCCCGGTAGGCCTCGTTTTGGTCATGTCCAACGATTATTATGGTAGTATAAGGCATCGTATAGACGATGCCCCGTCATAACAGGATGTTTCGACCCTGAGAACCGCGCTTTGGCAGCGGTTTGAGTGCTCACCAAATAAGTATGCCGAGATGATCACACGACGCATGTTTCTGGCGGGCGGCGCAGCCCTGGCGGCGTCCGCGCTGAGATCGAATCCAGCCAGTGCCGCGCTGTCCTTTGGCGAGCCGGTGCGCTTTAGCTGGGAGGCATTGCAGAGCTGGGCCGAAGCCGTTGCAAGCTTGCCATATCGGCCGGCTCAGCCAAGCCGGCCGGAGTTGATACGCCGGATCGATTTCGATGCTCACCGGCAGATCCGTTACCGTCCCGAGGCAGCCATCGTGCCGGGACCGGGCTCCTACCCCGTCGAGCTGTTTCATGTCGGACGCTATTTCATGGAGCCGGTGCGCGTCTTCATCGTTCGGAACGGGGAGTCGCGCGAGGTCCGCTACAATGACGCGCTCTTCAACTATGGCGAGGCGTCGTTCGCGCGCGCCCTGCCCGCAAACACGGGGTTTGCCGGTTTTCGCGTGATGCGCGCCAAGGGTGAGGCGGACTGGATCTCCTTCCTTGGCGCTTCCTATTTCCGCTCGCCGGGTGAGACGAAGCAATATGGCCTGTCCGCGAGAGGCCTTGCGATCGACACGGGAATGCCCGAGCCGGAGGAATTTCCGCGCTTCAGCAATTTCTGGATCGAGAGCCTCGAAGGCGAGGACGGCATAATGATCTACGCCTTGCTGGACAGCCGGAGTGTGGCAGGCGCCTATCGCATTCGTGCGGTCCGCAAGACCGGCGTGATCACGCATGTCGATATGGTCGTCCATGCACGCAAAGACGTACACCGGCTGGGCGTCGCGCCGCTCACCAGCATGTTCTGGTACGGCAAGACCGGCCGGGGCAAGGCCAAGGACTGGCGGCCCGAAATCCACGACAGTGACGGGCTCGCAATCTGGACAGGGGCGGGCGAGCACATCTGGCGCCCTCTCAACAACCCGCCGGCCGTGAAGTTGAGCTCGTTCCTCGACAAATCGCCGAAGGGCTTCGGCCTTCTGCAGCGCGAGCGCAGCTTTGAGGCTTATCAGGACGACAATGTGTTTTACAATCGCCGCCCGTCCGTCTGGATCGAGCCGACCGGCGACTGGGGCGAAGGTGCCGTGCAGCTTCTCGAGATCCCAGCGGATGACGAGACAAAGGACAATATCGTCGCGTTCTGGAATCCCAAGACCCCCTATCGGGCGGGCGACCGGATTGCGATGAGCTACAGCATTTACTGGCGCAACGATGTCCCCTTCGCGCAAAACTATGGCCGCGTGATTGCGACACGCCGTGGAGTCGGCGGCATTCCGGGCGGCCGGGAGCGCCATAGCGCGACCAAATATGTCATCGATTTCGAAGGCGGCGAGCTGGGAAACCTCCACAATGAGGATGGGGTCGTCTTGCGTGTCGCGGCGAGCAGGGGCCGCTGTGACTCCGTCGCTGCCTACCGTGTCGTCGATCAGAAGCGCTGGCGTGGGATTTTCGACTATCTGCCGGAAGATGGGACCGCCGAGCTCCGCGCCTATCTCGAACGAGACGGTCATGCGCTGACCGAAACCTGGCTTTATCAGCATGTAGAGGCGCCACGTCCTGGCTAATTTCCATTTATCACCCGATCGGGTGATGTGCGCTCTGCGGATGGAGATAGGGTTGGGGGCATAGGTGCCGAGAGGACGCTAGGCGATTCTGCAGTTTTTTCAGAAAGCCCCACTATTTTGTAGGACGTAACAGGAACTGGCCCCGGCACCCTACCGGGGCCAAATTCTTTGCGGGCCTTGGTGCCAGCCGGGCGGGTTCACATATGGATCGCGCGCTTGCCGACCGCCATCGCCGCTTCCTTGATTGCTTCGGTCAGCGTGGGGTGGGCATGGCAGGTGCGCGCCAGATCCTCGGCCGAGCCGCCGAATTCCATCAGCACCGCCGCTTCGGCGATCATGTTGCCCGCATCCGGGCCGACAATATGCACGCCGAGAACCCGGTCGGTCTTTGCATCCGCCAGAACCTTGACGAAGCCTTCGGTCTGGCGGTTCACCTTGGCGCGGCCATTGGCGGTGAAGGGAAACTTGCCGCTGTTGTAGGCGACGTCCGCCTCTTTCAGCTCCTCCTCGGTCTTACCGACCGTAGCGACCTCGGGATAGGTATAGATCACGTTCGGAATGACGTCGTAATTGACGTGCCCGGCCTGCCCCGCAAGGATTTCGGCGACGGCGACGCCTTCATCCTCTGCCTTGTGCGCGAGCATGGGGCCATGGATCACATCGCCGATGGCGTAGACCCCTTCCACATTGGTGGCGAAGTGATCATCGACAATGATGCGGCGCCGATTGTCCAGCTTCACGCCGAGATCTTCGAGTCCTAGGCCGTCCGTATAGGGCACGCGGCCGATCGCGACGAGCACCACATCGGCATCGAAAGTGTCTTTGTCGCCGCCGTTCGACGGCTCGACCGTCGCCTTCATGCTCGCGCCGTTCGTCTCCACCGCCGTGACCTTGTGGCCGAGCTTGAATTCGATCCCCTGCTTGGTCAGGAGCCGCTGAAACTGCTTGGCGACTTCGCCGTCCATCCCCGGAATGATGCGGTCGAGAAATTCGACCACGAGCACCTTCGAGCCGAGCCGCCGCCAGACGGAGCCGAGTTCGAGGCCGATGATGCCGCCGCCGACGACGAGCAGTTTTTTTGGGACTTGCGAAAGTTCCAGAGCGCCGGTGGACGAGACGACTTTCTTTTCATCGATCTCGATGCCGGGCAGCCGGGCGACATCGGAGCCGGTCGCAATGACGATCGCCTTCGTCTTCAGCGCCTGGACATCGCCGCCATTTTCGAGCGTGACTTCGACCTTGCCGGGCCCGGCGATCCTGCCGATGCCGTGATAGGCGTCGATCTTATTCTTCTTGAGAAGGTAGTCCACGCCTTTGACATTGCCATCGACGCCCTCGTCCTTGTAGGCCATCATGCCCTTTAGATCGAGCTGGGGCTTCACCTTGATGCCCATATGGCTCATGCCGTTCGCGGCTTCCTCGAACAGCTCCGAGGCGTGCAACATCGCTTTGGACGGAATGCAGCCGACATTCAGGCAGGTGCCGCCATGGGTCGCGCGCTTCTCGACCACGGCGACCTTCATGCCGAGTTGCGCCGCGCGGATCGCGCAGACATAGCCGCCGGGTCCGGTCCCGATGACGATCAGGTCATATGCATCCGCCATTCCGCCCTCTTATCGCTCGTGCTCTTCCTGCTTCTCAGTCGTCATCATCGTGCTTGTTTTTGTTCTTGTGCTTGATCGGGGCGCCCAGAGACCAGACATGCCCGAACGGATCGCGAAGCCGTGCATAGCGAACGCCCACCGTCCCGTCGAGGTCATCATGCAAGAACAGCGGAGCACCATTGATCTGCAGCTGCGCATGCATCAGCCTGCCATCGGGCGCCGGCATCCGCTCCACGAGTTCGGCGCCGAACGCCGTCTCGTAAAAGGCGATCGCTTCGAAGCCGCCTTTGACAGCCAGGTGCGGGACAATGCCGGAAAATGCCGTTTTCCGCTGCTCCGCCATGACACGCTCCTAAAGGTCGAGCACCAGACGCTGCGGATCTTCCAGGCTCTCCTTGACGCGGACGAGGAACGTCACCGCCTCCCGGCCATCGACGATCCGGTGGTCATAGCTGAGCGCCAGATACATCATCGGCCGCGCCTCGACCTTGCCGTCGATGACGACGGGCCGCTCCTGGATCTTGTGCATGCCGAGAATGCCGGATTGCGGCGCATTGAGGATCGGCGTGGACATCAGTGAGCCGTAAATGCCGCCATTGGAGATCGTGAAGGTGCCGCCCTGCATATCCTCGATGCCGAGCTTTCCGTCACGGGCCCGGCGGCCGAAACCGGCGATCTCCTTCTCGATTTGGGCGATGCCCTTGTGGTCAGCGTCGCGCAGCACCGGGACGACAAGGCCCCGATCCGTGCCGACGGCGATGCCGATATTGTAGTAGTTCTTGTAGACGATATCCTCGCCGTCGATCTCGGCGTTGACCGCCGGTATTTCGTGCAGCGCCTGGATGCACGCCTTCACGAAGAAGCCCATGAAGCCGAGCTTCACATCGTGCTTCTTCTCGAACAGCTCTTTGTAATGTTGGCGCGCTTTCATAATCGCGGACATATCCACCTCATTGAAGGTGGTCAGCATCGCGGCGGTGTTTTGAGACTCCTTCAGCCTGCGCGCGATGGTCTGGCGCAGTTTGGTCATGCGCACGCGCTCTTCGCGGGCCCGATCTTCCTGGCGGACGGGTGGACGCCCGGTCGCGGGAGCCGGTGCCGACGGGCTGCGGGCGAGGGCCGTGCCGGCATCGAGCGCCGCGATCACGTCGCCTTTGAGAAGACGGCCGTCCTTGCCCGTGCCTTCGATGGATGAGGGATCGAGATCGTTTTCGGCAACCGCCTTTCGGACCGCCGGCGACATCGTCTCGGCCGCGCTCGCGTTCGACGTCGCCGCGGCGCTCTCGACGCTTTTTCCGGCGGCGGCCTTTTCCTGACCATTCGACTGCGGTTTCGCCGCCTTCTCCGCCTTCGAGGGCGCTTCGGCCTTGGCCGCACCCTCGCCGATGGAGCCGAGCAGCGCGCCAACCTCAACGGTCTCGCCTTCCGGAACGGCGATATCCGAGATCACGCCAGCCGCCGGCGCATTGACTTCCAGCGTTACCTTATCGGTTTCGAGTTCGACGACCGGCTCGTCCGCCTTCACCGCATCACCGGGCTTCTTGTACCATTTGCCGACGATCGCTTCGGTTATGGACTCCCCCAATGCGGGCACACGTATCTCAGTCGCCATGGTTTTTTCCTTTGCGGAAGGCCGCGACTCCGCCCGCGGCCCGCCTCCTCCTCTACACAGTCAATGCCTCGTCCACGAAAGCTCTCAATTCAGCCAGATGTTTGCTTGCCAATCCGGTCGCGGTCGAGGCGGAAGCGGCGCGCCCGACATAACCCGGTCGGCAATGTTCGGCGTTGATGTGATCGAGCACCCATTCGATATTGGGCTCGATGAAAGTCCAGGCGCCCATATTCTTCGGCTCTTCCTGGCACCAGAACATCTCGGCTTGCGGAAACCGTCCGAGCTCCTGGATCAGGGCGCGTGCCGGGAATGGGTAGAGCTGTTCGAGGCGCATCAGGTAGATGTCGTTGATCTTGCGGTTCTCCCGCTCCTCGAAGAGATCGTAATAGACCTTTCCGGAGCACATCACGACGCGCTTGATCTCATTATCGGGCACCAGCTGCACGCCCTCGCTCTCTCCGACCTCGGCGCCGTCCCACAGAACGCGGTGGAAGGTGGTGCCCGGCGCGAAATCGTCCATGTTCGACAAGACCTGCTTGTGGCGCAGAAGCGATTTCGGCGTCATGAGGATCAGCGGCTTGCGGAACTTCCGGTGCATTTGCCGCCGGAGAATGTGGAAATAGTTGGCGGGCGTCGTGCAGTTTGCGACCTGCCAATTGTCCTCGGCGGAAAGCTGCAGATAGCGCTCGAGCCTTGCCGATGAATGCTCCGGTCCCTGGCCCTCATAGCCGTGGGGCAGCAGCATGACGAGGCCGGACATGCGCAGCCATTTGCGCTCGCCCGCCGCCAGGAATTGATCGATCACGACCTGGGCGCCATTGGCGAAATCGCCGAATTGCGCCTCCCACAGGACCAGCGCCATCGGCTCGGCGAGGCTGAAGCCGTATTCGAATCCCAGCACGGCCTCCTCGGAGAGCATCGAATTGATGACCTCGATCTTGGCCTGCCCCTTGGCGATGTGATTGAGCGGCGTGTATTTCTTCTCCGTGACCTGATCGATCAGGACTGCGTGGCGCTGCGAGAAGGTGCCGCGCTCGACATCCTGACCCGAAAGGCGGACCGGAAAGCCCTCATTGACGAGCGTGCCGAAGGCGAGCGACTCGGCCATCGACCAGTCGATGCCCCTGCCTTCCTCGATCATCTTGCGGCGGTTCTTGAAAAGCCGCTCGATCGTCCGGTGAGCGTTGAAGTCCTTCGGAAGCGTCGTGAGGCGCTCGCCCACCTTCTTGAGCGTTTCGACATCGACGGCCGTGTCGCCTTTGCGCGGGCCTTCTTCGGCGCGGGACAGTCCCGACCAGCGGCCATCGAGCCAGTCCGCCTTGTTAGGGCGGTAGTTCTCGCTGAGCTCGAACTCGCTCTCGAGATGTTTGGAGACCTGCTCGCGCAGCTCCTCGGCCTCGCCTTTTTCTATGAGCCCTTCATCGACCAGCCGCTCGCCGTAAAGATCGGTCACAAGCGGGTGTTCGCGAATGCGCTTATACATCAGCGGCTGCGTGAAGGCCGGCTCGTCGCCCTCATTGTGACCGAACCGGCGGTAGCAGAACATGTCGATCACGACAGGCTTGTGAAACCGCTGACGGAATTCCGTCGCGACCTTGGCCACATGCACCACGGCTTCCGGATCGTCGCCGTTCACGTGAAAGATCGGCGCCTCGATCATGCGGGCCACATCCGAGGGATAAGGCGAGGAGCGGCCAAAGCGCGGCGCGGTGGTGAAACCGATCTGGTTGTTGACGATGAAATGGACCGACCCGCCGGTACGGTGCCCTCTCAGGCCGGAAAGGCCGAAACATTCGGCCACGACACCCTGTCCGGCAAAAGCGGCGTCGCCATGCAGCAGCATCGGCAAGACGGCCGAGCGCTCCTTATCGCGGAGCTGATCCTGCTTGGCGCGAACCTTGCCGAGCACCACCGGATCGACGATTTCCAGATGCGACGGATTGGCGGTCAGCGACAGGTGAACGTTGTTGCCGTCGAAATCCCGATCGGAGGAGGCGCCGAGATGGTATTTCACATCGCCGGAGCCCTCGACGTCGTCCGGATTGGCCGAGCCGCCTTTGAATTCGTGAAAGATCGCGCGATAGGGCTTGCTCATGACGTTGGCGAGCACATTGAGGCGCCCGCGATGCGCCATGCCGAGAACGATCTCTCGCACGCCAAGCTGGCCGCCGCGCTTGATAATCTGCTCGAGCGCCGGGATGATGGCCTCCGCGCCATCGAGCCCGAAGCGCTTCGTGCCGGTATATTTCTTGTCCAGGAACCTCTCGAAGGTCTCCGCCTCGATCAGCTTGGCGAGAATGGCCTTCTTGCCGAGATCGGTAAAGGTGATCTCCTTGTCCGCCCCCTCGATCCGCTCCTGAATCCAGCCCTTCTGCTCGGGGACGGAAATGTGCATGAATTCCACGCCGATCGTCGAGCAATAGGTGCGCTGAAGAATCTCGATGATCTGACGGATCGTCGCCATTTCCAGCCCGAGCACCATGTCGATATAGATCAGCCGGTCCATGTCCTCCGGCCCGAATCCGTAGGTCTCCGGCTGTAATTCGGGATGCGGCTTGCGCTCGATGAGACCCAGCGGGTCAAGCGTGGCGGCGAGATGGCCACGGACACGGTAGGAGCGGATCAGCATCAATGCGCGGATGGCGTCGCGGACCGCCTTCATCGTCTCCGCCGGCGACAGCTCCACGCCCTCGGTCTGGGCGTGCCCGGCGATCTTTTGCTCGATCTCACGCTCGGCGACCTCGGCCCAATCGCCGGCCAGCGCACTGACGAATTCGCCGTTCACCGGCATCGGCCAGTCCGCGCGTTTCCAGGATGGTCCCTGCGCGTCGGCAATCACGGTTTCCCGGCGCTCTTTCAGCCCGGTGAAGAACGCGCGCCAATCGGCCGTGACGGCGCCGGGGTTCTGCTGAAATCTGGAGTAAAGATCCTCGATATAGGCTGCGTTGACGCCGTGGAGGAACGACGTTTGCTCAAAAAGCTCGTTGGGGCCTTGCTTGCTCATAATGGAACACCTCGTCCAGGAGGCGCGGGCTAGCCTTTCACACAGGATAATGGTCCACCTTCAGCGGACCATATGGGAATGGTTGTATTAAATTGCGACTAAGGCTTTGTCATTAACCTCGCAAAAGTTCTACCAGGGTTGTTCCGAGAGCGGCCGGCGAGTCGGCCACCCGGATGCCGGCCGAGCGCATCGCCTCGATTTTGCTGTTTGCGTCGCCCTTGCCGCCCGAAATGATCGCGCCGGCGTGGCCCATGCGGCGGCCTGGGGGCGCCGTTACGCCGGCGATGAAGCCGACGGTCGGCTTCTTGACATTGGACTTGGCCACAAATTCGGCGGTGTCTTCCTCGGCGGTGCCGCCGATCTCGCCGATCATGATGATCGACTGCGTCTCGGGATCGGCCAGGAACAGCTCGATCGCATCGATGAATTCGGTGCCCTTGACCGGGTCGCCGCCAATCCCGACGCAGGTCGACTGGCCGAGGCCGGCGACGGTGGTCTGATGAACGGCCTCGTAAGTCAGCGTTCCCGAGCGCGAGACGATACCGACCGAGCCGCGCTTGTGAATATGGCCGGGCATGATGCCGATCTTGCACTCATCCGGCGTGATCACGCCCGGGCAATTCGGCCCGATCAGCCGTGTCCGGGAGCCGTCGAGGGCGCGCTTGACCTTGACCATGTCGTTGACCGGGATGCCCTCGGTAATGCACACGGCCAGCGGGATCTCGGCGTCGATCGCTTCCAGGATCGCGTCCGCCGCGAAGGCCGGCGGCACGTAGATCGCCGTTGCCGTGGCGCCGGTCTTCTCGACGGCATCGTGAACCGTGTTGAACACCGGCAGTCCGAGATGGGTGCTCCCGCCTTTGCCGGGCGTTACGCCGCCGACCATCTTCGTGCCATAGGCGATCGCCTGCTCGGTGTGGAACGTACCCTGAGCGCCGGTTAGCCCCTGGCAAATTACCTTCGTGTCCTTATCGACAAGAACCGCCATTCCATCGGCCTTTCAAAATTCCGTGTTTCTGACGTTGATGCGGGCATACTGTCTCTGAGGTCGCCCGGCTCGCAATCTCCGAATTCCCGATCCTCACCCGGCGCTTCGATGAATCTCGGCCACGATCTTTTTCGCCGCATCGGCGAGATCGTCGGCCGGGATGATCGCCAGCCCGCTTTCGGCGAGGATCTTCTTGCCGAGTTCCACATTCGTGCCTTCGAGCCGCACGACGAGCGGCACGGCCAGGCTCATTTCACGCGCCGCCGCGATGATGCCTTCCGCGATGATGTCGCAGCGCATGATGCCGCCGAAAATATTGACCAGAATGCCCTTCACATTCGGGTCGCGCAGAATGATCTTGAACGCCTCGGCGACTTTCTCTTTCGACGCCCCGCCGCCGACGTCGAGGAAGTTGGCCGGCTCCTCGCCATATAGCTTGATGATGTCCATCGTCGCCATGGCGAGACCGGCGCCGTTGACGAGGCAGCCAATATTGCCGTCGAGCTTGACGTAGGACAGATCATGCTTGGAGGCCTCGACCTCGGCCGGGTCCTCCTCGTCCAGATCGCGCAGCGCTACGATGTCCGGGTGGCGGAACAGCGCATTGCCGTCGAAATTGACCTTCGCGTCGAGGCATAGGAGGTCGCCCGCTTCGGTGACGATCAGCGGATTGATTTCGAGAAGCGCCATGTCCTTGTCGGTGAACGCGCGGGAGAGACCGCCGATCAGCTTGACGCACTGCTTCACCTCGTCGCCTTCGAGGCCCAGGGCGAAGGCGATCTTCCGCCCGTGAAAGGGCGAAAAGCCCGACGCCGGGTCGATGCTCAGCGTCAGGATCTTGTCGGGCGTGTTCCGGGCGACTTCCTCGATGTCCATGCCGCCTTCGGTCGAGGAGATGAAAGAAAGGCGCGACGTCGCGCGATCGATCAGCGCCGACAGATAAAGTTCGCGTTTGATGGCCGAGCCGTCTTCGACATAAACGCGCTTCACGACCCGCCCGTTCGGACCAGTCTGCGCCGTAACCAGCGTGTGGCCGAGCATTTCCTTGGCGAACTGCCCGACTTCTTCGAGGGACCGCGCGAGCCGCACGCCGCCCTTTTCCCCCGCCTCCGGCTCCTTGAATCGGCCTTTGCCGCGTCCGCCCGCATGGATCTGCGCCTTGACGACCCAAACCGGTCCGGGAAGTGACTGCGCGGCGCTTATCGCCTCTTCGGGCGTCGTCGCCGCCGCGCCATTCGCGACCGGCACGCCATAGTCGCGCAGCAGCGCCTTCGCCTGATATTCGTGGATGTTCATGTCGTCTCCAGCCTTGTCATTCGGTTCGAAGGGGCGCGGGCAGGGCAGCCTCGCCAGCCAAGGGCTCTATGTCCCCATCTGGGAAAGTCCGGGCGCGATGCGCATACAAGCCTCGACCAGCGATTGAACGGCGCCGACGGAGCGGGTGAAGTCCGCCTTCTCATGCGAGTTCATCTCGATTTCGACGACGCGCTCGACGCCCTTGGCGCCGATCACGACCGGCACGCCGATATAGAGCCCCTTCACCCCATATTCGCCATTGAGGTAGGCCGCGCAGGGCAGGACGCGCTTCTTATCCTTAAGGTAGGACTCGGCCATTGCGATCGCCGAAGCCGCGGGCGCGTAATAGGCTGAGCCGGATTTGAGCAGGCCGATGATCTCCGCGCCGCCGTCGCGGGTCCGTTGCACGATTTCGCCGAGCCGCTCCTGCGTGATCCAGCGCAGTTTGACGAGATCGGGGAGCGGAATGCCGGCAACGGTCGAGTAGCGCGGCAAGGGCACCATCGTGTCGCCGTGGCCGCCGAGGACAAAGGCGGTAACGTCCTCGACCGAGACGTCGAATTCCTGAGCGAGGAAGTGGCGGAAGCGCGCCGAATCGAGAACGCCGGCCATGCCGACCACCTTGTTGCGCGGCAGGTCCGTAATCCGGTGCAATGCCCAGACCATGGCGTCGAGCGGGTTGGTAATGCAGATGACGAACGCGTCGGGTGCATATTTCTTAATGCCCGCCCCGACCTGCTCCATCACTTTGAGGTTGATCTCCAGAAGGTCGTCGCGGCTCATTCCGGGCTTGCGCGGTACGCCCGCCGTCACGATGACGACATCCGCGCCCTGGATGTCCACATAGTCGTTCGTGCCTCTCAGATTGGAATCGAAGCCGTCGACCGGGGAGGATTGCGCAATGTCGAGCGACTTGCCTTGGGGCATGCCTTCGACAATGTCGAAGACCACGACATCGCCGAGCTCTTTTAGGCCGATCAGATGCGCCAGAGTGCCGCCGATCATGCCCGCTCCGATGAGCGCGATCTTTTTGCGCGCCATGTGACCACCCCTTTTAAGTTGTTTGCGCGGAATCTGCGTCTGTGACTATCGCGAAAGCCGTCGAGCCGCAAGACACCAGATCGTAGGGCCGGGAAGCCCGCCGAAGCGCATTACGCGAAGCTCATCCGGCACATCAGCCAACGGCACTCCTTGACTTCGGCAAAACCAAGTCCGTATGTGGATTGTACAAGCACGAATTATGCCATTGCCGGGGAAGGCATCCAACTGCCGGCAATGTTTGCGCCGACCCGCGAACATTTTGGGAACACCGCTTTTCCGGACCCGGGAATGTCGAGTGCAGTGGGTCAAATCCCCCGGCATCGTTTCATGATCTCGTCCGCTTCGAAACCTTTGCGCGGTTTGAGCACCGCCGGGTCGGCAGTTCTGGCGACCTGTACGATGCACCGGCCCAGCTCGATATCTTCGAGCGTCGGCGTGATCCCGTTGAGCAATCGCGCCACGTCCCGCCAGATCGCCGCCTCGGTGGGACGGGAGCGAATGAGCGGCCCTTCGATGAAAGCCGCCATCTGCTTGATCCGCTCGACGCTGACCGGATGGGTCATCTCCGACTTCACATAATCTTGCCACTGCTCGTCGGAGTCGAATTCGTGACGGTGCACAAGCCGGTAGGCCTGCGCCTGGAAATAGAGAATCGGACCGAGCACGCCGGTCGACGTTCGCCCGAAAATATCGAGAGCGAAGCGGTCGGCCTCGATCTCATCCGCCTGCGCCTGCTCGGCGCTGATCTCTTCAACCGGCTTATGGTGGAACCGGATATGCCCAAGCTCATGGGCGATGATGAAGGCGAATGCTTCGTTTCTGAGCCGTAGCGAGAGGTCGTCGACCTTTTTCGACGTCTCATAGGCGTCCTTCGGAACGCCGAGCGCCTCCAGGACGCGGGGGTGTTTTCCGCCGGGGAAGGCGCTTGGGTCGCGATAGCGCAGCATTGCGAAATAGAGGTCGATCGTGCTGAGGCTCATGCGGTTGACGTTCAGCCAGGCATAGGCGGTGGTGAGATCCTCGAGCGCCTTGAGCGACATGAGCGGCATCACGACGAGACGGCCATCGGTCGTCGACTCAAAATTAAGGATGTCATCCCCCGCCTTGGGCATCGGGAAATAGAACTCGAAATCGCCCAAGGCGCGCTTTTCCTCGTCGCTCAGCGACGGTTTGATGCCGATAGAGTATATCCTATGGATGACGCTTCGAAGCCGGGCGGCGTCCGCGCGAAGGTCGGCTTCGGAATAGATTTGCGCCGACGCCGGATTCGCCCCCGTGCCGAGTGCCAAAAGCAGAAGCAACAGGCCGCCGATGCTGCGAAATTCACGCATTGATACTCCCCCACTTGCCCCGGTCGACGGCGCCAAGCCCCGCCCCGATGGATCGTTGCATCTTGGCGCGATTGTTGCACAAGGCCACGGGGTTTCCGGAAAGGCAAGCGCCGAAAACGCCGTCATGGTAAGATTGAGATGTTTGGAACAATCGGGGACTGGCCGGGACTCATGACTCTACGGTTCTTCTGCCTCGCCTGTTTTCTCGCTTTCCTTACCGGCACGCCCGCAAGAGGCGCCGAGGATGTCGATGTCGAGATCGTCTTTCTCGCCGACAGCTCCGGCTCGATCGACAGCGCCGAGACGGCGTTTCAGAGGCAGGGGCACGCCCTGGCGATCACCCATCCGGAGGTTGTCAGCGCCATTCGCGCGGGGTTCCTTCAGAAGATCGCCGTCGCCTATGTCGAATGGGGCGATATGGAGCATCAGGATATCGTCGTCCCCTGGACGATCATCGACGGGCCGGAAAGCGCCAAGGCCTTCGCCGACCAGCTCGTAGCCGCGCCCCGCAGGGCGTTTGGCTATAACGCGATCGGCAGCGCGCTCGCCGCGGGCCAGCGCCTCATTCAGTCGAACGACATTCGGGGCACGCGCATGGTCCTGGATCTCTCGGGCGACAGCGCCAATAGCTGGGACGGCATTCCGATCCAGACGGCGAGAGATGCCGCCGTGGCCGCGGGTATGGTGATCAACGGGCTGCCGATCCTTTGCCGCGAGAAGAATTGCGGGGGCCGCCCCGTAACCTATGATCTGGAGAAGGCCTATGAGGAACGCATCATCGGCGGGCCGGGCGCCTTCGTGATCACGGCCAAGGACCGGGAGAGCTTCGAAAGGGCTGTCCGCCGCAAGCTCATTCTGGAGATCGCGGGATTGAACCCGCCCGGAAAGGTGCGGCTCGGTTTTGCACGGCAGGCAGGCGCAGGCGCTCCGATACGCTAATGCGGGATCAGATGTTCGGAGAACCGGATCTGCCGAAATGCGTCGCTCACCGTAAAGGTTCGCGAATGGGAGAGATCGGGATGCGGCAGCATTCGGGGTGAGGGGATCATGAATCGATAGGGTGTCACCCCTCACCCCCAGGGAGAGGGGGCGATCGGCGCGAGCTGGATCGATTCGGCTTAAAATGCGCCCGTATCGGCTTGCCGGATGAGCGTCAGAACAGGGCGGGCTGCTTTTCGTGCCTGCCGAACGGCGCGCCTTCATGCTCCAGGAGCCAGCGTTTGCGTTCCAGGCCGCCACCATAGCCGGTGAGTGAGCCGTCTGCGCCGATGACCCTGTGGCATGGGACAACCAGCCCCACCGGATTTGCGCCATTCGCCAGCCCGACCGCGCGCACGGCTGAAGGGTTGCCCATCTTGGCGGCCTGCTGGCTGTAGCTCGCGGTCCGGCCGGCCGGGATCGTGCGGAGCGCCGCCCAGGCTTTTCTCTGAAACACCGTGCCGCGCGTTTCGACCTCCAGAGCGTCGATCGCGTCGAGCGTTCCGCCGAAATAGGCTTCGAGCGCGTCGCGGACGATCGCCGGCAGGGCGCCTTCCGTGAGGCGCACGATGTCCCGCGCGTAATACCGCCCTAGCAGCTTGTGCAAACGCGC
>Ga0315553_10001645_pt1 | contig 18374 bp, 10 predicted proteins | sample SalMarSW160140MG_FD_203099 | JGI IMG/M metagenome (GOLD analysis project Ga0315553, IMG submission 203099) | Salt marsh sediment microbial communities from the Plum Island Ecosystem LTER, Massachusetts, United States - Salt Marsh Sediment SW1601-40 ... | reverse complement strand
CCGTATAGGTGTACGTTCGCGCCGCCCGTGAGGATGACTCGCACCGACGTGTCGATCTGCAGTGTGATCACGGTGCCCCCGGTCGGATCGGTGGGAAAGTTAGTGACGGGCTCGACGCAGGCGCGATAGAAGGCCGGCGAGCCGTCCGGGGTGAACGTAATCATCCGGTTGTCCAGATCATTGTCGTTCGCGGTGAACTGTTCGGTGAAGGAGTCGATGGCGACCTGTCCGGCCACCGCCTGAGCGTGCGCCACTGCGGAGTAGCCGGTTTCTGTGTAGACCGCCCAGGCCGAGTAGTAGTATCGCGTGCCGATCGTCAGCGGGCCGTCCACCGTCGAGCTGCCAAGGGCGTCGTAGACCAGGCTGCCATCGTTCGGATCGGCCGGAAAGCCCGTCGTGCTGCGACGGATGACAATGCCGGTCAGGCCCGGGTCGGCGGGGTTCGTCCAGCTTAGTGAGATATCCGGATCGCCGTCTGTCGCGACGGCGCGGAAGTCTGAGACGCCCTGGGGAGGAGGTTTGATTTCGACGGCCAGGCAGGCCCGCTCGAGGTTATCGCGCTGGGCCTGCGTCCAGCCCAGGTTGACGGCCGCCTGGGTGACGGCGAAGTAGAGGTCCGCGTAGTCCGAGGCCGGTGTGAGAAGGCTGGTCTGACATTCGTAAAAAAGCTCGGCCGTCATGGCGACGTCCATGCCCGTGACGCTGTAGCCGTTGAACGTATCGCCGTCGGTCAGCAGATAGCACAGCTTGTTGCCCACGCCGCTGTTGGTGTGGACTCCGCCGTAGTCGTCGGGTCCGGTGTAGAAATTGGGGCTGCCCATGCGGTCGGGATCGCCGAAGGCGGGCGGGTCGGCCATGTCGCGGATCGCGCCAATGGGCAGGTCCTCACCCATCAGCCATCGTACCTCGGGCGCGTCGTTGCCGGCTGCGTTGGACTGGTCGATCCACTCGCCCCACATATCCGAGAGCGATTCGTTAATGGCTCCGGACTGATCGGCGTAGATCAGGTTGGACTCGTTCTCGGTTACGCCGTGCGTCAGCTCGTGCCCGACCACGTCGTCGACGGCGTAGTCCTGGCCGAAGTACATCCGCGAGCCGTCCCAGAATGCGTTTGGGAAGGGGCATGGGTAGAGGATCAGGCAATATCGCACGGTGGCGCTGAGTTCGGCGCCGGCATTGTCGATGCTGTCGCGTCCGTGGACGTTGAAATAGAAGTCGTACGTGTCGCCGAAGTAGTCGTAGGCCAGGTCGGCGTCGGCAATGCCCGAAGGAGGTTGGCCCTCGGATCGCACCAGCGTGCCCGGGTCGGCGAAGAACTTGTTGTCCGCGTTGTAGATCGACCGCTCAATCGCGTCGTGAATCAGCGGGTAGCGAAAGGCGATGCGAGCGGTGTGAGCGTCGACCAGCACCACTTCCTTGACCGCAGGGGGACCCACATTACTCACCTCGGTGTGCCAGACCAGTTGCGGATCGCCGCCTCGCCCAAGGACCGAGGGAGCGTACACCATCAAGACGGCCCGCGAGGCCCGCAGCTCGAGTTCTGGATTCTCCGCAGCCAGCATCGCGATCGCTGCATTTTTTGCTTGGGCGGCTTTGATCGCCGGGCGCGTGGACAGCGAGCCGGGATTCAGTTTTTCGGCGTTGCGCAGGACGTCGCTCAGCACACACTCCACGCCGCCCGAGTTGTCGACCTGCACCATAACGCGTGCACCAAACACCGCGATGCCGTCGTAGGTCTGCTCGAAGTGCACGTTGGATCGGTGTGCTCGGGACTTGACGCGGACGGGCCTGAATCCGACGGCCGGGCTGTCGGTGACCAGCAGATCTTGCCACTGCTTGAGGAAAAGCTACGCCCGTTGAGCGGGTCCGGAAGCCGGTGTCGACGATGTAGAAAAGTAAGCGGACGGCGGGGCAGCCAGAAAGCGCAAGTGGCCGCTGGGTGTCGGCACTACACGAGGTGCTTCGTGGCGGGGCGCACCCCGCAGGGAGCGCATCAGCTTTGTCGTATCCTGTGCGTAGGTCGAGGCCGCCAGCGAGGTGACGAGCAGCAACGACGTGCACAACAACCGACAGCCAGTTGCGATGCCGTAGAGGCCCGCCCGACCGGATACGGTGAGCCCAACCATGTTCACATTCCTCCCGCAACCGAAGGTGCTTGTCGTGATGCGCGCACACGAACCTGTCTGCCCGACAAGTCATTGTAGGCCTCGCGTCTGCGGTGATCGAAGATTCGCAGCCAAGCGCATTGTTTGCGGTGTTGGTTGGACACATGCTGTACGCGTCGTCCCATAATCATTGGTTGTGAGAGTGTGCGATGGCGTGTTGCAGCGTTGGGCGGAGATGGAGTTTCAGTGGATGCCCGACTGCCTTTAGATTCTGTACAACGACTCGGTGTCCGCGTATCCGGACCTGCCAAGAGAGTCTGGCAGAGACGAAGCGGTCATGGTGGTGCCTACGAGACGCGCTTTGACGATGGACTGTGCAATCGAAGTGGCCGACAGACTATCGGATTCGAGGAGCCGACAACTCGGCCAGCCACGGCGTGACATTCGTGGTTCGAACGGAGCGGGCCTCGGTCGAGCCATCTTGGGTCGCCCGAGTTGTGCGGGAGCAGAAAAAAAGGGCCCCCGCCGGGGGGCCCGAATTACCATGAGCAGAACCTGGCGGCTCAAGTGCCGGCCATATGAGCCGAGCCGTTCTCACGGTCGAAGACGGCCAGACGCTGGTGTCTGTCTGGCCCTATTCTCTACATGTGTTCTGCGAACAGTCCTGGGACGGTTACCAGCGCCGCCCGCCGCCGCCGCCGCCTCGCGGACCGCCGCCGCCGCCGCCGCCACGGCTGGTCTTGGGCCGGGCTTCGTTGACGGTGAGGGTCCGACCGGCGATCTCCTTGCCGTTGAGGCCCTCTATGGCTGCCTTGGCCCCCGCGTCATCGGACATCTCGACGAACCCGAATCCGCGGAGGCGCCCGGTTTCACGGTCGGTGATGAGGTTGACACTGTCCACATCGCCAAACTCGGCGAATAGCTGCCGTATCTCCTCTTCGGTTGCCTCATACGAAAGGTTTCCCACATAGATATTGGCCATCGAGACGATCTCCTGCAAGATTGACTGATTCCAAGGCTAACGGAGGTGTGGCGACATCGCCATCACAGTGGACCCCAGCGAAAACCATCGGACAGTCGAACGAACGCAAGATAGTCTGGGGGAAGCCGGCTGTCAAGCATCAATCTCGCCGGCCGGCCGGGGTCGGGCAGACTCTCGGCGCGCTGGGGGACCAGCCGCCCGCAGTGCGGGGCGGGACGAAATATCCACATCACACGCTGTCAGCGAGCTGCGTTGCGGTTTGAAGAGGCGGGGGTGCGGGGCGCGGTGAGTCGTCTGTACACCCACGTCGCTGCGCCCACTCTGCGAATCGTCGCCACCCGGGCCAACGGGCAGTGCCCAACTGCTGCCCTGCCCACGGCAGGGGTATAGGACAGCCCCGTGCGAATACATGTTGCGAACCGTGTTGCGCCAGGGTCAGTTCGATCGGCCGTCCGGTCGTCGCGACCGTGATGCGCCCATCGGCCAGGTTGAGCACTTGGCCGGGCCTTGCGCTGACGGCTGCCGCATGCCGAGCCAGCCGCGCGCCGGCGACTTCGATTCGGCGCTCTCGCCACATCACGGCGCACCCTCCCAATCGGATAACGCGAAGGATGAGCCATGGGGGGGCGTTGAAGTCGACGGCTGTACGCCCGCGAGGGCCAAAACACCTTTCCCAACTGAAGTCAAACGCGTCGTCATGCTTTTGCGGATGGCTCGGCACGCAACCGCACCGGAACGCTCGGATGATGCGCCGGTACATGGGGCGCAGCAGACGAGCCGCCTTCGCGCAGATTCGTTCCTCGGTATCGGTCGAGAGGATCGGGATCTCACGTTGGAGGATGACATCGCCTGTGTCGATGCCCTCGTCGATGAAGTGGACGGTCACGCCCGTATGGGAGAGCCCGGCCACCAGCGCGCCAGGGATCGGGTCGGTGCCGCGCAGGTGTGGCAAGAGAGAGATGTGCGTATTGATGCAGCCGAGGGGCGGCATCTCGAAGACCTCGGGGCGGAGGATGCACCAGCGTGACACGACGACGAGGTCGACGCGGCGCCGGCGGAGTAGCTCTATGAACTTTGGGCTGTGCGTGTCCTCGATCTGAAAGACCTTGCCGGCGATATTGGCAGGCCACCGTGTGCGTAGGGCGATGTGCATCCGCATCCGCCAGGTGCCGAGGCGATCGGTCGGGCAGGTGCTTGGCTCGACGATGGCGGCAAGCGTCCCGCCGCCGTCCAGAATGCCGCGCACGATGGGCAACTGAAAACAGCTTGGATGGGCCAGCAGCAACACACGAACGTTGCGCCCTCCGTCGCTGCGTGAAGATGTAGCTGAACGCCACACGACGTGCCCCTTATCCGATGCTGCCGGACCGAAGAGTGAGACTACACCATTGTTTCTTCGGTTGGAGGGTGCGATTCCTATAGAAATGACCGTCCGGGAGGACCCTTGCAGCACCCGTGATGGGTCGTTCGGAGTTGCTGCGGGGGCTTCTCAGCGGCGACGGCCGACCCGGGCCAGCAACAACATGCCGATCGCCAGGCCCAGCGGCGTGACCGGGCTTGCCGCTCCGCAGCAGGCCGGTTGGTCGCACGCGTCGCCAATGCCGTCCCCATCGGCGTCGTCCTGGTCGGGGTTGGGCTCGGTGCGGCAGTTGTCGCAGACGTTGCCCACGCCGTCAGAGTCGGCGTCGGCCTGATCGGCGTTGGCGTCGTCGGGGCAGTTGTCGCAGACGTCGCCTACGTCGTCGCCGTCGGCATCGTCCTGGTCGGCGTTGGCGATAGTCGGGCAATTGTCGTCAGGATCGGCGATGCCGTCGTCGTCGCTGTCGGGGGTCATGAGAAAGCCGCGCGTGGGGCCGCCGATTTCGCCCCAGCCGACGATTTGACCGACTTCGTTGATGTCCTCAGCTTGGGTGAGTTCCCAGCCGGAACCGGGCGGCAGCAGATCGTTCAGGTCGGTCATCGTGTCGTTCTCATACAGGAAGGCGTGGCGCGTGCCGCCGGAGATCTCCGACCATCTGCCCGGCGTTGTTGATGGCTCGAGCGCGGCCGTAGAGGCCTCCGCTTAGCAGGCCCAGGTCCTGGCCGCCGCCGCCGGCCGGCCAGAGTACAGGGTGTTGGTTGCCACCGACGGTCGCGTAGCCCACCACGTCGCCGTCGTCGTTGATGTCCGTGGCTTCGTGATCGCCGCCGCCGAACCCACCGAGGTCGGTCTTCGTGCCGTCGTTGTAGACGAAGGCGAAAACGTCGCCGGAGGAATTCTCCCAAGAGCCGACGATCTGCCCTGAGTTGTTGATCGCGTACGCCAAACTGTAGACGCCGCCGATATCGGCGTGGATGTCCGTCGCGGCGCCCTCGCTGTACACGAAGGCCCTGAGACCGGTTGTGTAGCCCACGACCTCCCCATCTTCATTGAGGTCTGTGGCTTCAGTAGAAGCGAGCAAAAGGGTGCTGATATCAGTTTTCGTACCACCGTCGTCGAGGAATGCTCCACGCGTCCCATTCCAGGAATGCCCGGCGATCTGCCCTGCTTCATTGATGTCGAAGGCTTTGCCTTCATCGTCCCCGCTCAGCACACCGACATCGAAGACGAGGCCATTCTCCCACAACGCCGGTCGGTCGTCCCCGCCTGAGTTGTGGGACATGCCAACGACCTGGCCGGCATCGTTGATGCCGCGGGCTTCGCTGTAGGTGCCGCCCAGCGTGCCGAGCTCGGTGATGATGTAGCTCTGAGCCATGGCCGGCGGCGACGCGGTCAGTACGAGAGACGCAGACGCAGTCAGCACTACAATACTCGCAGCAGTTTTGAGCGTGCACATAAGAAACCTCCCCGGGAATTGGCCCGAATCCTGCGGGATTTTACCGCCAGGTCCTGTATGGGTGCAAGGCGTTTGTGGGTGCTGGGCGCCGCACCTGGAAACGGGGCTAGAATAAGGATGATGAAGACGAGTAACAGAACTGCTGGCAAAATGGATCTTGCATTCTGTTGGGGCAGGCCGATCGTGCTGCTGGTCGTGGGCCTGGCGGCGACAGGATGCTTTAACGACCCGGTGAGCGAGCTGGCGGTATGGAGTGAGTTCCTGCCGCCGCAGGAGGTGAGCGAGCAACTGCCCGCGCTGGCCCGGTTCGAGGCCGATCTGTATCTGGCCGTCCAGCCGGATGATTTGGGCGACGACCTGCTGGCCTTATTGCGTGAGGCCGGGATGCAAGGCGTAGGCGTTCGCCTGTGGCCTCAGTTGCCGGAAGCGGGCATCTGGGTTAACGAGACCAATGCGGTTGAGTTTGGCGTCTTTGTCTTCGAGCTGTTGGAGTGGACGGCGGCCAACGACGTATCGGTCGAGTGGATCATCTTCGATCTCGAACCGTCCTTCGAGTATGCCGAGCAACTCCGCGGCACGCTCGGCGAGGAAGGTCTGGCAGCCGTTCTGGATTTGCTTGCGGCCCATCGGGTGCCGGAGGACTTCGAGGCTGCTCGACGCACCGTCGCGGAGATCGTGGAGCAGTTGCACAGTGTGGACGTGCGGGCCATGGCGGTGACGCTGCCGTGGACGATCGACGATCTGGCCGACAGCGATGCGGACTTGCAGGACGTTTTCGACACACCTTTGGCGGGCATCGGGTGGGACAAGATCAGCGTGATGGCGTATCGGCCTTGGTTCTCGGACTTTTTGGGCGCGCCCTTGTCGCCGGGGTTCGTGGGCAGTTACGCCAAGTCAGTCGCGGCGCGATTCGGCGATCGTGCGCAGGTAGCCATCGGCAACATTTCCTCGCCCGGCCTTCTGTTGCCGCAGGGCTATTCGGATCCACTCGACGTGACGCTCGACGTTTCGGCGGCCCGCTCGGCGGGCGTTACCGATGTCAGTCTCTACTCGCTTGACGGCATGGTGCTGGCGGGCGGGGCCGAACCGTGGTTGGCGGCTGCGTCGGGGCCGACGCTTGCGCTGAACCAGCCTGACCTGCTGACGCTGCTGATGCGGCAGGTCTTTTCCCTTTTAGACCGGGCTCTGTCTGTCGCCGAATGACTCGGTGGAATGGCGACCTGCGCTTACCTCACGAGAATCGGCGCGATCGTGTCAATCCCGAAGATGCTTTTGACCAGGTGTTCATCCACGTGGATCACGGCGTTGCCGTCGATGTCCAGATGTCGCGCCACGATCATCCCGTAATAGTCGCCCGTGCCCTCGAGAATCACTTGCGACTTCGGCGCCATCACGGCGCCGTAGAAGCCCGCGTTTCCTGTCAGATTGAGGAGATGGCCGTCCGAGTAGATGACCAGATTCGGCGGGTGCTGGCTGGTGTTGAGGACGCCGCCACCGGTGAACACGCCGGGGCCGACCAGGTACATCTCCGTCGGGCCGGTGACCGTAACCTTAGCCTGGCCGTCGATCAGGACCGACGTGAAGAAATACGTTCCGCCCGCGAGCGTCAGGCTGTCGTTACCGGTTACGTAGAGGTTCCACGGGTTTCCAGCGAATGGATCCCGTCCCTTGGTCGTCAGCCCGATGGTGGCGTTGTCGTTGTTGTAGGCGGCGGCCTCAAAGTCGGCGTCTTCCACCGGCGCGAGGGCATCGTGTGGGCCGATAATCCCCGATACGGTATACGACGTGCCGGCCGGTATGAAATTGTACCCGCGGCCGTGCATCGCGTCACCGCGGATCTCGATGCCGCCATTGCTGATGATGTCTTTGCAGCTACACACGTCGCCGTTCTGATAGATGTTTCCTATGCCGTAGAGGCCCTCCGTCGAGTCGTAGCTGTCTGTCACAATGTCGCCGTCGGCGGTAACCAGTTCCAGTCCCCAGAGGCCCGCACAGAACCCCGCCCCCAGCAGCGCGACCGCGTCTTTCGTTACGCTCGCTTTTTGGATACCCATTACGCGGGCGAAGAACAGGTCGATGTCGGCGCGGTGACCGCTGACCTCGACGGCATTGGGTACGTAACCGCCGCTCATACCCGGGGTGAACAGGCGGGCGCTATTGTCCCAATTTCCCAGGACGATGCCGAGTTCTTCGGGCATGACGGGGTTGCCGGCCACCAGGTTCAGGCCACCGAAAGTGGTGGCGCGGTGGTAGACCACTCCCTGGCTCTTCGGCAGGCCGGATGCACCCGCCAGCGCCGAGGAATCGACCGCGTTGCGCAGCTCGGTCGCGGCGGCGTGGATGTAGCCCATGTCCACCGTCAACGCCACAAAGCTCAGCAGCACGGTGATGAAAACCACCAGCGCCGGTACGATCGCGGCGCGACGTTGCGGTCCCATAATATTTGCTTCTCGTGCAAGCATGCGCGCACCTACCTTGGAAACTGAACCGGTGCCCACACTTGGATATCCAATACAGAATGTTCGGACGCAAGCCGCTGAGGGTATTTCGTCCTGATGCGAGGCCAGGATGAGGTCGCAGGCGGCTGCATTTTGCGGGCACAACGAAGCGCTAGCCGGTACGGGTCGTCCAAGGCAGGTGCAGAAGCCTCATGGCTTGGTTGGGACGCGGTGGCCTAGGTGGGCCTTGACCACGCTATAATCGGCCATAGTGATTCGCGCGCTGCCGTTGAGATCGTAGCGTGCGTCGGTTCGCTCGCCCAAATGGGCCTTGACTTCGCTGTAGTCGGCCATCGTAACGCGGCCACTGTTGCCGGCGTCGCCGCGAAGCGTGCAGAGATCGAATGCGAACGACGTAACGTCTCATACCCCGAGGCATATGAAAAGAGCGTGCCGCGCCCGTAGACGTGGACACATGGCTACCTGACTTGCCGCCGGGCGGGCCGCCCGCGCAATGGCTGGCGAGCCATCCGGTGAAGCAGTACAAGCTGGAGCGGCATGCCCCCCCGACCAGCCTCGCCGCCGGCACGCACTGCCGCGTGAACGTTGTGGGCAGTTTGATTTGCTTTTCTCCCTTTCTGAGGTACACTTCTAGTGGCAGTGAGTTTCATGTGAGAACGACTTCTCGTCGTGCCTGCTAAAACGTGATGTCGACTGAACATCGACGGTGCGCCGAAGAACTCGGGCGCAGGCAGGTACGCGATGTATCTTTGCGGATGCGGTGCCGCTCGCGTCGGGCGGCACCGCCTTTTTTATGGCAAGTCCTATGTCGGGGGCAAGGCCGCCGCGGGGTTGTGCGTTCCTGTCCTATGTAGCTTCGCGCGGCGGCGGACCGCCAGAGGTCCTGAGCACTGCTCGCTCGTCCAATGCCGTCTGTCGCCGTCTGCCGCCCGGGCCGGCAGATCGATCGCGCTCGTCGGCCGCAGGATGGACAGTCTGCGCCGACTGACAGACCCAACCGCGGGTACGTGGTGGGTGTGTCGCGAATCTCTGGCATGACGGCGGGCGGCGCTATACCATCGCATCGGTACCGGGACGGTCGGTGCGTCGGCCGCCGCCGGGGTGACGGCGTTTGCGAGCGCATGTCGGGTGTCGGACACCACCAGGAGAGGGTAGCCATGGGATGTCACAGACGCTGCATAGTGGGGGCGGTTCTGTTCGTGCTGATACCGGGCCTGTCGGCGGCGCGCGCGGAGCAGAAGAAGCCGCAGCGCGTCAGCTTCAAGACGGCCGACGGCGTGACGATCGTGGGCGACTACTACGCGCCGGTACCGCAGGCGGGCCAGAAGGCGCCAATCGCCATCCTGTTGCACATGTATCCTGCCGACCGCTCGAGTTGGCAGGGCTTTGCCGCGAACCTGTCGAGCGTGGGTTTTGCCGCGCTGGCCGTCGACATGCGAGGGAAAGGCCAGAGCGTCGAGCCTGCCGACATGCATCTGGCCGATCGCTACGAAAAACGCGACCCGAAGCTGTTCCAATCGATGCACGAGGACGTGGCGGCGGCGTATCTGTGGCTCACGAAGCAGCCCGACGTGGACCCGGCGCGTTTTGCGTTGGTCGGTGCCAGCGTTGGCTGTAGCGTGGCGCTTGACTATGCGCGGCAAGACCCGTCGGTCGACGTGGTGGTTTGCCTCTCGCCGGGCACCCGCTACATGGGGGTCAACTCGCTGGCTCACGTCCGTAAGTATGGCGATCGGCCTTTGCTGTTGGCCGCCAGCGAGAAGGAACGCGACGCACCCGAGGCGCTGGCCAAGTCGGTCCCCAAGGCCGTGGTGAAAATCTACCCGATGGACGGGCGGGATAGGTTCGGCATGCACGGCACGAACCTCCTGGCGCACGCGCCGGAGCTGGCTAAGCTGGCGACCGATACGATTCGCGAGGGCGTGGGAGTTTCGGCCGTCGCGCCCGTGGTAGCCAGTCTCAACAGCAAGGTGTATCACGCGTTCGACAGTCCGTACGCGCAGCGGATCAAACCGGAGGATCTTCGCTACTTCAGTTCAGCCGAGGAGGCCGAGACCCGCGGCCTGCGGGCGCTCCACAAGCCATGAGTCGGCGAGCCGGATCGATAGACCCCATGGCGCCGCGCGTGCCGAACTCGCATCGCAGTGTCATGCCAGCAACCTGTCAGTGGATGCAAACCATACATGTGTGGAGGAATGCGTACGATGAGCGATGCCGTTGTGTCGCCGGTTCCCGATTTGTTTGTCGTTCCTGATTTCGATCGCGGCAGGATCGCTGTGAGCTTCACGTCTCCTGCCGGCTGCACGGCTGTTACATGGCGCGTATGGAAGGCCAACAGCCAGATCGCCGACGGCAAGGTGGAGCCCGGCTCGGATGCATCCATCACGCGGTTCGGGGCCGACATGGGCGACTTCGTGCCCTGGACGGTCGGCGAGCCCTTCCTCTACATCCTGGAACTGTCACTCGATTCGGGCGGTCGCGAAGTGACGGTCCGACAACGGTTCGGCATGCGGAAGATTCACGTCGAGGGTAATCAGATCTTCTTCAACAATCACCCGTTCTACGTTCGCGGGCACATCCGCGGCCGCGAGGCGCACGATCACCCGAATCTGATGGGCGTGTCGGAGCGCGACTATTACGCCAAGAACATCGAGGCGGCCAAGCGGTACGGCTTCAATCTGGTCCGCTTCCACTCGCGCGTGCCGCCCGAGGCCTACTTCGACGCAGCCGACGAGTTGGGCATGCTCACTCACATCGAGATGCGCAAGTACTACGGCAAATACCAGAGCGAGCGAGAGTTGATGGATCATCAACCCCACCTGGTAAGCGAAGCCGACTGGGTGGAAATGATCCTGCGGCTGAGGAACCACCCGTCGCTTCTGGCCTACTGTCTGGGCAATGAGATCGACGATCCGGGCAGGAATCCCGAGGTGCAGCACTTGGCGAAGGTGACCAAGAAGCTTGATACGACGAGGCTGTTCATCGATACCTGCGCGCGGGGCCAGTACGACCGGGGCAACGTGGACTTCGACGTGCAGCACATGGGCTACTTCGCGCCGTTCGCTCGGCACGATGATATGTTCGACACGACCGGCAACTGGCGCATCTTCGGCTCGGTCGATGATCGAGCGATGGTCGAGCAGGCCGAGGGCGGCGGGCCCACCGATCGGACGTGCCGCGAGCTGCATGTGGACCGACCGGTCATCGCACACGAGGTCTGCCATTACACCGCTCTTCGCGACCTGGACGCGCTGGGCGGCAAGTTCGACCGGTACGGCGCGGACAGGCCCTGGTGGATTGGCGAACTGAAGAAGCTCGTCCGGCAGAAGGGCCTGGAGCGAGACTACGCGAAGTTGCTGGCGGCGTCGGAGTGGTATCAGTACATCTGGCGGAAGCAGTGCATCGAGCGCGTGCGGCGAAGTCCGATCCTGTGTGGCTTTCATTTCCTGCAATTGGCCGACACCGAGCGATACGAGAACGCCAACGGCCTGCTGGATTGCTTCGACGATCCGAAGGGCTGTACGCCCGAGCAGTTCCTGCCGTTCAACGCCGACACGGTGCTGATCGCCGACTTGCCGGTCCGCAGTTTCTTCGAGGGCACGTCGGTCGAAATTCCGATCTGGCTATCACATTACTCCGGGACCCTTGGCGGCGAGGCAACGCTGCAATGGGAATTGGCGGGCCGTGACGGTGGCTCGGTCCGGTTACGTGGGAGGATGGAGGGATTTGACCTGGATCGAAGGGGGCTGCGCAGGCTCTGCATCGTGCAGCTTACGCTGCCGAAGGTGGCGACGGCGCAGGCGCTGCGTTTCTCGTGCAGCCTCGTGCCGGCGGGTGCCGAAGCGGCTCGATCGCTGGCCGCCAACGAGTGGAGCCTGTGGCTTTTCCCCAACCGACCGGAGTCCTTGCCGGGTGACACGCTGACGGTGAACCTGACGGACGTCGATCTGGCGCGAAGGTACCGGCAGTTGCGGCTTGAGGACGGCCCGCCGGATGTCGGCAAGCTGTACATCACCGATCGGTTCGGGCCCGAACTGCTGGCGCATCTGGGTGCCGGCGGCGACGCGATGGTGCTCTATCGCATCGCCGAGAGCCGCGACCGGAAGGCCGGGCGCGAGTCATACTACCTGCCATCGACGCAGGACCGTTTCAAGAATGTCATCTGGGACCGGGGGCACAACCAGGGAGGGTTCATGCGGCCCAGCGAGGCGCTGGCTGGCTTTCCACACGACGACTACATTGATTTCCAGTTCTGCAACCTGATCGACGACTGTGACAAGATCGACCTGGACGACTTCCCCGTGTCGGTCGAGCCGATCATTCAGGGAGTGGACAAGGCCTCGCGCGATCGCTTCGACGTGTTCACGTTCAAGCTCCGCGAGCTCCAGCCCGATTGGACGCTCCGCAAATTCGCCTACCTTTTTGAGCTGCGTGTGGGTAAGGGCCGCCTTCTGGTCTGCGGGCTCAACTTCCGAGGTCTGGCCGGCGACGTTCCCGAGGTGTGCGGACTGTTCGAGTCGCTGTATCGGTACGTCCGAAGCGAGGCGTTCCAGCCAGCCGCTTCGATCGTGCCGGATGAGTTGGCTGCGTACCTGCAAGCCAAGGGCTCGGCGCCACGGATTAAGGAACGGATGATGACGCAGTTCTGGCAACTGGACGACGCCCCGCTCGAATCAGACAAGTTCTGGAAAGAGGCAGAGGCCCACATCCGCCGAGGGTGAGCCCGATGCTCCGACGGCGACGTATGCGAGCACGTCGATGCCGATGGACCGACGGGTAGCCGCGTCCGATACGTCTTGCTGGCGGGACGGATGGCCAAATGGTAGACTTGCGCCGCCTTGGGCGCGGGCCTGCGAGGCCGCGGGACGGACTTGCCGGCCGGAGTGTTGACCCGCCGTGCCGCGCCGCCAACAATTGTGTGCATCGACACGTACGTACCCAATAGGCGAAGCGCCCTATGCCAAAACGTAATGTAGCCTGGGTCCTGGTCATTCTGGTCATCGGCCTTTTGACGTGGCAGCTCCCGCAGACCGTCGCGCGACGCGACGCGGTGTACCAGGCGTTCAGCACGCTGGTCGACATCCGTGCGCAGATTCATCGCCGCTACGTGGAGGAGGTCGACGACGAGGAGCTTGTGCGCGGGGCCATCGACGGAATGCTTCGGCGCCTCGATCCGTTCAGCACCTACATCCCACCGGACGAATACGGTGACTTTCAGGAACGCACCAATGGCGAGCTGCATGGCGTCGGCATCGAAATCCATATGATGAACGGTGAACTGACGGTCACCTCGCCTATCGACGAGACGCCGGCGTTCTACGCGGGGGTCATGCCCGGCGATGTGATCACGGAGATCGACGGCGAGAGCGCTGAAAAGCTCAGCATCTCCGAAGCCGCCAAACGAATCAAAGGACAGCCGGGCACAAAGGTCACCCTTACGCTTCGTCGTGCGGCCAACAACAAAAAGGAGCAGGTGACGATCACGCGTCAGGCCATCAATCTGCCCGCCGTGAAAGGCTGGTCGCGCAAGGTCGACGGTAGTTGGGACTACATGATCGATCGCGAAGAGCGAATCGGCTACGTCCGCTTGGCCAGCTTCGTACCCAACACGCTCAGACAGCTTGACGAAGCCGTGGAGCAACTACAGTCCGAGTCGATGCAGGCGCTGATCCTCGATCTGCGGTTCAATCCGGGCGGGCTGTTGAGCAGCGCCGTCGATGTCGGCGACCGCTTCCTGACCGAAGGCGCTATCGTCGAGACGCGCGGGCGATGGCAGCGCAGCGAGAAGCACGTCGCCAAGGCCGAAGGCACGTATAGGAACTTCCCGATGGTCGTATTGGTGAATCGTGTCACCGCCAGTGCGGCCGAGATCGTGGCCGGGGCCCTGGGCGATCACCAGCGTGCCCTCGTGATCGGCGAGAGGACGCTGGGGAAAGGAAGCGTGCAGAACGTCATCGAGTTGGAAGACCACGACTCGGCTATCAAACTGACGACCGCCTACTACTACCTGCCCAACGGGGAACTGATCCATCGTACGCCGGCCGCCGAGAAGTCGGGCAAGTGGGGCGTCGAGCCGTTGGTCGAGATCCACCTTACGGACGAGGAGACCATAGAGATCCTCGATAGCCGGCGCGAGAGCAGCGTCCTGCGGACCGGCGGGAATGCAAGCTCGCCGGCCTTGTCGGACGACGCGGCGGCCGACCGGCCCAGCCCGGTCATCGACCGACACCTTCGACAGGGGCTGATCCAGTTGCGCGTCAAGCTCCACGAACAGGGCTCCCCCGCCTAGACGAATCCACACAATCCGGACTGCGCCTCATGCGGTCTCTCTCAGGCGCGTAGACTCTGCGTTTACCCTAATGGCTGCGCGGCGATCCTACGGGATTTCCCCTAGTCACGAGTGCACGTGCCGATCACAAAGACTACAGCAGGCGCAAGATCGCGTGGCGAGAGGCACTATCTGGGGCAGCGAGAGACAAAAAGAGTCCAGTCGCCAAATGAGGGGCACGCAAAGCGAGCCGGGAACAAAGTGCCCATCATTCAGGATTTTTCTTGACAACGGGCACATGACGATGGCATTATCCCTAATTAACTGAGACTAGCACTACAACTTGCTGGAAGATCGCCTGCTCCGCCAGGTCCTGATTGGTCGAACGACCGTTTGCCGAACGGCGCAAGCGGATGACGACGCGAAGGTGTCTTTAAGGGGCCGTGGACGTAGTTTGGTGCGCGCTTGCTCCGCGCGTGGTTTCTGCGCGTGGAGGGGGCATTACGGAACATGGTCGCTTGATGCGATGATGTCGGCGGCTCGGTCCCCGTGGTTCTGGCTTGCCGACTCTCTAACGGTGCTCGAACCGGTTTGAAGATAGATTGGAGCCCAACCGATGCATTGGCGCCATGCGGTCCCGAGGGCCCGACCAAAGAACGCGAGACATCGAAGCCTGTAGTGTCAGGCTACGTTTGATGTTTTGGATCGCCTTATGGAAAGGAGACGGCTCATGCTAAAGCGTTGCCAATGGAGTATGGTCGCGGTGATATTGATGAGCGGCAGCCTGGCGGCGGCGGACAATCCAATGGGGATAGGTGCGTCGCAGATCGTCGTGACGCTTGACCCGCCCGATGTCCAGGTTCGTGCCAACGCTGAGGGTATGGCGGTTTTCACAGGCCAGCGGATTCAGCGCCCTAATCGCGCAGGTGAACCGAACTTGCCGTGGCTGGTGTTGCACGTTCTGTTGCCCCCCAACGCGACCCCCGGGTCGGTTACCGCTCGGCAGCTCGCTATGCGGTACGTACCGGTCAAGGGTAAGTGGTGGGTTGCGCCGACGCCCCCGCCGACCACCTGGGTCGATGGCGGCCCCCTGCATTGCTGGCCGGCTGACAAGCAGATTGTCGACGGAGAGGACATTGCGATATATGGGCAGGACGCCCTGTGGCCGGCGGGCAACGTTCGTCTGTTGAACAGCGGGCAGTTGCGAAAGTGGCAATTGGCCGCAATAGCCGTGCCGCTATTTCGGTTCAATCCGGTGACGGGCGAGCTGCAGCGCCTGGCCAAGGGTCAGGTGGGTCTGGATTGCGATCTCTGGGACCTGAGCCAGGCAAGCGCCCGGGAACGAGCTGCCCTATCGTCCCAAGACATCGGCCAAGCCAGGATCCAGCGTCTTGCGGTCAACTACGACACGCAACGCCAAGCCTACAATGCCGCGAAGGCGCTCCTGACGGTCGATGGGGGCAAAACGGCCGCCAGCGGGGGCACGAACCCCGGCTACGTGATCATCACCACCAACAGCCTCGAAAGTGCTCTGACGAACCTGGACGATTTCGTCGAACATAAGCAGGCGTCCGGTTTCGTCGTGCAGGTGATTACCGAAACCGACTACGGAACAGGCCTCGGCGACACGGCCGCCGAGAACATTCGGGACTGGCTGCAAGACAACTACGTCACTGACAATATCGAGTATGTCTTGCTGATCGGTGACCCGGACCCGAACGACGGCGGCGTGCCCATGAAGATGACGTGGCCACGCCGGAACCAAGTGGCCTACCCGGCCTACAAGGAATCGCCGACAGACTTCTATTACGCCGACCTGACGGGCGACTGGGACTTGGACGCCGACAGTTACTACGGCGAATGGAATGGTGATTTTGGCACCGACGGCGTGGATCGGTATGCGGAGGTCCTGGTCGGGCGGATTGGCTACTACGACGATCCCAATGCTGTCGATGCGATTCTCGACAAGATTATTGGGTATCAGGCTTCATCACCCGCCAGCCAGACCTGGCGCAGGGATGTGCTGTTGCCGATGAAGCCGTCCGACGAGTATACGCCGGGCTATCCCCTGGGCGAGGCGATCAAGGACGACATCCTGTCTGCGCAGTCGCCGGCGTGGAGTTGGCACCGCATCTATGAAGAGGACTACGGCGTCAGTCCCGAAACCACGCCGTGTAACATTACCAATGTCCGCACGCACTGGCTGGCCAACAATCCCGGTCTGGTGGTGTGGTCAACCCATGGCAATAAGTGCAAGGCGACGGATGTTCTCGACTGCTCGACTGTGGAGAGCTACTTCACCAACGACTACCCCGCGTTCGTCGTGCAGTCATCCTGTCTGAATGCCTATCCGGAGCTAACGAATCTCGCTCACACGCTGCTGGAGACCGGGGGGATATGCATTCTTGGAGCGACGCGCGTATCGTGGTATACCGCCGGCGAAACGGAATTCGCGGGCAGTGCCTCCAACGACGGGCTGGCCTACGAGTACACCATGCGCGTCGTCGACGAGATGATGTCCGCGGGCGAAGCACTCTACGACTACAAGGCCGTGGTGGAACCGAATTCTGCCGAGTGGTGGATGAATTACACGGATTTCAACATCTACGGTGACCCACACACCTTTCTGTCGCCGGGGGAGTACCCTTGGCTGGCGGGAGTACACAACTTCACTCAGGAGACGTGGTACTCTACCATCCAGAGCGCTCTTGATGATGCAGACGAGGGCGACGAGTTGGTGGTCAGTCCCGGCGAGTACGCCGAGGAGATTTCCTTTGGCGGATTGGCGGTCACGCTCCGCAGCAGAAGGCCAACCGATCCCGACATCGTGGCCGATACGGTGATCGTCGGCGACGGCCAGGGCTCGGTCGTGACCTTTGACGGCACCGAAGGGGCCAATACCATCCTCGAGGGTTTCACGATCACCGGCGGCAACGCGGATTACTACGGCAGTCCCAACAGCGATGGTGGTGGCGTCTGTGGGAACGGCACACAGGCCACCATCCGCAACTGTCACATCACAGACAACGACGGTGAATACGGCGGCGGCGTGGCCGACTGCGACGGCGCCATTACGGACTGCACCATAAGCAGCAATGAGGCCTCCGGTCATGGCGGTGGATTGAGCGACTGCGACGGGACCATCGACGGCTGTACGATCAGCGGGAATACAGCCGTGGCAGGCGGCGGTATGGCCTACTGCGACGGCACGATCACCGGCTGTACCATCAACAGCAACACGGCCACGATTCGTGGCGGCGGCCTCGTGGACTGCCAGGCCACGGTCGAGGAGTGCGTGATCGTCGACAACGCCGGCGGCTCGCTTGGCGGGGGCATTCACATCGACGGGGGCACTCTGGCTGTCCATCGCTGTCGAATCCTGGGCAACACGGCCACGAGCGGCGGCGGGATCTCCACCGACAACCAGAATACGGCGACGCTGTGCAGTTGCACGATCGCGGGCAACTCGGCCACCACTTCCGGCGGCGGAGTTTACTGTGCCGGCGACGCTACCCTGACGGTCACCAATTGCACGTTCAGCGAGAACGACGGCGGGACCTACGGCGGGAGCGTCTCGTGCGACGACGTCAGTGTCACAGTCACCAACTGCATCCTCCGCGACGGTGCGGCCGCCAACGGTTCTGAACTGGCCTTGAGAAACGCTGCCGCGGTGACGGTGTCGTACAACGACGTGGACGGCGGCCAGGGCGCCGCGTACGTCGCCAACGGCTCGACGTTGACTTG
>Ga0315553_10001643_pt1 | contig 18376 bp, 18 predicted proteins | sample SalMarSW160140MG_FD_203099 | JGI IMG/M metagenome (GOLD analysis project Ga0315553, IMG submission 203099) | Salt marsh sediment microbial communities from the Plum Island Ecosystem LTER, Massachusetts, United States - Salt Marsh Sediment SW1601-40 ... | reverse complement strand
CGGCGATCGCCGCATCTACGGTGGCGATGCACTATATCGGGCTCTTGGCCGCGCGAAGGCGGAAGCGCTAGGCACCTCAGCTCCCGCGCATCGCGCCGGCGAGAAGCTCGACGTTGTGGCGCATCATCGCTGCGTAGGTCGGCGCCGGACCGTCGGGCCCGGAGAGCGCGTCTGAGAAGAGCTCCCCGCCGGGCTTGACGCCGGTCTCCCGCGCGATCTGCTCGATCAGTCGCGGATCGGAGATGTTCTCGAAGAAGACAGCCGTTACCTTCTCGGCGCGGATCTGCGCGATGAGAGCCGCGACGCCGCCCGCGGATGCCTCCGATTCCGTGCTCACACCCTGCGGCGCGAGGAAGGCGATGCCATACTCGTCGGCGAAATAGCCGAAGGCGTCATGCGTCGAGATCACCTTGCGCCGCTCCTTCGGGATCGCAGCCACAATGCTTCTCACCGTCGCATCGATATCCTTGAGCTCGGCGGTGTAGGCGGTAGCGTTCGCGCGGTAGTCGGCGCAGTCGGCCGGATCGGTCGCGCAGAGCGCATCGGCGATGTTGCCCACGTAGATCTCGGCGTTCGGAACCGACTGCCAAGCGTGCGGGTCGACGTCGCCGTGGTGATGGCCCGCCTCGTCATGATCGGCCGCGGCGTGCTCCTCTTCCTCAACCGGCATGCCGCTTGCCGCCTCCTCGCTGAGCCGGAGTGGCGTGACGCCTGTCGAGGCGACGGCAACGGTGCCCGAATAACCGCTGGCGTCTATCAGCCGGTCGAGCCAGCCCTCGAAGCCGAGACCGTTGACGACGACGAGATCGGCGCCGGCCGCATCACGCGCGTCGGCGGGAGTCGGCTCGTAGACATGCGCGTCGCCGTTCGGCCCGACGATGGTGCGGACCGCCACGTGCTGGCCGCCGACCTCGGCGACGAGATCGCCGAGGATGGAGAAGCTGGCGACAACCTTGAGCGGCTCCGCCGCACTTGCCGAGGAGGCGGCGCCGACGACAACCAACAGAGCCGCGAGCAATGGTCTCGATAAGGGCACAGTCAGCTCCTTCAGGCGGCGCGGTGGCGGGTGGCGATGTGGCTCACGATCAGCCCGCGCGGCGCGAGTGCGAGCGAGAGGCCGTAGATCGCCCCCGCAGTGAGGATGATCGAGGGGCCGGAAGCGACGCTCAGGTGGTAGGAAACCAGAAGACCGATGAGGTTCGAGACGAGACCGATCGCGATCGCAAGCGCACACATCGGCTGGAGCCGGTGCGTCCAGAAGCGCGCTGCCGCGGCAGGCAACATCATCAGCCCGACGGCGAGCAGCGTGCCGAGCGCTTCGAACCCGCCGACGAGATTCAGCACGACGAGCACGAGGAAGGTGAAGTGCACGAAGGGTCCGGCACGGCTGACGCTGCGCAGGAAGATCGGGTCCATGCATTCGGCAACGAGCGCGCGCCACATGATTGCCAGCGCAACGATCGTCACCACCGCGATGCCGCCGATCAGATAAAGCGCCTGATTATCGAGCGCGAGCACCGTGCCGAAGAGAATGTGCATCAGATCAATGCTCGATCCGCGAAGAGAGACGAGCATCACGCCGAGCGCGAGCGAGATCAGGTAGAAGGCGGCAAGACTCGCGTCCTCCTTCTGCACGGTGGAGCGCGAGACTGCGCCGGAGAAGAGCGCGACCGCGAGGCCGGCGACGAGCCCGCCGAAGGTCATCGGCAGAAGCTTCAGACCGGAGACGAGGAACCCGACGGCGGCGCCCGGCAGGATTCCGTGCGCCATGGCGTCGCCGGAGAGGCTCATACGGCGAAGCATCAGGAACACGCCGACCGGGCATGCAGAGAGCGAGAGGATCGAGGTGCCGACAAGCGCGCGGCGCATGAACTCGAAGTCCACGAACGGGCCGACGATGAGGTCGACGGGATTCATGCCGCCTCCTCGCACCACGGCGCGTGGTGGTCGGCGAGCATGTTCATCTGCCGCGCCTTCATGAGGTTCTCCGCGCCTAGCGTCTCGCCCGTCTCGCCCCAGGCAACGGGCCGGCGCGACAGCAGCAGCGTCCGCGGAAAATGCTCGCGCACCAGCTCGAGATCGTGGAGCACGGCGAGCACGGTTCGGGACTCGCCGTGCCAGCGGCGGATGACGCCGATCAGATCGTGGACGGTGCGGGTGTCGATGGCGTTGAACGGCTCGTCGAGCAGGATGACGCGCGCATCTTGAAGAAGCACGCGGGCGAAGAGCGCGCGTTGCAACTGTCCGCCCGACAGCGTCTCGATCCCGCGCGCTTGGAACCCGGCCAGGCCGACGGCCTCCAGCGCGTGACCGATCGCGTGGCGGTCGGCATGCGAGAAGCGGCCGAGCATGCCCCGCTTGCTCCAAAGGCCGAGCGAGACGAGATCGAACACGCTTGCGGGAAACGACCGGTCGATCTCCGAGATCTGCGGCAGGTAGGCGATGTCGGTGGCACGAATGCCGTCGCGCACGATACGCCCGCCAAGCGGACGCAGCATGCCGACGATGCCCTTCATCAGCGTCGACTTGCCCGAGCCGTTCGGTCCGACGACCGCGGTCAGCGAGCCCGCCTCCACCACGCCGTCGAGATGATGCACGGCGGGGTGACGGTCGTAGCCGAGGGTCAGGTCGTGGAACTCGAGCACCGGCTGCATGGCGGCAGGCTCAGGCAGCGGCGCGGCAAGCGGCACAGCGGCCGTAGACTTCGAGCGCGACGAAATCGACGGCGAAATCCTCCCCCGCCGCCTCGCGGGCGGTCTCCGCGACGCGCGCATCCTCGAACTCGCGCACTGAGCCGCAGTCGCGGCAGATCACGAAGCCCGGCCGATGTGCCGGGTGTCTATGCTCATGCTCGTCGCAACGCTCGTCGTGCTCGGTGCAAGCGACGAAAGCGTTCAGCGCCTCGATCCGGTGGACGAGCCCGCGGTTCTCCAGCTTCTCCAGCGCGCGATAGACCTGCACCGGCGCTTTCAGCGCGTCGGAGCGGGCGCGGTCCAGGATGTCGTAAGCGGAAAGCGGCTTCTCCGAGCGCCCAAGGGCGGAGAGCACCTTCCTGTCATTGGGGTTCAGCTCGGGGGCCTTCACGCTAAGCCTCCTGTTATGTTGTAACGTGCGTTACCTCATAACAATGCACCGGTCAACCGGCATGGGCAGGCCCCTGCATTAAATGATCGCAAGATTGCCGGGGGACCGCACGGAGCGGCGCCCCAACGGCACGAGGGGAGATATTGCCCGTGTCAGTGCAATATCTGGCTGAGGAACAGCTTGGTCCGCTCGTGCTGCGGGTTGGAGAAGAACGTCTCCGGCTCGTTCTGCTCGATGATCTGGCCGGCGTCCATGAAGATGACGCGGTTCGCCACCTGCCGGGCGAAGCCCATCTCGTGGGTGACGCAGAGCATGGTCATCCCCTCCTCCGCGAGCCCGACCATGACGTCGAGCACTTCCTTGATCATCTCCGGATCGAGCGCGGAGGTCGGCTCGTCGAAGAGCATGATGCGCGGGCTCATGCAAAGCGCGCGGGCGATCGCCACGCGCTGCTGCTGACCGCCCGAAAGCTGCCCCGGATATTTGGCCGCCTGCTCGGGAATCTTCACGCGCGTCAGGTAGTGCATGGCAACCTCTTCCGCCTCTCTCTTCGGCATCTTTCTGACCCAGATCGGCGCCAGCGTGCAGTTCTCCATGATGGTCAGATGCGGGAAGAGGTTAAAGTGCTGGAACACCATGCCGACTTCGCGGCGGATCTCGTCGATCTTCTTCAGGTCGCCGCTGAGCTCGATACCGTCGACGACGATCTTGCCCTTCTGATGCTCCTCGAGCCGATTGATGCAGCGGATCATGGTTGATTTGCCGGAACCGGACGGCCCGCAGATGACGATGCGCTCGCCGCGCGCGACGTTCAGGTTAATGTTCCTCAGCACATGGAACTCGCCGTACCACTTGTTGACGTCGACCAGCTCGACGGCAGGCGCGTTCGATTCCACGTGAAGATCGGCATGGGGAAGGCCGCTCGCCGTGACTGCATTCTCGGACATGACGGTCTCTCCTAACGTCGGTGGCCGGTGTCGAGCCGGTGTTCGGTGTAGATCGAGTAGCGGGACATCGAGAAACAGAAGACCCAGTAGACGAGCGCCGCGAAGAAATAGGCGGTCGTCGCCTGCACCGGGCTCAGCCATGTCGGATCGGTGAAGCTCGACTGGATCTGCCCGAGGAAATCGAAGAGGCCGATGATCAGGACCAGCGTCGTGTCCTTGAAGAGGGCGATGAAGCTGCCGACAATGCCGGGAATGACGATCTTCAAAGCCTGCGGCAGGATGACGAGCCGCATCTTCTGCCAATAGGTGAGGCCCACCGCGTCGGCGCCCTCATATTGACCCTTGCCGATCGCCTGCAATCCGCCGCGAACCGTCTCGGCCATATAGGCGGCAGAGAAGAGCGCCACGCCGATCAGCGCGCGCAGCAGCTTGTCGAACGTCACCCCCTCGGGGAGGAAAAGCGGCAACATGACCGACGACATGAAGAGCACGGTGATGAGCGGCACCCCGCGCCAGAACTCGATGAAGCCGATACAGACCGCACGAACGATCGGCATCGTGGAGCGCCGCCCAAGCGCCAAGACGATACCGAGAGGTAGCGAGGCCGCTATGCCGGTGACGGCGATGACCAGCGTCGTCAACAGACCACCCCACTGGTCGGTACGCACGGGCTGCAGCCCGAGATCGATGCCGAGCACCAGGAGAACGACGGCAATCACCGCCAACACGATGAGCAGAAGGCGGATCGACCCGCCGGCGGAGCTACCTGTCGCCTGCCGCCATCCATAGACCAGGGCACAAAGAATTAGCGTGAGGATGACGTAGTCGATCCAGAATCCGAGATCGCTGCCGGCCGGGGACATCATTCCACCGATGCCGAGGAAGCTGCCGTAGTCGAAGTTCCCGCCGGTCAGCAGCAGCAACGCCGCGACCGGAAAGAAGCCGGCCATGTAGAGAATGTTTTCCCGCTTGAAGGGTGCTGTCGGGATCAGCATCGGAACGAGCCCGATCACGAACAGGACAAACAACAGGTCGACCCGCCAACGCGCTTCGACCGGGTAGCGGCCGTAGACGAATTGCGCGAAGTACGCCCTTACGTAAGGCCAGCAGGCGCCGAACCATCCGTTCGGCTGGATGCCGCCCTGATCCTCGGTCGCGCAGGCCGTCCGGTCCGTACCGATCCATACCGCCTTGATCAGAGCGAAGTCGACGATCGGAACGACGACGCTCCAGATGATCCAGAGCGCGATCAGCGTCAGGATCGTATTGAGCCAGTTGGAGAAGAGGTTCTGTCTGAGCCAGCCTATCGCTCCGCTGTCGCGGGTAGGCGGCGGCAACGCCTCCTCCATCTGGAGCCGGACAAAGGCGAGATCCGTTTCGGCCTCGAGCGCCGGCATGACCTAGCGCTCCACCAGCGCCTTGCGGCGGTTGTAGACGTTCATGAATGCTGAGGTGATGAGGGAAATCGCGAGATAGGTGCCCATCGTGATGAGGATGAACTCCACCGCCCTCCCCGTCTGGTTCAACGCGGTGCCGGCGAAGACGGAGACAAGGTCGGGATAGGCGATCGCGACAGCCAGCGAGGAGTTCTTGGTCAGGTTCAGATATTGGCTCGTGAGCGGCGGGATGATGACGCGCATCGCCTGCGGGATCACGACGAGGCGGAGCGTCAGACCGGGGCGGAACCCGAGCGAGTAAGCGGCCTCGGTCTGCCCGTGCGAGACCGCCAGGATGCCGGCACGCACAAGCTCGCCGATATAGGTGGCGGTGTAGAAGCTCAGAGCCAGCAACAGACCGATGAACTCCGGATAGATGCGCGCCCCGCCGCGCGGGCCGAAATTGCCCTCGGTCGCATATTCGAGCGTGAGCGGCGGCCCCCAGATCGCCCAAACGACAAGCCAGGTCACAAGCGTAACGCCGACGATCAGGCCGAGGCCGAACCAGAACGAGGGGAACTGCTCACCTGTCGCGAGCTGGCGCTGGTGCGCCCAACGGCTCACGACGATGGCCGCCGCGATGGCGATCAGGGCGGCGATCGAGACGAGCCAGAAATTCTCGCCCAGGATCGGGTTCGGCGCATACCAGCCGGCGATGTTGATCAGCCCGAGCGGCCCGAGACTGAGCGCGTCGCGCTTTTGCGGCAGCAGGCGAAGGACAGCGAAATACCAGATGAAGATCTGCAGGAGCAGGGGGATGTTGCGCAATGCCTCGACGTACGCCGTGGCAGCCTTCGCGACGATCCAGTTCTTCGAGAGCCGCGATATTCCGACGATGAAGCCGATGATCGTGGCGAGCACGATGCCGAGCGCCGCCACGAGAAGCGTGTTGAGGAGACCGACCAGATAGACGCGGGCGTAGGTGGAGGTCTCCTGATAGGGGATCAGCACCTGGTTGATCTGGAACCCGGCCGTATCCTCCAGGATGCCGAAGCCGAAGCCGATCCCCTGGGCGCGCAAGTTCGCTGCGGTGTTGTGGATGATCCACGACGCGAATGCAGCGATGCCGACAATGAGAAGAACCTGGAAAATGACGCCGCGGATCCGCTCGTCATTGAGGACGGAGAAGCCGCTTCTTGCCGATCTGAGCGGCATGGCTTCCTGGACAGCCAACCTAAGCTCCTCGCCGTTTCATCAAGCCTCGACGCTTGCAGGAAGGGCCCGGCCGTTTCCAGCCGGGCCCTTGATCGTCAGCGGATCGGCGGGGCGTATTGAAGCCCGCCGTTCGTCCACAGCGCGTTCAGGCCCCGCGAAATACCGAGCGGCGTGTCCGGCCCGACATTGCGGTCGAACATCTCGCCGTAGTTACCGACGGCCTTGATCGCATTGACCGCCCAATCGTTGGTCAGGCCAATGCTTTCGCCGAACGTGCCTTCGACACCGACGAGACGCTTGATCTCCGGGTTGTCGGAGCTCTTCATCTCCTCGACGTTTGCCTGGGTAACGCCGAGCTCTTCGGCGTTGATCAGGGCGTTCAGCGTCCAGCGGGCGATGTCCATCCACTGGTCGTCGCCCTGGCGTACGGCCGGGCCAAGCGGCTCCTTGGAGATGATCTCCGGGAGCACGATGTGGTCGGCCGGGTTGGCGAGCTTGAGACGCTGGGCGTAGAGGCCGGACGCATCGGTCGTGAACACGTCGCAGCGGCCGGCGCCGTAGGCGGCGATAACTTCGTCCGCCTTCTCGAACGCCACCACTTCATACTCCATGTTGTGGGAGCGGAAGTAGTCGGCGACGTTGAGCTCGGTCGTGGTGCCGGTGTTGGTGCACACACTGGCGCCGCCAAGCTCAGTGGCGTGGGCGATGCCGAGATCCTTGCGGACCATGAAGCCCTGGCCGTCATAGTAGGTGACGCCGGCGAAGTTCAGGCCGAGGTCGGTGTCGCGCGACATCGTCCAGGTGGTGTTGCGGCTCAGGATGTCGACCTCACCCGACTGCAGCGCGGTGAAGCGCTCCTTGGCCGAGAGCGGCGCATATTTGACCTTCGACGCGTCGCCGAAGATCGCCGCGGCCATCGCCTTGCAGACGTCGACGTCGATGCCGGACCAATTGCCGGCCGAGTCCGGATTGGAGAAGCCGGGTAGGCCCTGGCTCACCCCACAGATCAGCTCGCCGCGCGCTTTCACGTCTTCCAATGTTGTGGCCGATGCAGCGCTCGCGGCGAGCCCAAGCGCTATGCCGGCAGCAATTGGTAGAAGGTGCTTGCTCATGTGTTTCTGCTTTCCTCTCTGATGGCGGTGGGCCCAAAACGTCACAGAATGCCTGGCAAAACCGGCATCGTTCTGTCACATCGTAGTCACCCCTCCCCCATTTCTGGGCGTCATCGAACGGCAAACTCAACCTTCGGTCAAGCCCGCGTCCACCCCGAGCCTCGATTGGACTTTCCGCCGGCTTCGCCTATTGCGGATGCGAAAAGACGAGGAATCCCCATGGCTGACGACGGTCGCAAGAATCGGACCAACTGGCGCACGGACACGCAGCTCGCGCATGCCGGGCTCGACCCGATGAGCTTCCACGGCTTCGTGAACCCGCCGGTGGTGCGCGCCTCTACCGTGCTGCACAAAACGGTAGAGTCGATGCTGGCGCGCGGCGAGCATCGCTATCCTTACGGCCTGATGAACACGCCGACGATCGAGGCGCTGACGACGGCACTCACATCGATCGAGGGAAAAGAGACGGCAGGCACAGTGCTCGTTCCCTCCGGCCTCGCATCGGTCACGATCGGGATCATGGCGGCGGTGCGACCGCAAACGAAAGTCCTCTTCCCCGACAACGTCTACTTTCCCTCGCGGCGCTTCGGCGACGAAGTCGTCTCAATGTTCGGCGCCGAGGCGGTGTACTACGACCCGCTCTCCAACGACGACATAAGAGCGAAGATGAAGGGCGCTTCCGTCGCGGTTGTCGAGGCGCCCGGCTCTCTCACCTTCGAGATGCCCGACATCGCGGTGATCGTCGCCGCGGCGGAGGAAGAAGGCGCCGTCACCGTCTTCGACAACACCTGGGCGACACCGCTTCTCTATCGCCCGCTCGAGCACGGCATCGATATCGCCGCCTATGCCGGCACGAAGTATTTCGGCGGCCATTCCGATCTCATGATCGGATCGATCTCCGCCAACGCCGCGACCTGGCCGCGCCTGGACAGGCTGCATCGCGTGCTCGGCCTGCAAGCGGGCACCGAGGAGATCTGGCTGACGCTTCGCGGACTCAAGACCATGAGCGTGCGGCTTGCGCGGCATCAGCAGAGCGCGTTCAAGATCGCCGAATGGCTGAAAGAGCGGCCCGAAGTAGCGCGGGTGCTTTGTCCCGGCCTCCCCGACGACCCCGGTCATTCGCTTTGGAAGCGGGACTTCAGCGGCATGTCGGGCCTCTTCGCGATCGTGCTGAAGGGGAGCCTCGAAGAGGCGAAGCGCTTCATTAATGCGCTCGAGCTGTTCGGGATCGGCGCGTCGTGGGGCGGCTTCGAGAGCCTCGTGATCCTCGCCGAACTCGAGCAGTCGCGCAGCGTCCGCCCGTGGACGGAGGGTCCGGTCATCCGCCTTCACATCGGGCTCGAAGACCCGGCCGACATCATCGAGGACCTGGAGCGCGGCTTCGCCGCGATGGCGGCGTGACGCTCAAACGCGAACCGCCGCCGGATTGCTCCGGCGGCGGTTGTCGATGGGGGGTGTCGGATCAGATCGTGTAGAGGTCGTAGCTGTAGCCGTCGGTGACCAGGTCCACCGCCTCGCACAGGTTCACGTCGTAGATGTCCGACGTGGAGCCGTCGTCGTAGGTCAGACGGATGTCGAAGCGGCAGTAGCCACGCGTCGTCGGCGGATCGACCTCGTTGTAGTAGCCGACCGGGATGTCGCCGCGCAGGATGTCGGGTCCCCAGTCGTTGCGGCCAATGTCGCTGATCTGGACGGCGACGATGGCGATATCGCCGACATTGTGGATGTTGACCCAGCGCTCGTAGGCGGCAGCCGCGTTGGCGGCGACGAGGGAAGCGGTCAGGGCGACGGCGGCGACGGTGGTGCGGAACAGGTTCATCTTCATCTCCATCTCTGTGCCCCCGTTGGCGATGTCCCGGTGGAGGCGGCTGCGATGGATTGGGTTCTAAATCGCCCCGGAACCCGCTTTTGTGAGACCCCGCACAAGGCCCGGATCGGGTCGAAAACGCCCCTGTCGCGCGGGTTTTCGCGCCTTATCTTCGGCTTGCGGCTTGACCGGCGGCCCGCCTGGGCCTACCCGGCGACGCATGTCGGGGCATAGCGCAGTCTGGTAGCGCACCTGCTTTGGGAGCAGGGGGTCGCAGGTTCGAATCCTGCTGCCCCGACCAGCCTTCGCGCTACCCGCTTCGGCTTGGCGAGCCAGTGGGGCCAACGGGGATTGGAAGGATGGTGGCACGCATCTATCGGCCGGCGAAGACGGCGATGCAGTCGGGGCGCGCCAAGACGCACCGCTGGGTGTTGGACTTCGAGCCCGAGCAGCCGCAGGAGATCGAGCCGCTGATGGGCTATACGTCGTCTGGCGACATGCGACGGCAGATTCGCCTCGAGTTCGACACCAAGGACGAGGCCGTGGACTACGCGAAGCGGAACGGTATCGCCTACCAGGCCTTCGAGCCGAAGGACCGCGTCAGACCGACGATCTCGTATTCGGACAATTTTCGCCGCGACAGAAAGCAGCCCTGGTCGCATTGAGACAAGAAGCTCGGGGCCCCGTAGCTCAGGGGATAGAGCAGTAGCCTTCTAAGCTATTGGTCGCAGGTTCGAATCCTGCCGGGGTCGCCACTCATCTTCGGTCCATTCCGCGGGAACAGCGCCCGCCTCAGCTTCCCTCACGCCGAACCCTTCGCGGTCCCGCGGCGAAGCCGGTGCAAGGTCACTTCCGGCGGGCAGTTCAAGCGCACGTCGACCAGACTCGTGCCGGCGCCGGTCGAGGTGTAGCCGACCATGCCTTGGTGGCGCCACGACCCACGCGCCAGTGCGCGGGGACTGCCGGCTCTGGTAAGAAGCGGCACGCCTCCGGGAAGGCATATCTGGCCGCCATGCGTGTGCCCGGAGAGCATCAGGTCGAAGCCTGCGTGCGCGGCCTGTCGGTAGGCTTCCGGCGTGTGGGAGAGCAGGATGGAGGCTGCCTGCCGGGGAATGTCGCCCGCGGCGCGTTGGTAGTCCTCCAGGCGGTAGTCGTGGGCGTCCTCGATGCCGGCGAGGTAGAGCGACGCGCCGTCCCGCTCGATCCTGATGTGCTCGTTGAGCAGCAGCCGATAGCCCATGGCCTCCATGGCCGGCACCATGCGGATCGTGTCGTGGTTGCCGAGCACCGCGAAGACCTCGCCGGCGAGATATGGGCGCAGCCGCTTGAGGTCCTTAAGCGCCGCGGCGAACGGCCCGTAAGTGCTGGCGCGGTAGTCGCCCGTCATCACGCAAAGATCGTAGCGAAGCGGCTCGACGGCCGCGATCAGCGCGTCGATGAGGCGCGGTCTCGTGTCGGAGTGAAGGTCGGTGAGCTGCAGGATGGTGTAGCCGTCGAACGCCTGCGGCAGATGCGGGATCGCAACCTCATGCTCTCGAACCTCGATGGCGAGCGCGTTCCGCCGGGCGCGGGCGTGGAGGCCGGCAAGCCACAGCCCGCCGCGGATCAGCCCGTGGATCGAATGCCAGCTTTCGACCTCGAAGAAACGCCCTCTGGCGCGCTTGAATGCCTCAATGTCGCGCTCGCGGCTAAGCCTCTGGCGGACATGCATGTGCCCGACGCGCGCCTCGAGCGCCTGAAGCGCGGCGGTCTCTTCCAAAGGGAGCTTCGGCAAATCGAGGGTCTCAGCGCGCGCGGACGCGTCCTCGCCGCTATGGGGGAGAGGTTCGCTCGGGCGTGGATCGCTCGGCGGGAAAGCGTGCAAGTGTCTCGGTGACCTCTTCGTCGGAAATCTGGTTGAAGTCGGAATAATAGACGCCGATCGCCATGAAGGACTCGTAATCCTCCAGGCAGACGATCTCATCGGCTTCCTCGGCGAGCGCATCAAGCGTCTCGGTCGGGGCAACGGGAACGGCGAGGACCAGCCACTCCGGCTTGCGCCTGCGCACGGAGCGGAGCGCCGCGCGCGTCGTTGCGCCGGTGGCGACGCCATCGTCGATTACGATGACGGTCCGACCCTCGAGCCGGGGATGCGCGCGGCCTCCGAGGTAGCGGGTCCGACGGCGCCCAATCTCGGCAAGCTCGCGGTCGCGCACCTCGGCGAACGCGGCTGCCGTAATTCCGCCGGCCCGCACGACGTCCGTGTTCTCCACCACCAACGGATCCCGGCCGTCGACAACCGCGCCCATCGCAAGCTCGGGCTGGTACGGCACGCCGATCTTGCGCACGAGGATCAGATCGAGCGGCGCATCGAGGACGCTCACCACCTCCGCCGCTACCGGCACGCCACCCCGCGGCAAGGCGAGAACGATCGGTCGCCGATCCTTGTAGCCTGCCAGCGCGGCGGCGAGCTGCCGTCCGGCATCCGCGCGGTCGACAAATGGCATTCCCGAGCCTTCGCCTCCATGTCGGCCGACCAGTATCCAAGATAGACCGAGGTTCGCACCGGAACGCAAGAAGGCCGTTGATCTCACTCAAGCCCGCTCACGTCGCGGCTCCCCTCCAAGGCGGCGCGGTTGACATGGGTCAAAGCCCTATGCCTGCCTCGCCCTAGTCCTCCTCCAACGGCGCCCTGGCGAATGGTGCCAAGATTTTGGCGAATGTCATCCTAGGGAAGGAGAATGCCCGTGAAAATGCAGCTGATCGTGCATCCGACCGACGGCTCCGACCAATCGAAGAAGGCGCTGCAATATGCTGGGGAGCTCGCAGTGAGCACGGGAGCGAAGCTTCTCCTGCTGAATATCCAGCCGCGCCACGGGCACGACTGGATTCCGCGCGAAATGAAGGAATTCGAGAAGATCGAGAATATCTGGATGACGGAAGCAGAGCTCCTGCGCAGCGCCGCTGAATTCGTCATCGACGACGCGGCGCAGACGGCGCGCGCCATGGGCGTGAAGGAGGTCGAAAAGCTGATCGTCGAAGGCGACCCTACGCAGGCGATCGTCGACACGGCTACGGAACGGAAAGCCGACGCGATCGTCATCGGCTGCCGCGGCCTCGGCTATATCGAGGGACTGCTGCTCGGAAGCGTATCGCACAAGGTCGTGCAGGCGGCGCCTTGCACCTGCGTGGTCGTGCGCTAGCGCATCGAACGACTCGGGCCGTCAAGCGACGGCGCCGCTAGCCGCCGGTCTCAAGCAGCGAGGTGATCGAGCCGCCGCCGTGCGCGCGGGCAATCGCCTCGGCGAAGAGCTCCGCCACCGGAAGCACGACGAGACGGTCGCCGGCGCGCGTCCTGTCGAGCCGGAACGGACTGATGGAGTCGGTAACGACGATGCTCGTCACGCTCGGCTCGTCGAAGATCGCCGGAGCGCCATCGGCAAAGAGGCCATGCGTCGCGACGAGATGAATCTTCACCGCGCCGCGCTCATGACAAGCAGCGGCAGTGCGCACCATCGTGGTCCCGGTGCTGATCATGTCGTCGAACACAATGACGGTCCGCCCGGCGACATCACCGGCGAAGACGTCGCCGGTGACCTTGCCCATGGAACGATGCTTGTCCATGAGGCCTTTGCCTACCGGGCGGCCCAGCGCTTCCTCCAGTCGCTCGCGGAATGCCTCCGCCCGTTTTACGCCGCCGACATCCGGCGAGACGACCGACACGGGCTCATCGCCGACGAGCGCGACGAAGTGGTTGACGAAGAGCCGGTTGGCGTCGAGGTGGTCGGTGTCGCAGCGGAAGGCGTTCTGGAAAGCGGCGAGGTTGTGGACCTCGAGCGTGATCACCCTGTCCGTCCCCACCGCCTCGAAGAGCTGCGCGACGTAGCGGGTCGTTATCGGATCGCGCGTCTTCGTCTGCCGATCTTTGCGTGCGTAGGAGAGATAGGGAGCGACGGCGGTCGTTCGTGCCGCACCGGCATCCTTCAGCGTCCCGATGAAGAACAACAGCCTCAAGAGCCGGTCGTCGGCGCTCTGGTCAGCGTCCCCCGCTAGGTTGGCGAGCACGTAGACATCCCGTCCCCGCACGTTCACGAGCGGGCGTATCTTATGCTCACCATCCTCGAAGTCGCGCTCTTCGTGAGGCGCGAGCGACCCGCGCAGGCGCTCGCAAACGGCCTCCCCGAGCGTGCTGTCGCCAAGCGCGAAGACCGCCATTCTCGGCATCAAAGCCTCACAGCTCCCAGGGGCCGTACCGAGGCCCCGAGACCTATTATCTCAAAACGCCGCCAGCCGAGATATCTCAAAACGCGAGCCGGCCGAGCGCTGCGTCGGCGGCTTCCGCGTAGCGGTCGGCGACCGGCCGCCACCTCTCCGGCTCCCTCGGCACCGGATCGAGCAGATGCGCGAGGGTCAGCCGCGTGCGCAGCACCGCCCGACAGGCCATGTAGAGAGCCGGCAAAGCGTCGGGGACCGATTGGCCAAGCCGCGCAAGGACGATCTCCAGCAGCTTCGGCCCCACCCAATCGGCGCCGAGAACGGCGGATTCCATGCCGAGAAACGCGATCTCGTCCACCGGGTCGACCTGCCGCAGCTCATCGCTGAATTCGAGGCAATCGAAGATGACGAGCGGATCCGTCATACAGACGTGCTCGGGCTTCAGATCGCCGTGGCCGTCGACGATGCGTCCGGCGCGCACCCGCTCCTCGAGCACCGTGCCTTTCTCGGCCAGTGCCGCGTCGAGCCGGTCGAGCAGCTTCGCGTAGCGGCCCGCCGGCACGTCGCGGAGAGAGCCGAGCACGGCGCGATTGTTAGCCTGATCGCGGCGGAACCGGTCGAGGTAAGTGTCCGGCGCCATGGTCGCGGCGGGGTGGCCGGCATAGAAGGTCGCCAGACGGCGGCCGAGCCGCTCGAGATGCCGGGCTTCAAGCGACGCCTCGGCGATCATCCGGTCGAGCATGCGATCGCGCGGCAGACGCCGCATCACCACCAGCCAGTCGACCGTCTCGCCCCTGCCGTCAATGGCGAGCTCCCCGTCGGACTTCAGGACCAGACGGACGGCGCCCTCGTAAACGCCGGCGGCGAGCCGACGATTGAGCAGCACCTCCTTGCGGCAGTTCGCCTCGCGGGCGGCGAGCCTTGTGTGGTCGAAATGATCGGAGGCGAGCGACTTCTTCAGCTTGTAGACCTTCGCCCCTGCGAGGAAGACGAAGGACCAATGGGTCTCATGCACCTCCACCTGCCGCGGCTTCCCCGGATAGGAAGCCGGTGCACTCAGGAAGCGGACCTTGTCCTCAGTCGAGATCGCCGCGGCGGAGCGTACGCCCATCCGTTCCTGCTCAGGTAGAAGAAGTCTCGGCGAGCGTCGCCGCCTATTCGCCGTAAGGCACCCAGATGTTCTTCACCTGCGTGGCGTGGCGGAGGTAGCGGCGGCCCTGGCCGTCGACGGCGCTCGTCCAATCGACGGCGCGGCCGTGATTGACCCAGGTCGCCTTCAGGTTCCCCGTCGAAGCGGCCTCGACCATCGCGCTCCCCTCCTTCGTGCCGAAATACCAGTAGGCGGCGACGTCGTCGTGCTCGGCGATGGTCTTCGCCAGCGCCTCGCGGTCGCCGGTCACGATGTTGACGACGCCGGCCGGCACGTCGCTCGTGTCGAGGACCTGGTAGAAATCCGTGGCGACGAGCGGATAGACCGGCGACGGCGTGACCACGACGCGATTGCCCATGGCGATCGCCGGCGCCACCAGCGAGACGAGCGCGAGAAGCGGCGCTTCGTCCGGGCAGGAGATGCCCATCACGCCCCACGGCTCGTTCATGGCCAGCGTCACGTGGCGGGAGCGGGTCGCGTGCACCCGGCCGTCGTATTTGTCGGCGTGCGCCGCGTAGAAGCTGATGCGGCGGATGGCGAGCGCGACTTCCTCGTCTGCAGCGCGGCCGCGCACCCCGGTCAGCGTGGCGATGCGCTCGCCGAACTCCTCGGCGCGGGCCTCGAGGTTCTCGGCGAGGTAATAGAGGACCTGCGCGCGATTGTGGCCGCTGATGCTCCCCCAGCCGCCGGCCTTGTGCGCGGCCTCCACAGCGTTCCTGATGTCCTTGCGATTGCCGAGCCCGACCTGCCCGGCCTCTTCGCCCGAGGCGTCGTAGACGGCGTAGCTGTAGCCGGAATCCGGGCGTGCCTGCTTGCCGCCGACGTAAAGCTTGGCGGTGCGATCGAGCGGCGGGCGCGCGGGCGCGGAGTCGACCGCTTGCGCAGGCGGCGCTGCCGAGAAATCGACAGCAGCAACCTTCGGCACCTTCACCGACTTCTTCTCGATCGAGGGAACGAGATATTCGAAGAGTCCTTCGCGGCCCCCTTCCCTGCCGAAGCCGGACTCCTTGTAGCCGCCGAATCCCGAAGCGGCGTCGAAGAGGTTGGTGGAGTTCACCCAGACGACGCCGGCCTTTACGCGCGCCGCGGCGTCGAGCGTGACGTTGATCGATTCTGACCAGACGGAGGCGGCGAGCCCGTAGCGGGAGTTGTTGGCGAGCGCCAACGCCTCTTCGGGTGTGCGGAACGTCATCGACACGAGCACCGGGCCGAAGATCTCCTCCTGCGCCAAGATCGACGCCGGCGCGACGCCCGTGACGAGCGTCGGCGGATAGAAGAGCCCTTCGTCCGGCAGTGCGGCGTCGGACTGGTAGCAGGCAGCACCTTCCGCCCGTCCCTCTGCCACCAGCTTGCGGATTCGCTCGAGCTGCACGTCGGCGACGATCGCGCCGATGTCGGTCGCCTTGTCGAGCGGATCGCCGACGCGAAGCGTCGCCATGCGCGCGCGGAGCTTGGCATGCATCTTCTCCGCCACCGCTTCCTGCACGATCAGCCGCGAGCCAGCGCAGCAGACTTGGCCCTGGTTGAACCAGATGGCGTCGACGACGCCTTCCACCGCGCTGTCGAGATCGGCGTCGTCGAAGACGATGAAGGGCGACTTGCCGCCGAGCTCGAGCGAGAGCTTCTTGCCCGTTCCCGCAGTGGCCTTGCGAATGACGCGGCCGACCTCGGTCGAGCCGGTGAAGGCGATCTTGTCGACGCCCTTGTGCTCGACGATGAGCGAGCCGGTCGCGCCGTCGCCGGTCACGATGTTGACGACGCCGGCGGGAAGTCCCGCCTCCATGCATATCTCGGCGAAGGCGATCGCCGTCAGCGGCGTGAACTCGGCCGGCTTCAACACCACGGTGTTCCCCGCCGCGAGCGCCGGAGCGATCTTCCAGGCGAGCATCAGGAGCGGGAAGTTCCAAGGAATGATCTGGCCGCAGACGCCGACGGGCTCGTAGCCGGAGAACTCGCTCTCGATCAGCTCCGCCCATCCGGCATGGTGATAGAAATGGCGGATGACGAGCGGGATATCGATGTCGCGGCTCTCGCGGATCGGCTTGCCGTTGTCCATCGACTCCAGCACCGAGAAGAAGCGCTCGCGCTTATTGATGATGCGGGCAATCGCGTAGAGGTAGCGGGCGCGCGCGTCGCCTGAGAGCGCGGACCAAGACTTCTGTGCTCTGCGCGCCGCCGCCACCGCCTTGTCGATGTCCTTCGCGGTCCCTTGCGCGCATTCGGCGAGGCGATTGCCGTGCGCCGGGTTGACGACCGGGAAGAAGGTCCCCTCAGCCGGCGCGACGAACCGGCCGCCGATGAAATGAAGGAAGCGGCCTTCGTGCTTCTCCAGCCACGCGACGACCTCGCTGTTGGCCTCCGGCGCGGGCCCGTAGTCCATGGTGCGAAGGATGTCGGTGACGGCTGTCATGAGTCGCGTCCTGTCGATGAGAGCACTGCGCTGGAGAGCGACGCTGCGCCTAACCTCCCCCTGGGGAGGTTGAGCGGTTGCGCGCTCGGCGACATGTCTCTCATGCCATCGCGTGGCGCATGGCCGACGAGTAGCGCCCCGTCACGAAATGCTCGATCTGGCGCTCGATGTCGCCGAGCATCGAGCTGGCGCCGATGCGGAAGAGCTCCGGCTCAAGCCATTCGCGGCCGAGCTCCTCCTTCATCAGGATCAGCCAGGAGAGCGCGTCCTTCGCCGTCCGCAAGCCGCCCGCGGGCTTGAAGCCGACCTCGGCGCTGGTCTGCTCCAGATACTCGCGGATGGCGCGCACCATGACGAGGGAGACGGGCAGAGTGGCGTTCACGTCTTCCTTGCCGGTCGAGGTCTTGATGAAGTCCGCGCCGGCCATCATCGCCACCATCGAGGCGCGGTGCACATTCCTCAGCGTCTTCAAATCGCCGGTCGCGAGGATGGTCTTCAAATGCGCTTCGCCACAGGCTTCGCGCATCGCGCGGATCTCATCGTAGAGCGCCTGCCAGTTCTGATCGAGCACGTGCGCGCGCGTCACCACGATGTCGATCTCGCGCGCGCCCTCCCCCACAGCGTAACGAATCTCCTCAAGCCGAAGCGGCAGCGGCATCAGCCCGGCGGGAAAGCCGGTGGCGACCGAGGCGACGGGAATGCCCGAGCCTTCGAGCGCCTTCACCGCGACCGGCACCATCGTCGGATAGACGCAGATGGCGCCGACGGTCGGCATATGATCGAGGCCGAGCGCTTCGACCAGATCGCGGCGCAGCGGATTCTTGGCCTTGGCGCAGAGACGCTCGACGCGGCTCGGCGTGTCGTCGCCGGCAAGCGTGGTCAGATCGATGCAGGTGATCGCCTTCACCAGCCAGGCGGCCTGCCACTCTTTCTTAACCGTGCGCCGCGTTACCAGTGTCGCGGCGCGTCTCTCGATCGCCGAAAGGTTGGCGCGCGCACCCTCCACCCAATCGACGTGCAGCGGAGTGCCCTGATTCCGCGGCAAATTGGTGTGGCCTGCGTCCACAGCCCCGGCCTCGGC
>Ga0315553_10001641_pt1 | contig 18392 bp, 14 predicted proteins | sample SalMarSW160140MG_FD_203099 | JGI IMG/M metagenome (GOLD analysis project Ga0315553, IMG submission 203099) | Salt marsh sediment microbial communities from the Plum Island Ecosystem LTER, Massachusetts, United States - Salt Marsh Sediment SW1601-40 ... | reverse complement strand
CGTCGCTATGCATCAAGCGACGGTTACAGCTTCGGTGATAACCAGGAAGCCGGACTGATCCCCTACTGGAAAGAGCCGGGTGATATTGTTCCAAACCCTAAACCAATTCCATGGAACAATAGTAATTCAAACGCATGGTCAACTTCCAGATTCATGGAAGATGGTTCATTCTTAAGGTTTAAAAACCTGACTGTTTCTTACGATCTTCCCAAAAACTGGGTCGAAAAGGTATTCCTGGATAATGCCAGGATCTACATGAACATGGTCAATGTATATGTATGGCACGATGTAAGCTACTGGGATCCGGAAAGAAACTTTAACGGTACAGGGTATGCAACTTACCCGAATGCCCGGACCATTACGTTTGGACTCGATCTGGGATTTTAGACACGATTAACCATAAAAAGTAGAGAAATGAAAAAGAAAAATATAGTATACATCTTTGCCATTGTAACCCTGTTTTTCAGTGCATGTGAAGATCTGCTCGATAAAGCACCGCCGCTGCAACTCGATAACAATGCGGTGCTGAGTGATTATACATTGTTAACCCAGGCAACCAATGCAGCCTATTCGCCACTCTATTCAGCCAACTGGTACGGCAGGGCACATCTTGTTGTTCCGGACCTGATGGGAGGAAATGCAAAACAGAGCCCGAGAAGCTCCGGCCGTTTTCAGCAAACCTACAACTGGAACTATACACCGGGTGATAATGTCGGGATATGGACAACCGCCTACGATGTGATCGCAAGGGCAAATAATGTCCTTGAGTATATCGATAAACTGGATGAAAGCGGAGTAACCCAGGAGATGAAAGACCAGCTCAAAGGGGAGTGTCTCTTCCTGAGGGCTCTGGGACACTGGGACCTGGTCAGGCAGTTTGCACAACCCTATACCTATAGTGGCGGTACTACACTGGGCGTGCCCATCATCCGGAAAACCGAGATCGCCGAACCAGCCAGGGCAACCGTGAAAGAGGTGTATGAGGAGCTTATTGTTCCCGACCTGACAGATGCCATGGGATACCTGGCAGATGACCCGGGACGGGGAACCAACCGGAAAGCATTTGCCACAAAGAATGCCGCCGAAGCAATCCTTGCCAAGGTGTACCTCTACATGGGCAGCTGGCAGAATGCAGCCGATCATGCGACTAACATCATCAATAGCAGCGATTACACGATGTACACTGCTGCCAATTACACAACGGTGTGGAGTACGGAGAATGCCACAGAGACCATTTTCGAGATCTATGGTAATGCAACCGAATCGAACTGGCCCAGCTGGGATGAAGTTGGCTACATTTATGAGCCGACCGGTTACGGTGATGTGTGTGCTGCCAATGACCTGCTCAACCTGTTCGATCCGGCAGATGTCAGGGGACTGATGTATAAAACCGATCCACAATATGCCGGTTACTTCTGGCCCAATAAGTTCCCCGGAAAAGCAGGCAATGTACGGACAAACAACATTCCAGTAATCCGCCTTTCCGAAATGTACCTGATCCGGGCTGAAGCACTTCTAAACGGAGCTTCTGTAGCCGGTGAAACCGCACTGGATGACTACAACATGATCCGGACAAACCGCGGACTAACTGCTGCCGGAGCGGTAACACTGGACGATATCTACCTCGAAAGGAGGCTGGAACTCTGTTTTGAAGGAAACCTGATGTGGGATCTTTCAAGAACCGGCCGTGGACTTGACCGTGACAACGAAGACGGGAAAATCTCGGGTGACGTGGATATCTCATTCCCCGACTACCGCTGGGCATTACCGATACCAACGGTTGAGATGCAGGCGAACGATAATATGGAACAGAATCCTGAATATTAATCTGTAAAAGGAAAGTAAAATGAAAAAGATAATTAAATATCTATTTGCATTGTTAGGAGTGATTTTCTTTATGGCTGCATGTGAGGTTAACGATCCTCCAACATGGACCAAAGTGGTAACAGGCTTTGAGGAAACCGATATCCTTGTCTATTTCAACAAAGAAGATGACTTAGACAGAACACAATCCATTAAAGTAATGTTGATTGGGAAACAACAAAAGAATCCGATTGACCTTACCGTGAGCATTGATGAATCCTCTACGGCAGATGCTGCCCAGTTTGATCTATCCGGAACTGCAGTAACCATCCCTGCTAATAGTAGCTATGGTGAGATTGAGATTGATTGTTACCGGGATGAGTTTGTACCAGGTGAGGTGCAAACTGTCGTTCTGAATTTAACAGGGAATGATATTGGACCAGAGTTCCAGACTGTTACAATTACCATCGAGAAGGAGTTATTCTGCCCGATTACCGACGCTTCAAACTTTATCGGGGACTACATCTGTACTGAAACCGGGTATGGTGATTATTCATGTACCTTTACTCAGGATGGTGTCGATCCTCTTAAGATCTGGAACGATAATTTCTATGATTGGGGAGCAGATCCTCTATATTATATTCTATCAGGAGATCTGGACCAAATTATCACAGTACCAGCCCAGACAATCAATTATGGTGGCGGTTATACTGATACCTGTACAGGCTCCGGTTATTATGACGGATGTAAAGGCACATTCCATGTTGTATACTCTTTTGACGGTGGAACAGTAATTCACGATTTCAATCCTGCAACCAAAAAAAGTACAATTGTCCATCTTAAGAAAGGGAAATAGGACTTTTACAGGATAATGTTATCTTAAAAAAACCTCCGGAACACACCGGAGGTTTTTTTTATTCCCTCTCCACGAACAAAGCTTATTACAAGGTATTATTGCCCATATGCACATCTTAAAAAGCGGATTGGGAAACCGGTCAAACTGCATAAACCCTCGAAGGGAAAGCCAATCCTTGACCGGAAGGATCCATACCTTCAATCAGCGGCATGTTTTATAACCTAACTCCTGTTTAAAAAAATCATTTTTCCTGGCAAAAAAGATTCCTATCTTCGGAATACCATTTTTAAAAAGAACATGACCAATGCATAAAGTACTCGTACTGGGAGCGGGAAGGGTAGCCGGACCACTGGTCCACTACCTGCTGAACAGAGAGGTATTTGTTACCCTGGCAGACCAGGATAAAGAGCGGGCTGATTCTTTGATCGACAATCACCCCAACGGAACCTCCCTTGCCTGGCAGGAAGAGGATCAGGAAACCCTGCGGAGGCTTATTTCGGGACATGATCTGACCGTCAGCTTTCTCCCGTTCATATACCATGTTGATGTCGCCAGGCGATGCATCGAATCTGGCAGGAACATGGTAACCACCTCCTATGTAAAGCCGGAAATGAAAGCCCTCGATGCCGCTGCCTGTAAAGCCGGGATAACCATCCTGAATGAGATCGGGCTTGATCCGGGTATCGATCACATGTCAGCCATCAAAATCATCGATCAGATCCATGCAAAAGGAGGAAAGGTTGATGAATTTTATTCTCTCTGTGGTGCACTGCCGGCACCGGAGTCCGCCGATAATCCGTTCAAATACAAGTTCTCCTGGAGCCCCAGGGGAGTATTGATGGCCGGTAACAGCGATGCAACCTACCTCAAAAACGGGGAGATGATCCACATTCCCGGGAAAGGCCTGTTCAAGCACGTCACACACCTGGAATTCCCGGGTATTGGTGAAATGGAAGTCTATCCAAACCGGGACTCAACACAATACATCGATATTTACAAGATTCCCGATGTGAAAACCATGTTCCGGGGGACGATCCGTCATCCGGGCTGGTGTGAGTCCCAGGATGCCATGAAAAACCTGGGTATGTTAACGTGTAACAGGAAGAATATGGAGAACATGACCTTCGCACAATTCACCGGCTCATTCATCGGACAACCCGACGGGCAAAACATCAGGGAAAATGTAGCAGCTTACCTCAACCTCAATCCCGATTCGCTGCCGGTCAGAGCCATGGAATGGCTGGGGCTCTTTTCCGATGAACCGCTAAACCGTACCGAAGATGATCCCTTTGAAGTGGTTGCCGACCGGATGATCGAAAAAATGGAACTCACACCGGATGACCGGGATATGGTGCTCCTGCAACATGTCTTCAAAGCCAGCTATCCGGATGGAAAGAAGGAGATGATCAAATCCCGAATGCTCGATTACGGAAACCTGAAGACCGGAACATCCATTGCCAGAACGGTTGCTCTCCCTGCCGCCATTGGTGTGATGCTGATCCTCGAAGGAAAAATCACCGCCAGAGGTGTACAACGACCGGTTATCCCGGAAATCTACCTGCCCGTATTGAGAGATCTCGCTAACTTCGATATTGAACTGGTTGAAGAATACGGTTTGCCCTATGATGAGGAGGTGTTTGTGTCTTGATGAAGAAACAAGGCTGAGGCTCCCACCTTTGCTGAAGCTTCGGTGGGCAAAGAAGGCTGAGGCGAAGGTTTTAATGGAAATGGTTATCAGCACATCATCAACTTACGGAACGTTTAACCTATTAACTAGCAATATTTAACTTTTTAACATTCACGTAGTGAGGAGGAATGGTATGCAGTCATTATTAGCAGGTACACGGGAAAAGATGAGAGGGGGAGATGGGGTGACTGTGAGACGAAGTGAATAGTACTGGTTGCTGCCTGTTCGAAAAATGAGCCAACAGTAGATGGCGGGTATTAATAGTTTAAAATTTTTCAGTCCCAAGGGGCGTTATATAGTAGCCCAGGGTAAGCGAGCCTTTGCGAGTGCCACCCTGGGTTTCATGGAACACCCAAAACCCGGTCCAACTGCGTTGCTATTCAAGGGGGAAGCTCTCCTTGGACCGAAGATCACCATGCCCCAAACAGAAAGAAAAACTGAAAACTGAGAACGATAGACTTTCTTCTCCTTAAATCTGCCTGTCGTCAGACAGGGAATCGTCGGGACGGAGGATTTTTTTGCTAAGAATCAATTATAAATTAATTAACCTGAGGTAATTGGTCGGCATTGTTTCTAAAGACATGTCGCCCCTATCGGGGCTGGTTGTATATTCAAAATCAAGGCCATCGGCCCTGGATTATTGTAGAATTTAAAATGTACAGGGATAATACCAATCGCTGGAACTGCGAAGTTAATTGGAAAGTCATCCATATCATCCAGCGGAATGCAGGAAATGTATTCAGAAGTTATAATCAGCTCCAAAGGAGCATAATATAATAGCCCAGGGCGTTCATGCGATAGCATGATTAGCCCTGGGTTAAGGGTACGAAATGAATAACCGGTCCAACTGCAAGGATATTCAAAGGAAAATCATTTCATGGACCGGACAGCACCAAACGTATTTACAAAAGGCCTGGCCCTCTGAAATAATGTTATGGATTGGACCGGAATTTCTATTGAATATTGGGCCCCGGATCATCCCCTTAAAACCCCAGATATATTTCTCGTCGCTCGACTACAGCTCGGGCGACGAGTTCTTATCCAGTAGTGATACGATAACTTTCCACAATTCAAAAGGCCCTCTCTTAGTCATCGTATCACTGTGTCTTACTAGTAAATCCGTTCTGACCACTGGCCCCGTGAAATAAAGACAGGGTCTTTACTGTATTGCAATATTTCACAGGGCTGGATGGTGCAATGGGCTGGAGCAAGCTTGTCTGACCGATAAACAAAAACATAAATCCCCATCCGTCTGACCCGGAATAGGTCAGACGGTACCGATATAATCCCCCTCCGCTTTTTTTGTTCAATAGTCTTAGATTGCATATACCCCCCCCTCAAAACCCGAGATAAAACTCCTTCGTCAGCAGCCTGTACTCATCACTGTACCCGTGTCTTCCGGTGGTCTCTAAAACAATGGTTCTTTCCTCAACCGGTTTCTCCGTCCATTCAAACTGCATCAATACTCTTCTCACGCCCTTGCCGGGCAGGGGTTTTACATGAAGCTTCCGTGTACAAAACAGGTTTCCATTAGCCGCTTTATCCTGGAACAGACCTGCCTCTGTCACGGGCAGTATGACGCTAAATTTCCCTGTTTTATCCAACAAGCAGTCAATACCATTCAGCAGCTCGTCCCTGGTCAGGTAAACTGCATGCCTTGACATCGTTCTTCTGGGATCCGGATTAACCTTTGAACCAATAAAATAAGGCGGATTAGTGACGATACAATCGTATTTCCCTTCGTGAAAAGATCCCGAATGAAATTCCTGCAGCCGGACATTGAAAAGCCGGATCCGCTTTTGCCAGGGACTGTTCCGTATATTCTCACCAGCCTGGTGATGAGAATCAGGTTCCGGTTCAATGGCGTCAATCATTGCTTCCGATCGCTGGGCAAGCATAAGTGCAATAAGCCCGGTTCCGGTGCCAATATCCAGGATTCGTTTTGCACCGGAAACATCAGTCCATGCCCCGAGCAGAACACCATCTGTCCCAACCTTCATGGCACACCGATCCTGCCGGATGGTGAATTGTTTGAACTGAAAATAAGGGTTTGACATTAGCTATAGATCAATGCTCCACGTATCATATCAAAGGTAATATTTGTAATGTTATGCTGTCCACCAGCCGTGTATTTCTTCAGTATTTAGGGAACAGTTTTTCATTTCTATTTTAAGTTATAATAAACCATACTATAGGTATTATTTTCATGCATGTTTATAAAGAGACGGTATGAGAATCCCGGTGGGATTCAATTATGAACCGGAGCGAAGCGGAGCTCACCGAAGGTAATAGCCCGGTACAAGCCCCGGCGATCTTGTCGGGGCGTAGTGCCAGGTATTAAGATAAGAGTAAAAACAACCCCGGATGGGGTTGAAGATTAGTACATTAACCCCTTTAGGGTTGATATTTCTTTAGTTATTATACCATCGGTTATCACCGGTGGTTAATCATTGTTATACCCCTGCCGGTACGGCAGGCAGGGGATTAATATTGACCCTATATCAGGGATTAACGAATATACCATCGCGCATGGTGAGCATTCTGTCAGCCATATTCGCCAGCTCTTTGTCATGCGTTACGATAACAAAGGTCTGTTTGAATTTTTCACGAAGCGAAAAGAAGAGCTCATGAAGTTCCATTTTGTTCTGTGAATCAAGGTTTCCTGAGGGTTCATCGGCAAGGATCACCGAAGGATCATTGATCAGGGCACGTGCTACTGCTACCCGTTGTTGTTCTCCTCCGGACAGCTCACCCGGTTTATGGTCCAGTCTCTCATCCAGCGAAAGGAAGTGAAGGATGTCCCTGGCTTTACTTTCAGCCTTTGCCCTGGAAAGATTCGCCACAAAGGCGGGAATACAAACGTTTTCCAATGCAGTAAATTCCGGTAAAAGATGGTGAAACTGGAAAACGAATCCGATGTTTTGATTCCGGAATTTCGATACCTGTTTTTCTTTCAAAAGGTTAACATTAACGCCCTCATAGATAATCGTTCCGGAATCCGGTCTATCCAGTGTACCAAGGATCTGAAGAAAGGTGGTTTTACCTGCCCCGCTCGGACCAACAATGCTAACAATTTCACCGCGCTCAATCTTCATGTCAATACCTTTAAGAACCTGAAGATCGTCGAATGATTTGGTGATATTTTTTACAGTTATCATTTATGATTAATGTTTTATTCTATGGCTCCTGTTTCTTTAAAACCCGTGCCCATTTCTTCTGTTTTTTCATCGGAAGACAAAAAAGAGATACATCGCATAACTTAAAAGAAAGATCAATCCCTTCAACCGGGTAATCTTACCCCCTTTAAACGGTAAAATAAACAGGAATAGCAGAAAGGATATCCCCAACAGCCAGAAGACATCAAAATGAATAACATTATATCCAACCTCTATCTCCCTTACCATACTGGTTATTCCGAGAATACCGAATAGGTTGTAAATGTTTGAACCGATGATATTCCCAATCGAGATATCCATTTCTTTCCGCATAGCTGCAATAACCGATGTAGCCAACTCCGGGATACTGGTTCCCAGGGCAATGATCGAAACTGATATAGCATGTTCGCTCACGCCGAATGTTCTGGCAATTTCTGAAGCACCTCTTACCAGCCAACCAGCACCCACCATCAAACCGGCTGAGGAGACGATAATCATAACTATCGCAAGAAAGAGTGGGTATCTCGGTTTTTCCAGCTTTCTCCCCAGCAGGTAATTTTCTCTCCTTGAGTTATAGATCGACCAGGTAATGAATCCAGCCAGAAACAGGACAAAAATCAATCCTTCAGTAAATTGCAGCCTGCCATTCAGGATGAAAAGATAGAAAAGAAGTGTGGCAATCATCATGATTGGCCAGTCGATTCGTACCGATTTGCGCTTAACCGGGATGGGCAGGATGATTGCAACCAAACCAAGAACCAGGGCAATATTGGAAATATTGGACCCCACTACATTCCCGATTGCAATAGCCGGGTGGTCAGCCAGGGCCGCTCTTACACTAACAAAAAGTTCGGGTGCTGAAGTCCCGAAAGAAACAACTGTGACACCCACAACAAGGATTGAAATGTTGAATTTTTTTGCCAGGGCAATTCCTCCACGCACCAGGAATTCTCCACTTACGAGAAGAATAATAAAACCTGTCAGGAGATAGATGTATTGCATAAAGGAAGTTGAGTAATGAATTGGCAAGGTGGGTAAGGATTCAAATCATTGCACCCGTTTCGTTACCCTCTCATAAGTTGTCCTTGATATTGTCTTTCATTTCATTGATATCCTTCCGGATATCATTCGAACTCTCATTGATCTCTTTTTTAATATCCTCCGTAGCTTTCTTGAATTCGCGCATTCCTTTGCCCAAACCTTTTGCCAGTTCCGGGATTTTCTTTGCTCCGAACAATACCAAAACCACAACGAGTATGATGAAGATCTCCGATCCGCTGATAAATAATAAAGCACCCATGGGCTGATATTGATTTACCTATACGAAAATAGTAAAGTTGTATCAAATATAAAAACCACGGCTTGCAAGAAATGTGGTTTGAGGGTGAATTCGCATCAACTTTTTCTCCTGCTTCTCAGCAACCGGAGTCCCTTTCCCTTTCCCACTGTATCATATACCAGTGGTGTAGCAATGAACAGAGAAGAGTATGTACCGACAATAACGCCTATCAGCAATGCGAAGATAAAACCTCTGATCACCTCCCCACCAAAAATAAAGATGGTCAATAACACAACAAATGTACTGATTGATGTACTGAATGTACGGCTCAGTGTGCTGTTGAGAGCCAGGTTCAGTATTTCTGCCCGTTCTCTTTTCCGGTAAAGTCCGGTGTATTCCCTGATCCGGTCAAACACAACAACGGTATCATTGATTGAATATCCGACCACGGTAAGGATAGCCGCAATAAAAGCCTGGTCAATCTCAAGTGAAAAAGGCAGAAAACCATAGAGAATGGAAAAGAGGCCCAGCACGATCGCCGTATCATGAATGAGAGCTGCAACGGCACCCATACCAAACTGCCAGTTCCTGAACCGGACTAAGATATAGATAAAAATGATGATCAGGGAGAATAAGATTGCCCATACAGCCTGGATTTTTATATCATCAGCGATAGTTGGTCCAACCTTTTGTGAACTCATAAGCCCTGCATGCTTGTCGGCATTCTGCTCGACGAATTTTTCCAGTGTAAAATCCTCACTGAAATAGGGTCTCAATCCTTCAAATATTCTCTCCTCCACCATTTCATCGATCTCTATTCCCGTGCTATCGATCCAGAATTGTGTAGATATTCGGATCTCATTGGTTGAACCGAATGTTTTCACTTCAGGCGTTTCATCCAGATAGGGAGCAAGTGCATTCTGGATATCAACGGTACTGACCGGTTGTTCAAAACGCACGACATAGTCCCTTCCACCGGTAAAATCAACGCTCTGGTTAAGCCCTCTGATAAACAGCGATGCAATACCAAGCATGACAATGGTACCGGATATTGTATAAAAAACCTTCCTTTTTGCCAGGAAATCAATATTCAGGTTCTTAAAGGCATTTTCCGTGATTTTGGTGGCAAAAGTGAGTGCACTATGCCGGGTCAGCATTAGATGGAAGATGAGCCGTGTGATGAAAATAGCAGAGAAGAGTGAGGTAAGGATCCCGATCACCAGGGTGGTTGCAAAACCCTTGATGGGACCGGTACCAAAGATATAGAGTATCGCGCCGGTTAAAAGGGTGGTGACATTGGCATCGATGATTGCCGAATAGGCATTTTTATACCCATCAGCAATAGCCAGTTTAATCCCTTTTCCGGCTTTCACTTCTTCCCTTATCCGTTCATAGATCAGCACATTCGCATCAACAGAAATACCGATAGTCAGAATAATACCCGCGATTCCGGGCAGTGTGAGTACAGCACCCAGAGAGGCCAGCACACCCATCAGGAAAAACATGTTCACGACAAGAGCAATGTCAGCAACAAATCCGGCTCTCCGGCTATAATAAAACAACATGTAAAGCAAAATGACAGCAAATGCAATCAGGAATGAGTTTAACCCGGATTTGATGGCTTCTTTACCAAGTGATGGTCCAATGATCGTTTCCTGAATGATCCGGGCGGGAGCATCCAGTTTCCCCGATTTAAGGATGTTTGCAAGGTCTCTTGCTTCATCAATTGAAAAGTCTCCGGTTATTGACGTACTGCCATTTTTTATTTCTGTAAGTACCCGGGCTGAAGAGCGTACCTGATTATCCAGTACGATGGCAATAAAGCGGTTCACGTTCTCCCTGGTCATGCGTGCCCAGGTTCGTGTTCCCTCACCATTCATGGACATGGATACCTCGGCATTCGCCTTGGTCTGACTGAATTCTACCCTGGCATTTGTCACAGCATCACCTGCAAGTGGTGCCTGCCCTTCCCGGGTGGTTACCTTGATGGCATGCAACTCGAAAAGGGTTCCAGATTCATCGTATCGATGTGGCTTGGCACTCCACAAGAATTTCACATCCCTTGGAAAGAGTGATTTGATCCGTTCCATGTTGAGGTAAGTATTTACCTGGGAGGTATCTCTAAAATGAGCAAAACCGACAATGCTTCCGGGAACAAACTGGCCATCTCTGGTAACATTGGGATACAGCAAGGCGAACAGCGGATTTTGAAGGTTGAACTGCTCCAGTGATTCGGGTTGATCTTCTGCCTGTGTTGTATCAGACGCTACCAGATCCATCAGGGATGTCTCCTGACCTGTTGTATCTTCTTCAGTCACCTGTTCTGGTTCAGGGGTGACCAATTCGGCGATCTCATCCTCAGTAACTTCACTGGCAGCCGGCAGTTCCATTTCACGAATGCGATCATTAGCCAGGGCCAGGTATTGATAGATTTCCGAATTTTCATAGGTTTCCCAGAATTCCAGGTTAGCGGTACTCTGCAATATGTTTCGCACCCGCTGTGGATCTTTAATACCGGGCAGCTGTATCAGAATCCGTCCCTTCATCTCCAGCTGGGCAATTCTGGGTTGCGAAACACCAAACCGATCAATCCTGCTTGTCAGAATGTTGAATGAATTATCAATCGCAACCTGTGTTTCTTCCTGAAGGACATCCAGCACCTCCTGGTTGGTGGAATTGAAATCAATCTTATCCCTTAACTCGATTGTTCCAAATATTGCAGCAAGCCGTGCATTCGGATCGATCTCTTCAAATGCCCTGCCAAACAGGGTAATGAATCCCTCCTGACTGCTTTCCTGGGAATGTTCTGCCACCTGGAGAGCCCTTCTGAATGCGGTATCCATGCTGTGGTTCGAAAGGGCAAGAATAATATCCTGAACGGAGACTTCCAGCACTACGTTCATGCCACCTTTCAGGTCAAGCCCCAGGTTGATCTCCTTCTCCTGACACTCTTTGAAGGTATTTCCCAGGAAACTCCATTCATCTTTATTCAAATCGGAAATTGAATCGATGTACTCTGTTTCAGCAACCAGGTCACCCTGGGCAAACTCCCGTGCATCCCTCTTCACTTTAAAGGTAGCTAATGTAAAGGACAACTGGTATATACTGACTAAAGCCAAAGTAATGGCAAATAACAAAATGGCTCCTCTGTTTCGCATTTCTTTGTATTTTATCCTGATGAGTACTCTTGTAGTTCTAAAATGTCGCGCAAAGTTATTAATTTTTTTCAGAATCCCGCTGCCATGGAGGCAGTAACATCGTGTTGGTTTCCCGCTTGAAAAAACCGGTCCGTGAACCGATTCACTCTTCCTGAACGGTCCTGTTCAATAAAACGATCCCCGGAGCAAAAAAGGTCCGGGGATCAATATTTCTGATAACCGCCAACCGGGTCAGAAGAGCTTCATATCATCCATCACCTTCATCACCGATTTAACAGCATCCGCCGATGCGTACAGCAGCTGTTTTTCCTCCTTGTTCAGGTCTATTTCGATGATCTGCTCAATACCATTTTTCCCTAATTTAACGGGTACTCCGAGGAAGACATCCTTTAAACCAAATTCACCATCCAGTTTTGCACAACATGGGAATATTCTGTTCTGGTCGAGGAGGATGGATTCAACCATCTGGGCAACTGCAGCACCGGGTGCATACCAGGCTGAAGTACCCATCAGTTTAACCAGTTCGCCACCGCCTTTTTTGGTTCTATCAACAATAGCGTCGATCACATCCTTTTCAAGCAGCTCGGTGATCGGGATACCGCTAACGGTAGTGTATCTCGGTAGCGGGACCATGGTGTCTCCGTGTCCTCCCAGAAGCAATGCCTGAAAATCCTGTGGAGAAGCATTCAGGGCATTTGCCAGGAAAGCCCTGAAGCGGGCCGTATCGAGAATGCCTGCCATTCCAAACACCTTGGATGCTTCCTTTTTTGAGGTCAGGTAAGCACAATAGGTCATAACATCCAAGGGATTTGAGACAACCACGATGATGGCATTGGGGGATTCCTTTACCGATTTTTCAGTCACCTCCTTAACGATCTTGGCATTAGTACTGATCAGGTCGTCCCTTGACATTCCCGGTTTTCTTGGTAATCCGGATGTAATGATAATAATATCCGATCCGCCGGTAGCAGAATAGTCACCCGTAACACCTTTCACACGCGTATCATACATATTCACAGGAGAGGTCTGCCATATATCCAGTGCTTTCCCCTCTGCAAGGCCCTCCTTAATATCAATCAGGACAATCTCTTTTGCAAAATTTTTGTGAGCCAGGACATTTGCACAGGTTGCTCCAACATTACCTGCACCAATTACAGTAATTTTCATATTTTTTGGTTTTTATGATGATTAGTAAGAATGAGTGGAACGAAATTAACCAAAAAACCGAACAATTGAAACACCTGCGGGTATGACCTGTTCTATAACATCAACAGCTCCCTCCGGTTCCCTGGCGAATTCTATCTTTTGAGAGTGAAAAAGCAGGTATGGCTGAGTTATTCAACCAGTGCATCATAGTCGACAGAAAGCACTTTATCCTCGATAAAATCATACAGGGTGAGGCGGCGGACATCATAAAATGAGGACCAGTAATTTCGTAGCGCAGTGATGTATCCTCTTTTTGCCACATCCTTTTCGGAGTCGGCAATGTTTAGATCCGTTATATCAATTCTTCCAATATAAAACCGTTGTTTGGTAACATCATACCGCTTCTGGGCAATTGTATCTGCTTTGGCAGCAATTATTAACTGATCGTCCTGCAGGTTGAATTGCATAACATTCAGGAAAATATTCTGTTCGAAATCGATCTGTGCCTGCTGGACCTGGGTCCGTACAACTTCTTCTTCCGATTGAGCCATCCGGTATCTTCCCCTGCCCAGTCCCCAGTTAAGAATGGGCATTTCAAATCCAACATTTACTACCTGGGTCTGATTATACGGTGACTGATATGCGTCCGGGAGACCATCTTCTGTCTGTTTTGTCAAACCAAATGAGGCAAACAGATCAGCAGTCAGCCCTTTTTGAGACTTGGCTTCAGCTACACTCTGTGCAGCCTCAAGAAGTTGTCTCTCTAAAGATAGTATTTCCGGATTATTAGCCCTTGCTTCCTCAACGGCTTTTTCTACATCTACTTCCAGTTCCGGTATCTCTGAAGGAATAATCAACTCTAGTTTGACCGTTTCATTGAAACCCAGGAAAGATCTGAGCTGGAACTCCGATACCTGGAGGTTTATCCCTGCCTGGTTCAATTCAGTCCCTGCATTCAGCAACCTCAACTCCATCTGAAGCAGCTCATCCTCAGCAATGGTCCCAATATTGTAACGTCCCTGTGCAATCCGGTACAGGGTATCTGCATTGGAATAATTCACCTCTGATATATTAATGTTGAGTTCCGCAAGTGCAAGGTTGAAAAACAGGTTAACAACCTGGCGATGAACCATTTCAATGGAGTTGATATAATTTTTCTTTGCTTCTTCATAGGCGAGCGGTTCAATCCGTTTTTCCCACTTCAACGGATTGTAGGTCGAGATCGACTGCTGGTACCGTATGCTCAAGGGAGTTGATACATATTCTGAACCAGGATCATCCCCCATTTCATCATTTCGCTGTAAATCAGTAAACAGAGAAATGGTTCCACCGGTAAAACCGATGTTTTGAGTCAAACCCAGTTCAAGTGAAGATTGAACGGAGTTTGTTTCAACATAGTTATATTTACCGGTTACCGGGTCGGGAATGAGCGTGTACCGGTGGCTGTACCTGGGAATATCTCCTGATAAATTCAGCGAAGGCCGGTATTTTGCCTTAAAGGTCCTGAACTGCCAATAATTACCCCGGAAACGATGTTTTGCCAGGATGGCGTTGGGGGATTGATCTCTGGCCAGCTGTAAAACCTGCTCGAGTGTTAGCTTTTTTACAGTCTGTGATTTTACCATGGTCGTGGAGCAAACAATAATCAGTAATGGCAGCAGAACTATAATGATTCTTTTCATTTGAAAACGGTTTTTACTTCCCGGATAGAATAATTCATTCATATCGTAATGATTCAATTGGATCTCTTTCCGAGGCTCTTTTTGCAGGTGAATAACCGAATACCACTCCCACGGCTGCAGAAACACCGAATGCAACAATAACCGAAAACGGGGATACAATGGTTAATATCCCGGATATCTCATGGATCAGTTTGGACAGGACAATTCCAAGCACCACTCCGATAAATCCACCGGTTACACTGATCAGGATTGCCTCGGAAAGGAACTGTACCACAATATCCTTTTTCTTGGCTCCGATAGCCATTCTTGTTCCAATTTCCTTTATCCTTTCCATGACCGATGCAAACATGATATTCATGATCCCGATCCCACCGACAACCAGGGAAATGCTGGCAATGGCTCCAAGAACAATGTTAAAAATATCTTTTGTCCGCTGTTGTTGTTTAAGTAGCAGTTCAGGTACGGTAATTTCAAAATCCTTGACATCCGAATGCCGCCTGAGGATCATGCGGCTCAGCACTTCTGTTGTTGGCTGCAGTTGTCCGGTTTCCTTAACCTGAACGACAATTCTATCCAGCTGGTTATAATTGGAGGATGTATTCTGTGAGGGATTACTGGAGCGTACTGACATAAAACCCATTCCACGCATCATGACAGTTGCCCCAACATTAAGTTTTGTATTTACCAATGCCCTGTTTTGAAAGCGCATCAACATGGTCTTCACCGGAATGTAGATGTTATCATTGTAAACATTGACACCTGCCTCTTCAAATCCTGTAAGGGTGACTTCTGTCTTTTCAAGTACTCCAATAACCTTTAACCATACAGCTCCGAATTTAACATATTGGTTGATGGGATTGGTTTTAGGAAAAAATTTGGCATCAATATTTGCCCCGATGACACATACCTGGATACCGTGTTCCTCCTGATAATCATTGAAGAAGACACCTTCTGTGAGGGCCAGGTTATACAATTCAAAATAGTCATTGGTTACCCCCACCAGTTTGGCCGGAAATCTTTTACCGCTTTGCATAGCATAAGAATTCAACCCAATTTCAGGGCTAATCCTCTGAACGGATGGTATCTGGTTTCGAATAGACTGAACATCCAGTATAGACAATCCCCTGGAGAATTTGGATTGCTGTTTTTCACCGGATGATTCCTCTCCATTGTCACCATTCTCTCCTGTCTCTTCCTGAACGATTGGATTAATCAGAATATTATTCACTCCAACCATCTTAATCTGTTCAAGGATCTCCTGTTGTGCGCCCTTTCCAATGGCCAGCATACTGATCACGGCAGCAACTCCAAAAATAATCCCAAGTGCTGTAAGTATCGACTTTAGCTTATTCGATAATATCGATTCAAAGGCAATGACTATATCATGAAAATATCTTTTCATTCCACATATTATAAAATTGAATCAGCAAGTTTTATTTCTTCTCCTCCTGTGTTTTTTCTTCAGTCTTTCCATCATTCCCGGGCTTGTTCGAGCCATTTTCAGCAGGCTTCTGACGTTCTTCCTGCTGCCCGGACTGTACTTGATCACCGCTTGATTGTCTGACCCTTTGGGTTGCAGGCTGTGTGCCGGAGTCTCTCTCGGTTCTGAACTGATCCTGCGAATTCTGTCTTAATATCCTCATCCGTTCTTCCCTTTCTGCTGCTCTCTTTGCTGCTTCCTGTTGAATCGCTTCCTCTTCCAATCGTTTTTGCTCCTCCCTCTGGACTATAATCTGAAGTAATTCCTCTCCAAGAAGAGCGAATTTTTCGGGCTCTTCAGGAATTGACAACAATAATTTATCTCCCTCTTCCAATCCCATTTCTACAACGATCTCATTCTCATTCGACTCCCCGAGAACAACGATTTGCTTATATCCATTTTTGGTATATACATACGAAAAACTATCTGTGGCATGAACCGCTTCAAGCGGGATATACAGTACATCGTCATACATAGATGTAACAATCTGATTGCTGGTTGTCATGGATGGTCTGAGGATCGGATCGGTTTCATTTACATCAATGATCACTTCAAATACCTTGGCATCCGTATTTGGCAACTGTTCGCCGATATTCGCCACATCCGTAATCACACCCGTGTACTTTTTCTCAGGAAATGCATCTACGCCAATTCGGACTATTTGTCCAACTTCAAGTTTACTTACATCTATCTCATTAACATACGTTTTGGAAATCATTGATGAAAGGTCCGGTAAGGTGGCTACCGTCAGATCCCATGGACTGATGGTTGACCCGACAGTTCGTTTTTGGCCACTGAACTCCTTCTGATAGATAACCATCCCCGATCCAGGAGCAAATATGGTAAATTTATCAAGTACACTATTCATCTCATCCAGGGTACGTTGCCGTCTGGACAGATCAATTTCTGCTTCCCGCATATCTGCCTGGGCCTGCCTTACCCTCAGTTGATAATTCTTCACTGCCTGGTCATATGCTCTCCTGGCCTTATCCAGGTTGATCTGAGCCTGACGTATGGTTGCAGGTGGTTCAAATTTTGACTGTTCAAGGGTGATTCCCATCTCCTCCATGCTGTAATTGAGATTGATCAGTTCGTCCCGTAAATTCCTGAGCTGAATGGTGGTATCAAGCTTTACTTTAAGCATTGCCGATTCGCTCTGCTCAAGCCTATCCATCGCATCTTTCAAACTATTATCGGCTTCAGCTTTATCAAGCTGGGCAACATAATCTCCGGAATCAACAACGGTACCCTCAGGTATTAAATCCTGGATTTTGAGCTGATTGAACCGCAGGTTCCTGCTCCGCAATTCTGCCGGTGCCATGATATTGGTTGATCTTTCTGCCTGCAACTCACCGGTAATGGTAACAAGGATTTCAAATTTCCCCCTGGTAACCTCAACTTCCAAACGGGAGATGTCATCCGTAGAAGTCAACTTACTGAAAATAACAAGGCCAACAATAACAATGACAATGGCTCCTGCAATAATAAAGATCGTCTTTTTCATTTGAATAAAGTTTATAAAAATGGGTCCGCAGTCACATCTTAAAAATTGCGCCCAAAAGTAATAAAAATATCAATCCCTCAGCAATCAAATATCTTTTTAACACTTTTTAACTTCTTTATAAAAAGTGCATATCGTCTCAGATTATTTGACATCTCAAACCGGGTATTTATTCCATCCGGCCCATGATTTTTTTTTACCGTGAGTTCAATAGTCCCAAAATGATCTATAAGTATTGAAACTCCTCACCGCAAGCAGCGGGGAATGCGCTCGCAGGATTCAAGTGGATGGTAGAATAAATCATTTTAAACTCTGAAGGCCGTGCCTGCCAGGCAGGAGTGACATAGTGGTAGCCCAGGGCATCCATGCGAAAGCATGGAAAGCCCTGTTTTTGAAGTAAACCAGATAAAGCGGGCCAACTGCGATGCAATACAAATTACTTGCCGGGGGTCAGGAAAGGCGTAATCTCGTTGATGATTGTCACTGCCAGGGAATTGGCATGTTCCATGCTATCACTCTCAGCATAAACCCGGATAATCGGCTCTGTGTTGGATTTGCGTAAATGCACCCATTCTTTCCCGAAATCAATTCGTACCCCATCCGTATCGTTAACCGGGTGATCTATAAATCTCTTTTTGATCTCAA